>Ga0209375_1001363_pt1 | contig 18614 bp, 14 predicted proteins | sample GraSoiAngelo_131_FD_185888 | JGI IMG/M metagenome (GOLD analysis project Ga0209375, IMG submission 185888) | Grasslands soil microbial communities from the Angelo Coastal Reserve, California, USA - 14_0929_02_30cm (SPAdes) (version 2) | ecosystem: Environmental > Terrestrial > Soil > Grasslands ... | reverse complement strand
TTACAAGCAGACCCGAATCGGGCTCGACCGCCGTGTCCGCGGCGACCGCCAGGGCGGTGATCGCCGCCGCCGGGTCGACCACGGCGGGCAACCCTTCACCATCTACAAGCTGTGTTCCATGGATCCTTCGCGGTCGCAGCCGGACGTGCAGGTGTGGGCCACGCCGGAGGATCCGCGTGTCACCCCGATCGGCCGGGTGCTGCGGACATACCGACTGGATGAGGTGCCGCAGCTGTGGAACGTCTTGCGAGGTGACATGAACGTCGTAGGGCCGCGGCCGGAGCAACCTCAGATCTTCGCCCATTTGCGCACGCAAATCGAACACTACGCCGACCGGCAGCGGGTGCGGCCCGGGATCACGGGCTGGGCACAGATCAACCACTGCTACGACCGCTCCGTGGGGGACGTGCGTAGGAAGGTTGCCTACGACCTGGAGTACCTCGCGCGCCACTCCGTGCTGGAGGATCTCAAGATCATGGTGCGAACCGTGCCCGTGGTGGTGTTCAAACGGGGCGCCTGGTGATGTGTCGCGCGTCGTGACGGCATCCTCACCCCTCGCCCCAACCGCCGGCGTGAATGCGACCATGGCGTGGCTGGCCGCGGCGGTGGGATTTGTGATGCTGTTCTGGCAGCCACTCGCCACCCTGGGTCGCGACTGGTGGACCGATCCCGAGTCCACGCACGGCCTGCTGCTCTTCCCTCTAGCGCTCTACCTGGCCTGGCGGGCCGGGCTACGCGTCGACGTGGCCGCCCAGCCGGGACCGGGAGCGGCGCTGCTTGTGGCGGCGGTGGGCCTGCGGTGGCTCTCAGGTCTGGCCGCCGAGCTCTTCACCTTGCGGCTGTCCATGCTGGCTGCGCTCGCCGGGCTGGTCGTGTTCACCTGGGGCGCACGGCAGCTGCGCCATTGGTGGCTTCCTGCGTCGCTGTTAGTGCTGTCGATCCCGATTCCCGCGGTGCTGCTCGGCTCCCTGGCGCTGCCGCTCCAGCTCGAGGCCTCGCGGCTAGGTGCCTGGCTATTGGCGGCACGCCAGGTACCGGTGCAGCTCGCTGGCAACGTGATCCAACTCCCGGGACACTCCTTGTTTGTGACCGAGGCGTGCAGCGGACTCCGCTCGCTGACCGCTCTCATCGCGCTCAGTCTCCTGCTCGGAGGCTTGGGACTGCGCACCGTTTGGCTACGGGTGTTGCTGGTGGCGACTGCGATCCCCGTCGCGCTGGCGCTCAACGCTTGCAGGATTTTTGGGACGGGCTTCCTCGTGTATTTCGTTGACGGTCGCTTTGGGGACGGGTTCTTGCACGTCACACAGGGATGGGCGCTCTTCGTCCCGGCGTTCGTAATCCTGGCGACGCTGGCTCGCGGGCTGGAGCGTCTCGAGCGGTGATGGAGCGGACTCGCGTGAGGGCTGCCATGCTCCCCTGGGTGCCTGCGACGCTGCTTGCGGGTGGCGTCTGGTTCACGGGTGGCTGGGACGGACAGCACAGCCTTGCGCTACGGAAGTCGTTGGCCGCGGCCATTCCGCTGGAGATCGCGGGGCTCACGGGACGGGAGCTGACCCTGCCGGAGCCGGATCGGCGCGTCGCAGGTGTCAGCGCTTACCTGCTGCGCAGCTATGCGCCGGTCGGTGCCGCATCACAGGTGCCGCCGGTCTCGCTGTATGTAGGCTTCTACGAACGGCAGAGCCGGGGCAAGACGATCCACTCTCCCAAGAACTGCCTCCCTGGCGCGGGTTGGGAGCCGCTCTCGTCGCGCACCGCGACGCTCGCGACGGCGCGCGGCGTGGCTCGCGTGAACCGCTACGTGCTGCAGCACGGGACGCAGCGAGTGCTGGTGCTGTACTGGTACCAGGGTCGGGGCCGGGTCGAGGCGAATGAGTACGTGGTGAAGTGGAATCTCCTCCAGGACGCCGTGCTGCGGGGGCGCACCGACGAAGCCCTGGTGCGCGTGGTCGTGCCGATCGACGAGTCCGAGGAGCAGGCGTTTGCGATCGCCGCCGCGGCCGCATCGGTCGTTATGCCCGCGCTGGAAGCGGCGCTGCCGGGTTCGACCACATGACGCTTGACACGCTGAGACGACCTGATCAAGGAGTTCGAGCGATTGACCGGGAATTTCCGGCGGGGGGGAGCGAGTGAAGACGCTGCTGATCTGTCACCACGACGAACCGCTGAACCGGATCGGCGTCGCCCGGTGGCTTGCGTCGTTCTCTGAGTTGGTCGGCGTCGTGCAAGTCGAAGAGCCCCGCCGGAGACTGTGGCGACGCATCCGACGCGAGCTACGCCGCGTGGGACTCGTGCGATTCCTGGACGTGCTTGCGTACCGCGCCTACGATCGACTGCTGGTCACGCGCGAGGACCGCGCCTGGGAGGCGCGCGAGCTCGAGCGCTTGTGCGCCGCGTACCCACCGGTCCACCCACGAACCCCGCTGCTGGTCACCGCGGGTCCGAATACCCCTGAAGCAGCGGCATTCATCCGCCGGGGTGCCCCTGACCTGCTGCTAGCGCGCTGCAAGACCATCCTCAAAAGGGAGGTCTTCGCGCTCCCGTCGCGGGGCACGTTCGTCCTGCATCCGGGGATCTGCCCGGAGTACCGCAATGCCCACGGGTGCTTCTGGGCGCTCGCGAACGACGACCTTCAGAAGGTCGGAGCGACGCTGCTCCAGGTGGATGAAGGCGTCGATACGGGGCCGGTCTACCGCTACTTCAGCTACCCCTACGACGAAGTCTCCGAGTCGCCCTTCGTCATCGAGAGCAGGGTGGTGTTCGAAAACCTCGACGCCTTGCGCGAGGAGCTAATCGCACTCGCCGAGGGGCGCGCGGCACGCGTCGAGACGTCTGGTCGCCCGACGGCCACTTGGGGCCAGCCGTGGCTAACGAAGTATGTGCGCTGGAAACTCCGTGCGCGGAGACGGCGCTCGCGGATCACGGCATTTTGTGGGTCACGATGGTGACGGGAGCTCGAGCATGAAGATCTGCACCATCGTCGGCGCACGGCCGCAGTTCATCAAGGCCGCGAGCCTCTCCACGGAACTGCGACGTGTCCACGTCGAGATCCTGCTCCACACGGGGCAGCATTACGATTACGAGATGTCCCGCGTGTTCTTCGACGAGCTTTCGATTCCCGTGCCCAGTTACCACCTCGAGATCGGCTCTGGCTCCCACGGGTGGCAGACCGGTTCGATGATGGCGTCGATCGAGCAGGTGCTTCTCGAGGAAGCGCCGGATTGCGTCCTGGTCATCGGCGACACCAACTCGACGCTCGCCGGGGCGCTCGCGGCCGCCAAGCTGGGTTTGCGGGTGGGTCACGTCGAGTCCGGGCTGCGCAGCTACCGACGTACCATGCCCGAGGAGATCAACCGCGTTCTCACGGACCGACTTGCGACCTGGTTGTTCTGCCCGACCGACGTCTCCGTCCGGAATCTCGCCCAGGAGGGCATCACCCGTGGAGTCTGGATGACCGGAGACGTCCTCTACGACGTCCTGAGAGAGACGCTCCCGCTCGCCAGGGCGAAGTCCAGCACCCTCGCGGCATTCGGGGTTAGCGAACGGCAGTTCATCCTAGCGACGCTTCACCGTGCAGAAAACACCGATGACCGCGGCCGTCTCAGCACGTTCGCCCACGCCCTGCCGAAGCTGGGCATTCCCGTAGTCTTTCCGGTCCACCCGAGGACCAGCGCGGCTCTGAAGGCAGCAGGTCTTTGGGAGGGCCTCGCCCGCAATGCCGCAGTGCGTTTGACCGGTCCGGTAGGGTATCTGGATAGTTTGCGCCTCACCGAGGCGGCTCTCGTGGCGATTACCGACTCCGGCGGTCTCCAGCGGGAAGCGCATGCACTCGGCATCCCCTGCATTGTCCTCCGCGAGGAGACCGAGTGGGTGGAGACGCTCGAGGGGGGTCGGACGGTCCTGGCAAATGGAGGTCTTGAGCAACTGCCCGCGCTGGTCAAGCGGATGGCGAAGGCGGCCAGCTTCCTTCCCCCCATGGAACTCGGGCCCAAGAACGGCGCAAGCCGCTGCATTCGGCAGATCTTGGAGGATACCGGTGCGTGATACGAGGAATCAACAAGATGTCTGACGCGCTGCTCAAGGATTTTTACGACTGGCGATATCGGCATGATGCGAGTCCGCCCAATGATCACCAGGTCGCACGGCTGGCGGTCGTTGACGCTTATGTCTCTTGGAGCGCAGACCTCCTATCGCCCGACTTTAGCGTCCGCTATTCGACGACCGTCTACGCGCGACATCGGGATGATGGCCTGTACCGATTGATCAACTCAGTTAAGCTGCGCGCTCTCGCGGACGCGCTTTGGCTCGGCTCCCTTTGGAGCGCGATCTGGGAGCGAGCGGGCTTCGGGTTATATCTCGTAGTGCTGGCCGCTCGCCGAAGTCCACGGTGACGCGCGATGCGCATTCTGCACGCTCCTACGAATATCGCCGGTCAGCCGTATGTGCTGTCACGGGCCCTGCGTCGTCTCGGTCATGTGAGCGACGTTTTGGTCTCTCGACGGCATCCGTTCGGCTATTCACAGGATATCGTGTTCGATTTCGATCGGCTCTGGACGCCTTGGCGCCAGGTTCGGAAGGCGTTCGCGCTTCTCCATTTGCGCAAGTCTTACGACGTGTTCCATTTCCATTACGGAGAATCGCTGTTGGCACGGCATCGGGATCTCCCAATGCTCAAGCGCGCCGGTAAACGCATCGTATTTCATTTCCGCGGTTGCGACATCCGGATGCGAGGTCTGGAGCTGGCCCGACGCGCCACCTGTGCGTGCAAGGATTGTCCGGCCGGGTGTAGCTCGGATCCAGAAAAGGAGCGCCTTCGGGATCTGGCGAGGCGGCTCGCGGACCGGACTCTTGTCGCGACCCCGGACTTGTTGGAATGGGTTCCAGAGGCCGATCTGATGACGCAAGCTATAGACCTGGACGCGTGGCCGGAATTGCCGCCCCCCGAGGTCAAGAAGGACCGGTACGTCATCCTCCACGCGCCCTCCGACCCCTTGATCAAAGGGACTCGTTATCTCCGGACCGCGATTGCTCACCTTCGGAGTCGCGGCTACGCAGTCGACTTTCGCCTTGTAAGTGGAAGACCGCATTCGGAAGTCCGGCAGGCCATTGCAGAGGCAGACATCGTGGTTGACCAACTCCTCGTAGGCTGGTATGGGAATTTCGCAATCGAGGCGATGGCGAGCAGCCGGCCGGTGGTCGCGTACATTCGTGACGACTTAGCCCGGCGAGCGGGTTTTTCGCCCCCGATTCTTAGCGCGACGCCGGATAGCATCGAGAGGGTACTGGAGGAGCTCGTCGCGAATGATCGCGTCCGCGCAGGGCTTGCGCGGGCAGGCCGGCCATTCGTGAGCCGGATTCACGACGCGGGTCGGGTTGCAAGTCAGCTCCTTGATTGTTACCGGAGCATCGTGGGATGAGTCGGGCCCAAGGGGGGCTTGGTCGACTAGCCGGCGATACGGCGGTCTACGGGCTCGCGGATGCGGTGGGAAAGGGTCTAAGTCTCATCCTTTTTCCAATCTTCACTCGGATCTTCACGCCTCGTGAGTACGGGGTGATGGAGGTCATCGGGACGGTAACCCTCCTCATTTCGGCGGTCCTGGTGCTCGGGTTGGACAATGCGACCACTCGACACTATTACGGGGCGGAGAACCGCAGTCGCGGGGACGTGGTGTTGGGCTCCGCTCTCGCCTTCTCCCTGACGGTGTATTTTGGAGGCACCGTTCCCCTGCTCTTCGCGAGTCGTTGGATTGCCGCTACGGTGTTCGGCACCGACGAATATCGGCGAGCGATGTTCGTAGCCCTCTGCGCGGTCCCCTTCCTCTTACTGGTGAATTTCAGCCTCAACACGCTGCGGCGAGTCTTCCGCCCCTGGTCATTCGCGGGATTGTCGTTGGCATGGTTGGGGCTGACGATCTCACTCAACCTGCTGTTGGTGTGGCGATTGCGCTGGGGGGTCGAGGGAACGTACTACGCTAACCTGATCGCGGGGACGGTCATGGCGGGTGCGGGCATACTGTGCACGCGGCGCCACTATCGTTGGGCGTGGGATGGCAGATTGATAGTATCCCTGTTGCGCTACGGGATCCCGCTAGTACCGGCGAGCTTGTGCTTGTGGGGCCTGAGTGTGATGGACCGCTTCTTCCTGGTCCATTATTCGACCCTGACCGACGTCGGTCTGTATTCCACTGCGAACCGCCTGACCTCCATTCTGGCTTTCGGAGTCGGGGCCTTTCAAATGGCGTGGGGTCCATTTGCCTTCGCGATCTCGGATGAAAGGCATGCTCGCACCACCTACAGCCGGACGCTCTCGTACTACATGGCCGCCGGCGGGCTGGCGGTCTTGCTCTTGAGCTTGTTTGCGAGAGAAGCCTTGCAGGTCCTCACGCCGCCCGGCTATCACCGCGCTGCTGTGGCGGTGGCGCCTCTGGCGCTCGCGGTTCTGGCATATGGGGCTTACACGCTCGTTGCCATCGGGGTCAACCTGGCCAACCGCACCAGCCAGGTATCGATCACGCTTGCGGCTGCGGTCGTGATCAACCTGGCCCTGAATTTCCTGCTGATCCCACGTTTTGGCATGGTCGGCGCGGCGTACGCGACGGCGGCGGGCTGGGCGGCGTCAGCCGGATTCTTGTTCGTCGCCTCGCAGAGGGCCTACTGGATTCCGTACGACGGCACGCTCTTGAGCCGCATGCTCGCGCTGCTTCTGACATGTTTGGGTTTCGGCTTGATCGTGGGAGGCGACGCCGAGCCGAGTGTGTCTCGCGTGGTGCTTAAAGGACTTGCCGTGATCGTCTTTCTTGTGGGTTTGAAGATGTTGGGAGTAGTGCCGACGACTGTGTGGGTATCGCTCCGTCCGGCGAGGGAAGCGCCTTAATGCGAGCCGGGGCGCGCCTGTTGGTACGCGGCAGGTCCCAGGGGCTCTTCGTGATGCCGCGAGGAGGTACCGCGTAATGTGCGGTATCGCCGGGATTTTCCGTAGAGACGGCGCGCCTGTGCATGACGCGGAGGTGGCGCGGATGCTCAGGGTGCTCGTACATCGGGGGCCTGACGATGAAGGTATCTACCTTGCGGAGGGGATTGGGCTTGGACACCGGCGGCTCTCGATCATCGATGTGAGCGCCGCGGGACACCAACCAATGCCGAACGCGGCCGGCACAACATGGATTACCTACAATGGTGAGCTGTACAACCACCGCGAGCTCCGACTTGAGCTCGAACGATCCGGCTGCCGGTTTCGCTCCCAGAGCGACACCGAGGTCATCCTGCAGTCGTACGAGCGCCTCGGGACCGACTGCATTCATCAGTTCAACGGGATGTTTGCGTTCGCGATTTGGGATGCGCAGCGCCGTTCTTTGTTCTGCGCGCGGGACCGAATTGGCATCAAGCCGTTCTATTACGTCGACGACGGTCGTCAGTTCGTGTTCGCCTCGGAGGTAAAGGCGTTGTTGGCTGTCGCCGCTGTGAGCGCCGAGCCGGACGTGGGCTCGCTCCTGGACTACCTCACGTTCGCGTACGTGAGGGGCGAGAGAACGCTGTTCAGGCGCGTGCGGAAACTCCTGCCGGGCGAGATGCTTGTGGTTTGCGAACGAGGGTCGGCGCGATCGCTCTACTGGGATGCGGCGTTCGATGAGTCAGACAAGCGGCCGGAGCCCGAGATCGTCGAAGAGCTAACGACGCTCATGGACGACGCCGTCCGGAGGCAGCTGCAGGCGGACGTCCCGGTGGGAACGCACCTGAGCGGAGGGCTCGATTCGTCGCTGGTTACAGGACTTGCGATGCGGCACCATCCAGGCCGGCTCTTCAGCTTCAATGGCCGCTTCGCCGAGGGGCCAGACTATGACGAAAGTCGCTACGCGAGAGCAGTGGCGCGCCATGTCAACGCAGAGCTGATGGACGTCCTCGTGGACGACAAGAACTTCGTCCCACACATGGCTCATCTGGTGTGGCACATGGATGAGCCAACTGCGGGCCCGGGATTGTATCCGCAGTACATGGTGTGCCGAGCGGCCCGCACTCACGTCAAAGTAGCTCTGGGCGGTCAGGGCGGTGATGAGATCTTTGTCGGATACCCTCATCATCGCGACGACCTGTGCATGGGCCTGGTGGTGTCTGCGCTCCGTGGCCGGCGGAACGCTGGATCAGGATATGCTGTCTCGGACGCCCTGATCAATGTGGTTCGGCGCGGCCAAGAGAGATCGGTTCTCAGCCTCCTGTTCCGCGGGCTGGAGCCGCTCCCCTCGCCTAGGGCGATCAGGCATCTGCTGCAGCGGAGCGCCGCCAGTTGGGGGCTTGTGCTGGACGACGCCGAAATGTTGTCATCGCCATTTGCATCAGGCCTGGACGGGGGACGCACGCCTGAGAAATCGAAATCCCTGTTAAACGGTCTTCTTTACCATGACCTGAAGCATTACTTGCCGTCCCTGCTCCATGTCGAGGACCGGACCAGCATGGCGGTGTCCCTCGAGTCACGAGTCCCACTGTTGGATCACCGGATCGTGGAGTTTATGGCCAGAGTTCCGAGCCTCGTCAAATTTCCAGCGTTCCGGTTTAAGCACCTGTTGCGGCAGGTGGCGACACCGATCCTACCGGAGCTGATAACTCACCGGGTTGACAAGAAGGGATTCCCAACCCCCCTGATGTTATGGCTGCGGCGCCTCAGATCGGATCGAACATTGACGGACCTATTGAGCGCTCGGAGCCTCCAGCGTACAGGCCTATTTCGCAGAAATCCCCTGCTAGGACACGAAGGGGATATGTGGCGGACCTGGACGGTCCTCAACCTCGAACTGTGGTGTCGAGTCTTTCTCGAGGGCTCGTGGGCCGCGACAGAAGCGTGCGTGCACCCGAGTGCCCCATGAATAGGCTGCTCGTACTCGGGTACGCGTTCCCGCCTTGCAACGTGTCTGGAACCCATCGGACGTTGGCGTTCGTGAAATATCTTGCGCGGGAGGGATGGCACTGCACCGTCGTGTGCGCCCGAAATCCTGTTGACCCAGAGCGAGACCGAAGCCTTCTCTCTCAGGTACCTGCGGGGACGGAGGTAGTGCGGACAATCGACCTTAACTTGCCGGCGTTGCGAGAGCGGCTCCGGAGACGTCCGAGCGCGGAGTGGAGGGACGCGGGAGTGTCGACCGGCGGCAGCATCGGATCGCTAACGGGCGTCGGCATGCGGTACCTCAAGCGGTACGTCGCCGTCCGCTTGCGCGTTCCCGATCACTACCTCGGGTGGTATCCGCACACTCTGCTGGCCGGGTGGCGCATCCTCAAGAGCCGTCGGTTCGACGCTGTGTACTCGACGGCGCCACCGTTTACTGGGCATATGGTCGCCCGTAGGCTTGCGCGCGCGTTCAGCGTCCCGTGGATCGCCGATTTCCGTGATCCGTGGGTGTCGAACCCCTTCGCGGACATCCCGTTCGATCGGCTCCGAGCGTGGAATGCGAGGGCCGAAGCAGAGACCGTCCGAGATGCGGGCGCCATCGTGTGCGTGGTGGAGACGATGCGCGAGGACTTCCTCCACCGCTATCCTGAGCGGCACGCTGAGGACATCGTAACGATTCCGAACGGATTCGACCCCGAGGCTTTCGAGGATCTGTGGGCTGGGAGCCACGGTATCGGCCCGCCTGCCGAGCGAAACGGCACGTTGACGATATTGCACACAGGGCATGTCTACGGCCCGCGACGCATAGAGCCACTGTTGGCGGCATTGACTGAATGGCGCCGGATCGATCCTGAGCTGACCGAGTCCGTGCGGGTGCGGCTGGTGGGCGGGTCGTCTGAGTACGTGGAGAGCCTGCGGGCGACCATTCAGCGCTACCAGTTGCATGCGTGCGTCGCAGCTGAGCCGGAAGTGAGCCACCGCGAGGCGTTGAGACGACAGTCCCGGGCGTCGGTGTTGATGCTCGTCGGGTTCTCAGGGCCCCACGCCCAGTATCAGATGAGCGGCAAGATTTTCGAGTACCTGGCTATCGGGCGGCCGATTCTAGCGCTCGCGCCGCCATCATGCCCAGTGGGCGACGTTCTTCGAGGCGCGGGGGCACATCACTGGATTGTGTCGCCAAACGACGAGCTGGGCCTATTGTCGGCACTGCGGGCCATTGGTGGAGAGTGGCAGAGCGGTAGGTTGTCTGGACTCCGGAGTTCTGCGCGTATAGATGCCTACGACCGGAGGGCCCAGACGAGGCGTCTTGCCGAGATCCTGGATCGACTGATCGCCCGTCGGCCGCCGGACCGGTAGCGTCGGCAAGCCTGTTGAGCATGCCTTCGGGCCCGGCTTGATCGGTTCGTGTGCGGCGCGCGGTACCGCATCTCGGGTGTTGCCCAACTGCAACAGACGCTCTCCGACAACGCAAGAACGGTCTACACTCCTAATGAACTGATTTTAAAGGAGTTGCGACGCTAGATCAAGCCGGTCCCGCTGGCTCCATTGGTGCACTGGACCGCTCGCGGATGTCCACACGTGGTTGTGCCGGTTCGCACCGACGCCGCGTCCGTTTCCCGAACCGGTCCTTGAGCGGACCTCGAACGTACTGCGGAACCGGGCTGCGAAACAGCGGAACAGGTAGCAGCCGAGGAGACACCGATGTTGCCGTGCGGATCCGCAACGATGCCCCAACCATCGCTCCGAGTCTCACTTTGCCCTCACGAGGCGCCCGCTCCGCACACCCAAGCGGGTGCACAGTCGCCGCCAGGTCGCCGGAGCGAACGAACGCGGGTGATGTTCTGCATCGACAACATGCAGATCGGGGGAACAGAGCTAAATGCGGTCCGCACTGCCGAACGGCTGGATCGCGCGCGCTTTGACCTTAGCGTCATCTGCCTCCAGGAAACCGGGCCTCTCATGGCGCGCTACGAGGCTGCCGGGATTCCGGTGGTACCCTTTCCTATCAAGCACCTTTACGGCCTGAACGCCGTGCGCCAGGGGCTGAGATTGACCGCCCTCCTGAAGCGGCGGCACGTGGACATTTTCCACGCGCATGACTTCTATAGCAACATCTTCGGGACCACCTGGGCGCGATTCGCGGGCACCCCGGTCGTGATCGCCAGCCGGCGGTGGTGGGCATGGCCACCCCGCCGCTCACAGCGGTTCGTTAACCGCGTGGCATCTCGCCTAGCCTATCGAGTACTGGCAAACAGCTGGACCATTCGTGATATGCTCTGCGCTACCGAGGGCTTCCCACCTGAGCAAGTGGTAGTAATCCCCAATTTTGTGGACGACCAAGCCGTCGCACCGCTTGCTTCGCAGGAGCGCGCCAGGCTGCTCCGAGCGCTGGGAGTACCTCGCGGGGCTCGGGTTGTCGGAACGGTGGCCACTCTGAGCGCGGTCAAGGACCACGCAATTCTCCTCCGCGCCGCGGCACTGCTGGCTCCCGAGTGGCCGGATGTTCACGTTGTGTTCGTCGGAGACGGCCCGTGTCGTGCCGCCCTCCAAGCGCTGGCTATCCGACTGGGACTCGGTGAGCGCGTCCATTTCGCGGGCCTCCGAGAGGACGGGCCGCAGCTCCACCAACTGTTCGAGATCTCGGTGCTTTGCTCGCTCAGCGAAGGCTTTCCGAACACGCTGATCGAGGCGATGGCGCAGAGAGTTCCCGTTGTGGCCACAGACGTCGGGGGCAATCGCGATGCGGTGACCGACGGCGTGACGGGCCTGCTGGTGCCCACGGCCGATCCGGTTCGCTTGGCGGGGGCGCTAGGCAGCTTGTTGAGCGATCGCGCTCGTCGTCGAGCCATGGGCATCGCGGCGCGACGTGACGTCTACCAGCGCTTCGGCGCGACGCGCGTGATCGCGTCGCTTGAGGCGCTGTACATCAGCCTGGTCGGTCGGTGTCGCACCTGACCCTGAAGCGACCGACCGAGCGGGATAGGGCTCCCCGCGGCGACGTGAGCGCCAGCGCCGAGTCACAACTCGGTCGGCGATTTCCGTTCGGCAGGAATTGGCGAGGCTTCCTCAAGGTCTTGAACGCGGAGCGGATCGCCGCCGCGGAGCGCTCGCTGATCGAGATGCTCGGGGTGGAGAACCTGGTGGGTCGAAGTTTCTTGGACGTGGGCTCGGGCAGCGGCCTCTTCAGCCTCGCTGCGCGACGGCTTGGCGCCCGGGTTCACTCATTCGACTACGATCCTACTTCAGTCGAGTGTACGCTCGCGGTTAGGGAGGAGTTCCTCCCAGCTGACGCGCACTGGAGCGTCGAGCGCGGCACCGTGCTGGACGCGGGATACATGCGGGCACTGGGCGCGTTCGACGTTGTCTACTGTTGGGGCGTGGCGCACCACACCGGCGCGATGTGGCGCGCGTGCGCAAACCTCACGCTTGTGCTGGCGCCGGGCGGCAGGTTGTTCATCTCGATCTACAACGACCAGGGCGCCTGGTCGGCCCGGTGGAGGACTGTGAAGCGCCTGTGCTCGTCGGGCTGGCCCGGCCGTGCGTTGGTGCACGGGCTATTCATCCCGGGTTTCGTACTAAGGGATCTCGCGGCTGATTTAGTGTGGTTGCGCAATCCGCTAGCGCGATACACGAAATACCACCGCACCCGCGGCATGTCGGTGTTTCGCGATTGGCTGGACTGGCTTGGTGGTTATCCGTTCGAGGTGGCCAAACCGGAGGTCGTGTTCCAGTTCTTCACCGAGCGCGGATTGCAGCTGCGACAGCTACGTACCTGCGGCGGTAGCATGGGTTGCAACCAGTTCGTGTTCGAGGCGCCGGAGCGGTCGCTTCGGATGGCCGCCAGGACTGGCGATGCCGGGGCCGGCCGCGCCGGGGGAGCGTGATGACCGGCATGTCGCGCTTGATGTTGAGGCAGGTGGCTGAGCCGCGTCGGCCGACTCGCGGCGACACCAGCATTGGCGTACCACGGCATGCGACCTTTCAGCGCGCACGGGTCGAGCGTCAGGTCGGCTGGACGTTCATGTTCGTGGCGTTTCTGGGTTACATCTTCGCTGTCACGACTTATAGGCTACCCATCGCCGAGTTGTCCATGATTGCGGCGCTGATAGGCTTGCTGCTCCAACGGGAACGGCTGCGCTTGCCGGCAATGCTCCTTTGGTCGGGTCTGTTGCTGGGCTGGTGCGCGCTCGGCTATCTGTATACAGACTTTCCGGCGGTAGTTTGGGAGAACGTCGTCGTCCTCGCCAAGCTGTGTCTGATAATGCTGGTCGCCGTCAACGCTCTGCGCTCGCCGGCCCAGGTTCGGTTCTTCATGATTTTCTTCCTCGCGTGCTACGCGCTGTTTCCGGTGCGGGGGACGATGGTGAATTATTTCGTGGCCCACTACACTATTTTCGGGCGCGCCCTGTGGAACTACATGTATAGTAATCCCAACGACCTCGCTGCCCTGACCCTGTTGCCCCTTTCCACTGCGGCAGCGCTGCTCGCGACCGAACGCACCGGTTGGATCCGGCTTGGTGCGATCGCAGGGATCGCGGTGCTTCCCGTACTCATCCTGATGACTCAGTCACGGGGAGGTTTCATAGCGTTGTGCGTGTTCGCTGCCTTCGCTTTGCGTGGGCAACGCCGGCGCTTGCGGACGCCGCTCATCGTTGCCGGCCTCGCCCTCGGGGTGATTGCGGTGGCGCCGTCGGGCGTGTGGAAGCGCGTCGAGGGCCTGTCCCACGTGGCAGAGAACCTGGACCAAGTCGACCCTGAAGGGTCGGCGAAGCAGCGGTTCCAGGTCTGGCAGATGGCGGTGAGCATCGTTGGCGATCACCCGTGGACAGGAGTCGGTTGGGGGGCATATCCGATGGCACACGCGCAGTATGCGCCGCTGAGCGGTGCCGACGGCCCGCGACAGCTCGGGCAGCGCGATACTCACAGCACATATCTGAATGTGCTCGCAGAGACCGGTTACCCGGGGCTGGTCTTGTTCCTTACGCTGCTCTGGTCGGCGGTGCGTGAGGCGGAAAAAGCACGACGTCTTTGCCGAAAGGGGCAGCCGCTCGTCGCGCTGCAGCTCAAGTATCTCGAACTAGGGCTGCTGGCATTCCTCGTGGCGGGGGTGTGGGCGTCCTACGCCAAGCTCTCGTTTCTGTATCTCCACGTCGTGTTGCTCTGGGCTGTTGCCCAGAACGCCACGCGCGCCGCACAGCAAGCGCACGTCCTAGCTGCGCGCCAGCCGGCTCAGCCAGTCTAACCATGTGCGGGATCGCGGGATACGTAGGATGGGAGCGCCGGCCGGACGATAGCGCGAGCGATCTCGCGCGCATGTGCGACGCCATCCGGTATCGCGGGCCCGATGACGCGGGATACTTCGTCGCCCCCGGCGTGGCGCTCGGAATGCGGCGGCTGAGCATCATCGACGTGACCGGTGGTGCGCAGCCGATCGGGAATGAAGACGGGAGCTTACAAGTCGTCTTCAATGGTGAGATCTACAACTACAGGGAGATTCGGTCGAGGCTTGAACGGGCAGGTCATCGGTTCTCGACCAGCAGCGACACAGAGACGCTCGTGCACCTGTACGAGGACCACGGTACGCACGTGGTGGATCACTTGCGCGGTATGTTCGCTTTCGTCCTGTGGGACGCTCGACGCGGGAAGCTGGTGCTGGCCCGGGATCGCTTCGGCATCAAGCCCCTCTATTATTGGCAGGCACGGGGGGGGCTCGCGTTCGCATCCGAGGTGCGCTCCCTACAGGCGCTCGACTGGTTCCCGGGCCGGATTGATCGACGTGCAGTTCGCGATTATCTCGCGTTCGGGTACGTGCCGGATCCTCAGAGTATTTTTCAAAGCGTGCGCAAGCTGCCCCCCGGACACGTGCTCGTCTGGGAGCGCGGTCGGGATACCCGGGTCTCATCCTATTGGTCGCCAGTACGGCTCGAGGATACCCGAATCGATGAACACGAAGCCGTGCGGGAGCTCAGACGACTTCTGAGCGAAGCCGTGCGGTACCACCTCGTCGCCGACGTCCCGCTGGGCGCTTTCCTCTCCGGAGGCCTCGATTCGTCCGCCGTCGTAGCCGAAATGACCCGGCAGCTAGGCCGCCGGGTGCAGACGTTTTCGATCGGCTTCGAGGAGCCGGGATTCAATGAGGCACCGCACGCCGCTGCGGTGGCCGAAGCCCTTGGCACCGAACACACTGCGTTGATTGTCCGTCCCGATGTCGATGCCCTCATTGAAGGCGTGGTCGGATCGTTCGACGAACCTCATGCCGATTCGTCGGCGATCCCGACCTACCTGGTAAGCCAGCTAGCGCGACGTCACGTAACGGTGGCGCTCTCCGGAGACGGCGGCGACGAGCTGTTCGGTGGGTACACCCGCTATCTCGAGGCGCAGCGGCGGCGCGAGATCCGGCCGAGCAGCGTTCGTCACCTGGTCGGTGCCATGGCGCAGCGGCTCCCCCACTCGACGATCGGCCGGAATCGTTTGTTGGACCTGTCCCGCTCACGCTGGGGCCGCTACGCGGCGACTGTGGCGAACCCGTTGCACGTGGTGGAGGGCGGCATTGCGGAACGGTCCCTGGCGGCGTCCGGTGAGGCCTTCGACGCTGTGCTGCGACGCTGGGTCGACGCGGCTGACGGGCGGGACTACTCGTCGCGGATGATGCTCGTGGACATCATGAGCTACCTGCCGGGGGACATCCTGACGAAGCTCGATCGCATGAGCATGGCCGTCTCACTCGAGGCTCGCGTCCCGCTACTCGACCATCACCTGGCTGAGTTTGCGCTCTCGCTGCCCAGTCGCATGAAATTCCGGAACGGCCAGGGCAAATGGATTCTGCGCCACGCCGTCGCTGGCGCAGTGCCCGATTCTGTGCTGACAAGACCCAAGCAGGGCTTCGCAGTTCCCTTGGCGCAGTGGTTCCGGCGCGAATTGCGTCACCGGGTCGTTAGCATCCTCGATCCGCAATCACCAGCGCAAGAGTATGTCGACCTTCCTGCGGTGGCGCGCCTGGTGAACGAGCATCTCTGTGGTCGGCGCGACCACAGCCATCTCCTCTGGAGAGTGCTGGCGTTACAGCTGTGGCTCGGATCTCGGACCTGGCATGGCGGCGTGCGCCCGACCCGATCCGACGTAGGGTCAGCTTCGGGTCCTTAACCCAGGCATGGGCAGGCTCAGCCCATCCCGTTGCAGACTGCAAAAAGCATCGCGTAATGCGAGAGTCTGCGGTGCCTCCGAGCCGGCTAAGTTATGAGGCCTCCAGAAGTGAAGCTGGGGCGACCTTAGGAACGTCCTTTGCAACCTTAAGCATAACATAACCGCGGGCGCCCTCGTGACGCCCGCTGGGATCATCGATCGACATGAGGAGCCCTTAAATGCTGGCGGTTCGCACCAAGCTCGTCGCCGGCTGCATAATCGTCTTCCTGATCGTGTCGTGCGAGACGGCCTTGCCTAGCTCGGGCGGCGACCGGGAAAGCCCTGACCCGACGCTGCCGCGCGTGATTCTCGATACCCGCTACACCGCGCCGATCGGCGCCACGATCATTGTTCCGGCGGGCGGCGACTTTCAGGCCGCGCTCAACAACGCGCAGCCGGGCGACCAAATCGTGCTCACTGCTGGGGCGACGTATGTTGGTCCCTTCACGATGCCCGTGAAGTCCGGGACGGGCTGGATCATCATTCGCTCGTCCGCGGCGGACGCCACACTGCCCGCGGAAGGGCAGCGCATGAAACCGGCCTACGCCGCCCTGCTCCCGAAGCTGGTCAGCCCGAACTCGGGGCCCGCTCTTCGGACTGCTCCGGGCGCCCATCACTTCCGATTCGTGGGGGTTGAGGTAACCGTTACTGACGCTGTCAGCACCAACTACGGTCTCGTGCTTCTGGGCGACGGTTCGAGCGCTCAAAACTCCCTCTCTCAGGTTCCCCACGACTTGATTCTCGACCGCACCTACGTTCACGGCAACTCGATCACCAATCTAAGCCGCTGTGTGGCGCTCAACACCGCCTCCACCGCCGTGATCGACTCGTACCTGAGCGAGTGTCATGCGCAAGGGTCCGACGCGCAGGCGATCTGTGGCTGGAATGGTCCGGGACCATTCAAGATCGTCGATAACTACCTGGAGGGCTCGGGCGAGAACGTGATGTTCGGGGGAGCCGATCCGACGATTCGCAATCTCATCCCCTCGGACATCGAGATCCGCCGCAACTACTTCTTCAAGCCACTCACGTGGCGGGTCGGCGATCCGAGTTACGCAGGAACCCATTGGACAATCAAGAACCTGTTGGAGCTGAAGCTCGGGAACCGTGTCTTGATTCAGGGCAACGTCTTTGAGAACTCTTGGCTCGACGCCCAAACGGGATACGCTCTCGTCGTGAAGTCGGTGAACCAATCAGGAACTGCGCCTTGGTCTATCACGCAGGATGTGTGGATTCGCGAGAACATCGTGCGGCATGCGGCTGGCGGACTTCAGCTAGTGCAGACCGGGACGGAAATACCAGGCGCGACGGACGGCCCAACACAACGGATACGCTTTGACAACAACATTTGGGACGATATCAATACGGTGAGGTGGGGCGGGAGTGCATTCTTGTTTCAAATTAGTTCCGTCACACAAATGAACGCGATCAAGTTTTACCATCAAACGGCGTTTCAGGATTACGCGACGGCACAAATCGACGGCGTTACACAGCAGTTCAACTTCGTCAACAATATTGTTAACTGGGGCATATACGGCATCCGTTCAGATGATCGATCAGCGGGCAAGCCAACACTCGACGCTCACATGCCGGGTTACCTATTTGTCGGCAACGTCGTAATTGGGGGTGGCGAAAATCGGGTAGCCGGGAACGCTTACCCGGCAACTGCGGCTGATGTCGGCTTTGTGAGCTACAACGACGGCGACGGCGGCGACTATCACCTGACCGCGAACAGCGCATACAAAGCGTATGGCACCGATGGCAAGGCCCCCGGTGCGGACGTCGACGCCGTCCTAGGGGCGACGGCCGGCGTGGACCAATGAGTCGAGCCATGTCCGCATCGCAGACGCCGCTTCCCCGCCTCCTTAGCACTACCAGCAGATCCCCTGATGCGTACCGTCGTCGCTCGTGCGGTTGTCGAACAGCCGCACCAAGTCGATCACGATCTGCCCGTCGCGCCGCAACGCCTCGACCTGCCGATACTCCTCGAGCCTGTTGCCGATCACGATCACCTCCGCGTGCGAGATGACGTCACTCACCGACGCCCGCATCAACGACCAGATGTGCGGGATCTGGCGCTCGACGTAGGCCCGGTTCGTCCCCATCACTGCGGCTCCCGATACATCGGGATCGTAGATCGCCAGCTGCAACCCCTTCCCGAGCAGTGTCTCAGCAAGCGTGACAAGCGGAGCTTCCCGGAGGTCGTCGGTCCCCGGCTTGAAGCTGAGGCCCAAGATCCCCACGCGCCGCTTTCCTGTCTGCAGCACCATCTCGACCCCGCGTTCGATCTGCTGCCGATTGCTCTGCATCACAGCCGCGAGCACGGGCGTCTCCACGTCAAGCTGGCGCGCCTGATGGACCAGGGCCCGCAAGTCCTTCGGGAGACAAGAGCCACCGAAGGCAAAGCCAGGTTTCAAGTAATGCGCTGAGAGGTTCAGCTTCGTGTCCTCACAGAAGATGCGCATCACATCGCCGCCGTCGATACCCAAGGCTCGGCAGACGTTGCCGATCTCGTTCGCGAACGTAACCTTCAGCCCATGAAAGGCGTTGCAAGCGT
>Ga0209375_1001356_pt1 | contig 18680 bp, 14 predicted proteins | sample GraSoiAngelo_131_FD_185888 | JGI IMG/M metagenome (GOLD analysis project Ga0209375, IMG submission 185888) | Grasslands soil microbial communities from the Angelo Coastal Reserve, California, USA - 14_0929_02_30cm (SPAdes) (version 2) | ecosystem: Environmental > Terrestrial > Soil > Grasslands ... | reverse complement strand
GGCTGATCCAGACCACCGCCGTCCTCCCCGAGCACGCCGCCGCGCTCGCTGCCGCGGTTGAAGACTCCGACTGGCCGATCGCGCTGCGCGCTGAAATGGTCCTGGCGATCGGCTTCGGATGGGCCTACAACGGCGCCGAGATGGCCACGGGGATCGACGCGCACCGCAGCGCTGTGCTCGACGAGCTGGCGCACCAGCGCCTGCCGCCCGCGCTCCTTGCCACCCTGGCCGCCGCGCGCGCCGCGGCCACCGGGGACTTCAAGGGCCGGATCGAGGCGGGCTCGCGCTACCGCGCACTCGCGCAGTCGGAGTGGTGGGCCTTCTGAGCGGGGCGGTTGACACTCCGCCACGGCCGCGGAGAGATTCCCCGGTGCTTAGCCCTCTGCCGGAGCCCGACGCATGGCCCGAGTCATCTTCTGGGACGTCGATACCCAGTACGACTTCATGAAGGCGGACGGGAAGCTGTACGTTCCCGACGCCGAGCACATCATTCCCAACCTCCGCAAGCTCACCGACTACGCGCACGGCCACGGCGTGCGCATCGTCGCCAGCGCCGACGACCACGTCCCCGAAGATCCGGAGATCTCCGACGCGCCGGACTGGAAGACGACCTTCCCGCCCCACTGCCTGCGGGGCACGGCGGGTCAGAAGAAGATTCCGGAAACAGCCTTGCGCGATCCGCTGGTGATCGAGCCGGAGCCGCAGAACACGAAGACGCTCGTCGAGCGGCTGCGGCGCCACCACGGCGACATTCTCTTCCACAAGCACCGCTTCGACGTCTTCACCAACGCCAACGTCCTCCCGGTGCTCGAGGTGCTCGACCCGCAGGACGTGGTGCTGTACGGCGTCGCCCTCGACGTCTGCGACAAGGCGGCGATCGAGGGCCTGCTCGAGCACCGCCCGCACACGCGGCTGTTCGCGGTGACCGACGCGATGAAGGCGATCGACCGCGACCTGGGCGAGCACCTCCTCAAGGAGTGGGGGGAAGAGGGCGTGCGCATGGTGAAGACGAGTGAGGTGGTGGTCGGGGGGCTGGTCGAGCAGCTGGCGCACTCGCCGGCATGACCGCCTCCCCGCCGCCGGCCGCGCCGGCGTTCGGCCGATTCTTCCTGCCGGGCCCTACCGACGTCCACCCCGACGTCCTCGCCGCCATGCAGCGGCCGATGATCGGCCACCGCTCCGGCGCCATGGAGCAGCTGCTCCAGAAGATGGCGGGCCCGCTCCGGGCCCTGTGCCGCACCCGCCGCGACGTGCTGATCGGCACCACGTCCGCGACCGGGTTCATGGAGATGGCCGTGCGCAACGGCGTGCGCCGCCGCGCGCTGTCCGTGGTGAACGGCGCTTTCAGCGACCGGTTCGCGAAGCTCGTGACGGCGGTGGGAAAAGAGTGCGTGCGGCTCGCTCGGCGCTGCGGTCGAGCCCGAGCAGCTGCGCGAGGCGCTGCGCCGGAGCCCGGTGGACGCGGTGACGATGGTCCACTCCGAGACCTCCACCGGCGTGCTCCAGGACGTCGCGGCCCTCGCGGCGGTCGTGCGGGAGTTCGACGACGTGCTGGTCCTCGTCGACGCCGTCACCTCGCTCGCGGGCTCGCCGGTCGAAACTGACGCCTGGGGCTTCGACTTCGTGTTCACGGGCTCGCAGAAGGCCCTGGCCCTGCCGCCCGGCCTCGCGCTCGGCGTCGCGTCGGAGCGGATGCTCGAGCGCGCGAAGACGCTCGAGGCCCGCGGCCTCTACTTCGACCTGCCGAGCTTCCTGCAGGCGACGGCCAAGTTCCAGCCGACGAACACTCCCGCCATCTCCCTCTTGTACGCGCTCGACCGCCAGCTCGAGCGCATCGCGGCGGAGGGCGGCGTCGAGGGCCGCTGGCGCCGCCACGAGGCGATGCGCCGGCGCGTGGAGCAGTGGTCCGAGGAGTGCGGCGTCGCGTTCCTGCCGTGCGAGGGCCGCCGCAGCTGGACGGTCTCGTGCCTCCGGCTCCCCGAGGGGAAGAGCGCCAAGCAGCTCGTCGGCGCGCTGAAGGAGCAGGGGTGGGTGATCGGGTCGGGCTACGGCGCGCTCAAGGACACGACGATCCGCATCGGGCACATGGGCGACCACTCCGTCGAGGGGCTGAACCGCCTGCTGCCGCTCGTCGGTCTCCAGCTGGCATGATCTGGCGCGTCGTTGTGGCCGACAAGCTGGCCGAGAGCGGCCTGCGGCTGCTGGGCGCGACGCCGGAGCTCGAAGTCGTGAACGTGGCCGGGAAGCCGCGGGAGGACTTGGACCGGGCCCTGGCGGGGGCGCACGCGCTCATCGTGCGCAGCGAGACCCGTGTGACGGTGGACCTGATGAACCGGGCGCCGCACCTGAAGCTGATCGCGCGGGCGGGGATCGGGGTCGACACCATCGACGTGCACGCGGCGACGCGGCGCGGCGTGGCGGTCATGAACGCGCCGGGCGCGAATACGGTCAGCGCCGCCGAGCACGCGATGGGCCTGCTGCTCTCCCTGGTGCGGCACATCCCCGGGGCGGCCGACGCGATGCGCCGCGGGGATTGGGACCGCAAGCGCTTCGAAGGCACCGAGCTGCGCGGCAAGACCATCGGCGTGGTGGGGCTGGGTCGCATCGGCGGACACGTCGCCCAGCTGGCCCGCGCGTTCGGCATGACCGTCGTGGCGCACGATCCCTACGTGACGCCCGAGCGCGCCGGCGAGCTGCAGGTGCGGATGCTGCCGCTCGAGCAGCTGCTCCAGGTCGCCGACGTGGTCACGTTGCATGTCGCGCTCACCGATCAGACCCGCCACCTGATCAACGCGCAGCGGCTGTCGCTGATGAAGCCCAAGGCGGTGCTGCTCAACACGGCGCGCGGCGAGCTGGTGGACGAGGCAGCCCTGGTCGAGGCGGTTACGCTGCAGCGCATCGCCGGGGCGGCCATCGATGTGTTCGCCCAGGAGCCGCTGCCCGCGGACGCGCCGCTGCGCAAGCTCGACCACGTGATCCTCACGCCGCACCTCGCCGCATCCACGGCGGAAGCCCAGGAGCGCGTCGGCGTCGAGATCGGGACGGCGGTGCGCGACGCGCTGCTGCACGGCGACTTCTCGACGGCGGTCAACGTCCCCGGCATCACCGCCGACGTGCTGCGTCGCCTGGGGCCGCTGCTCGACCTCGCGCGGCGGCTCGGCCGGCTCGCCGTGGCGCTCGCCGACGGCCCGGTGCGCGCCGTGGAGGTCGCCTACGGCGGCCTGCTCTCGGCGCAGGACGCCGGCCCCGTGAGTCTCGTCAACGCGCTGCTGCTCGCCGAGGAGCGGGGCATCCAGCTGGCGCGCAAGACCGGCGCCCCCGAGGCCGGGTTCGAGACGTCGGTGGGCGTGACGGTGGACGCCGCGGGCGGTCGGGTGCGCGTGGCCGGGGCCCTGGCGGGGAACAGCCACGGCCGCATCATCGCGATCGACGACTATCACGTGGATGTGGCGCCTGACGGCTGGATGCTGGTCGTGCGCAACCGCGACGTGCCCGGCGTGATCGGCCGCGTCGGCACGGTGCTCGCGGAGGCCGGGATCAACATCGGCAGCTACCACCAGTCGCGGCGCGCGGCTGGCGATGAGGCGCTCGCCGCCATCACGGTGGATCAGCCGCTGGCCAACGGGGTGCTGGGGAAACTGGCGCGGGTGCCGGACGTGCTGCAGGTGCGGCTGGCGCGGCTGGGCGACTAGTCGGCACCGACAAAGAGGTTGTTCACGCCGTCAGCCGTGTGAGTGGGGGCTGCGTGCCGAGTGCCCAGCGCGGTCCCGGCTAGGTGGCGATCTCGCTGAGTCGGGGAGCGCGGACTGCGAGTCCGGGGCGCGTGTGCAACCCCGTTTCGCGGCTGGCATTACGAAGCGCTTCGCCGATGTGTTTGCCGCTCGGAAGCCGACGGAAGGGCCGGCGAGGCTGAAGCGGTCGTGGAGACTGTGAGTCCCACGGACCGTCGGACCGAGGGGCGCGCGCAGGGTGGCGGGCCCCTTCGTCATGCGTCTCCTCGACGTAGAACGCGCCTCGACGTCCTCTCTGGCCCCACCTTACGACCATTCGAAGCCTACTGGAGCCTCAAAATAGTGCTGAGGGAGTCAGGAATCAGACGCAGCGCGTTGGCGCAACCGGCAGTCCTACCGCGCGTTACTTCAAGACCGGCATCTTCGAGCACCCGGTACGGTTGATGCGGGCCCGCAACGTTTGCGCGTGGTCATCACCCCTGGTGCATCACACGCTGTACGGCCCGGAGGAGACCGATGCAAACACTCCGGCGCGGCGCGCGTGATGTGTCAGGCACGGAGGCCGGAAATGGCCCGGCAGTCAAGGCTTGAGGCATTCAAGATCACGGCGACTCTGGCCCGGACGCATGGGCAGGGTCGCCGCTTGCTTGTGACCGGTCAACGGAAATGGGCGGAAGCGTTTCGGGCGATTAAAAGGAGAGGACCATGAAACAACGAGCCGCGCTGTCCCGCCGAGTCGGGGCGATCCCGCTCGGCTGGCGTGCCACCCTATTCCTGCCAGTAACGTTATGCGCGATCAGCTGTGAACGGCTACCCACTTCAGGGAACAAGGTCGCACCCTCCCGCCCCGACTTTGCCGTCGTTCCCGGCAGTGGCTCCTGGACCACGAAGGCCCCGATGCCCACCGCACGATATGGCCTGGGCGTCGCCGCGGTGAACGGCATTCTCTACGCCGTCGGCGGCGTTAGTGGCAGCGCCATTCTGGCGACGGTCGAAGCGTATGATCCCGTCACGAACACGTGGACGCCGCAGGCCCCGATGCCCACCGCGCGGGGTTACCTGGGTGTCGACGGCATCATCGGTACCCTTTATGCCGTGGGCGGATTCAACAGGGGACCGAGTGCGGCGAACGAGGCCTTCACCCCACTGGGGCCCCCGGCCACGCTAACGCTCACGCCGCTCACCGCCCTCAATCCGGTCGGCACGCAACACTGCGTCACGGCGACGGTGCAGGATGCGTCGAGCAATCCCGTGCCAGCTGTCACGGTACGTTTCTCTGTCGGGCCTTCGGTCCCAACCACATTTCCCACCCCCCCGCACGGTAGCGGCACCACCGACGCGAACGGACAGGCCACGTTCTGCTACACGGCCTCACTGCCGGGAACAGACGTAATCCATGCGTTCGCCGACGCGAACGGCGACGGAACGGAAGAGACAGGGGAACCTTCCGGCGACGCCGAGAAGACATGGACGCTGCCCGCGAGCACCCCACTGTGCGCGGTGACGATCACGGACGGTGGCTGGATCATCGCCAATAACACGGACCGCGCCAACTTCGGTGGCAACGCCAAGGTTCTCGCCGACCTGACTGTGCAGGGGCAGCAAAACTACCAGGATCAAGGACCCGTCCAGGCTATGACCGTGCACTCGACCGCGATCACGGCGACGACCTGCACCCAAGATCGGACTACTGCCAGCATCTTCGGCAAGGCGACGATCGACGGCGCTGGTTCGTACGTTTTCCGGATTGACGTGACCGACGGGGGCGCCGGCGGATCGAACGATACCTACGGGATCATGCTGGAGACCGGCTACATGTCAGGGCAGCACCAGCTGGGTGGAGGGAACGTAACGATCCATTAGCCCGCACGGTCAGGGCGACAAATGGCGAGGGACCCGGCGCGGGTCCCTCGCCTTTGGGGGGATGCTCAGTCTACCCCATTGCAAACTCGCGCACGCCCCCTTTTCGGTCACAGCGACGACGTTGCCCGCCGCGACGGTCACCACAGGGAGCATTACCGGAGTCCAGCGCCTCCGGCACACGCTCTGGCAAAGCGTCTTCTAATGAGAGGCGGCCGAGTAGGTTAGCGCTGTGCAGCGGATGACCAATACGCTTGCCCTTCGACGCCCGCGCCGAAGAGGTGAATGCAGCCACCCTAGTCCGCCGCTTGGCGGGTCGGCTCGACCGCCTCGTCCTGGAGCAGCCGGAAGGTCTTCACCGCCCCCTGGAGCTTGTCGGCCGCCTCGGCGAGCTGGTTGGCGGACGACGCGATCTCTTCGGTCGACGCGGACTGCTCCTCGCTCGAGGCGGCGATCTCCTCGGCGGACGCGAGCAGCGCCTCGGTCCCTCGCGCGACTTCGGTGAGGCGTGCCGCGATCTCCTCGACCAGCCGCTTCACCTCCGTCGCCGACGTCGCGATCTCCCGGCTCCAGGCGTCGTTCGCGTCGGCCTCCCCCGCCACGGTGGCGAGGCCCTGCGCCGCGGACTGCGCGGCCTCCCGCGCCGCGGCGCCGCCCTGCGCCAGCCGCAACAGCCGGTCGCGCGTCGCCTGCACGCGCGTCGTCACGCCGCGCACCGTGTCCGCCGTCTCGCCAGCCGAAATCGCCGCCTGCGAGGCCAGCTTGCGCACCTCGTCGGCCACGACGGCGAAGCCGCGGCCCTGCGGGCCGGCGCGCGCCGCCTCGATGGCGGCGTTCAGCGCCAGCATGTTCGTCTGGGTGGCGACCGCCTTCGCCTGCGCGACGAACTTCTGGATGTCCTGCGCCGCCTTGGTCAGCGCCTCCGCCTCAGCCGCGCCCTTCTCGACGTCCTCGGCCAGCTTGGCGAGCTGCGCCGTGCTCTGGTCGAGCACCTCCTTGTTGCGGCGCGCCACCCCGCTCAGCGCGGTATTGCGGCGCGCGGCCTCTTCCGAGCCGCTCGCCAGGATGCTGGTGATATGGAGAATCCGCCCGGCGTCGTCCGCCGCCGACCGCACCAGCTGGGCCTGGTCGGCGGCCTTCCGCGACAGATCCTGGGCCGTGGAAGTCAGCTGTTGCGTGCTGGCGCTCATTTCCTGCGTCGCCCCCGAGATCTCTGCCGCCATCGCCGCGGCCTCGTCCGCCGCCGTGCGGATGGCCCCCACGAGGCGTCGCAGCGCCACGATCATCGAGTGCACGGAGGAGAGCAGGTCCCCAACTTCCGCCGCCTCCGTCCGCATCGTCGCGACGACGACCGACAGGTCGCCGGCCGCGACGCGGCCGGCGATCCGGCTCACCGCCTGCACCGGACGCGAGACGCGGCTATCGAGCCAGCGCACGCCGCCCCAGAGGAGCGCGCCGAGCAGGACCAGCAATCCGGGCACCCCAAGCCACACGTAGCGCTGCACGCCCCGGGCCGCGGCGTACGCCACGCTCGTGGGCTCGCGGAACAACACCCAGTAGGACGCTTCGTTCGCCGGGAAGCGACCCCGGGGGGCCGGAACTGACACGATGAGCTCCGGGCCGCGGGCGGTCTGGAGGATGGCTCGCTGCGAGCGGGCGGGATTGTAGAGCGTCGTGTCCTTGGGGACTGTCCGCAGCTCCGTCTGCGCCGGGGCGTAGAGCAGGTTCCCCCGCTTGTCCACGAGCTGGAGATAGGTGCTGTCGCCAAGATCGATCCCGGTGAGGAGCCACCCGACGCGGTCGAGCTGGTACACACCCTCGAGCACGCCGACCGCGCGGGCGCCCTCCTCGGGGCGAAGCGCTACCGCGTAGTGCACGGTGACCGACGACGTAGCGGAGTCGATCACGGGATCGCTCTCCGCGACACCTTCGGCGAACGCCCGGCGCCACAACGGGTCGTCCGCGTTCCGGAACCGCTCCGGGACGCCGGAGGCGATGACGACGAGCCCGTGGCGCTCGGTGAGGGTGAGGTCGGTGAATTCCGATCGCCCGGAGTAGCTGCGGAGATAACGGACCAGCTCCGGATCCCCCTCGAGCCGGCGCGCGCCGGCGAACATGCGCTCGAGGTCGGCAGGGGCCACCTGGTCGAGCCGGCGGGCGACAACCGTCTGCGCGGCGTCGATCGCCGCGCGGATCAGATATGGATTGGCGGCGAGCTGGTCGGCTTCAACGTGACGCTCGCGTACGTAGTTCGCGACCAGGGCGGCGACACGAGCCGCCACATCCGTCCCGCGCTGATCGGAAAGGCGCTCGAGCGTCCGCCTGGCGCCGCGACCGGCGAGCAGGCTCAGACCGAGCAAGGCGGCGAGCGCGATTCCGCCGGCCCAGAACGTGAAGCGGCGGAGGAGTGTCTTGAGGGTCAACGCCATGGAGTGAAGTCGCAAAGTATGCCGGGTTTCTTGGGGGAGCAAGTGCGTGTAGTTTCAAACACTTATGTCGGACACGCCGTCGTACGATCCGCAGGCCGTCGAAGCGGCCGCGCAGCGTCGCTGGGACGAGCGGCACGTCAACGAGCCGGACTTGGGCCGGCCGCGCCGGCCGTTCTACAACCTCATGATGTTCCCCTATCCCTCCGCCGAAGGGCTGCACGTGGGGAACATGTTCGCGTTCACCGGCGCGGACATCTACGGGCGGTTCAAGCGGCTGCAGGGCTTCGACGTGTTCGAGCCGATGGGGTTCGACGCATTCGGCATCCACTCGGAGAACTTCGCGCTCTCGGTGGGCACCAACCCGGCGAAGCTCATCCCGCAGAACATCGACGCGTTCCGCCGCCAGCTCAAGCGCTTCGGCGGCATGTTCGACTGGCGACACGAGCTCTCCACCACCGACCCCCGCTACTACAAGTGGACGCAGTGGATTTTCCTCCAGCTCCTCAAGGCGGGGCTGGCGTTCCGCAAGAAGGCGGCGGTCAACTGGTGCCCCAAGGACAAGAGCGTCATCGCCAACGAGCAGGTGATCAACGGCTACTGCGAGCGCCACCCCGACACGAAGGTGGAACAGCGGTTCCTCGAACAGTGGTTCTTCGCCATCACCAGGTACACCGAGCGCCTGCTGGGGAACCTCGAGCGCCTCGACTGGTCGTCCAGCACCCTCACGCTGCAGCGCAACTGGATCGGCAAGAGCGAAGGGGCGGAGCTGATCTTCGAGACCCCCGGCGGCGAGCGCATCGGCGTGTTTACGACGCGCCCCGACACCGTGTTCGGGGCCACCTACCTCGTGCTCGCGCCCGAGCACCCGCTCGTCGAGACGCTCACGACCCAGGAACAGCGCGCGGCGGTGCGGGAATACCAGCGTGCGGCGCAGAGCCAGGACATCGTCAGCCGCCGCGTCGGCGACCGCACCAAGACGGGGGTGTTCACCGGCGCCTACGCGCGCAACCCCGCGACGGGCGAGGCGATCCCCATCTGGACCGCCGACTACGTGCTCATGGAGTACGGCACCGGCGCGATCATGGCCGTGCCGGCCCACGACCGCCGCGACTTCGAGTTCGCCACCGCCTTCGGGCTCCCCATCCGTCAGGTGGTGCGCGTCGAGGGGGAGACGCTGCCCAGCGTCTCGGAGGATGGGGTGCTCATGAACTCGGCGGCGTTCGACGGGGTGCCGTGCCGCGAGGCGCAGCGGCAGATCGTCGCCTGGCTCGCCGCGCGGGGGCTGGCGAGCTCCCGGGTGCAATACCGGCTCCATGACTGGTGCATCTCGCGACAGCGCTATTGGGGCCCGCCGATCCCGATCATCTACTGCGACCGCTGCGGTCCCGTGGGGGTGCCCGAGCAGGATCTTCCGGTCGAGCTGCCGCTCATCGAGGACTTCCGGCCCGACGACTCGGGGGTGAGCCCGCTCGCGCGCCACAAGGAGTGGTACTACGCCGCCTGCCCGCAGTGCGGCGCCCAGGGCCGGCGCGAGACGGACGTGTCCGACACCTTCCTCGACTCGTCGTGGTACTTCCTGCGCTACCCCTCGACCGAGTTCGACGACCGGCCGTTCGACCAGGCGCGCACCCGGACGTGGCTCCCGGTCACGACCTACATCGGCGGCAATGAGCACGCGGTGCTGCACCTCATGTACTCGCGGTTCATCACCATGGCGCTCAAGGATCTCGGGCACCTCGCCTTCGAGGAGCCGTATGTCAAGTTCCGCGCCCACGGGATGATCGTGAAGGACGGGGCCAAGATGTCCAAGTCGCGGGGCAACGTCGTCGTCCCCGACGAGTACCTCCAGAAGTGGGGAGCCGACACGTTCCGCATGTACCTCATGTTCCTCGGCCCCTTCCAGGAGGGCGGGGACTTCCGCGATACCGGCATCATCGGGATCCGGCGGTTCCTCGACAAGGTGTGGGCATGCGCGCACGAGGCCGCCGGCGCCGGCACCCGGCAGCTCCCGCCGCCGGTGCAGCGCAAGCTGCACCAGACCATCAAGAAGGTCAGCGCCGATACCGAATCGCTGGACTACAACACCGCGATCGCGGCGATGATGGAGTACATCAACCTGGTGCGCGAGGCGGGACCGGTGGCGACGACGCGGGGCGCGACCGAGCCGCTGCTCATTCTCCTTGCCCCCTACGCGCCGCACCTCTGCGAGGCGCTGTGGGAGCGGCTCGGCCATAAGGATTCGATCTTCGCCTCGGCGCGTTGGCCCGCCTTCGACGAGCGGCTCACGACCGCCGAGGAGGTGGAGATCGCGGTGCAGGTGAACGGCAAGCTGCGCGGGCGGATCACCGTGCCGCGCGGGTCGACCGAGGCCCAGGTCGTCGCGCGCGCCCTCGCCGAAGAAGGCGTGCGGAGGTTTGTGGACGGCAACGCGGTGAAGAAAACGGTCTACGTGCAGGACCGGCTCGTCAACCTGGTCGTCTAGGCGGCCGTTTACAGGTACCTCGCCACCAGGTCGCCGACGAAGTATCCGACCGCCGCCACCCCCAGCCCCACCACGAACATGTCCACGCCGCTGCGGATCACCCCGCGGCCGGTGAAGAAGCTGCGCGCCGCGCCCACGGCGAAGTGGGACACCATCGCGATCCCGAACGCGGCCCAGATCGCCGCCTGACCGTGGAGCGCGAGGAACGGGGCCACCGGGATGAAGGCCCCGACCGCCGTTGCCACGCCCGTCACCCAGCCTTCCTTGAGCGGTGTCGACCGTGCCTGCGCGATACCCAACTCCTCGCGCACCTGCTCATCGAGAGCGCGCGCGGGGTCACGCATCAGCTCCGCCGCCATCTGCCGCGCCTGCGCCGACTCGATCCCCTTGGCCTCGTAGACCAGGGCGATCTCCTCCTCCTCCACGTCGGGCATCAGTCGGATCTCTTCCTTCTCCATCGCGATCTCGTGCGCGTACACCTCCTGCTCGCTCTTGGCGGCGAGGTACCCGGAGGACCCCATCGACAGGGCGTCGGCGATCATCCCCGCGACCCCGGAGATCAGGATCATGTGGGGCGCCACCGCCGCGCCGATCACGCCGGCCACGAGCCCGAAGTTGGCCGTGAGCCCGTCGTTGAACCCGTACACCACATTGCGGACGAACCCGCCCGAGCCGGTGCGGTGCCACGGCTCGGCGCTTGCGCCCGCGAGCCCGGCGAGGGTCTCCGCGTGTTCAGCCGACTCTTTGGCGAGCGTGAGCGACACCGCGCGCGCGTCCGCGCCGCTCGAGGTCTTGTGCAGGTCCATGTAGCCGCGCACTTCGCGTCCCTCCTCCCGCAGCAGCAGCGGCAGCAGGTAGCCGGGACCGAACCGCTGGCCCAGCCAGGCCATGAACCGCGCGTTGAGGGAGGGGCGGGGACCCGCCGCGGGCACGGCGTGTCCGTTGTCGCCGAGCAGTTTGGCCCACAGCTCGGTGTGGCGCCGCTCGACGTCGGCCAGCTTGTCGTAGATCTGGCGCTTGCGCGGGTCCGGCTCTTGGGCCGACAGGACCGTATAGAGGAAGGCGGCGTCCCCTTCGTCCTGCCAGTGATGGAGCCAGAGGTGCAGTGTCTGCCGGTCTACGCTCATGGCGCCTGAAGATAGACGCTGCACGGGCAAGTTACTAGAAGCCAACTACTTAAAAGGCGTGGGGAAGGGGGGATGTGGGCCAGACGGTGCAGGGGGGAGATGCGGGCGATACGGAACGCCCCCGCCCCCACTTCCCCCCGCGTTTCGGATCACCGCGACGCTCCCGTCGGGAACCGCATCATAACTTTCAGGAGATGACCATCTCGCTCACCGTCCCGGACGTCCTGGTCGCCCGTGCCAAGACCGGAGACCTCGAGGCGCTCGAAGCGCTGTACCGTGCGTTCGAGGCGCCCGTCTACAACCTCGCGCGGCGCATGCTCCGCAACGCCGAGGACGCCGAGGACGTGCTCCAGGAGACGTTCCTCGAGGTGGTGCGCAGCATCGGGCAGTACCGGGGCGAGGGCCATCTGTGGGGCTGGATCCGGCAGATCGCGGCGACCAAAGCCCTGATGCGGATCCGGCGCGAGCAGGTGCGGGAGGCGGAGGTGTTCGACGAGGCCATCATGGCGGGGCGCGCCGGGCACAACGTCGGCCAGGCGCTGGATCTCGAGCGCGCGATGCAGGAGCTGAGCGATACGGGGCGCGCGGTGGTGTGGCTGCACGACGTCGAAGGGTACACGCACGAGGAAATCGCCGAGATGATGGGCAAATCAGTGAGCTTTTCGAAGTCCCAGCTGGCGCGGGCGCACACGAAGTTGCGTCGCACGCTGGGGGCGGGGATGGAGGTCGGATGATGCACTGCACAATGGACGATCTGCTGGCGCTCCAGGCCGGCGAAGCGTCGGGGTGGGCGCGCAAGCACCTCGAGACGTGCGCGGTATGCCGGGCGGAGCTGGACATCCTGTACCAGCGGGTGGCGCAGCTCAAGGCGCTCCCCGGGCTGCGCGCGCCGCGCGATCGCTGGCCGGCGGTGCGCGCCGTGGTGCTCGCGGGCCGCGACAGGCGCCGGCGCGTGTGGCGCGTAGGGACCCTCGCGGCCGCGGCCGCGCTGGCCGGCGTGCTGCTGTTGCGGCCCTGGGGGACGGATCTCGAAGGGCAGCTGGTACAGGCGCAGCAGCGCTCGGCGACGCTCGAATCGACCCTGCAGCAGGTGGGCGGCGGCGGTGACGGACGGGTGATGAGCGGGCGGGAAGCCGCGCTGGCGTCGGCGCTCGAAGACCGCATCGCGGCCATCGACGGGCAGCTCGCCGAGCGTCAGGCGGAAGAGCTGGAAGCGTTGAATCTGTGGCGGCAGCGGGCGGACCTGATGCAGCAGCTGGTGCAGGTCCGGGTGACCCGCGCCAATTACGTGGGGCTGTGAGCTCTCTGGAGGAATCGCGATGAAGCGGACGTGGCTGGTCGCATTGGTCGCCGTCATGATCGGAACCCCGGCGCTGGTCGCCGCTCAGGAGACCCCGGCGCCGGCGCCGAGGGCGCGGACGCGGGTGCGTCCGCGCGCGTTCACCTACAACTTCTCGACCGAGAATCACGGCCGCATCGGCGTAGTCGTGAACATGGCGGCCAACGCCGACAGCGACAAAATCGGCGCCCGCATCGCGGCGGTGACCCCGGGCGGGCCGGCCGACAAGGCGGGGCTCAAGGCCGGCGACGTGATCACCAAGTTCAACGGGACCGCCCTGGGGAGCGCCCGGGCCGGGGACGAGGACGAATCGGGCCCCGGCATGAAGCTCGTGGAGCTGGCGCACGCGCTCGACCCGGGCGATACGGTGAAGGTCGAGTACCGGCGCGGCAACGACGCGAAGCAGGCGACCCTCGTGGCCGAAGAAGTCGAGGGCGGCGGTCCGTTCGCGATCGCGGGACCCGAATTCGGTTTTCATGGGATGGACATGCCGCCGATGACGATGACTGTCCCGGGGGGTGGAGTGCTTACGGCCCCCGAGATCAGCATCTGCTTCGGGGAGTCGTGGTGCAGCCTGCAGCTCGTCAACTTGAACGCCGATCTGGGTGAGTACTTCGGGACGAGGGAAGGCGTGCTTGTGATCCGGGCGCCGGGGGACTCGAGCCTGCCGCTCAAGGCGGGCGACGTGATCCTCACGATCGGCGGCCGCAAGGCGACCACGCCGGAGCACGCGATGCGGATCCTCCGCTCCTACGACGCGGGCGAGGCGGTCGCCATCGACGTGATGCGCCACCAGCGCAAGCTCACCCTGAACTGGACCGTGCCCAATGCGGAGGACCACATGCGCATGCACCCCTCGCGGCGGCCGCGGGGTGAGCGCGGGGAGCCCAGCGTGTTCCGCTGGAAGACTTCGCCCTCGCGTTGGAAGACGAGGTTGGCGCTGCGGTCCGTCTGACGCTACTCCCATCCTGAAGGATGGGCTCGGCAGGCACCACGCTGAAGCGAACGGGGTTCCCTTCAGGGTTGTGTCGGCCGAGCCCACGCTTTTAGCGTGGGGACAGGGCTACGCGCTTCAGTGCGCGCGCCGGGCGGCGGGCAGCACTTGATCGAAGGCCGGCAGCTCGAAGGGTTTGGCGATGAGGGGGCGGCCGCTCGATGCCAGAAAACCGCGCATTTGCTCGTTCATCACGTCGCCGGTCGTAAAGATTACGCGGCTGGCGTGCTCGGGGTCGCGGGCCCGGAGCTCTTCGTAGAGCTGTTCGCCGGACAAGTCGGGCATCCGCATGTCCACGATGATCGCGTCGTAGGCGTTTTCCCCGAGCAGGCGCAGCGCGTCCCGGCCGCTGGCGGTGGTGTGCGTCTCGTGGCCGCGGCCGTCGAAGTAGCGTTGCAGCGCCACGCGCACCGACGTTTCATCGTCCACCACTAGGAGGCGGAGTCGCTGGCCGCCGCCGCCGGCGGCCGGCACGACCGGGAACTCGCCCGTGCGCCGTGGCCGAATGAGCGGCAGCACGATCACGAAGCGGGCGCCCCCGCCGGGTGCGTTCTCGGCCCAGATGCGCCCTTCGTGCTCGCGCACGATCCCCAACGAGATCGACAAGCCGAGGCCGGTGCCGCGCCCCGTGGGCTTGGTGGTGAAGAACGGATTGAAGATGCGCTCGAGCAGGTTCGCCGGGATCCCGGGTCCCGTGTCCTCGATCTCGATGCGGATCGTGTCGCCCAGGCCGCGCGTGCGGACGGTGAGCAGGTGCGCCTGCTGCTTCACCTGTTCCATCGAGTGCTCGGCGTTGGTGATGATGTTGAGGAACACCTGCTGCAGCTGGTGCGCGTCGGCCATCGTGTCCGGGATCGCGTCGTCGTACTCGCGGCGCACCTCGATCCCGCGCACCCGCAGCTCGTACATCCGCAGCTCCAGCGTGTCGTCCATCACGTGGTGGATGCTCGTGGGCCCCTTCTCGGCTTTGTGCTGCCGCGCGAAGGTGAGGAGGTTCTGGACGATGCGGGAGGCGCGGCGCGATTCGGCGTAAATCGTCTCGATCGACTGCCGCTGGTCCGCCGACGCGCGCTTCTCGGCCAGCAGCAGCTGCGCGAACGCGGCGATCCCGGCCAGCGGATTGTTCAGCTCGTGGGCCACCCCCGACACCAGCTGGCCGATCGCCGACATCTTCTCGGACTGGATGAGCTGCTCCTGGAGCAGCTTCTGGTCGGTGACGTCGCGGATCAGGCACAGCACCTCTTCGTCCTTCTGGGGGCTCGAGTAGGTGACTTGGATGGTCCGCGGCTCGCCGTCTTTGCGGACAAACCGGGTCTCGAAGAGCCCCGTTTCGCCCGAGAGCGCCATCTGGAAATGCGCCAGCGTTTTCGGCAGGTCGTCGTCGGGAATCATCGGGGCGAACCACTGGCCGACGAGCTCGTCGCGACTGTAGCCCGAGATGCTCTCGGCCGCGTGGTTCACGGTCGTGAACCGGCCGTTGGCGTCCAGGGTCACGATGGCGTCGGAGGCGGACTCGAACAGGTTGCGGTAGCGGGACTCCGAGCGGGCGAGGGTCTCCTGTGCCCGCTTTTGATCGGTGATGTCCCGGACCGTGGCGACGGTGCCCACCAGCTCTCCCTCCACCGTGAATGGAGAGTTCGAAACGGCCACGTCGCGGAGCTCGCCGGCGCTCGTCACCACGGTCGTCTCGTAGCGCTGCGGCTCGCCTCCGAACGCCTGCTGCTCCCGACTCGCCACATGTTGGCGCTCAGCCGGGGCGATGATCTCGTCCATGGTGAGATGGGGCAGCTCATCCAGCGCCCGCCCCAGCAATTCCGCCGCTGCCTGATTGGCGGTGAGGATGTGACGGTCCAGGCCGGTGACCACGACGGCGTCGGGAAGGTTGGCGACCAGCTCCGCGGCGACGCGGACCAGGTCGAGCGGCGGACCCCCTCCCTCACCGCCCGCGGCGACGCGCGTGCCCGGCGAGGGCGCCGCCCGCCGCTTGCTCACGGCCGGTAGGCCTCGAGCATCGCGTCGCGCATGAGGGTGAGGCTGTGGATCGCGGCGGCCGTCACCGCCTCCGGGTCCTCGCCATGGGCTACGCGGGCCTTGATGATCTCGAGCGCGTGGACGGGATGCTCGTCGTCGTACTTGGCGTGCTCTTCCAGCCACCAGCGCCCCCGCGGGCCCAGCTTTTCGTTCTTGCCCAGGCCGCGCAGCGCCTTTTCGGAGATGCGCTGCGCCACCCCTTCGACGGCGTAGTTCGTCGCCGCGACCCCCTCAGCGAACGACGCCACCTGACATGAGGCGGAAAGGAAGTCGTGGAAGTCACGTACTGCCGCGAGCATTGGCAGCTGCCGCTGGAAGCGCCCCTTCGGCACTCCGAACGCGTCGCCCATGGCGCGCCACATGGCGTCGTGACGGCGCTCGACCCGGATGTTGTCGCGAAAAAAGACCGCGCTCTCCGGCGGGGAGCGGTCGAGTAACAGCTGCAGCCACTGCGGGAAATCGCGGATGATGGGATAGAACGCGATCAGGAAATCTTGCATCCGCTGCTCGACGAGCGTGTTTTCCGCGGAGTGCTCGACGACCGGCGTGGTGAGCACGGCCAGCCGGTGCGGCTCGAGCGCGCGGTCCAGGTCCACGACCCACTCGGGGTGGGGGGTCACCTGCACGGACATAATCCCGAGTCCCTCATCACGGCGCGGCGTTGGGTGACGACGGTGGGCGCACCGGGGAATGTATCGAGCCGGGCGGCCTGTGCCCTTGTCTGGCTTGACACGATATATCGTCACATAGTATCGTCTCGTTACATCTTCAGAAGGCAGGAACGGTATGCATCGGGGATGGAGAGGGTTCGGCTTCGGGTTCGGGCCGCGGGGGTTCACCTGGGCCCGCGGGCCGCGCCGCCGCCAGTGGTTCGAGGCCGGGGACATGAAGTACGTGATCTTGAAGCTGCTCAAGGACAAGCCGCGCCACGGCTACGAAGTGATGAAAGAGCTCGAAGAGCGCATGCACGGCTGCTACTCCCCCTCGCCGGGGACCGTGTACCCGACGCTGCAGTGGCTCGAAGACGAAGGGCTCGTGGTCGCCAAGGAGGTCGAGGGCAAAAAGGTCTACGAGATCACGGACCAGGGCCGGCAGTTTCTCGAGGAGCACAAGGACGTGGTGGAGGACATCTTCGACCGCGTGAAGGACGCCGTGGACCAGGCTCTCGGCGGCTCGATGTCTGAGCTGAACCAGGCCGTGGGGCGGCTGGTCAAGCAGGTGTATCGCACTGGCTGGAAGGCGCGTGACGACACCGTGCGGGTGAAGATCGCCGAGATTCTGAAGCGGGCGACCGAAGAGGTCGACGCCTTGGCGCACGAATAAGCGGGCGCCGGCGTCTATTCGCGACGCCGGCTCCGCCGGCTCCGCAGCTCCTGCAGCGCTCGCGTCGCGTAGACGCGCGTCATCTGTTTCCGCCACGACAGCTCGAAATCCGTATTGTCGAGGGGTTTGGAGGGGCGGTACGCCGCCTCGGCTGCGGCGGCGATCGCCTCGTCATCAAGGGCGGTTCCCTTAAGCACCGCACCGGCCTCCGGTACCTCCTGCGGGCAACTGGCGACGCCCCCAAGCACGATCCTCGCGTCCACGATCGTTCCGCGTTCCGCGTTCCGACTTCCGCGTTCCCACCGCACCCAGGCGGCCACGCCCAGCACCGGAAAATCGAAGGAGCCGCGCCGCCGCAGCTTGTGGTAGACCGCGTCCCAGCCGTCCGGCGCGGGCAGCCGCACCGCGGCGAGGATCTCGTCGGGTTGCTTGGTGAGGTAGTTGATCCCGTCGTTGTGATAGCAGCGGGCCGCCGGCACCAGGCGCTCGCCCTCGGGACCGACCAACTGGTACTCCGCGCCGATCGCCACCATCACCGGCGCCACGTCCGAGGAACTCACCGCCCAGCAGCGCGGCGAGGACGGCGCGACCCAGCAGATCGCGCCGTCCTTCTTCATGCAGAAGTCGATCGCCTTCCGCCATTCGTACGACTGGTTGTAATAGTTGCAGCGCGTGTCGAGGCAGAGGTTGCCGCCCAGCGTCCCCATGTTGCGGAGCAAGGGTGTCGACACCAGCTCGGCGGCGGTCGCGACAGCGGCGTAGGACTGTCGGACCGTCGGACTGTCGGACAACTCCGTGAGGGTCACGCAGGGCCCCATCACGCATCTCCCATCCCGCATCCCCCATCCCGTGAGATCCTTGACCTGCATGAGTGATATCACGGTCGTCGGGGTCTGATGCCGCCGCTTCATGTTGGGATACAGGTCCGTCCCCCCCGCGACGTCGGCCTTCATCCGCAGCGCCTCGGCGAGCGAAGTGGGCTGGAGGTAGGTGAACCGGGGGAGTCGCAGCATCAGTGCTGGCGCTCGAGCGCGGCCGCGGCAACCGGCACCGCACCGCCATCTCCGCCTTCCCACGGCGGTGGCACGCGGATCGGCTCCGGCCAGGGAATGTCGGGGAAGCGAGTGGGTCCGACCCGTCCCTCTTCCCCCTTTGTCTTCTTCTTCAGCGCCTTCAGCACCTTCTCCGGGGTGATCGGCACCTCGTCCACGCGGACGCCCACCGCGTCGTACACCGCGTTGGCGATCGCCGGCGGTACGGGGAGCAGCGGCCCCTGGCCGACCTCTTTGGCCCCGAACGGCCCGCTGGGGTCCGGGTCCTCCACGAGGTAGGTGACGACGTCGCACATCTCCAACGTCGTCGGG
>Ga0209375_1001353_pt1 | contig 18699 bp, 21 predicted proteins | sample GraSoiAngelo_131_FD_185888 | JGI IMG/M metagenome (GOLD analysis project Ga0209375, IMG submission 185888) | Grasslands soil microbial communities from the Angelo Coastal Reserve, California, USA - 14_0929_02_30cm (SPAdes) (version 2) | ecosystem: Environmental > Terrestrial > Soil > Grasslands ... | reverse complement strand
AGACCAGCGTGATCGGATCGCCCTCGGCCTGGCTGCCCCGCGGGTCCATGAAGAAGGCCCCCGTGGTGTCCCCTGCCCAGGTGAACGCCGGCTTGCCGCCGGGGAAGCGGATCACGCCCGCGAGCTGGAGGCCGGTGTTGAAGATGTACTGATCCGGGGTCCCTTTGGGCCAGAATCCGCCGCCGACGACCGGCGAGTTGTTCGGGTCGACGCAGATTTCGCCGATGTTGTTGATGCCGCAGAAGATCCGGTTGACGTCCATGACCCCGAACGTCAACGCGAACAGGTTCATCCCGCTGCGCTTCGCGGGGCGTCCCGGAGCGGGCTTGGCCGTCGCCGTGGCGCCGGTCGCGAGCGTGAGCAGCGCGACGACGACTGCGGAGCGGCCTGCGCGTGTCCACCAGGTTGAACGCATAGCGTCCCTCGATGTAAGAAGCCATTGGAGCGGCGCCCTTGAGCCTGCCGGGCGCCGCTCCCGCCGGTACGTCGTTAGAAGTTCAGCTCAACCCCCAGGCGGATATTCCGCGGGGCACCGTAGAACCACTGCTTCCCGTTGAACTCGTCGTAGAAGGCGTTCAGCGCCCGCGTCTGCTCGGCGAGCGTGTACTGCCCGTCACCGTTGCCGAACCGCGCTTCGGTGCGGCGCAGCATCAGGCAATTCACCGGGCCGGCTTCGTTGGCGGTCCAGGTGTTACAGCCCGCTCGCAGATCGATCGCCCCGCCGGCCAGCGCCTTGCCGTTGTCCCTAGCCTCGTTCGCGAGGCCGGTGAATTCGGAGCTGAGCTGCTGCTGCCGGTGCAGCGCGTTCACGATGTCGCCCGTCTCCGCGAACAGCGCCACCACGTTCTTGAAGTTGAACACGTTGCGGGCGTCAGCGAACGCGGTCACGTCAATGCGGCCGACGCGGAAGCCCTTGTTCACCTTCATGTCGATCACCTTCTGCCAGGGCAGGTGCGAGCTGTTGATCGGCTCGATCGACGTGCCGGTCAATCCGAAGCCCTGCCGCGGGGCTGTGGCGCCGGCACCCGAGTTGCGCACCCGCGTGAACGGCAGCCCGCTGAACGCCCGGAAGTCGATGAAGGCGCTCACATCCCGCAGCACCCTGCCCAGCGGCGTGTTCCGCTGGAAGTCGCTCGGCACCGTGAGCGAGACCGAGCCCACGATGTTGTGGTTGCGCTCGTCGTCCGTCGGCAGCGGTTGCTCGGGCGGCGGCTGCCGGTCTCCCGTCACCTGGGAGATCTGCCGCGCCGACGTCCGCAGGTACGAGAACGGATCGGAGCCGGTGCTGCGCGAGATCTCGAAATTGTACACGCCGTGCGCGCTGAGCCACGTCCCGACGCGGCGATCGAGGGTGAGCTCGAGCCCGCGGGCGTAGCCGAAATCGGCCGTCGTGAGGACGTTCACGTTCTGCACGCGACCCACGTTGGCCGGATCGTCGTACGGTTTGATCCGGTAGGCCAGGTCCGACACCTTGTTCTTGTTGTACGCCGCGACGTCGAGCACCAAGTCCGGCGTGAACGCGTGACGGACGCCGAACTCGAACTGGATGGTCTTGTTGAACCCGACGTCCCGCCCGAACTGGTCGTTCGTATTCGTGAACACCAGGTCGTTGTTCGTGCCCGAGAGCACGGTCGTCAGGTTCGGCGTCTGCACCTGGTGCGAGTAGGACAGCCGGAAGTCCGTCTTCTCGGTGATCGGGAACGACACGCGGACCGTGGGAGCGAGGGTGTGGTGCCCCACCGACGGCGAGAACACGCGCGCCAGCGAGGAATCATACGCGGCGTCGTTGGTCCCGGCAGCGTCGCTCCACGCCTTGAACGGACCCGTGGTGCCCCCCGGACAGACCTTGTTGATGGCGGGCGTGTACCCACCGCTACTCGTCACGCACAGCAGCTGCGAATTGCTGAAGATCCGCCCCGGGGTATTCGAAAACAGCGCCTTGGGGTCGAAGTAGTCGTAGCGGACGCCGAGCTCGAGCACGACGTCCCCCAGATCGAGCCGGTCGTTGGCCCAGCCCGCGTAGCGGATCGGGTTGACGACGTACGCGTCCATGAAGATCTGGGTGATAAAGTTGGAGTTCCAGTACGCCTCGTTCGTCTTCTGGACCTCGCCGCCGAAGTTGAACCGGTGGAACCGGTTCGCCTGCCAATCGATGTTGGCCCGCGCGTACCAGCGTTGCTCGGAGGAGAGGGTGCCGCCGGTGTTGAAGCCGGTCGTCGGCCAGTTGCTGCCCAGCAGCCCGAACGGGTTCATCCGGTAGGGCTGGGTGTTGAACAACTCGGTGCGGTTGAGCAGCGGCGTGCGCAGGCCGTTATTCGACCGGATGTTCCGCACGATCTGGTCGGTGATCGGGAACGGGAAGTTCCCGAAGCCCGAGAAGTTCAGGGACGAGAACTCGAGCCCCATGGTGGGACTGCGGGTGGAAGCCTCGTTCGCCGGGTCGAGCGGCCCGCCGATGCCGCGGTCCAGCGCCCAGCTCGCGTTCACGTTCAGCGCCAGCTCGCGCTCGGCCGACTTGAAGAACGAGTGACTCAGGTTCGCGACGACCAGCCGGTTCCAGTTGTGAAAGCCGCTGTACAGTGCCGGATCGCCGATCGCCTGGCCCGGCCAGTTGCGGCCCTGATCGCCGAAAGAGTGGAACGACAGCGAGGCGCTCGAGCCGCTGCCGTAGGAGTACGACAGCTTGCTGTCGAGGGTGGTCTGCGAGCGCCAGTTCATCGGGAAGCGGCGTCCCTGGCAGTCGAAGCCGAAGTTCTTGCCCGCGTCGCACTGACCGCTGAACTGGACGAACCGCGGCACCGTGACTGACTGTTGGCTGCCCGAGACGTTGACCGTCACGGTCGTGTCGATGCCGCCGATGGTATAGGTCGGCACCTGGTCCCACCCGAAGCCGCGGTACGGGGACACCTGGCCCTGCACCACGCTGGAAACAAAGAACCGCAGCCCCCGCAGCCCGGGCACCGGCCCGCCGAGAGAGCCTTCAAAGCGGTTGAACCCGACGCTGACCGCGTTCCCGAACGGCTCGTCGCTCGCGTAGTTGACGGAGCCCTCGAGCTTTTGACCGCCCGAGCGGGTCGTGTAGGAAATGATGCCGGCCTGGGCATCGCCGAACTCGACGCCGAGCGCGCCGGTCGTGACCGACGCTTCCTCGACCGCGTTGGTGCCGACGCTGATCCCCTGCCCGCCGCCGTTCTGGTTGCGCACCGGAGTGCCGTCGACGTAGACGTTGGCCTCGCCGGGGCGGCCGCCGCGGATCGAGACGCCGGTGCCCGAGCCCGACTCCACGACGCCGGCCTGCAGCGTGACCACGTTGCGGACGTCGTCAATCGGCAGGTTGTTGACGGTCTTCTGGTCCACGATGGATTTCGACGTCACCTGGTCGCGCGGCACGATGGGGTTGGCCGCGGCCGTCACCGTGATGCCGGTCACCTGCACCGCCGAGGACGACATCTTGATGTTGAACGTCAGCGTCTGGCCGCCCAGCACACGGGCGTCACGCACCTCGGTGGGCGCGTAGCCGATGAACTGCGACCGGATGGTGTAGGTCCCCACCGGCACGTTGTTGAGGAAGTAGTAGCCTTTCGCGTCGGTGACGGTGCCGAACGAGGTCCCCACGATGAACACTTGCGCGTTCGGGATCGGGGCACCCTGCTGATCCGTCACCGTCCCTTCGACCTTCCCCGTTGTCTGCTGCGCCGTGGCCGCGGCCGTCGCGAGTGTGACCGCGATTGCCGCCGCCGCGACCGTGACGAGGAAGCGACCGAAGGCGCTTCTCACACGATGCGTCATGGACAGACCCTCCAGTGGCGTGAGTGCGATTGGGGTACCGGACGGAAATCTGGAGACGGACACGTCACCTCCATTCGGTGAGTGTGGCGAAAGATCGACGGTTCGATGACCCCTTCTCGCGTAAACTGCCCCGCGCTCAGGGTCGCGTCAAGCCGAATGTGTACAGTCGTCTAGGGCGCCGTTGTCCCCGGAAAGGGACAGGGCGGGGCGGCCAAATTGTCCTCCATCCGGAAAGTCCGCAAGACCCCCCGACCACCCCCCTGCCCCTCTCGCGTTTCCAGTTCTCGGTTCTCGGTTCACAGTAACCGATGACCGACAACCGATAACCGAAAACCTTCAACTCCTTCTCACACCAGCAGCAACTCCCGCTGCGGCTCCCGGGGAGTGACCTCGGGACCGGTTTCCCCGAGGAACACGTTGATCTCGGTGCGCATGCCGAACCGCTCCGGGAGATAGATCCCCGGCTCGACGGAAAACCCGATGCCCGCCACGAGCTGCCGGTCGTCGCCGGTCTCGAAGTTGTCGAGGTGCGGGCCCGACCCGTGGAGATCGCGGTCGATCGAGTGGCCGGTGCGGTGCACGAACCACTCGCCGTATCCGGCGTCGCGAATGACGGCGCGGGCCGCGTCGTCCAAGTCGGCTCCCGTGACGCGCGTCGCTTGCGCCCAGCGGGTGCGCAGCAAGTCCACGGCCGCATCGCGGGCGCGGCGCACCGTGTCCCACACGCGCGTCGCCTCCGCGTGCGGCGATCGCCCGGCGAACGCCATCCACGTCTGGTCGGCGAACACGCTCCCCTTCGCCGGCCCGGCCCACAGGTCCAGGAGCATCACGTCGCCCGCAGCGAGGCGGCGGTCGGCGCCGGCACGCGGCTCGTAGTGCGGGTTCGCCGAGTTCCCCTGGAAGCCGACGATCGGCGGATTGTCGGTGACGAGCCCGGCCCGCGCGAAGCCGTCGAGCACGCGCCGTTGCACCGCCATCTCGCGCACCTCCGCGCCGCGCGCCGCCTCGCTTCCCGCCCAGCGGAGGGCCTCCGGGGCGATCTCGGCGAGCGCCTGGGCGGCGCGCCGGTGCCCCTCGAGCTCGGCCGCACTCCAGCGCGCGGCGAACCGCGACACCAACGGCGCGGACGACACGACCCGCGCGCCGAGCGACTCGAGCAGCTCGACGACGCCGTGCGGGACGCGGTCCAGATAAGGGACGTTATCGCGGGGGGAGATCTCCATCGCCGCCGTTTTCCCGGCGACGAGCCGCTTCAGCTCCGCGTGCAGCTCGGGCCACGCGGCGTAGGGGCGCACCTCGCCGGGGAAGCCCCCATCCCGGAAGGGCCCGAGCTCGATCTTGTGCGCGACCGCGATGGGCGTGCCCGCGCGCGGCAGCCACACGAACAGGCGCCGCGTGGCCAGCCCGGGGCCCAAGCCCAGCACGTGGTTCACGATCGGGTTGACACCGTGGAAGTCGAAGAGCAGCCAGCCGTCGGCCCCGAGCTCGGCGAGCGTGGCGCGGAGCGCGGCGAAATCCAGGGCGGCCAGGAGCGCGCGGGTGGTCATCGGGTCGCGTAACGTGCAGCGCACCGATGGCGAACGCAACGGAGGCGGGCGGGGTACCTAAAGAGAGAGCCTCGACCTGGCGGCGTGGACGCACCGGGCGCCCGCCGGGCAGCGACTCACGTCCGGTGCGTCCACGGAGGCGACATGCGAATTGATCGTTCGGCCTCGGAGACCGCTCTGGTGGTCAAGCGCTTCGACACACCGGAGCGAGTCCTGGTGTTCGACCAGGGCAGACTCGAGCTGATGACGGTGGGCGGGCGGGCCATCGGGAAAGGGAGCTACGCGCCCGGGTGGCGGTGGTCTCGCTGCGCCACGGGTCCTGCGTCGCCGGCAGACGCCCTCGCCGAGCACGTGGGGATGGTGCTCTCCGGTCGCGTCAAAATGCAACTGCCCGACGGCAGCGAGATCGACCTCACCCCCGGCGATTTCTTCCAGATCGCCACGGAGTACGATGGCTGGGTCGTCGGGTATCGGCCCTGCGAGATTCTGTACTTGAGCGGCGTCGATGCGATCGTCAAACGCGTGCGTCACATGGAGTGACGACCGGGCGGGATCAGTGGTGCCGGGGGTCGGATGCGGCCGCACGCCATTCGCAGCGCTCGTCGCCCCGCGAGCGACACGCGGTATGAGGCATCGCGCCTTCGAAGCCGACGAGTAGGCGCAGCAGCTCGGTGAACCCCGCAGCGTAGAAGCCGCACGCCGACCCGTCGGGCGTGGCGTTGACGGCCATCGGGTCGAGGACGCGCACCACGGGAATTTGCTGCTCGCGCTTCAGCTCGCCGCCGAACACCGCCCGCGCCGCACCCCGCGCGACGACGTACCCCAGCGACCGCGGCGCCGCCCGCGCCGCCGCCCGCGCCAGCACCGCCGTGCGCCGCACCGCCCGCCGCGCCGCGCGCCGGCCCGCGTCCGCGAACACGAGGTCGGCGTCCGGCCGCCGCCCTACCAGCCGCAGCAAGGCCTCGACGTGCGCCGCCTCCACCCGCCGGTCGCGCCGCGCCAGTCCTTCGTACTCGGCCAGCTGCACCTGGACGGTCCGCGACAGGCCCAGTCGCTTGACGAGGAGCTCCTCGGCGAATTCGGCGAGTCCGTCCTCGACGGGCGTGTCGAGATTCCGCACGGCTTCGAGGACGGCGAGGGGGACGATGCTGTGCACCACGGCGCGCGAAAATTACCACCCCATTGCGGAACCCGGGAGGGCACGCGAGGCTTACAGCAGCCCATGCCCGCCCCCACCCCACCCGCTCCGGTCGACGAAAAGCGCGCCAGCTTCGAGCGCGAAGCCCTCGTCCACCTCGACTCGCTGTACCGCGTCGCGCAGCGGCTTACCGGCAACGCCGCCGACGCCGACGACCTCGTCCAGGAGACGATGCTCAAGGCGTACCGCTCGTGGGACCAGTACACCAAGGGCACCAACGCCAAGGGTTGGTTGCTCACGATCCTGCGCAACTCCTTCATTAATGAATACCGGCGCCGCACCCGGCACCCCGAGAGCGTGGACATCGACGCGATCGAGCCCTTCGCGGTGTTCCAGGACGTGCAGGAGGAGGACCCCCAGGGAGCCTTCTTCGACCGCATCGTGGACGACGAGGTGCTCCGCGCCATCGACACGCTCCCGGAAACGTTCCGGGAGACCGTGGTGTTGAGTGACGTAGAGGGGTTGTCGTACCAGGAGATCGCCCGGATCCTCAAGGTGCCGGTGGGGACCGTAAAGTCGCGGCTGTTCCGCGCTAGGCAGATGCTGCAGCGCAAGCTGTACGACTACGCCGTCGGCATGGGTTATATCAAAGGAAGCAAGCCATGAACTGCCGGGAGTGCGCCGAGCATCTCTACGAATACCTCGACCGGGAGCTCACCCCCGAGCTCGAGCGGGAGCTCCGCGCGCACCTCGACGAGTGCCCGCCGTGCGGGGAGCACCACGATTTCGAGGCGCTGTTCCTCAAGTTCGTGCGCGCCCGCTGCCGGGCCCAGGGCGCCCCGCCCGAGCTGCGGCGGCGCATCCTGCGGGAGTTGTTCGAGGAGTGAAGTGGCTGACGCGCGGCGGGGCGGCCGGAGCCCTCGCCGTGGGCGCGGCGGTGACGTGGGGACTCGGCTGGCGGGGACTGATGCTACTCCTCGCCTTTTTCGTTTCGGGGAGCGTGCTCACGCAGCTCGCCGGCGGGGAGGGGGGTCAGCGCAATCTCCGACAGGTGATCGCCAACGGCGGCGTGGCCGCGGCCGCCGCGCTGTGGGGACGCTGGTCGATCGCCGCCGCAGCCCTCGCCGCTGCCACCGCCGACACCTGGGCCACCGAGATCGGAGCGTTCTCGCCGACGCCTCCGCGCCTGCTCACGACCGGACGGCAGGCGCCCAAAGGCACCTCGGGGGCGATGTCGGTGTTGGGGACGGTCGGTGGGGTCGTGGGAGCGTGGGCGATCGCGCTACTCGCGTGGGCGCTGGAACCCCGCGCCATTGGCAAGGGGGCAGCCGGCGTCATTGCGAATGCCGGCGTCGTGGGAATGCTGGTGGATTCTCTCCTCGGTGCGACCGTTCAGGGTGTCTACGAATGTCCTCAGTGCGCGGCGCGCAGCGAGCGGCGCGATACCGTGTGTCACCAGCCGGTGCGGCTGATCCGGGGCTGGCGGTGGCTGGACAACGACGCGGTGAACTTCGCGGCAACGCTCGCCGGTGCGGCCGTCGGCGCGCTGGCGTGAGGGCCCCCTGATGCGCTGGGACGCCGTGGTAGTCGGCGCGGGCCCGGCGGGGTCGGCGACGGCGCTGCGGCTCGCGCGCGCCGGCGCGGCGGTGCTGCTCCTCGACCGCGCCCGCTTTCCCCGTCACAAGCCCTGCTCCGAGTATCTGAGCCCCGAGACGGTACGCCTGCTCGGCGCGTTGGACGGTGCCGCGCTCGCGGCGGTGCTCGCGCGTACGCCCGCCCGGCTGTACGGCATGCGGGTCGTGGCGCCCGACGGCGCGTCGGCCGTGGGCCGATTCGCGAGCGATCACCGCTGGCCCGCCCCGCTCCCCTACGGACTCGCCCTGCCCCGCGCCGACCTCGACATGATCCTGCGTCACGCGGCGGAGCGGGCGGGCGCTGCGGTGCGGGAAGGTGTCGTCGTCGAGGATCTGCTCTACGAAGCGGGAGCGGTGGCGGGAGTCGTGCTGCGGGATGCGGGACACGGGACACGGGAGACGATCCGCGGAAGGGTAGTGGTCGGGGCCGACGGGCTGCGCTCGGTGGTCGCGCGACGGCTGGGCGAGCGGCGCACCGGGTGGCCGCGGCGCGTCGCGTTCACGGCGCATGTCGCCGGAGTGGCGGACGTGGGCGAGGTGGGAGAGATGCACGTCGGCCGCCGGGGGTACGTGGGGCTCGGGCCCGTGGGTGGCGGGGTCACGACGATCGCGCTGGTCGTGCCGGCGACGGGCGCGCGACTGCCGCACGCCGGTGCCGGCGCCTCGTGGCGGGAGCGGCTCCTGCCCGCCCTCGAGGCCTTCCCCCTACTCGCCGGGCGCTTCGCGCGCGCCGAGCTGGTGCGCGACGTCATCGCGGTGGGACCGCTGGCGCAGTGGTCGCGCCGGGCGATCGCGGACGGCGCGTGCCTCGTGGGCGACGCGGCCGACTTCTTCGACCCGTTCACCGGCCAGGGTATCTTCACCGCGCTGCGGGGCGCCGAGCTGCTCGCGGAGGTGCTCATCGCCGCCCTAGCCCCCCCGCCGGAGCAGAGCCTGCCCCGAGCGCCGCGAGGGGGCCCGCTGCCGCGGGCCGCCCTCGCCCCGTACGCGCGCGCGCGGCGCCGGGCGTTCCTGGGCAAGTGGGCGGTGGAGCGGCTCATCGGCCTCGGTGTCGGGTGGCCGGCGCTGACCAACCGCGTCGTCGGGCGGCTGGCGCGCCGGCCCCGACTCGGGGATCTTGTCGTGGGAGCGACCGGCAACTTCGTGCCGGCGCGCGCCCTGTTCGCTCCCCATACTCTGCTGCGGCTGCTCTGGTGACCACCTCCGGTGTCGATCCCGCGCTGTTCCGCCAGCTCCTCGGCCGCTTCGCGACCGGCGTCAGCGTCGTCACGGCGCGGCGCGCCGACGGCGCGCGCGTGGGGATGACGGCGAGCTCCATCGCCTCGGTGTCGCTCGAGCCGCCGTTGCTGCTCGTCTCGATCGACCGGCGCAACGAGATGCACGGCGCGCTCCAGGCCGCCACGCGGTTTGTCGTGAACGTGCTCGCCGCCGACCAGGAGGCGATCTCGCGCCGGTTCGCGGACGCCGAAGAGCACCGGTTCGACCAGGGAGAGGCGATCGGCTATCGCGACACCGCAGAAGGCCTGCCGGTGCTCGACGGTGTGCTCGCCCACATCGAGTGCACCAAGACGCAGGCGGTGCCGGCGGGCGACCACACGGTGTTTTTCGGCCTGGTGACGGGAGGCACCGTGACCGATCGGCGCCCGCTGCTCTACTACCGCGGCGGCTACACGAGCCTAGCGGGAAGTTGATGCTCGGCGCCGAAGTCCTCGACGATCCGCGCGCCGATCCCGCGGCAGTGCGACGGACGTTGCGGGATATCGTGCGCCTCAACCGGCTGTTCGGGGGGACGGGGGCGGTGATGTGGGGATTGCGAAGCATTCTCGAGAGAAGCGGGATGGGGGATGGGGGATGCGGGATGCGGTGGTCGTTGCTCGACGTGGGGACTGGCGCGGGAGACATACCCGTGGCCGCTGCGAGGCTCGCGCGGCGCTACGGGATCGAGCTCGTCCCGATCGGTCTCGAACGCATCCCTGCGGCCGCGCGGGCGGCGCGGGAGGCGGGGCTCGCGGCCGTCCTTGGCGACGGGAGCGCCCTGCCCTTCGCGCCGCGGACGATCGATGTCGTGATCGCGAGCCAGGTGCTGCACCACGTGCCGCGCGAGACGGCGGTGCGCTGGATCGCGGCCCTGGATCGCATCGCCCGCCGCGCCGTGGTGCTCGCCGACCTGCGCCGCTCCCGGGCCGCCATGGTAGGGATGTGGCTCGCCGCGTTTCCCCTGGGCCTGCACCGGACGACGAGGCACGACGCCGTCCTGTCGCTGCAGCGCGGGTACACGCGGCGGGAGTTCGAGGGGATGATGCGCGAGGCAGGCATTGGCGCGCCGGCGCATTACCGGCCCATCGCGAGGATCGTGGCCGCTTGGGAACCGGTTATCGGTCATCGGTCCTCGGTTGTCGGTACGAATCAACTGTTAACCGACAACCGATAACCGACGACCGCTTCCCGTGCGCACCGTCGACCGAGTCCACATCCGCGCCCCGCTGGCGAACGTGTACACAGTCGCCAGCGACGTCTCGCGCTGGCCGGCGATCCTGCCCCACTATCGTTGGGTGCGGTTCCTCGAGCGGCGCGGCGAGGGCGGGGTGGTCGAGATGGCGGCGCGGCGACCGTTCGGGCCCCTCGCCTATCCCGCCTGGTGGGTCTCCGAGATGGCGGTGGATCGCCCGCGCGGGGAAATCCGCTACCGCCACCTCCGGGGTATCACGACCGGCATGGACGTGGTGTGGCGGTTGGCCCCCAGTGGAGACGGCGTGGACGTCACGATCGTGCACGAGTGGACGGGGCCAGGCTGGCCCCTGATCGGGCGCCTGGCCGCCGACCTCGTCATCGGCCCGGTATTCGTGCACGGGATCGCGTCGCGGACCCTGTCGGGACTGAAGCGGCACCTGGAGATAGCGTGAGCAAATACTGCATCGCCGGCCCTCGGTTTATCCCACCCTCGAGGGGTGGGCTCGGCCGCCACAAGGCTGAAGCGAACCCGGTTCCCTTCAGGGTTATGCTTGCCGAGCCCACGCTTCTAACGTGGGAACGGGGAGGGCTCGTATGAACTTCGGGAACGCGCGGCGGGTCGTCGTCACCGGCGTGGGGGCGGTAACGCCCATCGGGACGGCGGCGGACGGGTTGTGGTCGGGACTCGCGTCCCGGCGCTCCGCAGTGCGGGTGGTGACGCGGTTCGACCCGGCGCCGTTCCGCAGCCGCATCGCCGCGGAGATCCCGGATTTCCGGCCGCAGGATCACCTCGATGCCAAGCGCATGCGGCGGCTCGATCGCTTCTCGCAGCTCGCCGTCTCGTGCGCCCGGCTCGCCCTGGCGGACGCGGAGCTGCGCCTCGAGGGCGAGAACCGGGACCGCTTCGGGGCGATGATGGGATCGGCGCTGGGTGGCGTCGCCTTTGCCGAAGCCCAGGTGCCGAAGTATCTGGCGGAGGGGCCGCGGGGGCTGGACGCCTCGCTGGCGCTGGCCGTGTTCCCGGGGGCGGCGAGCTGCAACATCGCGATCGAGTTCGGGCTCACGGGCCCCAACGCGACCAACGCAATGAGCTGCGCGTCGGGGACGATCGCCGTCGGCGAGGCGTTCCACGTCGTGCGCGACGGCCGCGCCGACGTGATGCTGGCCGGGGGCGCCGAGGCGCCGCTCGCCCCGCTGACCTTCGCCGCGTTCAGCAACATCCGGGCGATGAGCACCCGCAACGACGATCCCGCGACCGCCTCCCGGCCGTTCGACGCCGAGCGCGACGGCTTCGTCATGGGCGAGGGGGCGGCGGTGCTGGTGCTCGAGGAGCGCGCCCGGGCGGTAGCACGCGGTGCGCCGATCTACGCCGAGGTGATCGGGCACGCGTACACGAACGACGCGTATCACATGACCGCGCCGCGGCCGGACGGGCGACAGGCCGCGCGGGCGATGCGGCTCGCCCTCGAAGACGCCGCCGCGACCCCCGCCGAGGTCGGGTACGTCAACGCGCACGGCTCGTCGACGCCGCTCAACGACTCGACCGAGACGCTCGCGATCAAGCAGGTGTTCGGCGACCACGCGTACCGGCTGGCGGTGAGCGGCACCAAGGGCTACTACGGCCACGCCCTGGGCGCGAGCGGGGCGATCGAGGCGGCGATCTGCGCTCTGGCGCTGCGGCGCGGCTGGCTGCCCCCGACGCTCAACCTGCAACGCCCGGATCCCGCGTGCGACTTGGACTGCCTCCCCGGCGACGGCCGACCCGCCGCCCCGGACGTCGTGGTCTCCAACTCGTTCGGCTTTGGCGGCGTCAACGCCACGCTGGTGTTGCGACGCGCCTGAGCCCCACTAGATTGACGGCCCATGAACCCCAAAACTCTCCGGCCCCTCGTGGCCGAGCTGGCAGGGACCGCGCTGTTCGTGTTCTTCGGCGCGGGGGCGATCGCGGCGACGCTGGCGGCCGCGGTGTCGGGCGGCGTCCAGAGCATGATCGTGGCGGCCGCGCACGGCGTCGGGATGGCGATCATCGTCTCGGCGACGATGAACATCTCCGGCGGACACATCAACCCCGCCGTGTCGTTCGCGCTGTTCGTCGCCGGGAGAATCAACGGCAAGACGCTGGGCCAGTACGTGGGCGCGCAGCTGCTCGGCGCGCTGGTCGGCGCCGCGCTCATCAAGGGGCTGCTTCCGTGGGGGGCCGTGCACGCCTCCGCGGCCGGCACGCCGCAGCTGTCGATCACCACGGACGGCCTGCACGGGATCCTCATCGAGGCGATGCTCACGTTCTTCCTGGTGAGCGCGGTGTTCGGCACGGCGGTGTCGTCCGAGGCACCGAAGATCGGCGGCTTCGGGATCGGGCTCGCGATCTTCGTCTGCGCTCTCGTGGGCGGACCGTTCACCGGCGCGATCATGAACCCGGCGCGGGCCTTCGGCCCGGCGATCATCGCCTGGCAGCTCACGGCGCAGTACGTCTACTGGGTGGGACCGCTCATCGGCGCGACGCTGGCGGGGCTGCTCTGGAAGCACCTGCTGCTGCCGAAGGAACGCTAAGCTCTAGAGAGACTCCGCCAGGGTGGGGGCGAAATAGCTCAGGATGATGTCCGCCCCCGCCCTCCGAATGGCGTACACGGTCTCCCACATCGCGGTGGCCTCGTCCACCATGCCGCGGGCCGCGGCCGCCTTGATCATCGCGTATTCGCCGCTCACCTGAAACGCCGCGAGCGGCGCGCCGAACTCCTCTTTGGCGCGGCGGATCAGGTCGAGGCACGGCAGCGCCGGCTTCACCAGCACGATGTCGGCGCCCTCCTCGACGTCGAGCCGGATCTCCTTCATCGCCTCGTCGGCGTTGGTGCCCTGCATCTGGTAGGCCTGGCGGTCGCCGAACTGCGGCGTCGACCCGGCGGCCTCGCGGAACGGGCCGTAAAAGGCGGACGCCATCTTGGCCGCGTAGCTCATGATCGGCACGCGCGCGAAGCCAGCCGCATCCAGCGCTTTGCGGATCGCCGCCACGCGGCCGTCCATCATGTCGCTCGGCGCCACCACGTCCACGCCGGCGCGCGCCTGGATCACCGCGATCTTGCCGAGCAGGTAGACCGTCGAGTCGTTGTCCACCTCGCCGTCGACGATCACGCCGCAATGCCCGTGGTCGGTGTACTCGCACAGGCACACGTCGCCGAGGACGAGCAGGTCGGGCGCCGCGCGCTTGATCGCGCGGATCGCCTGCTGCACGATGCCCTGCTCGTCGTGCGCCTCGGAGCCGGTGCCGTCCTTGGCGGCGGGCAGCCCGAACAGGATCACGCCCCCCAGCCCCAGCCGCCGCGCCCGCTCGGCGTCCTGCACGGCCTCGTCCACCGAGGTCTGGAAGACGCCGGGCAGTAGATTCACCTCGCGCCGCACCCCTTCGCCGTGGGCGACGAACAGCGGCCACACCAGCTGGGACGGCACGAGATGCGTCTCCTGCACCAGCCGGCGCAACGCCGGGGTGCGGCGCAGCCGGCGCATGCGCCGGATCGGAAAGCTGCTCATCGCGCGAGTAAGCTCGCCGCGCCCTGCGCGAGCAGCAAGCGGGCGACGTTCACGCCTGCGTCGCCGGGATCCGCCGGGTCGATCTCCGCCGAGGCGGTGAGCTGGATCGCACCGTCCGGCGCCGTCACTCGTCCGTACAGTACACGTTGCAGGTTGCCCGTTGCCCGGTGCCCGGTGTAGGCCGCGACGGCGGCCTGGCAGCCGCTGTCCAGCTCGCCGAGCAGTGCGCGCTCAGCGGCGACGGCCTGGGCGCTCTCGGCGTGCTCGAGCGGCCGCAGCGCGGCGCGCGTCGCGTAGTCGTCCGCGCGGATTTCGAGCCCCAGCGCTCCCTGCCCCGGCGCGGGCATCACTTCCAGCGGGTCGAGCCGCGCGGCCACCGCCTCACCCAGCCCCAGGCGCGTGAGCCCCGCGACGGCGAGCAGCGCGGCGTCGAGCTGCCCGCCGTCCTTCACCTTCTTCACGCGTGTCGGCACGTTGCCGCGCAGCGCCACGACCTCGAGGTCGGGCCGGAGATGCTTCACCTGCGCGATGCGCCGCAGGCTCGAGGTGCCCAGGCGGCTCCCCGTTGCGAGTTGCAGGAGGCCGGTTGCCGCGGGCTTCCCGTCTCGAACGACGAGCGCCTCGCCCGCGTCCGCGCGCTCCGGGACCGCCGCGAGGGCCAAGCCCGCGGGTATCTCCGTCGGGAGGTCCTTGAGCGAGTGCACGGCGACGTCGATCCGCTCGGCGAGCAGGGCGTCCTCGATCTCCTTGGTGAAAAAACCCTTGCCTTCGAGCTGCTGGAGGGGACGGTCCACCTCGGCGTCGCCGCGCGTCTTGACGATCACCAGCTCCGCGGCGACTCCCCGCTCGGCGAGCCGCGCCTTCACCCAGTCCGCCTGCCAGCGGGCGAGGGCGCTGCCCCGGGTGCCGAGCCTGAGAGGCTTCACGCGAAGCGGCGCGCCAGGGCTTCGGCCAGACCCTCGGCTGAGGAGCGCGCCGCCATCACGAGGTCCCGCATCCCCGCGTCCCGCGCAGCCTGCGCCGTCACCGGCCCGATCACCGCGGCCGCGAACTGTCCGCTCCGCGCGACCTCGGCTCCGACCATGTCGACGAAGCCGTACACCGTAGAAGGAGACGTGAACGTCACGGCGTCGATGAGGCCCTGGAGGATGTCGGCGGCCAGCTGTTTCCCGCGACCGTCAGGGAGTCCTTTAGGGTTGCCCGTCTCCTGTGTCGTCACGTAGACCGGGATCACCTCGACCGCCGCCCCCGCCGCCCGCAGCCCCTGCGGCAACACCTCGCGGGCGCCCTGCGCGCAGGGGATCAGGACGCGCGCCCCGGCGAGGCCGCCGGCGTCCGTGAGGGCGGCCAACACCCCTTCCGCCGTCGTCTCCTCGGCCACGAGCGCGACCTTCACGCCCTCGCGCCCCAGCGCCGAGGCGGTCTTGGGGCCCACGGCAACCACGTTGCCGGTTGCCAGAGCGGTCGGTTGCAACCCCCAGCCGCGCATCGAGTCGCATACGACGTGCACGGCGTTCTGGCTGGTGAACACGATCCAGCGCCAGCGGGAGAGGTCGGCGAGCGCGGACCGGAGCGCGGCGTCGTCGGGGAGCGGCTCGATGCGGATCGCGGGCGCGGCGATGACGTCGGCGCCGAGCGCCTCGAGCGAGCGCACCAGGCCCTCCGCCTGATCGCGCGCGCGGGTGACCACGATGCGCCGGCCTCGAAGCACGCTCATGTCGGTTGCAATCTCCCTGGCGCCCGGTCCATTATCAAGCAATGTGGAAGCGCTTGCGCGCCGCGTTGGCGCGCTTCGCCGTGCGCCGCGCCGCCGCCTGCCAGCGCCACGCCCCGCAACGGGCGGCGGCGTGGCTACGGCTCGCCTGCTCGTGGACGCCCGGCTTCGGCGAGCCCTACGTCGCGTTGGTGCATCTGTCCCGGGCGCTGCAGGATCGCTGGGGCGCGCTCGCCACCGCCCAAGAAGCCACCCAGCGGTTCCCCGAGAACCCCGACGCGTGGATGCTGCTCGGCGATGCCTCGCAGATGGTGTTCCGCCAGCGCGAGGCGCTCGGCGCCTACGAGCAGGCGCTGGCACTCGAGGAGCGCGTGGATGCCGCGATGGCCGCGGGGGAGTTGTACCGCCGCGCCGGCCACCACGCCGACGCCGCCGCGCGGTTCGCCCGGGCCTATGCCGCGGGCGGCGGCCCCGAGGCCCTGTGGCAGAACGCCCAGGCGCTGTTCGCCGCCGGCGACCACGACGCCGCGGAACAGACCCTCACCCTGTGGGCGACCCTCGTGCCGGACGGGATGGAGAAGCTGAAAGAGGCGAGGGCGCAACTGGGGAAGGAGTGACTCCGTCCGTGCGTTGAAACGCCGGCTCGGCGCAATCGAGCGTCTCTAGGAGACGCTTGCCGTGGCCGAGCCGGCCCTTCAGGGCCAGGGACGGGCACGCCGACCTCTACAGGTTCCGCGTCCTCCGATACAGCGACACCGCGTACGCGACCAGAATCACCGCGGCGACCGTGTAGGCCGCGACCATGTAGCCCGCGTTGTGAGGGAAGGTCTCAGGCATGGGGGACCTCCTGGCGCGCCCGCGCGAGCGCGTAGCGTTGCATCACGAATCCCACGTACAACACGGTGAACACCGCGAACGAGACGCTCCACGTCGCCAGCATGCTCCCCGGCAATGCCGGCGCGCTCGGCTTCAGGATGATCGGCATGGGGTGAAGGGTCCGGAACAGGTACACGCTGAAGTGGATGAACGGCACCAGGACCATCCCGCAGATCCCCAGCACGGCCGCGTAGCGGGCCCGGGCCCCCGGGTCGGCCACGGCCCCCCGGAGCAGCAGGTACCCTATATAAAGGAAGAAGAGGAACAGGGTGGAGGTCAGCCGCGCGTCCCAGGTCCACCACGTCCCCCAGATCGGCTTCCCCCAGATGGGGCCGGTCGTGAGCACGATCGTGGCGAAGGCGGTGCCCACCTCCGCCGACGCCTCGGCAAATGAGTCGAGCCGCGCGTCCTTGAGGAACAGGAAGAAAATGCTCGCCACGCCCACCAGAATCATCGCCGTCTCGGTCCAGATCGCCGCGGGGACGTGGATGTAATAGATCTTCTGCGCCGGCCCCTGCGTGCGCTCGATGGGAGTGAACGCCAGCGCGCGCACGTACACCGCGGCCAGCAGCACGAGCCCGACCAGCGTCGTCCAACGACCCTTCTGCGCGAGCGTCATTCGTCCACCGTGTGGGGGAAGAGCAGCGTGGACAGCGTGACGAACACGATATCGTAGGCGCCGAGCAGCCTCAACCACCCCACGACCTCGGATGCCGGTCGCCCGGACAAGAGTCTCGCCGTCACCTGCACCGCGCCGACAAGCGGTGGGATCAGGAACGGCAGCAGCAGTACCGGCAGCATCAGCTCGGCGAAGCGCGTGCGGATCACCATCGCGCTGAACAACGTCCCCACCGCCACGAACCCGACGGTGGCGAGGGCGATGACGCCGACCAGCGGCAGCAGCACGTGCCAGACCGGGACGTCGAAGAACAGCACGAACAGCGGCAGCCCCACCGCCTCGACGATGGTCACGAACAGCAGGTTGGCAATCAGCTTCCCCCAATACAGGCTGGTGCGCGACAGCGGCGAGACGAGCAGCCCCTCCAGCGCGTGGTTCTCCAGCTCCAGCGCGAAGGCGCGGTTCAGCGCCAGCATCGCGGCGAACGTGAACGTCACCCACAGGATGCTGGGTGCGAGGTCGATCGTGGGCACGGCCGTGGGATCGCGGCCGAAGTTGAACACGGTCAGCACCAGCGCGGTGAACACCACCGCCGAGAGGATCGCCGTGCGCGTGCGGAACTCGAGCAGCAGATCCTTGCGCGCCACCACCCAGGCGAGCTTCAGCCGCTCAAGCACCGGAGACCCCCACCGCCTTGCGGTACGCGTCCGCGACCTGGGCGCGGTCGCGCCCGGCCCGGGGAGCGAGTTGCACGAAGCGGCCGCGATGCTGGAAGGCGATATCGGTCGCCAGCTCTAGCCCCTCGTCCACGTTGTGCGTCGTGATGACGGCGACGCGGCCCGCCCCCACCAGCTCGGCAAGGAGCCGACGCAGCTCGGCCGCGGCGGCGAGATCGAGACCGGTGAACGGCTCGTCGAGCAGCAGCACCGCCGGATCGTGCATCAGCGCCCGCGCGATCGTCGCCCGCTGGGCGAGGCCTCGTGACAGCGCCGCCACCGGCTGGTCCGCCCGCTCTACGAGCCCGAGGCGCGCCAGCAATTCCGCGGCCCGCCGGTCTCGCGCCTCGCGCTTGACGCCGTACAGCGATGCCCAGAAGCGCAGGTTCTCGATGACGGTGAGGTGGCCGTACAGAAAGGATTGATGACTGATCCAGCCGATCGCCGCGCGGCCGCCCCGTACCTCCGCGCAGCCGCGCTGCGGGCGCAGCTGGCCGGCGAGCACTCTCAACAGCGTCGTCTTGCCGGCGCCGTTGGGCCCGAACACGGCGAGGGTGTGTCCCGCCTCGAGCCGGAAGGAGATGCCGTCGAGCGCGCGGACCGGACCGAAGGCGTACGTCAGGCCTTCAGCCGACAGCATCGATGCGGGCGGCGAGATCGTTCAGATCGAAGGGTTTGACGAGATAACCG
>Ga0209375_1001352_pt1 | contig 18707 bp, 16 predicted proteins | sample GraSoiAngelo_131_FD_185888 | JGI IMG/M metagenome (GOLD analysis project Ga0209375, IMG submission 185888) | Grasslands soil microbial communities from the Angelo Coastal Reserve, California, USA - 14_0929_02_30cm (SPAdes) (version 2) | ecosystem: Environmental > Terrestrial > Soil > Grasslands ... | reverse complement strand
ATAAATGCGCTGCACCCGGCTGTCGGCCCACATGCGAGCGATCGGATACTCCGTCATGTAGCCGTATCCGCCGTGCAACTGAACGCACTCGTCGACGATGCGGCACTGGGAGTCGCTCAGCCAGTATTTCGCCATCGCGGCGGTGATTTCGTCGCCCTGGCCCGCGATGAAACGCTCGATGCAGTGGTCGAGGAACACCCGGCCGATATGAGCTTCCGTCTTGCACTCTGCCAACTTGAAGCGCGTATTCTGCAAATCCATCAGCGGCTTGCCGAACGCGGTGCGCTCTTTCACGTACTTGGTCGTGATGGCCACCGCCTGCTCCGCCGTCGCGACCGCGACCACGCCCACGCCCAGGCGCTCATAGGGCAAGCGCTCCATCATCTGATAGAATCCTTTGCCTTCGCCATCCCCGAGCAAATTCGCCGCCGGGACTCGGGCATCGTCGAAGAACAGCTCGCACGTATCCTGGCCGTGCATGCCGATCTTGTCGAGCGAGCCGCCGACTCGGTATCCGCGCAGGCCCTTCGTCTCCACCACGATCAGGGAGATGCCCTTCACGCCGGAGGCGCGCGGGTCCGTCTTCACCGCCAGGCACACGAGGCCGGCGAGTGCGCCGTTGGTGATGAACGTCTTGGAGCCGTTGATGACGTACTGGTCGCCGTCGCGCCGGGCGGTGGTCTGGATGCTCCGTAGGTCGGAGCCGGCGCCGGGCTCGCTCATGGCGATGGCCGCCACCAGCTCGCCCCGCGCCATGAGGGGGAGCCAGCGGCATTTCTGCTCCTCGCTGCCGTAGGCCACGATGTAGTGGGCCACGATGCTCTGGATACCGGAGCCGAAATGCACACCGGCGTGCGCCAGCTCCTCCAGCACGACGGCGGCGTGGGCGAAGGTGCCGCCGCCGCCCCCGTACGCCTCGGGCAGGTCGGGGAGCAGCACGCCGGCCCTCCCGGCCTGCGTCCAGGCTTCCGCATCGGGACGCTGCTGCTCGCGCCAGCGGGCTTGATGCGGCACGAACTCCTTTTGAACGAACTGACGAACCGTCTTACGAAACATCTCCACCTCGTCGTTCGCCCATGGGGACTGGTAGGGAGCCGAAGACATTATTCCCTGTCACCGATCACGACGGCCGCCACAAACCCGGGGGCCGGGGACCAACTCTCCAGGCGCCATCCGCAACGGTCTCCCGGCCTGTCCTCGACCCGGAGGATCTGCGCCGGCTCCCCCGGCGCAAGCGACACGTCGAAGCGATTGAGCGGATAGGAAAGACCGTCGCCGAGCGCCTTGATGAACGCTTCCTTGCGCGTCCAGCACTGGAAGAAGCCGAGGGGCCGGTCGCTGGGTTCGAGGGCTCGATACGCCCCGTTCTCGCGCTGAGAGAAAAAGCGGGCTGCGATGTCGTCCGCGTCACGTATCGGACGGACGGCCTCCACGTCGATGCCGATCTCGCGTCCGGACGAGAAGGCGTACAGCGTGAGATCATCGCAATGTGAAACGTTGAAGCGCAGGTCCGTGTCAGCGTACCAGGGGGCGAGCGCGGGTTTCCCGTGTGCTCCGTACACCAGGTCGACCGAGTCCGGCGCCGTGCCCAGTCGCGCCGCAAGCAGCTGTCGCAAGCATGCCCGCGCCACGATGAATCGGTCGCGATCGCGATCGAACAGGAAACGACTCGCCCGTTGTCGCTCGGCGTCGGAGAGCAGCGCCACCGCCGCCCCGGCGGCTTCGCTCCTCACCGGGCGCGTCACGACGAAATCGATCGCGTCGTCGGTGTACGGCGCAGTCGCTTCTCGGACCCGCGGTGTCACTGGGACCATCGGTTCGGTTCCTCGCCTGAACGCCATCCCTCCCCCGCACTAGCGAAGCCGTGGAGATACTGCCTGCCGTGGGGTCTAGCAGAACCCGGGCCACAAGCCGGCTCGCGGCGGTATCCCATTTCGCTGTAACAACATGGCGCCACGGCGCGGGCCAAGGCGGACATGCCCGTGGGGCGATCTGACCTCTGCCTAGGAGCGGGTGTTGCGGAGACGCCTCTCTGCAGAGTTCGCGGTGATGCAGAGATGCGCCACCCGTCACGCGGGCGGCCAGAAGCGGCGGGCCAAATCTGCGGTGCGGGCATCGGCCGGCGCCACCGCCCCATCGAGCGACGCGATCGGCACGACGCCCCGCACCGCGTTCGTGAGAAACAGGCTCCTTCCCGCCAGGGCCGGCCTCCGGTACCGACCCTGCATCACGTGCGGCACGAGCTCGAGCACCCGCGCTCGTCCGATCCCCGGCAGGATCGCGAGGTCGAGCGCCGGCGTGCACAGCGCGTCTCCTTCCCACCAGAACACGTTCCACACGGTGCCCTCGGCGACCCACCCCTCCTGGGTGAGAAGCAGGGCATCATCAGCCTCCGCCACTTCGGCTTCCTGGGCTGCATCTGTGAAGCAATCCCGCTCCGTCGTCTTGTGGGGATACGGCTGGTGCGACTCCGACGCGATGACTAGCGCCGGCGGCCCGAGGGTCGGTAGGTCGCGCACCGTTACGCTCGCCCGGCCGTCGAGCACCTCGACGCGGAGGACGGCGTTGCCGGTTCCCGAGAACGGCGCCACCAGAGCGGCGATGTCCTGCTTCGGCCTGGGAAGACCAAGCTCCGCAACGGATCGCGCCAGCCGCGCGAGGTGACGGTGCAGGAACGGGATTCGCCCGTCGTGCACCCGCATGGTTTCGAGCAGCCCGTAACCAGCCTTGTCCATGGAGCTAAGGCTGCTCGCCCGCCTTCACCGGCAGCTCTAGCCTTTCCGACCACTCCGTGAACGAGCCGTCGTAGACCCGCACCCGTGGGTACCCGAGCATGTTGTGCAAGGCGAAATACACGTGGCTCGATTCGAGCCCGCCGTTGCAGTAGGCGATGATCGTCTTGTCCGAAACTATGCCCTGCGCCTCGTAGCTCGCGTGCAGCTGGTCGCTCCGCTTCCACACGGTGGCGAAGTCCACCGTGCTCAGGTCGCCCTGCCAGAAATGGTTGACCGCCCCGGGGATGTGCCCGCGTCGAAGCTGCGCGCCCGCGCGGCCCGCGTATTGCTCGGGATTGCGCGCATCGACGATGACGACGTCGCGGTCGCTCAAGGCTGCGCGCACCTCTTCGAGCGTCGCCCGGTCGGGAGCGAACCCGGCGGGGGCGAACGCCGTCGGGTCGACGGCGGGGTAGCGTCGCGTGACGGTGCGGTTCTCAACGCTCCACTTGCCGAATCCACCGTCGAGCAGAGCGATCGACGGATGGCCCAGACCCTGCAAGATCCACGCGACATATGTTGCATCGATGTCCCGGGTCTCTCCGGCGCTGTAAATGACCACCGGGCGATCCGGACCGACACCGAGCCTGGAGAAGAGCGCCGCATAGGACGCGAGGCCGAGGATCTTGTTGGGAACCCCGCGGTCGGCGGCGCGCAGCTCCTCGACGTTCAGGTAGACCGCTCGCGGAATGTGCCCCTCGAGATAGAGGGTATAGTCGTTGCGCGCGTCGATCACGGTGATGCTGGAATCGCGCTGAGCGAAGAGCGAGGCGAGCTCGCCGGTGGAGATCAGGCGCGGCGCCGGCCCGAGCAGGGCAAGCCAGACGAGCAGCATGGTCAGGGCTCCAGTCCCATCAGTTCCTTCTCGACCTCCAGATATACCCGATTCGCGTTGCGGCGCTCGCGTGACCGCCGTGACACCGGCCGGCCTTCGTCGGCGGGCGGGAGCGAGTCGAGTGCACGGTTCAGGGAGCGATGCCGCTCGATGGCTCCACGCATCGCGGCGCGGAGCCGCACCATGTAGTCGCGCGTCCGGTCGATCAGCGCGCGGGGGTCGGCCGGAATCGCTCCATGGCCGGGTACCGCGATCCGCGGCGCGAGCGCGCGGAGCGTATCGAGCGCCTCCAGCAGCCCTTTCCCGCTCCCGTCCACTACCATGGTCACGCCGTCCTCGATGAGCAAATCGCCCGCGAACAGCACTCGTTCGGCGGGCAGCCACACGATCAGGTCTCCCGCCGTGTGGGCCGGCCCCCGCCAGGCATGCGCGATCACGATCGCCTTCCCTCCGAGCCGCAGGGTGTCGCTCGCCACGACGGCCCGGTCGGGCACATCGGCGTAGGCGAAGCCCGCCATCTGGGCTCTCCCGACCACGAGCATCCACGCCGATTCGGCCGCCTCGCGACTCTGCTCGTCCACGCCGGTCGAGACGTCGGGATGCGCGATCACCCAGGCGCCGGCCCGACGCAGGACGATCGCGCCAAAATGATGATCAGGATGATGATGCGTCAGGACCAGCCAGCGGAGCGGCTCCCGCGTCACCGACCGGATGGTGCGCACGAGCTGCTCCCCCTGCGCCGGGCTCGCGAGCGCATCGATCACCACGACGCCGTCGCCGGTCACGATGAAGCCGGCGTTGGGTCGCCCTTCCGAACCCCGGCCGGTGTCGCCGAGAACCACGTAGACGCCTGGAGCTATCTCACGGACAGGGAGGCGTTCGGGGAGTGGCGAGACGATCTGAAACAGCAGGAACGAAATCAGATGAACCGTATGTCGACCGACTGCTGGAATACCCCGCCCTTATTGTCCTTCCACGTGAACGCCAGCGGCGCTTCCCGGTCCGCCCGCAAGGAGAGCTCGACGAACGGGTCTCGGCTGATACCGGAGGACCACACGAAATGCGCCGCCTCACGGTCGCCGTACATCACACTCACGTCGTTGATGAAATAGGCGGGTATCGGGTTCCCCGCGGCGTCACGGAACAGCCCCGTGGCCATCGGATGCTCGACCAGCGCCCGGACGTCGATCACGTCCCCCCGGCGAATGCCCGCGGGGACGAGGATCCTGGCCGCGCCCAGGTCGAGCGTCATCTCAGCCGCACCCGTTGACGGTGACGCGCACGTCGGCAGCGGCGCCCCAGAGTGCCCCGTCAGAGGTTTCGATCACCGCCCGGATGGGCGAGGTCATCCGCATCTTGATCCGCGTGCTCACGAACGCCTGGCCGATCTGCGGCGTGAGCCGGAACTCCGCGAGGTGGATGTCGGGGTTGTTGTCCACGAGCAGATGCACGGCCTTCACGTACCGATCGGCGCCCATCGGCAGGTCGGACTCGATCATCACCGGCACGACGCGCCCGTCGGCCGCGACCGTCGGCACATCCAGCTGGACGTGGCCGTCCAGGACCGGCCGGTCGCCGAACAGCTGCTTCAGAACCTGCTGCACTTTCCACGGGACGTCGGCCCACGGCCGCGGCCGTGCCAGAGCGGCGAGGCGGCGCACGCCAAGCCCGAGGAGCGCGAGACCGGACGCCTGAAGGAAAAGACGACGCGAGAAACCCGACATACGGTTACAAGATTAGGAAGACCCCAACCGCCCGGCAAGTTGCCTATTGCAACCCGGTTTCACATTTTGTGACCGCCTGCGACATCGAGGATCAGCATGCGATCGCTGCCCGTGACCATTGCCGCGCTCGGCTTCGCCCTCGCGGCGGGGTGCACCCGAACCACGCGGACCGTGCTCCTCGTCCCCGAAGCCCGGTCCGAAGGCCCAAGTACCGCGGCGACGCTGGGCGTTCCGCCCGGGCATCTACCGAAGCCCGGCGAGTGCAGGGTATGGATCCCCGGCGTCCCACCCGGCCGCCAGCCCCGGCCGAAGTCCCGCACCTGCGAGGGGATCGCGGCCGCCGCGCCCGCCGGCAGCTGGATTCTGTACCGGCCCACGGCGGACCGGAAGATCGTGCACGCACGGATCGTGGATGAGCGGCGCGCGGGCTTGATCGTCCGTATCAGGGTGTTCGAGGCGGAGAGCGGGAGGTTTTTACGGGAGGAGAATCCATGAGAAGCCAGACAACGTCAAGCGGGAACGTTGCACGACGGCGTCACGCGAAGACGTCGCACACGGTTCTGCGCGACGCCTCGGTGCTACGTCCTTGCTTGACGACGTTCTGTGCTACGCTATTGCTCGCTGCCTGCTCGCATGCTCCGCCCGAGGGCTTCGCTCCAGACCCTGGTCTCGTGGCGCAGATCCGGGACATCCGGATCGTGACGACGTACACGCGCGCTTGCCCCGGGGCTACGGTCACCGCGAATTACGAAGCAGTGCTCGCCGACGGCGCTCGGGTGCCGTTTTCGCGCTCCTACGATAAGAAGCACCCGCCCCGGTTGCACGTGGTGTTCCTGGACCGCGAGAGTCCCGACGCGGTGTCGCAGGAGGACGGTGACTGGGTGACGGAGCGCGATCCCCTGGCCACGGTGTCGACCGGTTTTCGGCTCACCGCGACGCTGCGCGCGAATTCCAGGATCACGAACACGGTCGTCGTTCCGCCCGACTACGGCTGCATGCCGCACACGTTCGTGTTCTCGGGTGAGGCTGGCGGTCCGGGTGAGGCGGGAGAGCCCGGCCCGGACGCGACGGTCCGGCTCGCCGTGGTGCGCTCTCCGTTCTTCGACAAGCTGCTCGTGGCCGGCATCCAGGTCGGGCTCGCGCAGCCGTTCTACGTGCTGCAGGACGCCACGGCGGTGCCGCCCGCCGACTGGCTCGTGATCGAATCGCGCGGCGGCCGCGGTGGCACGGGCACGACGGGCGCTAAGGGAGCCGACGGTGCCGCGGGAGCCGCCGACTGCCCTCCGCAGCCCGGGGGGCCGGGCGGGAACGGCGGGAACGGCGGACCCGGGGGCGCGGGCGGCCGTGGCGGCCGGATCAGCGTCATCGTGCCCCTGGACAACCCGTTTCTCGCCGGCATGGTGTCCGCTCGCAGTCCCGGCGGGCCCGGAGGCCAGGGGGGCGCGGGTGGCGCGGGTGGCAAAGGCGGCAAGGGCGGTACGGGTGCAGGGCATGCGAACAACCGCCGCTGCCCCGACGCGGCGGACGGTGCCCCCGGGCAGGCGGGCAGCGTGGGCGTGACGGGCACGCAGGGAGCCAGCGGACCGCGATCGCTGGTCGTCACGGCTCCCGCGAAGGAAGTCTTCGGCCTTCAGGTGCCGGCCGAGCTCAGCGCGCTGATCGAACGGCTGCAGCGGAGACCCTAGACAGTCGCAGCTCTTTCTACCTCACGACCAGATGCGAGTACTGCAGCACGTCCTCCACGACCAGCTCGAATTCGTCGCCTGCCGAGATCTCGGGGAGAGGCGTGGTCCACGACGCTCGTCCGGCGACCGGCGCCGCGACCAGCGCCACATTGCCGGCCCCGCTCAGGAAGTCCGCCGGAATGGTGAAGTCCACGGTGCTGTTGGTGGTCACCGTGCCCAGGCGCACCCGCAGCGTGCCACGGACCACGTAGATTCTCACGTCCGACCAGTTACTGTTGGTGACGCGCAGCGCGACCGGGGAGCGGGGCTCCGGGACCGGAGCAACCGATGGAGCGACCGGCTGGTGGCGAGCGCATCCGACGGTCGTGAGCGGATAGACGACGCACCAGCCGATCACTGACAACCGCAGCAGAAACGTCGGGGACTGCGTCATCGTCGCTCGCGTCGCTTCCCAGCCAGAATCATACTGCACCGCACGGCATCACGCGAAGGAATCGTCATGTCCGGGTCGTACGACATCATCATCGTGGGCGCCGGCCACAATGGCCTCGTTACCGCCGCGTATCTCGCCCGGGCCGGAAAGCGCGTCCTGGTGCTCGAGCGCCGCCACCTGGTGGGGGGCGCGTGCGTGACGGAAGAGCTGTGGCCGGGCTTCAAGGTGTCCACGGCGGCCTACGTGAACAGTCTCCTGCGACCGGAGATCATCCGCGATCTCGAGCTCCCCCGCCACGGGTTCGAGCTGCTGCCGCGGAGTCCTTCCTCGTTCACGCCCTTCCCCGACGGGCGGTTCCTGCTGATGGGGCCCGACAAGGAGCTGACCCGGCAACACGTCGCCAAGTTCTCCGAGCGGGATGCCGAGGCGTTGCCTCGCTACGAGGCGATGCTCGAGCGGGTAGCGGATTTTATCGAGCCTACTTTGCTCCAGACGCCGCCCAATCCCTGGTCATTCCGACCCAAGAACCTCGCGCAGCTCGCGGGGCTCGGGTGGCGCTTTCTGAAGCTGGGGCGGGACGGGCCGGCGGCGCTCGAGATCCTGACCGGCGCCGCGCGGCCGATCCTCGATCGCTGGTTCGAGTCGGAGCAGCTGAAGATCGCGCTGGCGACCGACGCCATCATCGGCGCGATGGCGTCGCCCTCGGTGCCGGGCACGGCGTACGTGCTGTTCCACCACGTAATGGGCGAGTGCAACGGCGTGCGGGGGATGTGGGGCTACGTGCGCGGCGGGATGGGCGGAATCACGCAGGCCCTCGCCTCCGCGGCGCGCGCGCACGGGGCCGAGATTCGCGTGAACAGCCCGGTGGCGAAGATCGTCACCCGGCGCGGGCGGGTGAAGGGCGTGGCGCTCGAAGACGGGACCGAGTATCAGGCCCGGAAGGTCGTCTCGAACGCCGACGCGCACGTCACGTTCCTCCAGCTGCTGGAGCAGCAGGAGCTGGCCCCCGAGTTCGTAGCCGCCGTCAAGAGCATCGACTACGCGAGCGCCTCGCTCAAGATCAACGTCGCGCTCTCGGAGCTCCCCGACTTCACCGCCGTACGCGGCAGCGGTCTGCCACCGAACGGACACCTGCGCGGCACGATCCACCTCGCACCCACCCTCGACTACATCGAGCGGGCGTACGACGACGCCAAGTACGGACGACCGTCGGCGGATCCGATCCTCGAATGCACCATTCCGTCCGTCGTCGACACCACCGTCGCACCCCCCGGCAAACACGTCATGTCGTTTTTCGTGCAGTACGCGCCGTACCAACTGCGGAATGCGACGTGGGATCAGGTCAAGCATGAGTTCGCCGATCGCTGCTTCGACATCCTCGACGAATACGCGCCGAACTTCAAGCGCTCCGTGATCGACCGGCAGGTGCTCTCGCCGCTCGACCTGGAGCGCCGCTTCGGCCTGACGGGTGGGAACATCTTCCAGGGCGCGATGACCCTGTCACAGCTCTTCTTCCTGCGCCCGCTGCCCGGATACGCCGACTACCGCACCCCGATCAAGGGGCTGTACCTCTGCGGCTCGGCGACGCATCCGGGCGGCGGCGTCATGGGCGCGTGCGGTTACAACGCCGCACGCGAGATCCTCAAGGACCGCTAGTCCATCCCCTTTTTGGCGGTCGGCGGCAGCAGTCCGTTCAAGCGCAGGTAGATCGCCATCTGGCTGTAGTGGTCGGCCCAGTCGGCCACGGTGATCAGCCCCGCCATCCCCTTCGTGACCTTGCGGCCGCCGAAGAAGTCGATGCTGTCGCCCAGTTGCGCGTCCTGGATCCCGGCCAGCGCGGTCTCGCAGAACTTGAACGAGGCCTTGAGGCCCGCGACGAGCTTGTCCTTGGCGTCAGCGCCTGCAAACTTGTCCGCGTCCGGCTGCTTCATGCCGGACGCCGCGCTGCAGAGGTAGTTGTTCCCTTCCTTGATCAGGTGAGCGACCACGTCGCCGTAGCTCATCTGGGCAGGCGTGGGCTTGTAGCCGTACTTGTCGGCCGGCATCTCCTCCGCGGCGTCCACGATGTTCTTCGTCTGGCGCTGCGCCATGGCCCGGATGCCGTTGGTGACCGGGTTCTGGGCCTGCGCGGCGGCGACGACGAGGGTGGGGAGGGCGCAAACGGCAAGCAGCGTGGTTCCGAGCGTGGATCTCATCCTCGAATCTCCTGTGAAGGGCGTGTTGGCGGCCGCCGAATTCTGCATCGGAAAGCCGCTCCCGTCCAGGCTAGATTGGTGCATGCGCACACTTCTTCTTCTCGCCCTGTGGGTCGCTTCCGCCCCCGCGCCCGCCCCTGCACAATCCAACGGCGAGCGCATCGCGAACGACGCATACACACGGTCCCATGATTACGACCTGGTGCACCAGCGCATCGAGGTCCGAAACTTCGATTGGGACTCGACGTCGCTCGACGGCCGTGTGACGACTACTCTGGTGGCGCTCCGTGCCGGCCTCGACTCCGTGATCCTAGACGCGGGCAAACGCCTCGTTGTGTCACGCGTCGTCGACGCCCGCGGGACGGCGCTCCGGAGCGCCGCTCGCGGCGACACGCTCGTGGTGTACCCCGCCCGCCCGGTTGCCTTCCGCGACACCCTGCGCTTTTCCATCGACTACCACGCGCGCATCGATAACGGCCACGGACTGACGTTCATCGAGCCGGAGGGCCGGGAGCACCGGCCGCAGCAGATCTGGAGCCAGGGCGAGGACCACGACAACCACTTCTGGTTCCCGACATACGACTTCCCCAACGACAAGATGACCTGGGAGCTCGCCGCCACCGTGCCGCGGCAGTACACGGTGGTGTCGAACGGCCGGCTGGTGGCCGACCGCAGGAATCCCGACGGCACGCATACCGTCACGTGGCGCCAGGACCCGCGCAGCGCGACCTATCTCGTATCCATCATCGTCGCGCCGCTGGTCCGGCTCACCGACACGTGGCGCGGCATTCCGGTGGAGTATTACGTGTACCGCGCGGACTCGAGTCGCGCCCGCCGGCTGTTCGGCGTCACCCCGGACATGATGGAGGTCTACTCCCGCCTGACGGGCGTCCGTTACCCCTGGGCCAAGTACGCTCAGACCACGGTCGCCGATTTCTTCGGCGGGATGGAGAACGTGAGCGCGACCACGCTGATCGACGGGGTGCCCGATGAGCGCGCCTATCTCGACCGGCCGTGGTACCAGTGGATCCTCATCCCGCACGAGCTGGCCCACCAATGGTTCGGCGACTACGCGACGCTCGAGAACTGGGCCAACATGTGGCTCAACGAGGGCTTCGCCGAGTTCCTGCCCGGACAGTACTGGCGCGTGAAGCTCGGGCCCCAGGTCGAGGACGACTACTACCTCGACGAGTACCACCAGTATATCGAGATCGACCGGCGGCGCCGCATGCCGCTCGCGGCACTCGGCTCCAACAACGTGTATCCCAAGGGCGCGCTGGTGCTGCGCATGCTCGAGCGGTATCTGGGTCCGGAGCGGTTCTGGGTATCGCTGCAGGCGTACCTCACGCAGCACGCGCTCGGAAACGCGACCTCCGACGATCTGCGCCAGAGCGTGCTCGACGCGACGGGCGAGAATCTCGACTGGTTCTGGAGCCAGTGGGTGTACGACGCGGGGCACCCCCGGTTCACGGTGACCGCGTCGTACGACACGGCGGCGCGCAAGTTGTCCCTCACGGTGAAGCAGACGCAGACGGACTCAGGCGTCACGGACAGCACCGGCCTCGCGTTCGAGACCCCAAAAGTGTTCCGCATGCCGGTGACGATTCGCGTGGGCACCACGAGCGGCGATGTCGTGCGGCGGGCCGAGCTCGCAGCCCGCGAGCAGACGATCGAGATCCCCGGGCTTGTCGGCGCGCCGACGATGGTGGTGTTCGACGACGGCAACACGATTCTCAAGGAGCTGACGTTCGACCAGCCGACGACGTGGCTCGCCACCCAACTGAAGCGGGATCCGGATCTCTGGAACCGCCAGTGGGCGATCGAGCAGCTGGCGCACCGGCCGGCGGACGCCGCGGCCGTGGCGGCCCTCGCCGAGGCCGCGACCAGGGCCGACTACTTCCGCACGCGCGCGGGGGCGGTCGAGGCGCTGGCCGGGCTACCTGCGGCGAGCGCCGCCGCGGCGCTCGAAGCCGCGCTGCGGGACACCGCGGCGCAGGTCCGGCGCGCAGGCATGACGGCGCTGGGCCAGCTCGGCGGTGCGCGGACCGCCGAGCTCGCGCGCGCCACGTTTCACACTGACCCGAGCTACGAGGTGCGGGCCGCAGCGCTCACCGCGCTCGTCCGCGCCGACTCGACTGCACGTGACAGCGCCATCGCCTGGGGGCTCGCAACACCATCGTATCAGGACGTGATCCAGGAAGCGGCCTACCGGATCATCGCGCAGACGGGAGACACGGCGGCCATCCCGCGCATCGAGACGCTGCTCGCCACGGACCACTTCGCCGCGCACGTGCTGGCGGCGCTCGCGGCCCGCGGCAGCGTCCACGCGCTCGACCTACTCGTCGCTCACCTGAACGACGATCGCCGGGCGGTGCGTCGCTGGGTGGTCGAGGCGTTCCAGTTCACGCTGCCGCGCCAGCTCGGCATCCCGCGGTTACAGGCGGTCGCCGGCACGCTCAAATACGCGGATACGCGAAAAGAGGTAGAAACGGTGGTGCAACGTCTGCAGAAGCCCGGCACGGACGACGAGTAGCAGGTAGTCCGTTATCCGTCGTCCGTCGTCCGTAGAGGCCCCGCGGTTGACTGATGACGGACGACGCACGACGCCCTCCGCCTCAACCAGTACACGGGGAGTCCCGCGAGGATCAGCACTGCCCCCTCGGCGAAGTCACGCGGTTGCTCGCGAGCGGTATTGATCACCAGCCAGAGAGAAAACAGGATGAACAGGATCGGCGTGACGGGATAGCCCCAAGCCTTGTAGGGCCGGGACAGGCCCGCCGCCGTGTACCGCAGTCGGATCACGGCGCCGCAGGACATCGCGTAAAACACGAACCCCGACACCACGACGTAGGTGAAGAGCCGGTTGTACGTGTCCTTCCATGACGGCTCGGTCGAGATCCAGGTCAGCGCGATCGCGATGATGCATTGGACGATCAGCGACGGCGCTGGGGTGAGAAACCGGGCGTGAACTCCGCCGAGCCAACGTGGTAGCAGGCCGTCGCGCGCCATTGCGTAGGGTATGCGCGCCCCCGCCAGTACCTGTCCGTTGTTCGAGCCGAGCGTGGCGGTGAGGATCGCCACGGCGACGAGCGCGGCACCGGCACGCCCCAGGGTGACCTGGGCCGCATCCGACGCGACCAGAGATGACGCCGCCATACGGGTGGGCGAGAGCACGTAGGCGAATGAGGCAGTCACGAGGCAATACAGCGCCATCGCGATCACCGTGGACAAGACGATCGAGCGTGGTACGTTGCGCTCCGGGTCCTTCACCTCACCGCCCACGTAGGTGATCTCGATCCAGCCGTCATACGCCCACAGCGCCGCCAGCATCGCCACGCCGAACGGCGCGATGAGGGAGCCAAGCGGCGCCTCCGGCCACACCGGCGAGAAGTTCTCGAGGTTGCCGCCCGGCACCACAAACCCGACGGCAATCAGGACGGCCAGCAACCCGATCTTGACCAGCGTCAGGACGTTCTGAATCAGGACGCCGAGCTTGACGCCCAGCGCGTTCAGCACCGTGAGGGCGACGATCGACACGATCGCCACGCCCTTGATCCCCGAGTCCGCAAGCGGGACGAAGAACCCAAGGTAGGTCGCGAATCCCACGGCGATGGCGGCGATGGAGGCCGGGTTGATCACGACGCCGGCCGTCCAGCCGTAGAGGTATCCCCACACCGGCCCGTACGCCTTGGTCAGGTAGACGTACTGGCCGCCGGCCTCGGGCATCGCCGCGCCCAGCTCGGCGACCGACAGCGCGCCCAAGAGAGACACGAGTCCGCCCACGATCCAAACGAGGATTGCAGGACCGGTGGCACCGAGCCCGGCCGCGATCGTGCTCGGGACGATGAAAATGGCCGAGGCGATGATCGTCCCGACGTTGATCATCGTCGAGTCGAGCAGCCCGAGCTGCCGCTTGAGGTCCGCCACTACGGACCGAGCCGGTTGTATTTCCGCAGCATGGCGCGGTAGCATACCGGCGAGCCGAAACCGTCGCAAGCGCCGAACCGTCGATAGATTCCTGACCCTATGACCGGGACCGCCTTCTCCTCCGTTTCCTCCCGAAGCTCCTATTGGCAGGTCAGTCGCACGCCACGCTACAGCCTGCTGTTCGCGCTCCCGCTGCTGCTGTTCTACCAGGTGCTCGCGGTGCTGCTCGCGCATGGCGAGCGCTCCGTCCGCAACGGCGCGGATGTGATCCTGCAGGCCCTGTTCACGGCGGTGGCAGGCGCCTGGGGCCCGCCGCTGTTCATGGTCTGCTTGATCGGTGTGGGATTGTGGCTGGTGACGCGCGACATGCGCGCACACGGGTCGCGGCTCCGCGGCGGCGTGTTTGTCGCGATGCTGGGCGAGTCGATCGCGCTCGCGCTGACCTTCGGCTTCGTGGTGGGGAGCGTGACCTCCGGCGTGCTCGGTATGCTGCAGACGCTCGCGGTCCCTGGAGGAGCCGAGATGGACTGGTGGACGCGGCTGATGGTCTCACTGGGGGCGGGGATCTACGAGGAGCTGCTGTTCCGCGTGCTGCTCGTGGGCGCGCTCGCCGCTACCGCGCGGGCTCTGCTCGGCTGGCGCCCGCTCACCGCCGGCGTCACGGCCACCTTCGTCGGCGCCGCGATCTTCTCGGCCTTTCACTATCTCGGCCCCTACGGCGACCGCTGGCAGCTCTATTCCTTCGCGTTTCGGATGGTCGCGGGGCTGTTCTTCTCGGGACTGTATCTCGCGCGCGGGTTCGGCATAACGGCATGGACGCATGCCTTGTACGACGTGCTACTTCTAGTGATGTCGTAACTCCTGCTGTTCTCCCCTGTGCGTCGGTGCGTCTAGCCTTTGCCTTTCCCGTGCGTCTTTCCTGCTATTTCCCTTAGCTTGAATCTCTGGATCTTTCCCGTTGCCGTCTTCGGCAGCTCGTCCACGAACACGATCCAGCGCGGGTATTTGTAGGGAGCGAGCCGCTCCTTGACGAACGCCTTGAGCTCGGCCTCGAGCGCCGGGCTCGCCGACTGGCCCCGCGCGAGCACCACGAACGCGAGCGGCTTCACGAGCTCGTCCTTGTCCTCCCCACCCACGACCCCGGCTTCCACGACGGCCGGATGCTCGGTGAGCGCGCCCTCCACCTCCGCCGGCGACACCCACATGCCGCCCGCCTTGATCATGTCGTCGCTGCGCCCGGCGTACCAGAAGTACCCGTCGACGTCCCGGGTATACTTGTCGCCGGTCCGTACCCACTCGCCTTCGATGGTCTGCTTGGTACGCTCGTGCTGGTTCCAGTAGCACGAGCATGCGCTATCCCCTTTGACGATCAAATTGCCCACTTCGCCGACCGCTACCTCGTGGCCGGAATCGTCCACGAGCTTCGCCTCGTAGCCCGGCACGACGGTGCCGCTCGAGCCGGGGCGCACTTTGCCGCGGCGGTTCGCGATGAAGGTGTGACACATCTCGGTGGACCCGATGCCGTCGAGGATCTCGAGCCCGAACTTCTCGAGCCAGCGCTCATAGATCGCCCGCGGCAGCGGCTCTCCCGCCGAGCTGCAGGCCCGGACCGAGCCGAGGTCGTACAGCCGCTCCGCGTCCGGCACCTGCAGCATGGCCGCGTACGCCGTGGGAACCGCGTAGAACAGCGTAGGGCGCTCCCGCGTGATGACGTCTAGCACCTTGGCGGGCTCGGGGCGGCCGGGGTACAGCACCGTCGAGGCGCCCACGTGGAACGGGAAGTACAGTGCGTTACCCAGACCATAGGCGAAGAACAGCTTAGCGACCGAGAAGGTGCGGTCCTCCGGCCCGATCTCGAGCACATGCCGGCCGAACGCTTCGCAACACACGAGCATGTCGTGGTGCAGGTGGACCGCTGCCTTGGGCGTCCCCGTGGTGCCCGATGTGTATTGCCAGAAGGCCACGTCATCCTTGGTCGTGACCGCGGGCGCGAGCTCGGCGCTCTCGTTCCCGACCAGGTCGGCATAGGGGAGCTGACCGGCCGCCGGCCGTCCCACGATCACCAGATGCGTGAGATCCGGCGACCGTGAGCGCACTTCTTCGACGGCGGCGGCCAGCGGCTCGCTCGCGATCACTACTGTCGCCCGGCTGTCCCTCAGGATGTACTCGTAGTCGCGCGGCTTGAGCAGGGTATTGGTTGGGACGGGCACGGCGCCGATCTTGAGCGCTCCCCAGAAGCTGCACACGAACTCCGGGCCGTCGTGCAGCAACAACACGACGCGCTGCTCCATCGTGACGCCGAGGCGCCGCAGCACGTTGCCCAACCGATTCGCCACGGCGTACACGTCGCCATACGTGAGCCGTCGGCCTTCGGAGATGATCGCGAGACGGCCCTCCCGGCCCTCCTCGACGTGGCGGTCGACGAACCAGCGGGCGGCGTTGAAGTCGCGCGGGATCACCGCGCCGACATTACCCCTGGCACCCCGGGAGTCAAGCTCGCGAGGCGCCTGGGTGGGCGGTATTTTCCAGCTGGAGTGTGACTGTGAGCCTCCTTTCCCTGGTGTGCCTCATCGCGGGCCTGTGTCAGACGGGCCCGACCGACTCGCTCGCCGTTCTGAAATCGGCGCAACGGGCGCGCGAGACCTTCGAGTTCACGCGCCGCGCGAACCTTCCCGAACAGCCGGGAGGCTGGAGTGGCACATGCGGACAAATCATCGGGCGGATCTGCTACTGGTCCGACGGCCGGGGGGAGGTGGACAGCGCGCCCGAGGAGCCGAAGCGGATTCGCCAGGCGCGCGCCCGCCTGCTCGCGGCACTCGACCGGGCTGGCGCCGCCCTCCCCGGGGACGAGTGGATCGCCGGGCAGCGGGTACGCTACCTGTTGGAGGACGGCCAGCCACGCCTGGCGGCACAGGTAGCCGAGCAGTGTCGCGCGGTCGCGTGGTGGTGCGAGGCGCTGGGCGGTCTGGTGCGGCACGTCGGGCGTGACTTCGCGGGAGCCGACAGCCTGTTCAGGATCGCCCTCGCCGACATGCCGGAGGATGAGCGGTGTCGCTGGAACGACATCTCTTCCCTGCTCGAGGGTGAGCTCGCCCACCGGTATCGCGACTTGGACTGCGCCGGGCGCGCGGCGCTCGAATCCCGGTGGTGGTGGCTCGCCCAGCCCCTCTACTCGCGTGCCGGCAACGACCGCCGCACGGAGCACCTCGCGCGCCGGGCCATGGTCCGCATCCAGCAAGGCGTTCGGACCCTATACGGTCTGTATTGGGACGATGATCTTCGCGACGTGTTGCTGCGCTACGGATGGGCGACCTTCTGGACGCGTGAGCCCCCGGCGTCTGCCCTGGTTCCGTCAGAGCCCCACGTCACGGGCCATCTGGCCTCGCCCACCTTCCATTTTGCCCCGCAGGCACGCGCCCTCGACGATCCCGGGAGTGCAAAACCTGAAGACTGGACCTTCGACACCCCCAATGCCCGTGAGCAATACGCGCCCGCCTACGCGACGGCGTTCGAATCCCTGGACCACCAAGCCGCGCTGTTCCGACGGGCCGACTCCTGTCTCTTCGTCGCGGCGTACGATCTGTCGAGCGACACCCTGTTCGCGCGGCACACGGTCACGGCCGCCCTCGCCCTCGCCGCGGACGAGCGCACGCTGGCCCTGTCTCGGGACTCGGGCGTAGTCGCGGGGGTGCGTGCCCTCACAACGACAGCCCCCTGCGGGCCGCTCGTGCTGTCGCTCGAGGCCGTGGCCCCGGTCGAGGGCCACGTGGCTCGGGCTCGCTACGGCGTGACTCCGCCCCGGCTATCGCCCTATCACGCGGCGATCTCCGATCTGCTGCTCTTCGACCCACCCGATTCCCTCCCGGCGACGCTCGATGCGGTGGTGCCGCACGCGTACGGGTCCACCCGCGTCTCTGCCGACCGGAAGCTCGGCGTCTTCTGGGAGCTCTACGGAGTCGATCCCGCGGCCGGCGCCGTGGCGGTGTCGCTCACGATGGCCCGCCAGGGCACCGGATGGCTGCGTCGCGCCGCCGAGTCCCTGGGGCTCGCTGGGCCGCGGCGCGACGTTCGACTCGAGTGGCAGGAAGTGCCCGAGGCCGGGGCCATCGCGCCCCGCACGCTCGCGATCGATCTCTCGGGACTCGCCCCGGGACGCTACCTGCTCGAAGTCGCCGTCACTCCCGCCGGTGCGGAGATGGTCACCGCGCGCCGGGAGATCCGGCTCGAGCGGCCGTGACTGGGCGTTTTCAGACCCTTTAGGCGCGCAGCCAGCGGGCGAGGCGGGCCGCGCCGGGGAGTCGCTTCGCTTGTTGCCGCATGCCGTAGCGAACCCAATACGCGTAGCGGCCGGTTGGCGTGGGCGCGAACAGCAGCAGCTCGTAGTGCGGACGAACCTCTCGGGCCCAGTCTGCCTTCCAGCGTGACTTGTCGGCCATGAGGTCCAGCATCTCCATGCCATGCTCCAGTCCATAGCGGATTACCCGCGAGGTCAGCAACAGGCCGGGGGCGTACTTGGAGTAAGTCTGATCGTATCCCGTCTTCAGCGCGAAGATGGTGTGCCCGGAAACACGCAGCACGTAGGCCGCGACAGGGTCTCCGCACACGGTGAGGATGGGAATCCACACCTCGGCTCGGTCCACCAGACCATCGTAGAACCGCTTCACCTGCGAACGCTGCGTCACTGCGGTGCCGCTCCGCCCCTTCCACCCGCTCGCTTCGAGCCGATAGAACACTTCCAGCGCCTGCTTTAGCCGCCTCCCCGTGGTCACAACCTCGAAGCGGACGTCGCCGAGCTCGCCCATCCGCCGCTCGGCTCTGCGCAGGTTGCGCTTGAACCTTCGTGACAGCCCGTCGTCCCATTGCGTCATCGGGGACAGAGAGCGCCAAGGCGTCAGGAAGGTCGGCTGCACCAAGCAGCGCCACCCCAGGTCCCCGGCGACCGTGAGGGCGGCCGTGAGGGTCGGCGAGCCTTCCGGCACGTGCTCGATCCGAATGACGTCGCCCCCCCCCGACTGGCACAGCGCTCGCCAGAGCTGCTCTTGGATGTCGACCCGCCCCTTCCACGACAGGAAGGCATAGCGGAACGATTCGGCGTTCGTCCGCGATTGCAGGATGGTGAGGCGGCGTCCCCCCC
>Ga0209375_1001347_pt1 | contig 18730 bp, 13 predicted proteins | sample GraSoiAngelo_131_FD_185888 | JGI IMG/M metagenome (GOLD analysis project Ga0209375, IMG submission 185888) | Grasslands soil microbial communities from the Angelo Coastal Reserve, California, USA - 14_0929_02_30cm (SPAdes) (version 2) | ecosystem: Environmental > Terrestrial > Soil > Grasslands ... | reverse complement strand
CGGTGGTCCGGGCCAGCATCGGCACCATGAGCCCGGCGAGCGCTACGCTTCCAGCGAGCGCGGAGAAGTGCCCCATCGGCTTCACGAGCCAGGTCCACGCGAAGATCCCGATCACGATCGACGGCGTGCCGTTCAACACGTCCGCCACGAACCGCACGACCCATCCGAGTCGGCCCGACCCGTACTCGGCGAGGTAGAGACCGGTCCCGATACCGATCGGGAGGCCGATGAGCGCTGCACCCCCCACCACGATCGCCGTTCCGACGATCGCGTTGGCTACACCGCCGCCGGATGTGCCCGCCGGTACGGGGTTCTTTGTGAAGAAGCTCCAGTCGAGCGACGAGGCGCCTTTGGCGACGAGGTGCCCCAGGATGAGCAGGAGGGCGAGCACCGCGACGAACGACAGCACCCCCACGAGCGCGGTCATGACCCCGTTGACCACGCGGCGGCGCAAACGGCGCACGCTCACAGCGCCCGACTCCCCACCGCCGTGCCGCGGGCGACCCGCCAGATCATGAGGCGCGCCAGCGCGTTCACCGCCACGGTGATCACGAACAGGATGAGACCGACTTCGAACAGCGCCGAGAGATAGAGGTCGGTGGTCGCCTCGCTGAACTCGTTGGCGATCGCCGCGGCCATGGTATAGGCGGGCTGCAGCACCGACAGCCCGATGTCGTGCCGGTTCCCGATGAGCATGGTGACCGCCATCGTCTCGCCCAGGGCGCGACCCAGGCCGAGGATCACGGCGCCGATGAGCCCCGCGCGTCCGTACGGGACCACCGCGGTCCACACCGCTTCCCAGCGGGTGGCCCCCATCCCCAGCGCCGCCTCACGCTGACTGACGGGGACGGCCAGCAGCACCTCGCGCGAGACCGCGGCGATGTACGGCACGATCATGATGGCGAGAATCACCGAGCCCGCGAGCAGCGAGTTGCCGTAAAACACGCCGCTCAGGAACGGCGTCCAGCCGAGCGTGGCGCGCAGCGGCGGCACGACGTAGGTCCGCAGGAACGGGATCAGCACGAAAATTCCCCACAGGCCGTACACCACGCTGGGGATCGCCGCCAGCAGCTCGACGAGGAACGATACCGGCTGCCGCAGCCACTTGGGGGCGAATTCGGTGAGGTAGATCGCGACGCCGAGCGACAGAGGCACCGCCAGGAGCAGCGCCAGGAACGAGGAGGCGATCGTGCCGAAGATCATCGGGGCCGCGCCGAACACGCCCGCCACGGGATCCCACACCGACGTCCACACGAAGTGGAGGCCGAAGCGACGGATCGCCGGCCAGGCGTTCAACGCCAGCTCGCTCACCAGCGCGACGAGCAGCAGGGGCAGCGAGAGGGCCAGGGCCGTGAGCGCGCCGCGGTACACGCGGTCGCCCACGTTTGCGCCCCGCAGCACCTGCCACCGGGGCTCCGGGGCCGCCGCCTGCTCCATCGGGAGTGGGGTCATCGGCGGGAACGTATCCGGGCTGTGTCACGAGACTGTAACGGCGGAGCAAGAAAAAAACCCCCCGCCGGCGCATACCGCCGAACGGGGGGGAGCGGCAGTCGGATGGAGGGTTACCGAGCTGCCGTCGTCCAGACCGGCTTACCGCCGGCGGTGATCGTCTTCAACCGCGCCTCGATCCACGGCCGCAGCTGCTTGGGCAGCGGGGCGTAGCCGAGGGGCGCGGCTCGGGACTGACCCTCCGTCTCGGCCCACCAGACGAACTTGACGAGCGCGGTCGCCTTTGGGGCATCGTCGTGCTGCTTGTGGAGCAGGAGCCAGGTGAAGCTTGCAATCGGGTACGCTTTGTCGCCGTCCGGGTTGGTGATGGACACACGGAAGTCGGTGCTCGGGTCCATCGCGCGCATTGCTCCGCCGGCGGCCTCGGTAATGCTTTCGAGCGTCGGCGTCACGAACTTGCCGGTCTTGTTCTGCACCGCCCCGGCGGGGAGCTTGTTGATCATCGCATAGCCCAGCTCGACGTACCCGATCGCGCCCGGCGTCTGCTTCACAGTCGCGGTGACGCCCTCGTTCCCCTTGCCCCCCAGGCCGACCGGCCAGTTCACCGACGCGCCCCGTCCGACCTTCTGCTCCCATTCGGGGCTCACCTTCGAGAGGTAGTCGGTCCAGATGAACGACGTCCCGGATCCGTCGGACCGGTGCACCACGACGATGTCGGCAGCCGGGAGCTTGACGCCGGGGTTCACGGCCGTGATCCGCGCATCGCTCCACTTGGTGATCTTGCCGAGGAACATGTCGGCGAGCACATCAGGGGTGAACCGCAGCGTCGCCGTCACCTCCGGCAGGTTGTAGGTCGGCACGTCGCCGCCAAGGACGGTTGGGATGTGCAGCACGTTGCCGTTGATTGCCGCGATGGCGGAATCCTTCATGGGCGCGTCGGTCGCACCGAAGTCCACGGTGCCATCCGAGAACTGGCGGATGCCGCCGCCCGAGCCGATCGACTGGTAGTTCAGCTGGACGTCGGGATGCGCCTGATTGTAGGTCAGGATCCAATCCTGATAGATGATGTTCGGGAACGACGCACCCGCGCCGTTCAGCTTCACCTGGGCGGCCGCCGGGGCGGCAGGGGCGGCAAGGGCGGCAAGTACGAGCCAGCGTGTTTGCGTCATATGGGATCTCGTCCGAGTTAGAACGTGAACTGGGTCTGGAACAGGGCCTGGGAGCGCGTCGCTTCCTGCGCAGCCGTCGGGGTCCCCTGATAGTCGACGTAGTCCCAATCGGCTAGGAGCCGCCAGTTGGGGCTCAGCTGGTACGAGACGCCACCGATGAAACGGGTCTGCTTGTCGGTGCTATTGCCGGCTTGTGGGTGAAACACGTCCAGGCGGGCGAGCACCGCCGCCTTCGACTGCGGGACCTTGTAAACGCCGAACGCGCTGTAGACATGCCCGTTGGTCATCGTGCCGGCCGTCACGCTGTCACGTGTGAGCGCGGCCTCTCCCGCCAGCGTAAGCTGTTTCGTGCGATAGGACACCATCCCGAGCCACCGCTGCCGCGCGCCGCCCGTGGTCGGCTTGCCGTACTGGCCGTACGCCGTGACCCGCAGTCCACCGACGCGGCTCGAGTCATCCGTGTCGAGCACACGCGCGGACACGCGCGCCATCACGTCTTTGCGCTGGTCGCCCGTGCCGCGGTTGTAGTTCTCGCCGTTCACGAGCGTGACCTGCATGTTGATCTTGTCCGGCCCCCACTTGCCGTCGATCCCCACTCCCAGATCGGCCGCGGCGACGTAGCCGTTGCGCTCCACCGCCACCTGCCCCTGCATGCGGTAATCCCACAACGTCTCTTCCCAATCGACCCAGGGTGTATGAATCTGACCGATCTTGAACGTGAGCGGGCTGCCGTTCGGGGTGTACGCCGCGTACGCGTACTTCAGCCGATAGGTGCGGGAGCTGTCACCGGTGGCGGTGGGTGGATTGTAGATATCGGCCGTGACCCGTGTGTACACGCCGCCGGCAAACCTCCCGATGACAGTGATGTACGCGCGCTTGACATCGAAGCTGTTGAGGTGATTAACCGTGTCCTTCAGCTGGTAGACGTACTGTGTGTAGACCAGGCCGCCGACCGTCACTTGCGGCGCCTGACTGCCCTGCGCGGCGAGCTGGACAGACCCCGCCGCAGCGGCCACGACGGCCACCCCGAGCGCCCGACGAATAGAGAACGTCATTGGCTGGCTCCCCTCCTGGGGAATGGGTTGTGGTCATGCTGCATCGCAGGAGGAAACGAATCCACCCGTGTCACGCCCCGGCGCGGTGTCTGTAACGAGCCGGTAACGGACGCGGGGGGCGTGCGGGAGCGCGGCTCGGCCACTCGGCGACCGGCGTGACCGCCGGGCCGGCCGGCGGTCGGAGTTCCGCCGCGAGGGCCGCGAGCTCGGCGGGCACAGCACGGGGGAGGCCACGACTGACCAGCCGCCGAAACAACCGCTCCTGGGTCGCACGGGCCACCCGCGCGAGCGCCAGCAGGCCGCTCGTCGCCGGTTTTGGGCCGCGCGCTGCCGCAGCGCGAGCACCACCGACTGCCAGCTCGTGCAGCCGGCGGGTGCGCTCCGCCGCCGCCTCCGCCGCCGCGTCCCCCAGCCGCACGATCACGACGTGAAGGTCGTGGAGATCTCCCAGGAGCTGCTGCACCTGCTTGAGGCGCCGCAGCATGGGCGCCGCCGGCGCGGCCTCCGGGACGACGGGTTCGAGCAGGTACCGCGCCCGCTTCACGCGAATGCGCGCCGCGTGCGCTTCGGCGTGGTTGCCCGGCGAGCGGATGAGCGCGAGCCGCCGCTCCAGGTCGCTCCCTTGGTCTAGGAGCAGCTCGGCGATCAACGACGCCAGCGACGGCGGCAGCGTCGCGTCGGGGGCCGGTGGGGACTCGAGCGCCCGGCGAAGGCGACGCGCCAGCCGGTCGAACTTCGGAGCGATCCGCTCCCGGATGTCCTGATACGTCCGGTCGCGCCGCTCGGTGAGCCGCGCCATGAGCCAGGGCACTCCGGCGCGTCGCCCAGGCGGGAGCTCGGTGCGGCGGCGCTCCAACCAGGCGATCTGGACCTCCACGTCGCGCGCCTCGCCCGTCGCGCGGGCGAGCTCGCGCAGTCGGCGACGCAGCTTGGCCGGCACGAGCGCGGCGAGCTGGGGCTGGTAGGCGCGGAGCGTGCTGCGCAGGCGGCGCATCGCCACCCGGAAATCGTGCAGGGCCTCCTGGTCGTCCACCTTCGTGAGCCGCTCCCGCGCCGCGCTCGCGGCGTCGAGCAGCGTCATGGCGATACGGCGGGCCGCGCTCGGCGCCGGCGCGGTCAGGAGGCTCGCGAGGGGACGTCTAATCACGCCCGGTCCCGAGGAGCCGGAGGTGCTTCGGACCGAGGAACCAATCCAGCGTGGCCGCCCCGCGCTTCACGGGGCCGGCGAGCTCGAGCAGACAGGCGGCGCCCTTCCGCAGCTCGAGGAACGGTCCGTTGGTGGAAGCGAGCAGGGCGCACACGAGCTGCCCGAGGTCCGGCTCGTGGCCCACGACCGCCACCGAGCCGCGCGCGTGCCGGTCCGCGAGCCAGCTCACGACGCGGTCCACACCCGCCCCGGGCGCGAGGTCGGGCACCCGTTCCACGCTCGGCCCGCCGTACGTACCAGCGATGATCTCGGCGGTCTCGATCGCCCGCTTGTACGGGCTCGCCGCCAGCACGTCCAGCTCGGGAACGAGCTCCTTCAGGCCGAGCGCGGCGCGCTCCATCTTGCGGCGTCCGTCGGGCGTGAGGGGCCGGGTGGAGTCGTCTTTATGCGAGCGCGCGAACGCCTCGCGATCCTCGGCGATGGCGTGCCGGACGACGAGGAGGCGCATCGGACTAAGGGCTCAGGCGGGCGCCGGCTCGCCCTGGGGAGTGCGAGGTGACGGTCGTCGGACGATGGGCACGAAGGGCGGGCGGACATCCGTGCTCTCGCGGGCGGCTTCGCGCGCGAGGTGCTGGAGCGCGATCTGGGACCGTAACAGCGCCTCGCCCTCGCCGGGGATGCGCCGGCGATAGGTGCCGTCGGAGAGCAGCTCGCGCACCTTGACGGTGTCGCCGAGGATGGGCTGCAGGATGTCTCCGACGATGCGCGCCTGGAGCGATGCGGCTTCGATCGGGAAGAGTGTTTCGATCCGGCGCCAAAAGTTTCGCGGCATCCAGTCGGCGCTTGCGAGGAAGACTTCGGGGTTGCCGCCGTTCTCGAAATAGAAAATGCGGCTGTGCTCGAGGTACTTGTCCACGATGCTCGTGACCCGGATAGTCTCCGACACGCCCGGGAGCCCGGGACGCAGGCAGCAAATGCCGCGGACCACGAGCTCGATGGCGACGCCCGCCTGCGACGCGCGGTACAGCGCGTCGATGACGGACGGCTCGACCAGGGCGTTCATCTTCACGATGATGCGCGCGGCGCGGCCCTCGCGCACGTTGCGCTCCTCGCGCTCGATCAGGCCGATGACCTGCTCGCGCATGCCGACCGGCGCGACCACCAGCTTCTTCCAGCGGTAGCCATCGGCGTTTCCCGTGAGCAGGTTGAACAGGGCGCTCGTGTCTTCACCGATGTCGGGATTGGCGGTGAACAGGCCGAGGTCCGTGTACACCCGCGCCGTAGCCGGATTGTAGTTACCGGTCGAGAGGTGGACGTAGCGGCGGATGCCGTTGCCCTCGCGGCGCACCACCAGCGCGGCCTTGCAGTGGGTTTTCAGACCCACGATGCCGTACACCACGTGAACGCCCGCCCGCTCGAGCATGCGCGCCCACGTGATGTTGTTCTGCTCGTCCCGGCGCGCCTTGAGCTCGACCAGCGCGGTCACCTGCTTGCCGTTCTGCGCCGCCCGGGCGAGCGCGGAGATGATCGGGCTCGCCCCGCTGGTGCGGTACAGCGTCTGCTTGATGGCCAGGACCTGCGGATCATCGGCGGCGCGCTCGATGAAGTCCACCACGCACCCGAACGACTCGTACGGCAGGTGCACCAGCACGTCCTGTGCGCGAATCACGTCGAACACGTCACGCCCCTGCGCGAAGGGGGGCGCCACGCGGGGGACGAGCGGCTCGTCCTTCAGCGCCGGGAACCCGTCGTGGCGGTGCAGGGCCATGAGGGCCGTCACGTCCACCGGACCGGGCACGCGGTACACGTCGCGCGCCTCGAGGTCGTGCGCTTCCGTCAGCATCCCGACGAAGCCCTCGTCCACGTCCGCCGAGATCTCCAGACGGACGGGGTCGCTGCGGCGCCGCTGCCGCAGACTCTCCTCGATCATCTCGAGCAGGTCCTCGGCGTCCTCTTCCTCTATGGTGAGGTCGGTGTTGCGGGTGACGCGGAACACGGTATGGCTCACGACGCGGAGCCCGCCGAACAGCTCGCCCAGGTGGCGCGCGATGATATCCTCCAGCAGGACAAACCGCACCCGTCCCTCGCCGTGGGTCGAGACGATCACCACGCGGTCGAGCACCGCGGGGACCTGCACGACGGCGAAGTGGCGTCGCGGCTGCCCGCCGTTCCGGCGCTCTACCATCAGGGCGATGTTGAGGCTCTTGTTGTGGACGTGGGGAAACGGATGCCCCGGGTCGATGGCGAGCGGTGTGAGCACGGGAGCGATGCTGGCGCGGAACAGGGTGTCCACGTGCCGCCGCTCGGGCTCGGTCAGGTCCTCGAGCAGCACGCGCTGCACGCCCCCTCCCGCGAGGCCGGGGAGGACCTCGCCGTTCAGGATGCGGTACTGCTCGGCCACGAGCTCGTGGGCGCGACGGTCGATCGCCGCGAGCTGCTCCGCCGGGGCCATGCCATCGGCCCCGTAGTCCTGCGGCTCCACTCCGGCGTACACCTGCTGCTGCAGGCCCGCCACGCGGATCTCGAAGAACTCGTCCAGGTTGGAGCTGAAGATCGCCAGGAACTTGAGTCGCTCGAGCCACGGGTTCGAGGCGTCGGCCGCCTCTTCGAGCACCCGTGCGTTGAACTCGAGCCACGACAGCTCGCGGTTGAGGTAGTGATCGGGCGGGAACTGGGGCGGCACGCGATCGGGCACGGTCAGTTCCGGCGCTTGGGCCGGGACCACACCAGGTCCAGGTCGCTCTTGAACGCCCGCTCGAACAGGCCGGCCTTGCGTTTGGTGTCTTCCAGCTCGATCGACGGATCGCGGGCGGCGGCGGTGTGGACCCGCACCCAGCCGTCTCCCATGCGGCAGCGGAGTCGCTCGACCACCTGGCCGTGGGTCCGATCGAGGCCGTCGGCCACGCGCAGGATCCCGGCGAGCCGCCGGACCAGGCGGCGCTCGCCGCGGTCGAGGCGGGCGAAGTTAGGATGCGACTTCTTGGGGAACGCGCGGCGGTGATAACGCGCCACGTTGGCGATCAGCTCGATTTCGCGGGCCGAGAAGCCGCGCAGGTCGCCGTGCATGATGAGGTGATACGCGTGCTTGTGATGCCGCTCGTGGTTGATCAGGTAGCCGATGTCGTGCAGCAGCGCGGCGGCCCGCAGGATGTCCGCGCCCGTGGGCGGGAGCGCGTAGGCGTCCCGCAGGGCGTCGAACAGCTCGACCGCCAGGCGGGCCACCTGCTCGCAGTGCCGCTCGTTCGAGCGGCACTTACGGGCGAAGCGGCGCGCCAGCTCCAGGCGGTCGGGCGGCTGAGCCCGGCTCGCGGGCGCGACCCCCGACAAGTCGTCGATCATCGACAACAGCACCCCGTCGCGGACGCCGCGGTCGTTCACGAGCACCCGCTGCGTGCCGAGCCACCGCGTGAGGCGCGCGATCACGGCCACGCCGGCCACGATGATGTCGGCGCGTTGTGGATTCAGCCCCTGGATCTGGCGGCGTGCGTCGAGCGGGGTCTCGGTCAAGCGTGCCAGCAGGCGCGTGATCTCGGCGCGGCTCAACTGATAGTCGCGCGCGGTCGTGACCTTGCCGTCCCGCTCGGCCTGGGCCATCTCGGCCAGGTTCGTGAACGTGCCGCCGCTTCCGATCATCACTTCGGCCGCGAACGGCGGCTTTCCGATCGCGTCCTCGATGGTCTGATCGATGGTGCGCCGGAGCGCCTTCCAGTGTTTCTGCCTGAGCGGGTCGGACTTGCAGTACCGTTCGGCGAGCCGGACGGCGCCGAGCGGGAGCGACACGACCTGCTCGACGAGGCCGCCCGCGGCCAGGATCACCTCGGTACTGCCGCCGCCGATATCCACGATCGCCGTCAGCTGGTCGTCCAGATCGTAGTGCCGGGTGACGCTGCGGAACGCCAGCCGCGCCTCCTCTTCCGCGGGCACGACCTCGAGGCGGACGCGATGGCGGCGCCAGGCTTCGCTCACGAAGTCGCGTCCGTTCGCGGCCTCCCGCACCGCGGCGGTGGCGATGGTGCGCAACTCGGCCACCCCATAGCCGTCGGCGATGGCCTTCATCCGGCCGAGCGCCTGCAGCGACTGCTGCATCGGAGCGTCGCCGAGGCGGCCCTCGCGGTACAGCCCGCGCCCGAGCCGGGTCATTTCCCGGTCCTCGTCCAGCACGCGGTAGGTCCCGTCGGGCTGCACTTCGGCCACGACGAGGCGGATGGAGTTGGTGCCGATGTCGATAGCGGCGAGGCGCGGGAGTGTAGACGGTTGAGCCGCAGGCTTCGTCGGGGCTGTGGGTGCCGCCGGATGCGCGCCTGTCGTCGCTGTTGCGGTCACAATGCAGTCGAGGGGTGAAAAGTACGTGCTGCGGGTACGCCGCTAATCTACCCCGGGACGGGGCTCACGGAAGCCTGCGATTGTCACAATCCTGCATCGAGCCCGGCCCGCGGCCGCTGTTGCGGCACACAGGCGACCATCGCGCAACAGCTTACACGCCGCTCGCGTCCCCCCGAGGAACGCGCTGCGGCGCGGATGAGCGGCGATGCGGCATATACAACGTGGGTTTGGCACACGTGCACGGTCGGTCGACGGATTAGTAACGCCTGATCAGGCCGCTACTTCCGCCTCTGGAAAGAACATCCGGATGGTGGTGCCCTTGCCCAGGCTGCTGTGCGCCTCCACCCGCCCGCCGTGCGCCTCCACCAGGTGCTTCACGATGGCGAGACCGAGGCCGGTACCGCCCTCTTCGCGCGAGCGGCCGGGATCGGCGCGGTAGAAGCGCTCGAAGATGCGCGGCAGGTGCTCGGGGGCGATTCCCGAGCCCGTGTCGACCACGGAAACGACCACGCCCCCCGGCGCGGGTTCGAGCGAAACGGTGATGCGGCCGCCGGCTGGCGTGTGTCGCAGAGCGTTGTCGAGTAGGTTGGTCAGCACCTGTCGCAGGGCCTCCGGATCGGCCGTGACGTGGTGGACGTCACCCGCCGCCGCGGTGAACTGGATGCGCCGCTCGCGCGCCCGGTCGGCGAAGGCGGTCCATGCTTCGCCCGCGAGCCCTCGCACGTCCACGCGCTCCGGATCGGGCTGCCAGCGCCCCGACTCGATGCGCGACAGGTCCAGCAGATCGTCTACGAGGCGATGCATGCGGCGCGCATTGCTCAGGATCGGTCGGGCGAAGCGCTCGGTCTGGGTCCCCGGGCTCGCCTCGGTCGCAAGCGTTTCCGCATAGCCCGCAATGGAGGTGAGGGGCGTCTTGAGCTCGTGGGACACGTTGGCAACAAAGTCGCGGCGCACGGCCTCCAGGCGTCGCAGGTCGGTCACGTCGCGGATCACGAGCAGCCCGCCCCCGTTCGGCAGGGCGCGACCGGTGACGAGCAGCATGCGTCCGCCGCGCTCGAGCTCCCCGGGCTCCGCCTCGTGCCCGCCGAGGACGGTCGCCACCAGATCCCGCGCCGCCTTCTCATGGAACAGCTCCGCCAGCGCCGGAAATGGATCCTCCGGGCCGTACCCGAGGAGGCGCCGTGCCGCTTGGTTGAGCGTGACGATCGCGCCACGGGCATCCGCCGCCACCACGCCGTCCGCCATAGTCTCGATCAGCGTCGCGGTCTCCTCCCGCTCGCGCACGAGGTCGGTGAACCGCTGGTCCAGCTGCTCGTGCATCGCGCGCAGCGCGACGATGTGCTGGGCGACTTCGGGGACGCGCGAGTCGGGGAAGCCTGGCGGCCGCCCGTCGGCGATGGCTCGGGCGGCGCCGCCGAGCTGGACGAGCGGCTTGGCGACCTCCCGCGAGAGCAGCCAGGCCAGGGCACCGGTGGCGAAGAGTGCGGCCAGGCCGGCGAGCGCCACGGCACGCTGTACCGCGCCCACCTGCGCGTCCACGGCCGAGAGCGTGGTAGAGACCCGGACGACGGCGGGCCCTGCAGGACCGCCGCGTACCGCGACGTAAATCCGCCGCTCGTTGGTGGACGCGCTGAGACGCTCGGCGCGGCCCACGCCATCGGACAACGCCTGCTGAACCTCGGGCCGCCGCAGGTGGTTCTCGAGCCCTTCCAGCGAGGCGCCCTCGAACTCGGTGTCTCCTCGGACAGTGCCCTTCGCGTCGATGAGCGTGACGCGTTGACCGACCCGGGCGCCCAGCTCGCGAGCGAACGCGGGCCAGCGCAGCGAGTCGGCCGGCAGGTAGGCCGCCACCAGGCGGGCTTCGCGCTCGAGGCCCCGGGCGGTCTCGTCTTCCAAGTAGCGCCGTAGCAGCCGGTCCGCCGCGATGGTGAGGCCGCCGACGGCGGCGGCCACGAGCAGGCTCGTCGTGACGAACAGCCGTGTGGCGAGCCTCACGAGCGCTTACGGCCGCGCAGCTCAGCGGCAGGCCGGCGGAACCGGTAGCCGGCGCCCCGGACGGTTTCGATGCAATCGCCGGCCTTGCCGAGCTTCTGGCGCAGCCGCTGGACGTGCATGTCCACCGTGCGCGTCTGGATGTCGGGGTGCGCCTGCCAGACCGATTCGAGCAGCTGGGCGCGGCTCTGTACGCGTCCTTCGCGCTCGATCAGGGTGCGGAGCAGCTTGAATTCGGTGGCGGTGAGCTCGATCTCCGCCGCGTCGACCGTCACCCGGTGGGCGCTCCGGTCCAGCGCGATCGGCCCGGCCGTGACGAGACCGCCGGTGGCGACCGCCGGCGCCGCCAGCCGGCGCAGCACCGCCCCGACCCGCAGCACGAGCTCCTGCGGTGAGAACGGCTTCGGGAGATAGTCATCGGCGCCGAGCGAGAGGCCTTTGATGCGGTCCGGCTCGTCCTTGCGCGCCGTGAGCACGATGATGCCCAGATCCTTCGTTTCCTCGCGGCGGCGCAGCTCCGCGAGCACGTCGTAGCCCGAGACACCGGGCAGCATCAGGTCGAGCACGACCAGGTCGGGCCGTTCCTCTCGCGCGGTCCGTAGGGCGTCGCGCCCGTTGGCCGCCGTGATCACCCGGTAGCCCGCCTTGGCGAGGTGGTAGGCGACGAGCGCCGTGATGTCGGGCTCGTCGTCGACCACGAGGATGCGGTGGCTCTCCGACTCGGTCATTAGGGGTCGTGCAAGGTAGCGCAACGCGCTCGGCCTCCGCAATTTTCAGCGCACTATGTATCTGCTCTTGGCGGTGCTCGCCGTCCAGCAACCCGTCTCTCCTCCCTCGTCCCCCGCGTCCGATACCGCTCACGTCGTGATCGTCGCCACGACGGACGTGCACGGCCGCGTGCTCGGCTGGGACTACGTGCGGGATGCCGCGACGCCGGGGGGGTTGTCCCGCGCCGCGACGGTCGTCGAGACGCTGCGAGCGCAGTACCCGGACCAAGTGGTGCTGGTGGACGCAGGGGACCTGATTGAAGGGAACCTGTTCGCCGGGTACTTCGCGGATCGCGATTCACAGCGCCCGCATCCGGTGGTGGATGCGCTCAACGCGATGCAGTACGACGTCGCCACGCCCGGGAATCACGAGTTCGACTTCGGACCGACCGTGCTGGCGCGGGCAGTGGGGGACGCTACCTACCACTACGTGTCCGCCAACATCTTCCAAGGCACGAGCGATACGCTCGTTTATCCGTCTCATGTGATCGTCACGCGCGCGGGCGTGAAAATCGGGATCACCGGCCTCACGACGCCCGGCGTGATGGTGTGGAGCCGGGGCCAGCTGGGCAGGGTTCGGGTGCGGCCGATCGCGGAAGTCGCACCGCTCGCCTTGCGGCGCCTGGACCTCGCTGGGGTCGACCTCAAGGTCGTACTGGTCCACAGCGGCCTCAACGAGCCGTCGTCCTATGACACGACGGGGGTGGGCCTCGAAAACGCCGCGCTCGGGCTCGCGAGCATCCCCCTCCCCGCTCCCCGACCGGACCTCGTGATCGTGGGACACAGCCACAAGGAGATGCGCGACTACGTCGTGAACGGCGTGCACTTCGTCCAGCCCAGGAACTTCGCCCTCAGTCTGGCGGTGGTGCGCGTCTCGCTCGTGAAGGAGCCGAGTGGGTACCGGGTGGTGTCGATCCGTCCGGAGCTGATCCCGCTGGCCACGGTCGCCGAGCAGCCGCGCTTCGTGCGGCGCTTCGCCGCGGCGCACGAGCGAGTTCGCGTCTGGGCGGCGACGCCGCTCGGCACCGCGGGACCGGGTTTCTCCGCGCGCTACGGGCGCGCCGAGGACACGCCGCTACTCGACTTCATCAACGACGTGCAGCGCCGCCGTGCCGGCGCCGATCTCTCGGCCGCGGCGGACTTCGACCTGGGGGCGGGCCTGCCGGAAGGGGAGGTGCGGGAGCGCGACGTGGCGGGGATCTATCCCTACGAGAACACCTTGCGGGCCATTCGCATCTCCGGGAACCAGCTGAAGGCCTATCTGGAGCAGACGGCCCGCTACTTCCGCACCTATCAGCCGGGCGCCCCGCCGATCAACGACAGCGTGCCGGGCTTCAACTTCGACGTCGTGAGCGGCGTGACGTACACGATCGACCTCACCGCGGCCCCGGGGCAGCGCATCCGCGGGCTCGCGTTCCGCGGTCGTGCCGTCGCGCCGGCGGACAGCTTCACGCTGGCGCTGAACAGCTACCGTCAATCGGGTGGCGGCGGCTACACCATGCTCCAGGGCGCGCGCGTCGTGTACGACCGGGGCGAGTCGATCCGTGACCTGCTCGCCGCTGAGATCCGGACGCGCCGGCTCCTGACCGTGCAGGGCGCGTATTCGGCCAGCTGGTCGGTTGGGCCGGCCGAAGCTCACGCGGCCCTGCGCCAGGCGTTCACCCCGTCCGCGCCGACCGTACCGCGGCCCGACAGCACGCTGCTGCGCGTGCTGGCGATCAACGACTTCCACGGGGCGCTCGAGCCCCAGGTCTGGCCCTGGTCCGACGGGCGCCCGGTAGGGGGAGCGGCGGCGCTCAAGCCCTGGCTCGACAGTCTCGCGCGGGCATGCTACTGCACCAGCGTCCGGCTCGACGCCGGCGACGAAATGCAGGGGACACCGGTCTCCAACTTCAACTTCGGCCGGCCCGTGATCGCCGCGCTGAACGCCCTGGGGATCGACGCGGCTGCGATCGGCAACCACGAGTTCGACTGGACCGTGGATACGCTGCGCGCCCGGATGGCAGAGGCACACTATCACTTCCTTGCGGCGAACATCACCGACACGGCGGGCACGACGCGACCGGCCTGGGCGGAGCCGTTCAGCGTGATCCAGCGCGGCGGTGTGCGCGTTGCGGCGATCGGGCTCGCCCTCCCGGCGACGCCCCAGACCACCTCGCCGCGGAACGTGCGGGGGCTCGCGTTCGGCGACGGCGCCCGGGCGGTCCGCCGCGTGTTGCCGCAGGCACGCGCCGCAGGCGACTACGTGATCGTCGTCGCGCACGTGGGCGCGTTCTGCGACGGTGACGGCGCGGCCGCGCCCCTCGGCCCTGCCGCCTGCCACGGTGAGATCGTCGACCTGGCCCGCGGCCTCGACTCGGGCTCGGTGGACCTGATCGTGAGCGGCCACACCCATTCGCTCGTCAACACCGTCGTCAACGGCATTCCGATCGTGCAGGCGCGCTCCTCCGGGGCCGGGATCGCGGTGGTGGACTTCGTGCGGGTGAGCGGGCCGGGGGGCGCACGGCGTGAGGTGCGGGCGCGCATCGAGACGCCGTTTGCGGACCGCGTGCGCCCGGACGCCGCCCTGGTGGACGCGCTGCGCTTGAGCCAGGCGTCCGTCTCGGTGATCACCGATCGACCGGTGGTCCGGTTCGGAGCGGAGCTGCGGCGGACGGGCGCCGAGTACGGGCTCGGGCGGCTCATCGCGGACGCACAGCGCAACGTCGCCAAGGCCGACGTGGCTCTCGTGAACAACGGCGGCATTCGCGCCGACGTCGCGGCGGGGCTTGCGACGTACGGCGACCTGTACCGGGTCGAGCCGTTTCAGAACCGGCTCATGCGCCTCGCCGTGTCCGGCAAAGTCCTGAAGCAGGCGCTCGAGCATGCGGTGGCGGGCGACGGTCCCGACGCGCACGTCGCAGGGATCGTGGTGTGGTACGACCCGGGGAAGGCCCCCGGCCGCCGCGTCCAGCGGCTGCGCCTCGCGAACGGCAAAGATGTGGACGACGACCGGACCTACACAGTGGCCGTGGGCGACTTCCTCGCGGCCGGCGGCAGCGGCTACGCCATGCTCCAAGGCGCGCCGTCGGGCGAGGTGGGGGTCACCGACCTGGACGCCCTGATCCAGTACCTCGCGGTGCTGCGCCAGCCGATCTCCGCCCCGGACGACCGGCGCTTCTATCGTGAGGGAGGTAGCCGCTGATCCGCGTCTTCGTGAACGAGCGGCCGGTGAGCGTGGCGCCGGGGGCGAGCGTGCGCGACGCGGTCGAGCTGCTCGACCGCGAGCTCGCCGACCTCGTAGGGCGCGGCGTGGCCTACGTGACCGACGGCGTCGGCCGGCCGGTGGACGCGGGCGATCCGGTGGGCGAGGGAGGCGCCATCTTCCGCGTCGTCGTGAGCGCCCGTCAGGGCCCGCCCCGTCTTACCAAGGAGGCGTTGCGCCGCTGGCCCAAGGCGGAGCTGCATGTCCATCTGGACGGCTGCCTCCGCCCCGCGACGATGCTCGACCTCGCGCGGGCGCAAGGCATTCGACTGCCGGCGGACACGCCCGACGGCCTCGCCCAGGCGCTGTACGTGAAGCACGCCAAGAGCCTCGAAGAGTACCTCACGAAGTACGAGATCACCCTCTCGGTCATGCAGACGGCGGCGGCCCTCGAGCGGGTCGCCTACGAGTTCGTACTGGACGCGGCGGCGGACGGGCTCCGCTATGTGGAGGTACGCTACTCGCCGCTGCTGCATCGTCCCGCGCTCACCCTGGCGCAGGCGATCGAGGCGCCGCTCGCCGGGATCAAGCGGGGCGAGGCGGAAACCGGCACCAAGGTCGGGGTGATTGTGTGCGGCATCCGCACGCGGGCGCCCGCGGAGTCGCTCGAGCTGGCGCGCGTCGCGGCGGGCTACCGAACGGCCGGCGTCGTGGCGTTCGACCTGGCGGGCGCCGAGCGCGGGTTCCCGGCCGGGGACCATGCGGCCGCGTTCGCATACGCGGCGCAGTACGGCATGGCGTGCACCTGCCACGCGGGAGAGGGGGACGGACCGCAGTCGATTCAGCAGGCGCTGCACCAGTGCGGCGCCCAGCGGATCGGCCACGGCACTCGGCTGGCGGAAGATGCAGCGCTGCTCGCGTACGTCATCGAGCGGAAGATCCCGCTCGAAATGTGCCTCACCTCGAATGTGCACACGCACACGGTGCCGTCGCTCGCCGAGCACCCGTTCAAGCGTTATCTCGACCAGGGCGTGATCGTGACGTTGAACACGGACGGGCCACTGGTGGACGGCATCTCGCTCACCGACGAGTATTTCGTCGCCCAGAGCGTCTTGGGCCTGACCAAGGCGGACCTCGCGCGCGTCGTGCTCAATGCGTGCGAGAGCGCGTTTCTCCCGGAGTTCGAGAAGGTGGCGCTGGTGTCCCGCGTGCAAAGCGAACTGGAGGCTCTCTAATGGCGCTGCGCCCTCCCCGTACAGTGGTGGCGTTCGCAGTGGCCTTCGTGTGTGCGCTTGCGGTGTTCACGCTGCCCCGCTTCGTGTGGAATACGGTCCAGGGCGCGGTGCGACCCCAACAGCCCACGGCTGCGGACAGCACGGCCCCGTCGCCGGTGCCCGCGCCACAGGCCGCACCGCGCTCGATTCCGCAGCGCCTCACCGGGATCTTCGGCATCGCGCTGATCCTGGGGATCGGGATCGCCCTGTCGCGCAACCGCCGGGCGATCAGCGGGCGCGTGGTGGCCTGGGGCATCGGTTTGCAACTCGCGTTCGCCATCTTCGTGCTGCGCGTGCCCCTGGGTCACGAGCTGTTCAACCGCCTGGGCGACGCCGTCAAGACGATTCTGGGCTTTTCATACGTCGGCTCGGAGTTCGTGTTCGGGGAGATCGGCAAGCAGCACTCGAGTCTGGGGGTGATCTTCGCGTTCCAGGTGCTCCCGGCGATCATCTTCGTCTCGGCGTTGTTCGCCATCCTTTATTACCTGGGCGTCATGCAGGTCGTCGTGAAGGCGTTCGCCGTCCTGATGAACAAGGTCATGGGGGCGAGCGGCGCGGAGAGCCTCAACGTCGCGGCCTCGATCTTCATGGGACAAACGGAGGCCCCGCTCACCGTCCGGCCGTTCCTGCCCGGGATGACGCGATCGGAGCTGATGACCGTGATGACCGCCGGCATGGCGCACGTCTCCGGCTCGATCATGGCGGCGTACATCGCGTTCGGGATCGAGGCGCGGCATCTCCTCACCGCGGTCATCATGACGGCGCCCGGCACCATCATGATGGCGAAGATTCTCGAGCCCGAGACCGAAACGCCGCAGACGCTGGGCGGCGTGCGGGTCGAGATTCCGCGCACCGACGTGAACGTCGTCGACGCCGCTGCCCGTGGCACCACCGACGGGTTGCACCTCATGCTCAACGTCATTGCGATGCTCGTCTCGTTCGTCGCCCTCGTCGCGCTGGTCAACGGCGCGTTCGGCTGGGTGCACGGCTACGTCACCTGGTTTCCGGAGAACATCCAGACCGTGCTCGGCTGGGTCTTCCGGCCGATCGCGTTCGCGATGGGGGTGCCGTGGCGCGACTCCGGCATCATCGGCGGCCTGCTGGGCACCCGGATGGTCCTGAACGAATTCCTCGCGTACGCTCAGCTCGGGCCCATGAAGGCGCAGCTGGACCCGGTGTCGTTCACGATCGCGACGTTCGCCTTGTGCGGCTTCGCGAACATCAGCTCGGTGGGCATCCAGATCGGCGGCATCGGCGCGCTCGTCCCGGAGCGCAAGCACGACCTCGCCCGGCTCGGGTTCCGCGCCATGATCGCCGGGACGCTCGCGAATTTCCTGTCGGCGACGTTGGCGGGGATCCTATTGTGACGGACGGGGAGCGGGGAGCGGGGAGTGGTACCGTCGGCGCGGCCGCGGATATCGTCGCAAACCGTCTGCGCAAGCTCAAGCCGCGTGTTGCGATCGTGCTCGGCTCGGGCCTCGCGGGCGTGGCGGAGGCGGTGAGCGACGCCGTGCGCATTCCATACAAGGAGATCCCCGGCTTTCCCGAGCCCGGCGCCCCGGGCCACAAGGGTGAGCTCGTTGGCGGGACGCTCGAAGGCGTGCCGGTCCTGGTGCAGAGCGGCCGCTTTCATTTGTATGAAGGGCACGCGCCGGAGGTCGCTGCGCTCCCCACGCGGGTGTTCGCGAGACTCGGCGCGACCACGCTCGTGGTCACCAACGCGGCGGGTGGCATTCGCCACACCTTCCGGCCGCCCACGCTCATGCTGATCGTGGACCACATCAACCTGATGTTCAAGAATCCGCTCGTGGGTCCGGTGGCGGACGGCGACGAGCGCTTCCCCGACATGAGCGATCCCTACGACCCGGCGCTTCGGCGGCTGGCCCGCGACGTGGCGCGGACGGAGCGGATTTCGCTGGAAGAGGGCGTGTACGCCGGATTGCTCGGGCCGTCGTTCGAGACGCCGGCCGAGATCCGGATGCTGCAGCGGATCGGAGCCGACGCCGTGGGGATGTCGACGGTGCCGGAGGTGATCGCCGCGCGGGCCCGCGGCGTGCGCTGTCTCGGGTTCTCGAGCATTACGAACGTGGCCGCCGGGTTGTCCCTCCAGAAGCTCTCCCATCTCGAGGTGCTCGAGGCCGGGAAGCAGGTGGCGGGCCAGCTCGAGCAGCTCATCAGGGGGGTGCTGCGGCGTCTGTAGGGCCCATGGAATCCGACGGCGGGTACACCGCCACTTCCGACCCTTCGGCAAACACCACGCTCGCCGGTTGGGCGCGGTTCAGAAACTCCCACTCGGTTCCGTAGAGGGATCCAAAGTCAAATCGGTAGTCCACAGCGCGGACATCTCGGACCGCCCAGGCCGGATGCACG
>Ga0209375_1001343_pt1 | contig 18757 bp, 19 predicted proteins | sample GraSoiAngelo_131_FD_185888 | JGI IMG/M metagenome (GOLD analysis project Ga0209375, IMG submission 185888) | Grasslands soil microbial communities from the Angelo Coastal Reserve, California, USA - 14_0929_02_30cm (SPAdes) (version 2) | ecosystem: Environmental > Terrestrial > Soil > Grasslands ... | reverse complement strand
GGGCGGCCGCGCACGGCAAGGATGTCTCGGTGTTCGTGGAGCTCAAGGCGCGGTTCGACGAGGAGCTCAACATCGGCTGGGCGCAGAGTCTCGAGGCGGCGGGCATCCACGTGATCACCGGCCTCGCCGCCTTGAAGATCCACGCGAAGGTCGCGCTGGTCGTGCGCCGGGCGGCGGGGCGGACCCGACGCTACGCGCACGTGGGGAGCGGCAACTACAACCCTGACACCGCGAGGCTGTACACCGACGTCGGCCTGTTTACGGCGCACGATGGGATCAACGAAGAGCTGCACGCGCTGTTCAACGAGCTGACCGGCTCGTCGCGCCCGCCGCAGGCGGCGTTTCGCCGGCTGCTGGTCGCGCCCACCGACATGCTGGACCGGTTCCTGGCCCTCATCGCCCGCGAGGCGGCGCACGCGCGCGCCGGCCGCGGCGGGCGCATTCGCGCGAAGCTCAACGGTCTCGCCGACTGCACGGTGATCGGCGCGCTGTACCGCGCTTCGCAGGCCGGCGTGGACGTGGATCTCGTGGTCCGAGGAATCTGCATGCTGCGCCCGGGCATCCCCGGGCTCTCCGAGCGGATCCGCGTGGTGAGCGTGCTCGGCCGCTTCCTCGAGCACGCGCGCATTTATCACTTCGCCAACGCCGGAGCGCCGGAGTACTACCTCGGCTCGGCCGATTGGCGGCCCCGCAACCTGCGGCGCCGGGTGGAGGTCATCACGCCGGTCGACGACCCGGCGGCGCGGGCCCGGCTCGACCGCATCCTCGAGCTCGAGCTCACCGCCCCGGGCGCGTGGAGCCTCGAGTCGGACGGATCCTACACTCGGAGCCGGGCGGCCTCATAGGCTGCCGTCGTACCGCATCTCGTTCGTCGGCGTGAAGCCGAGCTTTTGGTAGAGCGGTCGCCCTTCGCCCGACGCGTGCAAGACGATGCTCTCGACTCCGTTCCCGCGGCACCACCGCAACAGCTCCCGCATCAGCGCCTCGGCGACGCCCCGGCGCCGCCACGCCCGCTCGGTGTACACGTTCACCACCAACCCTTGCGGCCCGCGCACCAGCCGCTCGCGGCCGGGGTTGGGTCGGGGCAAGAGCTCCCGCAGCTGAAGTCCCGCGCCGCCGACGATTTCTCCCGACTCGGCGTCCCGCTCCGCGACCCACCCGACGTAGCGGCCGTCCGTGATGGCCTGCGTGACGTACGCCCGCGTGGCCTCGACCAGGGCGTCGTACAGGCCATCCGGCAGCTCGCCCATGTCGCGGAACATCTCGGCCCGATGGCGCGCCAGAACGCCCGCGTCGGCGGCGGTGGCTCGGCGGATCCGGTACACGGCTAGTGACGTTTCTCGAGCAGCTCCAGCGCACGCCGCAGCCGACTCACGGCGGCGTCGAACACCGGCTCGCCGACGAACGGCAGCTGGCGGAGCAGCTGCAAGGCGTTCCGCAAGTGCTCGCCGGGTCCCTCGAGGGAGGGATCGCGTCGGGGGCGGCCGCGGCGCTCCAGGGTGCTGCGTCGCTCGGCGCCGCGCCGGCGGTCCACCACCGCGCGGCGCTCGCGCGGAGCGCCCGCCACGGCCAGGCGCCGCGGCACGGCACGGCGGTCGACGCCGTGGCGGCGGTCGGCCAACAGACGTGTGGTCGTCACGACGCCGGGAATGTAGCCCGGCCAGGCAGGGCCAGCGAGCAGCGGCTGCTGCGACCAAACGCCGGGTGTCCCCGGATAGATTTCCCGCACACCCATGCCATCTATCGTTGACGCCGAGCGGTTGAGCAAGACGTTCCAGGTGAAGGTGCGCGATCCGGGACTGCGCGGCGCCCTGCGAGCGCTCCTCCGGCCGCGGTATCGCGACGTGCACGCCGTGCGCGACGTGACGTTCCGGATCGACCCCGGCGAGATCGTCGCGTTCCTGGGCCCGAACGGCGCGGGCAAGACCACGACGCTCAAGATGCTCGCGGGGCTCTTGTACCCCACCAGCGGGCGAGTCGAGGCGGCGGGGTTCGTGCCCTGGACCGGCGGCCCCCCGTTCAAGCGACGCATCGCGCTCGTGCTCGGCAACCGGCAGCAGCTGGTGTGGGACCTTCCGCCCGAGGAGACGTTCCTGCTGAACCGCGCGATCTACGACATCCCGGCGGGAGATTACCGGGAACGGCTGGCCGAGCTGGTCACCCTGCTCGAGCTGGGCGACGTGCTCCAGAAGCCGGTGCGCCAGCTCTCGCTCGGCGAGCGCATGAAGTGCGAGCTGGTGGCGTCGCTGCTGCATCGCCCGCCGCTCCTGTTCCTCGACGAGCCGACCTTGGGGCTCGACGTGACCGCCCAGGACGCGATCCGCCGGTTCCTCATCGAATACCGCGAGCGGCACGGCGCGACCGTGCTGCTCACCTCGCACTACATGCAGGACGTGACCGCGCTCGCGTCGCGGGTCCTGATGATCAACCGGGGCCGCCTGCTGTACGACGGAGCGCTCGAGGCGCTCGTGGCACGGATCGCGCGCACCAAGCGGATCGAGTTGGTGCTCGGTGGAGGGGGGGGCGACGGCAACCGGGTGACCGCCGAGGCGCTGGCCGCGTTCGGCGAGGTGAAGAGCTTCCATTTCCCGAACGCGGTGCTCGAGGTGCGACGCGAGGACGCGCCCGCGACCAGCGCCCGCCTCCTCGCCGCTCTCCCGGTGGCCGATCTGTCGATCGAGGATCCGCCGATCGAGGAAGTGATCCGGCTCGCGTTCGCGCGCGGTGTGGAGGAAGACGAGTGATCAGGCGGTACGGGGCGCTGATCCGCAACGCCTGGCTGGTCGATCTCCAGTATCGGGCGTCGATCGTGCTGTGGCTGCTGTGGGGAGTGGCCGAGCCGGCGATCGCGCTCGGCATCTGGTGGACCATCGCGGGAGACGGGTCGGTCGCCGGGTACGCGCGCGCCGACTTCGCCCGCTACTTCTTCGCCGTCATGCTCATCAACCAGTTGACCATCGCCTGGGATTCCTGGTATCTGGACCGCTGGATCCGCGAAGGCGACCTCAACTACCGGCTCGCCCGGCCGCTGCACCCCGCCCACGAGGCCGTGGCGGAGAACATCGCGTACAAGGCGCGCACGGCGAGCGTCATCCTCGTGGTCTGGTTGCTGGTGGCCGCGGCGTGGCCCGCCGTGCGACTGGCGTTCGACCCCGGCCGGTGGGCGATCACAGCCGTAGCGGTGCTGCTCGCGGCCGCGATGCGGTTCTTCATCAGCTTCACGACGGGACTGCTGGCGTTCTGGACGACGCGCGCCACGGCGATCATGGAGCTGCACGCCAGGGTGTCCCTGTTCCTGGCGGGGCGGATCGCCCCACTCGCCTTGCTGCCTCCCGCCGTCGCGGGCGTCGCTGGAGTGCTGTGGTTCCGCTCCATGCTCGCCTTTCCCGTCGATCTCCTCACCGGCGCGGTGCAGGGCACCGACGCCATCCTGCGCGGGCTCGGCGGGCAGATCGTCTGGCTCGCCGTTTGGATCCTGGCGTACCGCGTCGCGTGGAGTCGGGGCATTCGTAAGTACGGAGCGGTGGGGGGGTGAGCCAATGAGGTTCCGCGTTGCGCGTTCCGCCTTCCGCGTTCTGGCCGCCTTCTGGCGCCTGAACCTCGCCGAGGAGCTGCAATACCGCGCCAATTTCATCGCGAGCCTGCTCGGCACCGTGTTCGACATGGCGACCGCGCTGCTCACGCTCGCGCTCTTCTTTCACCACACGACGGCGCTGGGCGGGTGGGACTACTGGGAAATCGTCGTGCTGCTCGGCGTGTTCAACGCGCTCACCGGGGTGATCGAAGCGGTGCTGCGGCCGGGGATCGGCCAGCTGGCCGGCGAGGTGCGCAGCGGCGAGCTGGACCTGGTGCTGGTGAAGCCGGTGGACGCCCAAGGCTTCGTCTCGTTCCGACGGCTCGACATCTGGCGCCTGACGGACGTCGTGCTCGGCCTCGCGCTCGCAGGATATGCGCTGTTTCGGATGGGTCACACGCCATCGCTCGCCCAACTTGCGGCGTTTGCCTTGACGCTCGCGGCCGCAGCCGTCGTCGTCTATGCTATCTGGGTCGTTCTGATGAGCCTGGCGTTCTGGTTCGTGTCGGTCGAGAACATCGCCGTCCTGTTCGACGCGGTGTACGAGGGGGCGCGCTATCCCGTCTCGGCGTACCCCGGAGCGCTGCGGTTCGTGTTCGTATATCTCATACCGATCGCCTGGACAACCACGATTCCGGCGTCGGCGCTCACCGGCCGGTTGCGGCCGGAGATCGCGCTCGCCGCCGGCCTCGTTGCCGGGTTGGCGTTCGCGCTGGCACGAGCGCTGTGGCGCGCGGCGCTCAAGCGGTACGCCGGCGCGAGCGGGTGAAGCTGAGGCAGCGGGTTCGCGACACGGGAGGCGTCAAATGAGAGAAGGACCGCAGCTCAGCACCTGGATCGCCGGGATCCTGGTACGCGACCTTCGGACGCTACGACGGGAGGTGGAGTCGTTCGTCGACGAGCGTGATCTCTGGCGCGTGCCGCAGGGGATCAGCAACTCGGCCGGCACGCTGGCGCTCCATCTGGCCGGAAACATCCGGTACTACATCGGAACGGTATTGGGCGGGACCGGCTACGTGCGCGATCGGGACGCCGAGTTCGCGCTGCGCGACGTGCCGCGGACGGACCTGCTCGGGGACATCGATGCCGCGCTCGTCGCCGTGGAGCGTGGCATGGCACGCGTGAGCGACGCCGATCTGACCAAGCCCTACCCCGACCCGCCGAGCGGACTCGCGGTCACAACGAGGGACTACCTCATCCATCTCATCGCCCATTTTACGTACCACCTCGGCCAGGTGGACTACCACCGGCGCCTCCTCACTGGCCAAGCGGGACAGGTCCACGCCGTGAGTCTCGGCGACGTCGTCACGGCGACTGGCGATACGAAACGGGCCTAGGCCGCCGCATCGTCCTTCCCCTTGTCGCCCTTCTTGAAGAACCAGATTGCGAGCATCACGAGGCCCACAATGAGCGCGACCTTGAACGCCAACATGAGGAACGGGAGCAAGAAGAGCGACGCGATCTTCCACAGGGCGACGCCAGCAACGCCGAGGGCGGCGAGCTGCAGGAACGGTTTGGCCATGGCCGGCTCTGTCGATTGAAAGGGATGGGATCCGTACGAACGAAGTGACCACGCGGTGTCACCATGCGAGCGGCCTGCCGTCGCGGAAGAATCCTCCGGTCGGCCCGTCGTCGGGCAGGGTCGCAGCCCACACCACGCTCGCCGCCCCCTCCGCCACCGGGCGCCCGCCCTGGCCGCCCATGTCGGTAGCGACCCAGCCGGGACACACCGCGTTCACCAGAATCCGTTCGCTTCGCAGCTCTGCCGCGAGCATCCGGGTGAGCGCGTTCAGGGCCGCCTTCGAGAGACCGTATGCGGGGGTCCCACCCGTCATCGCGGCCAGCGAGCCCGCTTCGCTCGATACGTTCACCACGCGGGGGTGACGACTGCTTCTCAGCAGCGGCAGGAAGGCGCGTACCATGTTCCACGCCCCGAACAGGTTGGTCTCGAGCGCCTCGCGGACCTGGGCGAGATCGGCGTCTACGGCATGCTGCCAGGTGTCATATAGAATGGCGGCGTTGTTCACGAGCACGTCGAGCCGCCCGAAATCCGCCGTCACGCGGGCCCGAGCGCGCTCAATGCTGTCCGGGTCGGTCACGTCGAGCTGGCAGGGCAGCACGGTACGCGTTCCCGCGCCGAGCGCTGCTACGGCACGTTCACCCTTGCCCGCGTCGCGTGATCCGAGCACCACCGTCACCCCGCGGTCGGCGAGCTGCCGGCACACCTCGAGGCCGATCCCGCGGTTCGCGCCGGTGACCAGCGCGACGGGGGGCGGGGGGCCTTCAGCGCCTCTCGGGCCTACCCGTCCGTCCACACGGCCAGCTCGTTCCCGCTCGGATCGCTGAAATGAAACCGGCGGCCGCCCGGGAACGGGTAGGTCTTTCGGACGATCTTCCCGCCCGCCTGCTTGATCTTCGCTTCGATCGCCTCGAGCTCAGTGGCGTAGATCACCACCAGCGGATTAGCGGGCCGGACGGGCGCGTCCTTTGTGAAGCCGCCGCTCAGGCGGCCATCCTGGAAGCTCGTGTAGTCCGGTCCGTAATCCTGAAACTGCCAGCCGAAGACCTGCTGGTAGAATTGCTTGGTCCGGCCCACGTCGGTCGCGCCGAATTCGATGTAATCGACCCGCCGGTCATGATCGGACTGCGCCATCGGGCCTCCTTCTCTGTAGAGAGAGACGTCCCCGGCGAGTGTCGGCTGGGGCATGTCGTCTCGCTGTCGTGCGTCGAGTCGCACAACTCATGGCTTGAAGGCGACAATCTCCGTGTCCGCCGTCTTCACGTAGAGGATCCCGGCGATCGGATCGAGTTGGTACTCGGGCCGCTTCTCCTCGAGCCACACGCGCCCCGTGACCCGGCCGTCGTCTTTGTGGAGCCACAAAAATACCGGGCGGTTATGGCCCGTGCTGTCCTCTTCGTGCGCCACGCTGTACACGTAGTTTCGCGCCTGCTCGCTTGCCGCGTAACGCTTGCCCAGGTTTGGGTAGGGCATGCAATAACACCCTAGGTCCGTACTGGACCAGTCGGACAGCGCGAGGTCTGCTGCGGCTTCCAGGACGGTCAAGACACCTAACGCCACCTTGCCGAACGTGCTCCTGCCGGGCGCCGGATGATAGGTGTGGTAGCGCTCGGCGCCCGTCGAAGCGAGGAGCAACAGGTTCTGGCGGCCTATGAGCAACAGCCCGTCACCGCGGCGCTCAAGCTGGAACGGTTGCTCGCCACCTTCGAACTCGAGCCGCGCGATCTCGGTCGTCGTGCCGTCGTCCAGGCTTACAGCCAGCAGCTTCTTGTTCGCGGCGACGTAGACGCGACTGTCCCCCACGACGAAGGGTGTGACGTACTCCAGCCCCTTCACCCGTTTGCCCCAGCGTGATGCGCCCGTGGCTGGATCGATCAGGTCGAGCCACGATTTGTTCGTAGTCCCAGGTTGGCCGCGCGCTACGATCCCCTTGGTCGTGGCCTCGAGCTGCGCGACCGGGGTGGGGAACCCGGGCGCTTCGGCCCAGAGCGGCATCCCGTCACGGGTTCGAATCGCTTGGAGGCTCATCTCGAAGGGGACGTAGACGACGCTGTCCGCGAGCAGCATCGTCGCGTGGCCGCGCCGGTACCGCGCAGGGCCGCTCACTGCCTTGCCCGGGGCCGGCGGTTTCTTGCCCTTGAGGCTATCCGCGCGCCACAGCCAGGCGCCGGTTCCGGCGTGCATTAGCGCGGGGCCGTCCTTTGAGATGTAGAGGACGAACGTGGTGTCCGAGATCCAAATCGCGGGCTGGAGCCCGACGAAGTCCTGACCGAACGCCTCCGGTCCAGCGTCGAACGGCTGCATGCGCCGCCAGCGGATCGCCCCGGTCTCGAGGTCCACGCCGAGGAGAACGGGCTTGAGTGAGTCGTTCGCCCCGTACGCCAGCATGAGTCCCCGCTCGGGGATCGGCAGGTACGGCTGCACGTCGCCAGGAGGCGGCATCCGCCACTTGGTGGCTCCGGTGGCCAGATCGATCAGCTCGACCCGTCCACCGACTCGCACCGTCGCGAACGGGCTCTGCCCGATGGCGGCGTAGTTCGAGAGCTTGAGGTTCTTAAGGTCGTCCCGGGCCCAGATGATGGTGCCTGCAGCGGGGTCCAGTCCCTCGAACCGGTCGGCCGTGGCTACGACCACGGTGCCCAGGGGCGTGACCCGGAAGAACGAGATAGGAGCGGTCGCCGTGTAGTGCCACAGCCCCGCGCTCTGGCCGACGAGCGGTGCGGCGGCGAAAGCGAGCGTGGCGGTCAGGCAGGGGCCGAGGCGCATTGGTCCTCCGAGGGCTCGCGGATAAGGTCGCTCTTGACGCGCCACACGCTAGGGGGGCTCAGTCAAGAGAACCTCAAGGCATGCCCCTGTTCCCGCCTTCACGACGCCGCGCACGCGCCGCGACGCTCAATCCCAACACCGAAGCGGACGCCCGCGGACGTCGCGCCGATCGTGCTGCGCGTCGCCCGGGCAATCCTGCAACTTCCTGTTTGACTTCCCTGAGACGGACCGCTAGCCTTCATCGAGCGTTGCACGTCAAGGCGGGACTTGGCCAATGCGCCGGTCCCGCCTTTTCGTTTCCTCCCTCACGCGGGCGGACCGATGGCGAAGGAAGAAGCGATCGAGATCAATGGCACGGTCGAGCAGGTGCTCCCGAACACGACGTTCCGCGTCCTGCTCGAGAACGGCCACTATGTGCTTGCCACGATCGCGGGCAAGATGCGGCGCTTCCGGATCCGCGTGCTCGCGGGCGATCGAGTCACCCTCGCGGTGTCCCCCTACGACCTCACTCGCGGGCGTATCACCTACCGGTACAAGTGAACCGGGCGCTGGCGCGGACGGGCCTCGTCAAAGACGGCGGCCCGCCCCGCTGCCCCCAATGTGCGCAGCGGCTCGCGTTCGGGACCGATCGGCTCGGTCGCACGACGGAATCCTGCGGCTGCGGGTACCAGGCGTACGTGCAGGTGCGCGCCACCGAGCCAGGCATCCTGGCGCCTCCCGCTCTTGCGGACCCTCCAGTTTGAGGTCACACTAGCCCGCCCTCTTCAGGATCCTCTGTTGCGTTTCGCTACCCTCGCGCCTTTCATCGCCCTCGCCCTGACACTCCCGAGACACGCCGCATCGCAGGGTCCGCGCGTCGAGATCACCGTGGCGGCCGGGCTCCGCGGCACGCCGGTGACCGGACGGATGTACGTGTTCGTGACGCGGCACGACGATGTCGAGCCGCGCCTGCAGGTGCGCCACGAGAGCGACTGCACGCCGCTCTTCGGCGTCGACGTCACGCAGCTCGCACCCGGCGCGCCCGGCGTGATCGACGGCACGACCCTCGGCTATCCGGTGTCGAGTCTCAAGGAGATCCCCACGGGCGATTATTACGTGCAGGGATTGCTCAACGTGTACTCGGAGTTCCACCGCGCCGACGGGCACACCCTGTGGCTGCACGACGACCAGTGGGAGGGCCAGCAGTTCAACAAGGCGCCGGGAAACCTGGTGAGCGCGGTGCGCAAGGTGCATCTCGATCCGACCCGATCGGACACGATCCGGCTCGAGCTCGCGCGCGTGCTCCCTCCGATCGAGCTGCCGCCGGACACCAAGTGGGTGTAGTACGTCAAGATTCAGAGCAAGCTGCTCACCGCCTGGTGGGGACGGCCGATCTACCTCGGCGCGACGGTGTTGCTACCGCGCGGCTACGACGCCGACACCGGCCGTCGCTATCCCACCGTGTACCAGCAGGGGCACTTCACCCTCAATCCACCGTTCGGGTTCTCGACCGACTCGAGCCCCGAGACGCCCGAGCAGCGGGCCGCGCGGCTCGCGCGCTCGGCGCGGGAGCCCGGGTTCGAGTTCTATCGGGCGTGGAGCGCTCCCAATTTCCCCCGCCTGATCGCCGTGACGTTCCAGCATCCGACGCCGTACTTCGACGACTCGTATGCCGTGAATTCGGCGAACAACGGTCCGTACGGAGATGCGTTGCTACAGGAGCTCATTCCTTATCTCGAGGAGCACTTCCGCATGATCCGCGAGCCGTGGGCGCGCGGGCTGACGGGTGGCTCGACCGGCGGCTGGGAAGCCCTCGCGCTGCAGGTGTACCATCCGGACTTCTTCGGGGGGACATGGGTCTTGTATCCCGACCCGGTGGACTTCCGGAACTACGAGATCCCCGACATCTACAGCGACACGAACGCTTTCGTACATCAGGTCGCGGAATGGATGACCGCGGACGTGCCGGCTGAACAGGAGGTCACCGGCCAGCCGCGCATCAGCATCCGGCAGGAGAGCCAGTTCGAGGCGGTGCTCGGCAGCCGCGCCCGCTCGGGCGAGCAGTTCGCGATCTGGGAAGCGACCTACGGTCCGGTGGCGTCGGACGGCTACCCGGCCGAACTGTGGGACTTGAGCACGGGCACGATCGACCGCAGCGTGGCCGAGTACTTCCGGGCGCACGACTACGACCTGCGCGATTATCTGGAGCGGAACTGGGCGAGGCTCGGGCCCAAGCTCAGGGGCCAGATCCACGTCTTCACCGGCGACATGGACACGTTCTACCTGAACCTCGCCGTGTACCGGCTCGAGGAGTTCCTCACACACGCCCGGCCTCCCGCCGAGGCGGACTTCGCTTACGGACGTCCCATGAAACCGCACGGCTGGCAGCCGTGGACCAATGCCGAGCTCATGCGGATCATGGCCCGGCACATGGAGCGCCGCCGCCCGCGGCGCTGAGACTTACGCGGGCGGGGAGGACGCCCGCCGCGCGTCGAGACTCAGGGGGCCCGAGCCGAAGTGCGTGATCAAGAGCGCGGCGCCCAGCATGGACACGTTCTTCATGAACAACGCCATCTGAACGCCGCGCATCATCGGGTCGGTCACCGCCCAGAAGTTGTGCATCTTGAGCGTGACCGGCACCAGGAAGAGCACGATCAGCCAGGCGCCGATTTTGGCTTTGTAGCCGAGCGTGATGCTCAGGCCTCCCAGTATGGCGATCACACCCGACAGCGGAACCAAGAGCCCAGGGGCCGGCACTCCAGCCTGGGCGGCGTATCCGATGTATCCCGCCGAGAAGTGCCCCATCACCGTCATCAGGAAGATCGCGGAATAGAGGAATCGACCTAGTGGGACGAGGTAGAGCACGGGAATCCCCTTTCTGTGGTAGGAGAACGAATCAGGACGTCAGCGCGCTGAGCGCGTTCTGCAGACTCGCCGCTTCGCTCGCCTTGAGCGCGCTCACGATGGCACGTTGCGCGTCGGCGAGCGCACGCACGCCCTTGGCATGCGCCTGTGTGCCTACGGGTGTGAGCTCGGCCAGGACGCTGCGGCGGTCGTCGGGATCGGCCCGGCGGCGTACCAGGCCGTCTTTCTCGAGGCGATCCATCAGCTGGGTGATGTTGGAGCGCACGCAGTGCTGGCGCGCGGCCAGGTCGGACAGGGGTAACGGCTCCTCCGCCTCCGCCAGGAAGTGCAACACCGCGAGCTTCGCCAGGGACAACCCGGTCGGGCTCAGGGCCGCTTCGAGGCGCGCCTCCATCGCGTCCGCCGCGCTCAGGAACGAGAACACGATAGACTCGGCCGTCGGGCGGCGCGCGCCCTTTCGGGAACGCTTGCGCACGCCTTCATTATGACTCACTCCTGGACGGTCGGCCACCCAGCCCCCACGGCGCGATACAGCTGTACGGCGGCGACGAGCTGGTCCCGCTCCGCCTGGGTGAGTCCCAGCTCGGCCCCGAACAGGCCGCGCTGCGCGTCCAGCACGTCGAGGTAGCTCGACACACCGTTCCGGTAGCGCATGTCCGCGAGCTCGAGCGCCCGGCGCAGCGCGATCACCTGCCGCTCCTGCGCGCCGCTCCGATCCTGGGCGGTCCGCAGCCCCACGAGCGCGTCTTCCACTTCGCGCAGCGCCACGAGCACCGTCTGCTCGTAGCGCGACCGCGCCTGCGAGGCGCGCGCCCGGGCGATGTTGACCTGCTCCCCCACCCCCGGCCGACCCTCTTTGAACACCGGGATCGAGACTCCGGCGAACGCCTGCCAGATGTTGGTTCCCGACCCGAACCACTTGGACCACTCGGTGCTCTGGGTGCCGTACTGTCCGGTGATGGTGAAGGTCGGCAGGAAGGCGGCCTGCGCCACGCCGATCCGGGCTGTGGCGGCGCGGAGCGTCGCTTCGGCGCTCCGGACGTCCGGCCGGTTGCCGAGCAGGGCGGACGGGACGCCGGCGGGGACCGGAATCAAGCCCGCCATCTCGGTGAGCGCGCGGCCCCGCGCGATCGCGCCGGGGTTGTGGCCCACCAGCACGCTCAGGGCGTTCTCCTGCTGGGCCACCTGACGCTCGAAATCGGCGACGCTCGCGGCCGGACTCGCCACCTCGGCTTCGAATTGCCGCACGTCGAGCTCCGAGATCAGGCCCTGGTCGAGGCGCCGGCGGGCGAGCGCCAGCGTTTGCCGCCGCGAGTCGAGCGTGCGGCGCGAGATGGCCAGGTTCAAGTCGGCCGCGCGCAGGTCGAAGTAGGCCGTCGCCACGTCGCCGATGAGCGACAATTGCAACGCGCGGCGATCCTCTTGGCGGACGACGAGATCCGAGCGCGCGGCGCTCGTGCTGCGACGCAGCCGGCCCCAGACATCGAGCTCCCAGCTCAGGTCGGCCGTCGCCCGGTACTGGTTGTAGGTGAACGACCCGAACGTGCCTAACACCGTCTGGTTGCGGCCGGCCTGACCGTTGGCGGTCACCGCGGGCAGGAGCGCGCCCCGGGTGGCGCGGTACTGAGCGCGGAACTCGTCGATCACGGCGAGGGCGGTGCGCATGTCGCGGTTTGCCCGGAGGCTGGTGTCCACGAGCTGTCGGAGCACGGAGTCCTGAATCAGGTCGAGCCACCGCAGCGCGGCCGTCGAGTCCACGCGCGGCCCGTGTGATGTGGTGTCGTACGAAAACGGCAGGCGCGCCGTGTCGGCGCCGGCCGGCAGCAGCGTGTCCCGGCTGGTGCGCAACGAGTCGTAGAACCGCCGGAGCGAGTCTTCGGACGCCGCGCGCGGCCGCCAGCCATCCGGCATGCCGAGCGAGGACCGGCGATATCCCGGTCCCACTGCGCACGCCGCCGTGAGAGCGATCAGCGCGAAGAACGCGAGCAACAGGAGACGTCGCATGTCAGTCGCCCTCCACCGCCACGGGCACGGCCGCCGGCGCGGCGGCATCCGCGCTGCGGCGGAACAGGCCGCGCTCGCTCAAGGTCCGGATGGCCGTGAAGAACAGCGGGATAAAGAACACGCCGACCAGCGTCGCCACGAGCATCCCGAAGAACACGCCCGTGCCGATCGAGTGCCGGCTCGCCGCACCGGCCCCGCTCGACGTCAACAACGGGGCCACACCCAGAATGAAGGCAAACGAGGTCATGAGGATCGGCCGCAGCCGCTCGCGCCCGGCCTCGAGGGCCGCCTCGCGAATCGAGCGCCCCTGGGCGCGCAGCTCGTTGGCGAACTCGACGATCAGGATCGCGTTCTTGGCCGCGAGCCCGATCACCACGATCAATCCGATCTGCACGTACACGTCGTTCGCCATGCCGCGCAGCCACACGCCGAGCAGCGCGCCCAACGTGCCGAACGGCACACCGAGCAGCACCGCGAACGGGATCGACCAGCTCTCGTACTGCGCCGCGAGCACCAGGAACACCATGATGAGTCCGAGGGCGAACACCAGGCTGCCCTGGCCGCCTGAGGCGCGCTCCTGATACGACTGACCGCTGAAGGCGTAGCCCACGCCGCGGGTGGCATACTTGTCCTGGGCGAGCCGTTCCACTGCGTCGAGCATGTCCCCGGAGCTTTTCCCCGGCGCCGGGGCCCCGACCACCAGCGCCGACGTGAACCCGTTGAACCGGGTGATCACGCTCGGCCCGGCCCGGAATTCCGTCCGGGTGAGCGCCGACACGGGCACCATCTGTTGATTCGGCCCCCGGACGTAGAGCCGGCCGATGTCCTCGGGCGTCTGGCGGAACCGGGCCTGCGCCTCGGCCTGCACCCGATAGGTCTTCCCGTACCGGTTGAAGTCGTTGATGTACAGCGTCGACAGGGATGCCTGCAGCGTCTGGAACAGCTCGGAGAGCGAGATCCCGAGCGCCTTCACCTTCTCCCGGTCCACCTGCACGAACAGCTGTGGCGTGTTCACCCGGATGGTCGGGTACACGCCACGCAGCTGGGGCAGCGCGTTGGCGTCAGCCGCGAACTCGCCTGCCAGCCCGGCGAACCGCGTCACGTCGTTCACTCCGCGGTCCTGGAGATTCAGCTCGAGGCCCGCGGTCGTGCCCAGGCCGATGATCTCGGGGAGGTTGAACGCGAAGCCGCGCGTCTGCTGCAGCTGGAAGAGGAAGCCGTTCACGGCGCCGAGCACGGCGGGGAACTGGTCGCGCGCGGCGGTCCGCTCGTGCCACGGCTTCAGCATCACGAACATGATGGCCGCGTTGGTCTGGTTCGCGTTCTGGATGAAGTTGAGGCCGACCAGCGCCACGACATGATTGATCGCCGGCTGTTTCAGGAGGAAGGCTTCCACCTGCTTCACGACCGCCTCGGTACGCTGACGCGACGCGTTGTCGGGGAGCTCGATCAGCATGCCGAAGAACCCTTTGTCCTCGCTGGGGATGAACCCGGTCGGAACGGACCGCACGAGAACGAACAACAGCGCGACCGCCACCGCGAAGGCGGCAAAGAACGTGCGGGGGCGGTCGATCACCCGACCGGCGGCGCCGAGATAGCGCTCGGTGACGGCGCGAAATCCGCGATTGAAGCGATCGAAGATCCGGTTGAACGCGCTCGCCACGGCGCCGGTCGCCGCCCCTGCCGGCGCTCCCTCCGGCACGGGCCGCAGCAACACAGCGCACAACGCCGGGGTGAGGGTGAGCGCCACGATGCCCGACAGCACCACCGAGACCGCGATGGTGATCGCGAACTGCTTGTACATGAGGCCGGTGATGCCCCCGAGGAATGCCACCGGGATGAACACGGAGCACAGTACGAGCACGATGGAGATCAGGGCCCGGCTCACCTGGCGCATCGCGCGGTCCGCGGCGACCGCGGGCGACACCCGGTCCTGAGCCATGATGCGCTCTACGTTCTCGATCACCACGATCGCATCGTCCACGACGATCCCGATCGCGAGCACCAGGCCGAACAGCGTGAGCAGGTTGATCGAGAAGCCGAGCACCTGCATGCCGAAGAAGGCGCCGATGACGGAGACCGGCACGGCGAGGACGGGGATGAGGGTGGCCCGCCAGCTCTGCAGGAAGACAAACACCACCAGCGTCACGAGCAGCATCGCCTCGAACAGCGTCTTCACGACCTCCTTGATCGACTCCGTGACATAGGGCGTCGTGTCGAACGCGATCGTCCAGCGGACGCCCTGCGGAAAGCTCTTGGCGAGCTCGGTCATGCGGGCCACGACCTCGCGCTTCACCTCGAGGGCATTGGCTCCGGGACGTAGGAAGACCGGGGTCAGGGCCGTGGGCGTACCGTCGAACCGGCCGGCGAGGTCGTAGTTCCGCGAACCCAGGTGCGCCTCACCGATGTCGGCGAGGTGCACCAGCGAGCCGTCGGGCCGGCCCCGCACGATGATGCGCTCGAAGTCGCTCGGGTCCTTGAGTCGCCCGCTCGTGATCACGGGAATCGTGAGCTGCGTGCCGCGCGGAGCGGGTTCCCTGCCGATGCGGCCCGCCGGATTGGTGGCGTTCTGCTCCTGGACGGCGGCGGCGACGTCCGACACGGTGAGGCCGAGCTGCGCCATCCGGTCCGGATCGAGACTCAAAAGCATGGAGAAGTCGAGCTGGCCAAACGTGCTCGCATCACCGACGCCGGGGAGGCGCTTGAGCTCGTCGTCGATATAGATCTTTGCGTAGTTGTTCAAATACTCGGTGTCGTACCGCGGGTCGTCGGAGGAAAGGGCCAGTACGACCAGGAAGGCCGTCTGACGCTTCTGGACCGTAATGCCGTTGCGTACCACCTCCTGGGGCAGCTGCGGCTGGGCGCGGGCGATCTGGTTTTGTACGTCCACCGCCGCCAAATCAGGATTCCGCGAGACATCGAAGAAGACCGACAGGTTCATGACCCCGTCGCTCGAGTTCGCCGACTTGAAGTACAGCAGTCCTTGCATGCCCGACAGCTGCTGCTCGATCGGGGCGGCCACGGCATCGGCCACGTCCTGCGCGGTGGCGCCAGGGTACACGGCCTGTACCTGGATCTCGGGCGGCGTGAGAGGCGGATAGCTCTCGACCGCGAGCCGGGAGAGGGAGAACAGGCCGAGCAGCACGATCACGATCGAGATGACGGCCGAGAAAACCGGCCGCCGGATGAACAGATTGCGGATCTGCGGTGCGTCGCTCACGGGCCGCTCCTGATCCGAAGGGGTACGGCTGGAGGAGCGATCAGCGTACTATCCTGCGGCCCGGCAGCGCCGCTGTCGAGGACCGGCCGATAGGCCACCGGCCTCGCCGGTTGTCCGGGGGCCACCTTCTGCACCCCGTCCACGATCACCCGGTCGCCCGCCTCGAGGCCCTGCTCGATGCGCCACGATCCGCCGTCCCAGGAGGTGGCCACCACGTTCCGCGCCACCACTTTGTTGCTGTCACCCAGCACGTACACGAACGCCCCGTTCAGGCTCTGCTGCACCGCCCGCTGCGGGACGAGGATGGCGCTCGGCCGCTTGAGACCGAGCAGCCGAACCCGCACGAACTGGCCGGGAAGCAGGACGTGTTGCGGGTTTCTGAGCTGCGCCCGCAGCTGCTGAGTGCCGGTCGCGGGCTGCAGCGCCAGATCGGCGAAGTTCAGCTCGCCCGTGGCCGGAAAGAGACTGCCGTCAGCCAGCGTCACCTGCACGGCGAGGGCGTGGGGCGCGGGCGGCATGACCAGCCGGCCGTCCGCGATGTCGCGCCGCAGGCGCAGCAGGTCCTCGTCGGACGGGCTGAAGTTCACGTAGATGGGGTCCACCTGCTCGACCGTCGTGAGCAGGTCACTCGGACCGGTCACCCGTGCGCCGAGCTCCAACGCGGCGCGCCCGGCGCGCCCCGTTATCTCGGCCCGCACGAACGTGTCCTCGTAGTCTTTCCTCGTCTGATCGACGGCCGCCTGCGCCTGGTCATACGCCTGTTGCGCGTCGTCCACGTCCTTCTGGGCGACGGCGCGCTCGGCGAGCAGCGGCTTGAGCCGCGCCAGCGTGCGGTCCGCGTTGGCGAGCCGGGCCTGGGCACTGCGGTACGCGGCTTCGTACGTCGTGGGATCGATCCGGAACAGCAGCGTCCCCTTCGCGACATCAGTGCCTTCGGCGTACGGCCGTGCGACGATCACGCCCGTGACCTGCGAGCGCACCTCGACCGAGCGCGAGGCCGCCGCTTGTCCCACGTACTCGAACCGTGCGGTAACGGTCTCGGGGACCACGGTGAGGACCGAGACTTCGGGGGCCGGGGGAGCGGCGCTCGCAACGGGCGCCAGCCGGCGAGCCGCCGCCGCACCGACGAGAACGAGTGCGAGCGCGACGCCGGCGGTCCACGCGACTGGCTTGATCAAACGCTTCATACGAACACCCAGTGGTGAGAGTGATGACGACCGTATCGATAGTGCAGGAATGAACTATGTAGCGCGAAAGGTTCCCGCGGGTTGGTCCGGCGAGGCTGGGCGTCCCCCGTTTGGGTGGGATCGCACCACCCGAATTAAGGGGCTTCCGGTTTGACCGGGTGAGCGCGTCCAGCGAGCGCACGCCGACGTTGGCCGGCGCCGAAACCGCGCGCCGGCCAACGACACTGGGTCAGAACGTCAGCGTGAGTCCGCCCTGCCACGCGATGTCGTGCTGGGTCTTGTCGAAGCCGAAGCGGTCGAACTTATAGACGAAGTCGCGACCCTCCGCGCGGAGCCCGATGCGCCCGAACCGGTACTCGAGGCCGGCGCCGAAGTTACCGGCGAACTTGGTCCAGGTGTCGCTGGCGCCGAGTTGATGCACGCTGATGGCGCCCGCCCCACCCAGGACATAGGGACTGAGGGTCGCGGAGCCGGCTTGGATGGGATAGCGCAACACGAGGGCTGCATCGTAGCTGAACTTGTTGAACCTCCCTCGGCCCGGCAGCGCGGCGCCACGGAGGCTGTCCTGCGCCCAGCTACCGCTGGCGCGGATGCCGACATTGCGCTGCAGCCACACGGTCCCGTCGATCGAGCCGATCCAGCCCAGTCGCCAGTCGGCAGTACCGGCAGTGTTCAGGTTGGCCGCCCCGGAGAGGCCGCCGAACGCGCCGCCCAGGGTGAAGCGATCGGGCCAGGCGTTGACCGGTTCCGGGGACGGGGTGCGGGCCTGGGCGCGGAGCGCGAGGGGCGCGGTCACCGCCACGCCCAGAGCCACGATGAGGTTTGAGACGAAACGCCGCGACATAAGTTCCTCCAATGGGTCGAAAGTGGAATACCACGCTAGACAGTTCATGAATGAACTATGTCCAGGGAAAGTTCCGGGGAACTTCCCGGCCGGCCGAATCATTGGTTCATTTATGAATGATTCTCGGACCGTGGAGAGGAGCGACGCATGACGTCACCATCGGCACCCGACTCGGAGAGCCTCACGCCGGACGACGGGCGCCCGGTGTCGGGGCTGACCGCCGCACAGGCGCACGAGCTGGTAGCGGCCGGCCGGGGCGTGCTGGTCGACACCCGCGATCGGCGGCTGTTCGACAACGCGCACGCCGCGGGCGCGCTGTCACTGCCGCTCGCCAGCATCGAAGCCGCCCAGGGGCATGCGCCCGCGGGCCTGCTGCCGCCCGATCGCAAGATCGTCCTGTACTGCGCGTGAGTGGATGAGCGCACAAGCGCCCGGGCGGCGCGACGGCTGATCGCGGCGGGATACGATGAGAGCAACGTCGCCGTGCTGCTCGGCGGCATTCGCGCCTGGCATCAGGCGGGGTACCCGCTCCAAAAGTGGACCGATGGCGCCTGAGCCGCGACGTCGCGGTATCACCATCGCCGCGATACTTTGCGCTCCATGGTCGACGTCCTAACCGCCCTGCGCGAAGGGCTCGCGCCCCATTACACCGTCGAGCGGGAGATCGGCGCCGGCGGCATGGCGCGCGTCTTCCTGGCGGTCGAACGCCATCCGCCGCGCAAAGTGGCGGTGAAAGTGATGAACCCCGACGTCTCGAGCTCCGAGTTCCGCGAGCGCTTCATCCGGGAGGTCGAGCTCA
>Ga0209375_1001339_pt1 | contig 18772 bp, 17 predicted proteins | sample GraSoiAngelo_131_FD_185888 | JGI IMG/M metagenome (GOLD analysis project Ga0209375, IMG submission 185888) | Grasslands soil microbial communities from the Angelo Coastal Reserve, California, USA - 14_0929_02_30cm (SPAdes) (version 2) | ecosystem: Environmental > Terrestrial > Soil > Grasslands ... | reverse complement strand
CTGGAGGTTGTTCTCCTCGACGACCCGGTCGGGCCACACGCGGCTGATGAGGTCGTCCTTGCCGAGGACCGTGCCGTGAGCGTCGATGAGGGCCACCAGCGTATCGAACGCCCGCCCACGCAGCTCGACGGGCCGGCCATCGACCAGCAGCTCGCGGCGATGACGGACGACCTTGAACCGGCCGAATTCAATGGTCGCCGACGTTTCGGGCACCGCAACCATGGCGGCCGATATTGTACCGCCGGGCTTCAGGACCTTTTCATTACGAATCGGGCGGGGGCGAGACTAGCGAAGTGAGGCGAGGAGAGCCTTGGCGGCGATGAGATCGGCGGTTCCGAACCCTTCGGTGAAACGGCGGTAGACGGCCGACAGCAGCACTCGCGCCTGGCTCCCGCGGCGCTGGCCGTGCCAGAGTCTGGCGAGGCTTGTGGCGCCACGCAATTCCCAGGAGAGAGCGTCCTGGCGTTGCGCCCAGTCGATGGACTCCCGGAACAGCGCCTCCGCAGCGAGCGCGGCGTTCGGAGCACCCAGCTGCAGAACGATCTCGCCTTTGATGCGGAGCAACTCGGCAACATACCAGCGGCCGTCGGTGGCCGCGGCGCGCTCGAGCGCCCAGTCGATTGTTGCGAGGCCTTCTGGGGCACGGCCCGCGCGGCACCAGGCTTCGGCCAGCTCGGCGAGAAATGGATCATATCGCGTGTGGAACGGAGTCTTGGAGAGCTCGTCGAGCGTGGCCGACAGCATGTCCAGTCCCCGCACATTATCGCCACGCTTGATCAACAGAACGCTCCTGAAGCAACGACCGTCCGCTCGCCAGAAGGCCAAGCCATGCCGTTCGGAAGATTCGAGCAGCACTGTCACGAAGCGCTCCGCGGCCTCCAGATCGCCGGTCAGTAACGCAACCGAACAGGCACCTTGAGCGAATGCGTTACACAGCGTGACCGCATGGTTCAAGGCGACCGCTTCGTCGACACCTCGCTGGGCGGTCGCGAGCGCCTGATCCGGGTGTCCCTGGAGCCAGAGGATCGTCGCGAGCCTCGACCGTGCCGTGACCCAGGGATCGAACTGGAAGCGGACGATGTATGGCACGTGCACGGAGGGCCGTGGGCCATCGAGCATACGCGCGAGGTGTCGCCTCGCATCCGCCTGTTTGCCGAGAAAATGCAGCGCGAAGCCGATCATCCTGTCACCGACCGGCGAGGCGAGCAGATCGGTCGAATTCGCTGCGACGCGGGAGAAGCGCTCGGCAAGACTCATCGCCTGTCGGACATCGCTCGCGTTCATGCAATGGACCCACAGGCCCCAGAGCGCCCGCAACCGATAGTCGGTGTCTTCCAGGTCGTCAGCGATCTCGAGCGCGCGCGCAAAGGCAGAGTGTGTTTCAGGAACGGCGCCTTTCGTGTACATGAGCGCCGCGCCGAGAGCGGCCAGGAGTTGCATTTCGCGCCTTCGGTCTCGACCCGCGGCGGGTTCGAGGCTGGCGAGCGCTTGGTCCACGCGCCCACGGCACTCCTCCATGAGCGAGAGATGCGTCCACAGCGGCACTGCCGCAATCGTCAGCGCCACGCCGACGGCGGCGTTCCCACTCGGGGAAAACGCCCAGCCCAGGGCCGCTCGCACGTCGTCGATCTGCTTGCCATAGCCGGCCATCCACTCCGTCACGGGCCGCGCCCCCAGCTCTGTGTTGCCACGTTCGAACAGAGCGCTGAAGTACTCTGCGTGGCGCCTGGCGAAGGTCGCCAGCTCACCACTCTCACTGAGCCTTTCGCGGGCATAGGCGCGCGTCGTCTCGAGCAGGCGGTACTGCATGGAGAGCTCGCTGGCAGAGGCCGACACGAGCGACCGGGACACCAGGCCCGCGACGCAGTCTGGCACCTCGGACGCGGGAAGATCATGACTCACCACGACGGCGGTGGCCGCCTCCAGGGAGAAACCTCCGGCGAAGACGGCGAGCCGGCGCAGCGTGATCTGTTCCGGCTCGGATAGGAGCTCGTAGCTCCAGTCGAGCGTCGCACGCAGCGTCTGTTGATGCGGCAGTGCCATGCGCCGGCCACCGGTGAGCAGGTGGAAGCGGTCGCCGAGGCGCGCCGCCACGCCCTCGACCCCGAATGCGGCGACGCGCGCCGCGGCTAGCTCGATCGCGAGCGGGATCCCGTCGAGGTGCCGACAGATCGCCGTCGTCGCCGCCGTGACGCGAATGTCGGGCACGTACCGTGGCTCCGCCGCCCGTGCGCGCGAGACGAAAAGCCGGACCGCGCCATACCTGAGCACGTCGTCGATGTCCTGATTGTCTTCCGCCGGCACCGCGAGCGACGGCACGCGGTAGACGTACTCGCCGGACGCACGCAGCGGCTCGCGGCTCGTGGCGAGCAGGGAGGCGGCCGGGCTGGCCCGCAACAGGGCCTCCACGATGCCGGCGGCCGCGTCGATCAAATGCTCGCAATTGTCGATGACGAGCAAGAGCTGTTTGGTGCCCACGGCGGCCGCGATACTGTCGCGCGACACGGTGCCCGCGCCGAGCGTGAGGCCGAGCGCGGTGGCGACGGTGGCGGGGACGAGCTCCGGGCTGGACAGGGGCCCGAGCTCGGCGACGAACACGCCGTCGGGAAATCTCGGGAGAAGGTGTCGGGCGACCTCCAGGCCCAGTCGCGTCTTGCCGATGCCCCCGGGGCCGACCAGGGTGACCAGCCGATGCTTGGCAACCAGGTCCATGGCGTCTTGGAGCTCGGCCTCCCGGCCGATCAGCTCAGAAACGGTCTCGGGAAGATTCGTCGCCGGCGAGAGCATCGCCGCGGCGGCCGTGGCCGTCGTCCCGCGGATCTCGCCCGTGAATTGATAGCCACGCCCGGCCACTGTCCGGATGAGGTCACGATCGGGGCCGAACGCCTTTCGAAGCGAAGAGATCTGGGCCTGGAGGTTGTTCTCCTCGACGACCCGGTCGGGCCACACGCGGCTGATGAGGTCGTCCTTGCCGAGGACCGTGCCGTGAGCGTCGATGAGGGCCACCAGCGTATCGAACGCCCGTCCGCCCAGCTCGACCGGCCGGCCATCGACCAGCAACTCGCGTCGGTGGCGGACGACCCTAAACCGGCCAAATTCAATGGCTGCCTCATATTCGGGCAGTCCAGCCATGGTGCCTGGATTGTACAGCCGCGGTTCAGGACTTTTCAGAACGAATCAGGCTGCGGCAAAGACTTTTGAGGCGCCGTCTCGTACGGTCGGTCCCACGAGTCACCTCACGATCGGTCGCCAGCACTCAAAGGAGCCGCAGCGTGACGAACCATCCAGCCGGAAGTCCCGGAGTCCAGCGGAACATTCAGGTGTTCCTGAAATCCCTCGCGGCCGGCGGCGGCAAGGCGATGGAGCAAATGACTCCGGCAGAAGCGCGCGCGGCGCTGGTGAGTACCCAGTCGAGGATCGTGGTCGACCTTCGGAAGGCGGACGTCACGGAACAGATAATCAATAGTCACGGCCAGACCGTGAAGCTGGTCGTCGTACGCCCAGCGGGCGCGACGGAGCCACTTCCGGTGTTCATGTTCTTCCACGGCGGAGGCTGGGTGCTCGGGGACTTTCCGACGCACGAACGTCTCGTGCGTGACCTCGTCGCGGGATCGGGCGCGACCGCCGTCTTCGTCGAGTACGATCGCTCGCCCGAGGCTCGATACCCGGTTGCCGTCAATCAGGCCTATGCAGCGACCACGTGGGTCGCCGCCCATGGCAAGGAGATCGGGGTCGATGGCGGGCGATTGGCGGTCGTTGGCAACAGTGTCGGCGGAAACATGGCCGCCGTCGTCGCCTTGATGGCCAAAGACCGGGGCTCGCCGAGCCTCCGGTGTCAGGTGCTCTTGTGGCCGGTGACGAACGCGGCCTTCGACACCGGGTCGTACGACCAATTCGCCGAAGGCCATTTCCTGACCCGGAACATGATGAAGTGGTTCTGGGACAGCTACACGACCGACCCGCGAGAGCGCCAAGACGTCTACGCCTCGCCCTTACAGGCCTCGATCGAGCGGCTCAAGGGCCTTGCGCCGGCGGTCATCCAGACCGCCGAAATGGACGTACTGCGCGACGAAGGCGAAGCCTACGCGCGCAAGCTGGACCAGGCCGGCGTCAACGTGACATCGACGCGCTACAACGGCCTCATTCACGACTACGGCCTCCTCAATCCGATCCGCCACGTTGCCGGCGTTCGCTCGGCGCTGCAGCATGCGTCGGCTGAGTTGAAGAAGCGCCTGCACGGGACCATCGAGGCGGACGGGGAGTGACAGGCATGAGGTTAAGGCGTTTTCACGACGAATCAGGCTCGAAGACGATCCACAGCACGGCTTCGGGAGGACATGATGCCGCCACCTCAAGCGACGCTGCCGATAACCTCTTCCGACAACATGGACACCGATTCTCTACCGAAAAACTACCGAGCGGTCACGCTTCGGATCTCAGCGGGTCGTATCCTCACCGCTCAGCGCGCAATCCAGGCAGCGTACCCGCGCGCAGGAGGTCCGGTCATGACGCTCGGGATCCTTCACGCCTTGAAAGGCCAACGCAGCGTCGAGGACCTGCTGCGGGCCCTTCCCAGCGCCCTGCGACCGCTGCTGGCCTTCGATCGCGTGAGTCTCGCGTGGGATCGAAGCGTTTCCGGCACGCTTTGGTGGCACGAGCTCGATGCCGAGTGCGCCATCTCGCGCACGGATGACGAGGTCCCTGCTGACCTCACGGCTCTCGGCCTGCTGTCGACCTGCGCGGTGCCTCTGACGACGCCTCACCGGGCGCTGGGAACGCTGGAGATCGCCTCGCGACGCGCCAACGCGTACTCCGACGACGACGTCGACCTGTTGGCCATCGTCGCGGACGCGGTAGCGGTCACGCTCGACAACGCCCTGAGCCATGAGCAGCTGCGCGAGGAGCACGATCGGTTGACCCTCCTGCTCGAGCTCACGAATTCGCTGGTGTCGAACCTCGAGCTGCGCGACGTCCTGACCGCGGTGATGAGGAGTGCGCGGCGGATCATGCGGTCCGACTCGGCGGTTGTCGCGCTGCCGGACGCCGACGCCGGCCATCTCCGTGCCTACGCTCTGGACATCCAGGATGGCGGCGACCTCCTGCAGGAGGGCGAGCTGATTGACGCGCAGGGCACGATCGCCGCGCAGGTGTTCCGGACCGGAAAGCCGTGGGTCGGCAGGATAGAAGACGTTCTCGAGAGCGGGCTCGAGGTCAATCCGAAGTGGCTCGAGCTCGGGTTCAAGGTCGGCTGCGTGCTTCCGCTCGCGAGCCGGCACCGCATCCTCGGCACGCTCGGACTCCGCCGCCGCGACGACACGATGTACACGGACGACGAAGTCAATTTCCTGATTCAGGTCGCCAATCAAATCGCGGTCGCCGTGGAGAACGCCCTGGCCTATGGCGAGATTCGCAGCCTGAAGGACAAGCTCGCCGAGGAACGAGTCTATCTGCGGGACGAAGTTCGGACCGAGCGAAACTTCGAAGAAGTCGTCGGCAAGAGCACGGTGCTGCGCCGCGTGCTACGGAATGTCGAGACCGTGGCGCCCACCGATTCGACGGTGCTGATCTACGGCGAGACGGGGACGGGGAAAGAGCTGATTGCGCGCGCGATTCACAACCTGAGCCCGCGGCGCTCGAAGGCTTTCGTCAAGCTGAACTGCGCCGCGATCCCGACGGGATTGCTGGAGAGCGAGCTGTTCGGCCACGAGAAGGGCGCCTTCACCGGGGCCATCGCGCAGCGCATCGGCCGCTTCGAGCTGGCCGACGGCGGGACGATCTTCCTGGACGAGGTCGGCGAGATTCCCCTCGATCTCCAGACGAAGCTCCTCCGCGTGCTGCAGGAGCGGGAGTTCGAGAGATTGGGAAGCGGCCGCACGCTCCGCACGGACGCTCGACTGATCGCGGCCACGAACCGTGATCTCGCGGCGCTCGTCGAGGAGAAGAGATTTCGGGCCGACCTGTTCTATCGTCTCAATGTCTTTCCCGTTCACATGCCGCCCCTGCACGAGCGTCCGGAAGACATTCCCTTGCTCGTGCGGCATTTCGTCGAACATTACGCTCGGCGGATGAAGCGGGCGATCGAAACGATCCCGTCGGAGACGATGGAGGTGTTGACGCGCTATCGCTGGCCGGGGAACGTGCGAGAGCTGCAGAATCTGATGGAACGCGCGGTCATCCTGTCGCCCGGGCCGGTTCTGCACGTTCCCCTCGGCGATCTCGACGTGCGGGCGACTGGCGGCCAGCCCCGTGGACCGGCGCAGACGCTGGAGGAGGCGGAGCGCGCTCACATCGTCGCGACCCTGACGGACACCAACTGGGTCGTCGCCGGCGCGCGCGGTGCGGCCGTTCGCCTGGGCATGAACCGATCCACCCTGCAATTCCGGATGAAGAAGCTTGGCATCATGCGCCCGAAGATGTAGCCGGTGCCAATCTTCTGGCCGAGAACACCATGATGACCGTCTCTCTCAGCTCTCGACGACCGATGGCGAGCGTGGCCGCGGCGGCGGCGGCGATGCTCCTGGTCTGCGGCGCGCAAGCCGCTTCCGCGCAGGAGTCGCGCCCGGAACCGCCGCCCGCCACGGCCATACCCGAGCGGTTCAGCCGTCAGGTCGCCCCGACGCCGAGCACATACTGGCGATCCCCTGACCTCCGCGACTACGTCGGGGTGCTCAAATCGACCGAGGCCCCCCGCATCGATTCGAACAAGCGTTACGAACTGCCGGAGTTGATCGACCTCGCGCAACGCGTGAATCCCGAGACACGCGTGGCGTGGGAAGGGGCCCGCCGGGCCGCGCTCGCCGTCGGCCTCGTGGAAAGCGAATACTTTCCGGTGCTTGCGATCGCGGCTCTGGGCGGCTACAAGAGTGTGGGAGTTCCCCTCCCGAAGAACCTCGTCTCCGACGGCTTCTTCCGCTTCGACCTGGCCCAGGCGGTTCCCAGCTTGAATCTGCGCTGGCTGCTGCTCGACTTCGGGCGTCGCGGGAGCGCTCGGGACGCCGCGAAGGAGCGTCTCCTGGCCGCGAACCTCGGGTTCAACCGCAAGCACCAGCAGGTTGTCTTCGCCGTGCAGCGCGCTTTCTACGGTCTCACCAGCATCCGCGCGCGGATCGCGGTCGCTCAGAGCTCACTCGACGCCGCCCGCGCGGTGCAGGAGGCGACGGAGAGCCGGCTGACAAGCGGGCTCGCCACTCGCCCCGAGCTCGCCCTCGCGCGGCAGCAGGCGGCGCAGGCCATGTTCGAGTTGGAGGAGGTGATCGCGAAGGAGCGAGACGCGCAGGTGACTCTTGCGGAGAGTATCGGCATCACGCCGCCGACGCCGATCCAGCTCACGGATTTTTCGGCGCTGCCCCCACGCGCCGCGCTCCAGGACTCGGTCGAGAAGACCATCGATCGCGCGCTCGAGCAGAGGCCGGACCTTATCGCTCGGGTGGCCGCGCTGCGCGCGTCCGAGGCCGAGGTCCGCCGGGCGCGCGCCGCGTACTGGCCGACGCTGTCGATGGTCGGAGACGTCGGCGCGATCCTGGGCAGCGCGCGGGTCACCGCGGATGGACGGTCCACCGGGTGGTTTGGCGCGACCCAGCCCAGCTACGGCATCGGGTTGGCGCTCGAGTGGGAACTCTTCGACGGCGGCGCGCGTCAGCGTCGGGTCGAGCTGGCCGAGGCGGCGCGCCGGACCGCCGAGGACGAGATCACCGCGACGCGTGACCGCGCCGTCAGCGAAGTCTGGAAGGCGTACACGGACGTCAAGCTCGCCTTCCGGCGCCTCGACGTCGCCGCTGCCTTGGTGGAAGCCTCGCAACAGTCCTACGAGGACTCGCTTGCGTCGTATCGTCTGGGGCTTGGCACGCTCACTGAGCTCCTCGCCGCCCGCCGGGAGTTGAGCCGCGCGCGGTTCGTGGAGCTTGACACGAAGGTCCAGCTGCTGGATTCTACGGCGGCGCTCGCGTTCACCACGGGCGAGACCTCGGACGCCCGCTCGGCGCCGGATCGATAGGTGAGGAACGCCATGGGACCGCAAATCAACGTCATCGGCTCGTTCTTCCCCTCGTGGATGCTCTGCGCCGCGATCGGGATCGTTGTGGCCGTGCTCGCGCGACACCTCTTCCTCCGGTTGGGCGTGGACCCCTACCTCGGCCCGCGAGCGCTCGTGTATCCGAGCCTCGCGCTTCTCGTCACCCTCGTTCTCTGGGTGGGGCTGTTCAGGATCTAGCCGATGGAGCCACGCGGCGGCGTCGCGGATCCCGGAGCACGGCGTGTGGCGGGCCGGCTGCTCGGCGGCCTGATCATCGTCGGCGCCGCCGTCGCCGTCGTTGTCACGTTGCTGCAGTGGAGCACACGACCGCAGACGGACGACGCGACAGTGCGGGCCAACTTCGTGGGTATCGCACCCCAGGTGAGCGGTCACATCGTCGAGCTGCATGTCCGGGACAACCAGCAGGTCCACGAAGGCGACGTGCTCTTCATCGTCGACCCGCGGCCGTACGAGATCGCCCTCGCTCGCACGCGGGCCGCCCTCGCGCTGACGCGCAAGGAGGTCGAGGGCCTGCGGAAGGGCGTCTCCACTGCCGATGCCGGTGTCGCGCGCGCGGCCGCGCAGCTCAACGCCTCGGCGGCGGACGTCGTGCGCCGGGAGGCGGATCCTGTCGCCGCGGACGCGGAAATCGCTCGCCTGGACGCGCAGCGAGTCGCCTCGGAGGCCACGCTGCAGCGGGCCAAAGCCGAGCTCCGGCATGCCGAGGACCACCTCGCGCGTCTCGAGCCGCTGCTGCCCCAGAAATTCGTGACCGAGGACCGCGTGGACGAGGCCCGCACGCGGCGAATCTCTGCGGCGATGACCGCCGAGCAGGCGCGAACCTCGGTGCTGGCGGCCGACGCCGCGCTCGAGGAAGCTCGCGCGAGAAAGCAGGCTGCCCTGGCAACGCTGGCGGCGACGCGCGCTCAGCATCTCGCGACCGAGGCCGCACTGCAGCAGTCCAGGAGCGAACGAGGGCGGGCGGAGGACGCGGTCGGCCAGGTCGCGGACATGAACGCTCGCGTCGCTGCGTCGGAGGCCGCCGTGCACGCTGCCGAGCTGGACCTCGAGTACACGCGCGTGCGCGCGCCGTTCAGTGGCCGGGTGGTCAACCTCAATATTTCGACCGGCGCCTTCGCGCGAAGCGGCGCGGAGGTGTTCACGCTCGTCGATACCGGCACCTGGTACGTGATGGCGAACTTCCGGGAGACGCAGCTGCGCCATATTCCCGCGGGGGCGCCCGTCGATCTCTACTTGCAATCGCACCCCGGGCGGCATTTCCGAGGGACGGTCGTCGGGCTCGGCTGGGCCGTGCTGCCCGAGAACGGGACGAGCGTCAATGGACTGCCCCGTGTCGAGCGCTCGCTCGACTGGATCCGGCTTGCGGCGCGCTTCCCGGTGCGCATCAAGGTCGAAAATCCAGACGAATCCTTCCGCATCGGCGCCTCGGCGGTCGCAACCGTGCACGGCTCGCCCAAGAGCGAGAGCCGTTGACCGCGGCCGCGTTCGTCGGCTTCCTGCGCCGGGAACTTGCGCCCACACCCGGACGTGGCAGCGCGACCTTCCGGCTGACGCTGGCCTGCCTGATTGCCACCATCCCGATCCTGACCCATCGCATCCCGCACGCGCTCATCGTGATGATCGTCATGTATCTCATCACTCAGGAGGACACGGCCGCGACGCTGCTCGGCTCCATTCTCGCCGTCGCCGGCGTCACGCTCGGCCTGAGCGCGGCGCTGCTCGCCTGGATGGTGGCCCTCGATATCGCCTGGCTGCGCATCGCGTGCTTCATCGCCTTCTTCTTCGTCGGATTGTTCCTCAAGCGCGTGCTGGTGGTTGGCGCGCTCGGGTCCGCGATCGGCGTGCCGGCCGCTCTCGTGATGATTCTTCCGGACGTGGCGCCGCTGGGGCCGGAGAGTCTCGTCGAGTTCGTGCTCTGGATCTGGTTGTGTGTGACGCTCGGGCTCACCGTCAACCTCGGCGTCCAGCTCCTCCTTGCGCCGGGGGACCCGCTGACGCTGCTGCAGCGCGAGCTCGACACGAGGCTGCGAGTCGTCGAGAACACCGTACGCGAGCTGGCCGGCGCGGGCGACGTCGCGCCGGCGGCGCCCGCGATGTCACTCGACGCACTCGCCACGGCGGGAATGTCGCGGCTACTCGCACTGCTCAAGACCGCCTCGCTCACGAACGCTCGGGCCCGACAACGGCACGAGGCGTTCGCAACGGCCATCACGCTCGTCGACCGACTGGTGACCGGCGCCGGCGCGCTCCGCCTCCTCGTGTCGTCGACGTCGAGCGCGCCGCTGCGTGAGCCGCTCGTGCGTGTGGCGGACTCCTGCGCCCGCGCACGACAGGCGCTCGCCGAACACCGGTGGCCCCCGTCGGCGGAGAGGGCCGCTCTCCCAAGGTCCGTCGATGGCGTGGCCACGCCGCCACCGCTGGCTGACATGGAGCGCACACTCGAGCAGCTCTCGGTCACAGCCCGCGTCGAATCCCCGAGGCCGGCGACGAAAGAGACGGGGCCGCATCTCCTGCTGCCCGACGCCACCACGAATCCCGAGTACGTGCGGTTCGCCGTCAAGGGCGCGCTGGCGGCGCTGATCTGCTACGTCCTCTTCATCGGCTTCGACTATCCGGGGATCTACACCTCCGTGATCACCTGCTTCGTCGTCTCGCTGTCGACCATCGGGTCGAGCAACCAGAAGGGGCTCCTGCGTTTCGGGGGGGCAGCGGTCGGCGGTGTGATGGGCCTGGTCGCCCTCGTGTACGTGTTTCCGAACGTCGACGGTCTCGGAGGGTTCTGGCTCGTCTTCGCGGCGGGCACCGCGGTGGCGGCGTGGATCAACTTCGGTTCGCCTCGGATCTCCTATGGCGGGTATCAGACCGGGCTCGCGTTCTACAAAGCGACGCTCCAGACCCTTGGGCCCGCGGTCAGTGCGACTGTCGTTCGTGACCGGCTCATCGGGGTCGCCTTCGGCCTGACCGTGTTCGGCCTCGTGGAGCACGTTCTGTGGCCAGTTCGGGCCGCGGATCGAATGCACGCGCGGCTGGCCGATGTGTTTCGCTCGCTTGCCGCCTTCGCCCGCGTGGCCTCACGACTGCGGGACGATGGGGGCGGGGTGGATGCGCGGCGCCAGTTGGTCTCGCAGCAAGTGACGGACGTGCAGGGGTTCATCGAGTCGTCGAAGTTCGAGCCGGGCGCGGGCGCTGACGATGCGCAGGCCGTCGAGCGGCTGACCGCCGATGCCCAGACAATTTTTCTAGTCCTGCTGGCAATCGCTCGCGACGCCGAGTCGGCCGCCATGTACCCGGAGGTCGCGCGGGCGGCAGCGATCCGGGTCGACGAGGACGCGGCTGCGATTCTCGACGGGCTCGCGGATCGCGTCCAACACGGCGGAGCGACACCCGCGATGACCGGCGATGGCTCGCTGCGTGCGTTCGAGCGGTCGATCGCCGCGCAGGTCGACGCGGTCGGCGAGGAGGCGACCCACGCGGGGACGCTCTCGCTGTACCGCGAGCTCGCCGTCGCCGTGAATCGCGTCGCCACGAGCGGCACACTCGCGGTCCAGGCGGCCGCGGCATGAACGAGACCGAGACGATGACGCCATCCGCCGAGTTTCGGTTTACCAGCACAGACGGGGTGCGCATCGCGTGCGCCCGGTGGGATGCGCGCGCCTCCGTGCGCGGGACGGTCCAGATCGCGCACGGCATGGGTGAGCACATCGGGCGATACGTCGGCCTGATCGAAGCTCTGGTCTGGTCGGAGCGGGCTTGACGGTGTACGGAAACGATCACCGCGGACACGGCCGCACCGCGGCGCAACAGTACGTGCTCGACCATAGCCGCGAGATCGACGGACTCGCGCGTCTGGCAAGCGCGGCGCCGCCAGGAGAGAACCTCCTCAACGCGCCCTTCGAACCGGCGCGAACTCCGTTCGAGTGGTTGAGCCGCGATACCGCGGTTGTCGATGCGTTCATCGACGACCCGCTGTGTTTTGCCCAGCTTCAGCCGGCGGCCTTTGGATCGTTTCTCGGGGCCGCGCCCCGACTGTGCGATCCGGCCAGCCTCGGCAAGATTCGCCGAGACCTACCGATCTATCTGTTCTCGGGCAGCGATGATCCCGCGGGCCAGCAACTCGAGGGCGTGAAGGTGCTGATAGAGCGCTATCAGAATGCAGGCCTCAACAGCATCTCCCACGATTTCTATCGCGGTGCACGACACGAAATGCTCAACGAGATCAACCGCGACGATGTCCGGGCACGCCTGGTTGGATGGATCTCAACCGTCCTGGAACAAAGGAAGAGTCGGCAACTCGGCGAAGCGGAGGAGCGACGATGACGACGTCCAAGCATTTGTGGGCTGTTGGGTACGACGACATGGAGCGCGCCAATCACGTCCGCGAGGAAATCATCCGCCTGGGGTGGGTTGAGAACCGTCTGATCCTCGAGGACGTGGCGGTGGTCGTGCGGCATCTCGATGGCTCGTTCACGATCAACCGCGAGCGGTTCCCCGCCGCCTCGAACATCGTCGGCTGGTCCGCGGTGGGCTTCCTCGCGGGTCTGGTGCTCGGCGTGCCGCTCGTCGGCGCGGCGATCGGCGCCGCGGTCGGGGGCGCCGGCACGACTAGGGTCTTGATCTCGGCCGGGATCGGCGGCGACTTTGTCAAAGAGGTGCAGGCGCTGATGAAACCCGGGACGTCCGCCGTCTTCGTGCTAGACAGCGAAGGCGACATGGACGTGATCCTGCACGGGATTCGCGGCATGGGCGGGACGGTGTTGAAGACCAACGTGGACGTGGAGCGGGCACGGCTGATCCAGTCCACCCTGTCGCCGCGTTCGGTCTAAACGGGTAGAGCGTGCGACAAGCAGTGGGTCCCGATCTCAAGGGACGGCGCCCCGGGAGCGCCGTGGCCACCACGAGGCGCACGGAGTCGATGACCCCGGCGGCCCGGCCGGCGTCGCCCACGAATGGGCGCGTCCCGGTGGTACGAAGCGTGAAACGTCGCAGCGGCAAGCGGCACCGCCGTGTGACTGTTGCTTCACTCGCATGGTCCTGAGCATGTTGCCTGGTACTTCGGCCTCACCGCGCATTCAATCCCGGCGGTGAGCGCCCCATGCCAACCGGTGAGCAAGTGCTGGCCGGCTAGCACGATGGCGTGGCACCTCGGTGCCCTCGAGTCCAGCAGGCGCGCTAAGTGACTGTCTCCGCAGCAAACGCGCAGCGGTCGGTGGTCGCAGCGTTTGGCATGACCGTTGCCCCGGCTTCCCATTGTGACCAGTACCACCACCAGCGTCGCCACTCCGACGTTGGCCGTCCGGCGCGCTGGGCCGGACGGCGTGGTGTGGGAATTCGCCGGTGCCTGGCTGAGCGAATGCGGACTGCCTGAACGCGTCGACGCACTGGACGAATTGCGCTCGGGCGCCGTCCGTCACGTTGCATTCGCGTCCGATCGGATCACCGCGTGGGATTCGGGGCTCGTCACGTTCGTGCTCAAGCTACTCGGCGAGGTGGCCGCGTTGGGCGTCGCCGCGGACCGCGCCGGGCTCCCCGACGGCGTTCAGCGGCTGGTCGCCCTGGCCGAGGCCGTCCCCGAGCGGCAGACTGGGCGCACCGGCGAGCGGCCGCCATGGCTGGCGCGGATCGGCGCGAGCACGATCGCGACGGCGACGGCTCTCGCCACCGAACTCACGTTCCTCGGCGAGAGCCTGCTGGCGCTCGCGGCGTTGCTTCGCGGCCGCGCGCGGTTTCGTGTCTCCGATCTCTTCCTCGTCATCCAGGACTGCGGCCCGCGCGCGCTCGGCATCGTGACGCTGATCAGCTTCCTGATCGGACTGATCCTGGCCTTCGTCGGTGCCGTCCAGCTCCAGCAGTTTGGGGCGTCGATCTTCGTGGCCAACCTGGTCGCCATCGCGATGACGCGCGAGATCGGTTGCATCATGACGGCCATCGTCATGTCGGGCCGAACCGGCGCCGCGTTCGCGGCCCAGCTCGGCACGATGAACACGAACCAGGAGATCGACGCGCTGTCCACGCTCGGCATCTCGCCGATGGAGTTCCTGGTGCTGCCGCGGATGCTCGCGCTCATCGGCATGATGCCGCTGCTGACCGTCTACTCGGACCTGGTGGGCATCCTTGGGGGCGCCGTGGTCGGCATCGGCATGCTGGGTCTGGGTCCAATCCAGTACCTCGAGCAGACCCGCGACGCCGTGCACGTGAGCGACTTCCTGATCGGCATCGCCAAGAGCGCGGTGTTCGGGGTAGTGGTGGCGCTTGCCGGCTGTCTGCGCGGGATGCAGTCAGGGCGCAGCGCCGCCGCCGTCGGCCTGGCGGCGACCTCCGCGGTCGTGACGTCGATCGTCCTCCTCATCGTCCTCGACGGGATGTTCGCGGTGATCCTCAATGTCGTCGGCTTCTAACCCGGACCCGCGCATTCACGTGAGCGGTCTGACGATGGCGTACGGGAGCTTCGTGATCCAGCGCGACCTGGACTTTGTCGTCGAGCGGGGCGAGGTGTTCGTCATCATGGGCGGCAGTGGCTGCGGCAAGAGCACACTGCTCAATCACATGGTCGGCCTCAAGCACCCGGCGCGGGGTGACGTGGTCTACGACGGCGAGAGCTTCTGGGGCTCGCCATCCGAGGCGCGGGACGGCTTGCGGCGGCGGCTGGGCGTGTCGTTCCAGGCCGGGGCGCTCTGGAGCTCGATGACCCTGGCGGAGAACGTCGGGCTGCCGCTGCAGACGTTCACGCGGCTGCCGGCACCGCAGATCCGCGAGATCGTGGCACTCAAGCTCGCGCTGGTGGGCCTGGCCGGCTACGAGGAGTTCTATCCGTCCGAGGTCAGCGGCGGGATGCTCAAGCGGGCCGGCGTGGCGCGCGCCATGGCGCTCGACCCGGATATCCTGTTCTTCGACGAGCCGTCGGCTGGGCTCGATCCGATCAGCTCGCGCCGGCTCGACGACCTCATCCTGGAATTGCGCGACAGCCTGGGCGCCACGATGGTGGTCGTTACGCACGAGCTGGCGAGCATCTTCACCATCGCCGACAACGCCGTGTTCCTCGACGCCGAGACCCGCACCATGATCGCCTATGGCAATCCCAAGACGCTGCGCGACGAGTGCCCGAACCCCACGGTGCGGACCTTCCTGCGGCGTGGCGCGGCGGAGACCGCGGCAGGAGGTGCGGCTGTATGAGTGTGCGCGCGAATCCGACCGTCATCGGTGCGTTCGTCCTCGGCGCCACGATCGTGCTCGTGGCCGGCCTCCTGTTCTGGGGCGGCACCGGAATGTTCAGGACCAAGTATCGCTACGTGATGTACTTCGAAACCGCCGTCACCGGCCTCCAAAAGGGGGCGCCGGTCGTGGTGCGCGGCGTCCGGATCGGCGACGTGACGGACGTCCAAGTCCACTGGGGCACGTCGCTCGTGAAGGTCTATGTCGCGCTCGACCCGGCCGTGCTCAAAGGTGTCACGCCCGCCAGCGTCGACGCCGGGATCCGGAGCGCGATCAAGGAACGCGGCCTGCGCGCGCAGCTCCGGACGCAGAGCTTCGTGACCGGCGTCCTCTACGTCGCGCTCGACGACTTTCCCGGCACGCCGGTCGTGCTGCGCGGCTTCGACACGGAGGTGCCGGAGCTGCCCACCGTCCCGACCGACGTCGAGAAGTGGACGGCAAAGATCGAGAAGATCGCGGACGCGCTGGGGGTGCTGCCGCTCGACGAGATCGGGCGCTCCGTGATCGCGACGCTCGACGAGGCGCGGCGACTCCTCAAGTCGCCAGAAATCGCCAGCTCGTTGAAAAGCCTTGACGTGATTCTCGCCGAGACCCACGGGCTCGTCCAGAAGATGGACACTCTCGCGACGAACGTGAACAGCCAGGTCGACCCGCTTTCCACCGACGCCCAGGCCGCCCTCGTGTCCGCCCAGGCCGCGCTCGCTCAGGTGCCGGCGCTCGTGCAGGACGTCCGACGGGTCGTCGCGAAGCTCGATGCGCACGCCGAGCCGCTGCTCACGTCGCTGGAGAAGACTTCGGATACCGCTGGCGCCACCCTGAAGCGCGCACAGGTGACCTTGGGCGGCGTGGACGGAACGCTCAGCCAGGATTCCGCGCTCGGCTACGAGCTCGGCAAGGCCCTGCTCGAGGTTCGCGAAACCGTACGGGCCCTCGGATCGCTGGCCGACTTCCTGGAGCGGAATCCGGATGCGCTGGTCTACGGCATCCGCCGTCCCGCCCAAAACGGCCGATGATACGCCATCACGCGGGCCGCGCCGCAGCGCTGCTCCTCACCGCCGGCGCACTGGCCCTGGTTGGCTGCGCGGCGGTCGCGGACGCGACCCGGTACTATGTGCTCTCGTCGACACCCGCGGCGCCGGGCGACTCCGCGCCCACCGCCGTCTCGAGCGCCGGCGTGGGCATCGGTCCGGTGCTGGTGCCCAGCTACCTCAATCGGGCGCAGATCGTCACCCGCGGCGCCAACGACGTCGTCGAGATCTCGACGTACCACCGCTGGGCCGAGCCGCTGGAGAGCGGCATTGCGCAGGTGCTGGCCGACGACCTCGCGATGCAGATCGGCACCGAGCGGATCGCGGTGTTTCCGTGGCGCGGCCGGATTGCCCACGCGCTCGACTATCAAGTGGTCGTCGTGGTGCTGCGGTTCGAAGGCGCGCCGGGCCATCGGGTCACGCTCGACGCGCGCTGGCGCCTCGTCGGCCAGGACGGCCAGGAGCTCGCGCTCAAGCGCTCCACGATCGATGAGCCGGTCGCCGGGGACGGCTATCAGTCGCTCGTCCTGGGGATGAACCGGGTCCTCGGCACTCTGGCGCGTGAGATCGCGGCCGAGATCCGGTCGCGCGCCGACGCGCGGGCTTCCGGGAGATGATAGCGTCCCAGAAGTCCACTTGCCGAAGCTCGACGGCGGTGCCAATTTACGCGGGAGAGGAGACATGCTGAGGATTACGGTTCAGCCGGAGCCAGACCGAATCCGCCTGAAGCTCGAAGGCGATCTTTCGGGGACGTGGGTCACCGAGGTGGAAGAATCCTGGCTCGCGACCGACTCGATCCGCGGCGATCGCCCCCTCTACCTCGACTTGACGGACGTCATGCATGTCGACCGGGCGGGAAGGTACCTTCTCGGTCTCATGCGGTGCGGCGGCGCTCACCTGATTGCCTCGGGAACTCAGATGACGGAGCTGGTACGAACGATGAAAGACAAATGGCCAGGTCCGGAGACACCACAATGAGGAGATCTAAGGGGAACGTTCTTGAGGTGCTCTTTGCTCGCTCCCGGTGGGCGGTCTTGCTGGTCACGCCGAGCCTCGATGCGCCAGTGTAGGAAAACTACTGGCGAAATCCAGGCTCCAAGAGCGTCCGAATCCCGCCGGGGTCACCACCGAACTATCGATCTCTGAGGTTTCGCGCCCGACTCTACGTCGCGCGTGTCAGCGTAGAACGCCGACAAGGACGAGGGATTCCGAAAGCTCTATCGCCGCTTCTCCGTGTGAGCCGGGCCGGCTTTCGTCGTCTTCGACCGGACCGGCAAGCGACTGATCCGCCGGCAGCCGGCGTCGTCGCTCCGGGCGCGCCTGCACACGCTGGTGGAGGAGCCGGGGCCCACGGCGCATCACGAGCCACGTCCTGGCCAAAACCCGAGGCCGATTGGGCCGAGCCCGTACAGAAGGAGCGGCACGCTCAGACCGTCGCGCCGACTGTCACTCTGGTGACCGCGCCAGACCATCCCTGGCGGAGACGCCAGAGCCGGGGGCCCTGGTCGAAGCCCGCGCCCGCACCGTCACGAATCCTGCCTCCTCTGCGATTTCGCTCGCCCCTCTGCGATTTCGCGCGGTTGTCGCATGAGGTCATCCGATCGCGCTCGACGCCGTTCACGCTCGTCTCTACTGAAAATGTTTGGCACTTCAATTGCTCCACAGCCCGCAACGCCCAAGTCCCCCGGCGAGGCCCGAAGACACGTTCGGCAACTGAACGAGATATTCATCCACAGGTGCTGAGGGAAAGGACCGGGAAACTCTTTCTCCGTGGACGACCAGAGCGGGTCAAGGGGACGGGCAAAACAGAAGGGAGGTGACAACCATGAAGAAGCTGCTGTTGGTCATGTTCCTGATCGCGCTTGCCACGCCGATGTTCGGGAGAGTCCTTCCTGGACTTGGCCTAGCGACCGCCTACGCGCAGGACGATGACGATGACCAGGGGGACAATGACAACCAGGGGGAGGATGAGGGCAACAACGAGCAGTAAGGCGTTGGACTGATCACCCACCGGGGCGCCGGGGCCACTCCCGGCGTCCCGGGGACTGTCTTGACCCGCGGGAAGGTCAGGGGGCTGAGTGCCGGTTCGATGGCGTTGCCACCAGGATATCATTGTGGCAGCTATGGCCCGGGTGGCGACGAACGTCAGACTCGATGCGGCCCAACTCCACCGGCTCAGGCGATTGGCCTTGGAGCGCGGCGTCAGCCTGTCGACTCTCTTCCAGGAGCTGATCGCCGATTACTTGGTTCGGGTCAGCACCCTCACGGGCCGAGACTGGCGCGGCGATCCCTTCTTCCAGGTCGGTCGGCGGCCCGGTCGTTCGGGGCAGGCGGGCGCCGCCGAGGAGCACGACCGCCATCTCTATCGAGCGCGGCGCTGAGTCCCTGCCCCGAGTCTTCGTCGACACCTGGCCAGTCGCGTCGTACACGTCGTCCGCTCATGCCGAGCCCCGCTGCGCCAGTGCAGGGAAGCTACTGGTTAAAATCCAGGCTCCAAGAGCGT
>Ga0209375_1001336_pt1 | contig 18798 bp, 17 predicted proteins | sample GraSoiAngelo_131_FD_185888 | JGI IMG/M metagenome (GOLD analysis project Ga0209375, IMG submission 185888) | Grasslands soil microbial communities from the Angelo Coastal Reserve, California, USA - 14_0929_02_30cm (SPAdes) (version 2) | ecosystem: Environmental > Terrestrial > Soil > Grasslands ... | reverse complement strand
CATCTTCGGTATGGGCGGACCGCAAATGCGTGCTGCGGGCGTTGAAATCATCACCGACTATTCGGAAGTTTCCGTCGTGGGAATCACCGAAGTCTTGAAGCGCTTACCCTCGCTCGTCCGCGCCATGCGCCATCTTGTCGACGAAGCGCGTCGCCGCAAACCCCCGCTCGCCATCCTCACAGATTTTCCGGGCTTTCATCTCCGCCTCGCGCGCAAGCTGCGCCCCCAAGGCACTCGAATCATCTATTACATTTGCCCGCAATTCTGGGCCTGGCGCCCCTGGCGCGTGAACCTGGTCCGCCGCCGCTTTGCCGAAGCCCTTTGCATTTTTCCTTTCGAAGAGAAGTTCTACGCCGACGCTGGCGTACCCGTGAAGTTCATCGGCCATCCGCTCGTGGGAAACGTCCAGGCCACTCTGACGCGGGAATTATTCTGCAGGAAATACGGTCTTCAAGAGGGCGGGCAAATTATTACCGTTCTCCCGGGCAGCCGGCGGGGGGAAATTGCGCACCACCTTCCCATCCTAATCGAGGGGCTTGGTGAGATTCGCGAACGCCTCCCCGTGCCGCCTCAGATTGTTTTTGCTGTTGCCCCTGGCTTGGATGCCGCGCGGATCGAGAAGCACTTCTCCGCCGATTGGCAGGTGCGGTTCATTGCCAAGGACACTTACAACGCTCTGGCTGCGGCCGATCTCGCGATTGTCTCCAGCGGCACTGCCACCGTCGAGACCGCGCTCCTTGGCAAACCTATGATTGTCGTTTATCGCCTTTCGCCGCTCACCGCGCGCCTCGCAAAACCGCTGGTGAAAACCAGGTTTTTCAGCATGGTCAACCTCATCGCCGGGCGCGCCGTCGTCCCGGAATTGATTCAGGACGACTTCACGCCCCAGCGCCTCGCTGCTGAAGCGGAGTCACTGCTTTCCGGCTCACAAACCGGGCTTGCGCGCGTCTCAGAAATGAAGCGCGGCTTGCAAGAAGTGCAAAAGCTCCTGGGCCCTCCGGGAGCTGTCGACCGGGCCGCCGATGAAATCGCCCGGCTTCTGCAAGCCGCTCAAAGCAACGCAAAGTGAGCTCTTTGGTATCCTATTAGGTGTACATTGGATTGGGGTATTGAATCGCATTGAAAGGGGTCCGATGACCCGCCGTCGAAGAATTTCCCGCACTATCGGTTTGTTTGCGCTGGCTCTTTCGTTCGTCGCCGCGGCGCCGCTCCATGCGCAAGTCCCTCGCCCCGCGAATTTTCTCGCCACCCACTACGACGTCTCCGCGACGCTTGACGCCATCGGGCAATCGCTTTCCGCAACGGCGAAAATCGATCTCACCGCCATCGAAGCCTCCAGCAACGTGCGCGTGGAACTTCATCCCAACTTGGTGATCAAGGAAGTCAAGGGCCCTGAAGGCAAACCGCTCACCTTTGAGCGCGACAACCAAAATCCTCTTTTCGTCAATGTTCAGCTTCTCACTCCCATCGCCACGAATGGCCACGTCACGATCACTTTCACTTACGCGGGCTTGCTGTTCAACGAAGAAAATAGCCCCGTGCCCGGCGTGCGCGCGGCGTCCATCAATAAGGACGGCGCCTATCTGCTCTTGCCAGCGCGCTGGTTTCCCCTCACTAATTTCCCTTCCAACCGCTACACCGCCACGTTTCGCCTGAATGTTCCCGAAGCTTTCGCGGTTGCCGGCTCCGGCAAAGCGGCTGCTCCCTCACCGGTGCCTGGAAAAAACGCCGTCGAGGGTGGCAGGCTTCTCTACACCTTTGAATGCAACCGTCCCGCACAGCACGGTACTTTTGTGGCGGGCAACCTGCAGCTCAACCCCAAGCGAGCCGAAGGCATCAGCGTCGCCGTCTACGCGCCGCGCAATATGTCCGCCAACGCGCAGGAATTCGCCTCCGACGTAGCGCGCGCCGCCGTGGCTTTTTCCGATCTCATCGGTCCGATTCCCGATCCCTCTTTCACCCTGATTCAATTGCCTGAAGGAACGCTCCGCGATTTTGCCGCTCCCGGGGTCCTCCTTCTCAGTCAGCGCGTGTGGGACCCCAAGGCCAGCGACCGCACGATTGCCCGCCTTGTGGCTTCGCAATGGTGGGGCGTCCAGGTTGCTCCCGCGACTCCTAATGATGTGTGGATCAGCGACGGCCTCGCTCGCTACTCCGAAGCGCTCTATGCCGAACAAACTGCCGGCAAAGAAGCCGGCCTTCGCGCTATCGACGAATTCGCCGTCGGCGCGCTCATGTACGAGGACGCCGCGCCCGTCGGGCAAGTCGCCCGTCTCGCGCCTTATTCACCCGATTACCGCTCCGTGGTGATGAACAAGGGCGCTATGCTCTTTCACATGCTGCGTGCGATGATGGGCGATGTCGCTTTCAAATCCGCCCTGCACGATTTTTACTTCCAGTTCGCCGAGAAATCCGCCCGCATCGAGGATTTCCAGAATCTCGCCGAGCGCCGCCTCCAGGCCTCCGCCAAACCGGGGCAGGATCCTCCGAATCTTCGCAGCTTCTTCGCGCAATGGCTGAATTCCACGGGCATTCCCGAGTTTACCCTCGACTACGTCGTCTATCGCACGCCGAAAGGCTTCCGCGTCGTTGGCAAAATTAAGCAGCCTCTCGACACGTTCCACATGCCTGTGGATCTGCGCATCGACACCGAAGGAAACCCCGAAATCAAGACCATCGAGGTCACCGGCCTGGAATCGCAGTTTTCAATCGACGTTTTCGGCCGCCCCAAGCCGCTTGGAATCAAAATCGACCCCAACAACGTTATCCTTAAATCCAGCACGGCCCTCCGCGCTCGCGCCGCCATTGCTCGCGGCGAAGATCTCGCGGAGCAAGGCAAATTCTACGACGCCGTGGCACAGTACCAAAAAGGGCTCAGCATCCAGCCCGGCCGCCCACTTGCCAATTTCCGCATGGGCGAAGCTTTCTTCTATCAGAAAAATTATCAGGCAGCGGCGAACTCCTTCCGAGAAGCTCTGCAAAGCGTTCCCGAACCTTCGGAAAAGTGGACCGAGGTCTGGAGCCACATCTATCTTGGCGAGATTTTCGATTTGCTGGGTCAGCGCGAACGCGCCGTCAACGAATACAGTAAGGCTAAGCAAACCAACGATAATACCGGCGGCGCGCAAGCCAGAGCCGAGCTGTTGATCAAGAAGCCTTATTCCGAAGGCGGCGGGGAGCTCGTTGCCACACCGACCACTGGCGAACCGGCAAAGCCCGCCTCAACTCTTCCGGCTCCCGCCTCCGGCGAGAAGCCCGTCCTCAAAAAGCCCAACCCCTCCCCGCAGTAGAACCGCCATTTTCTCTTGTAATGGCGGGGCTTCAGGCCCGTGAGTTTCTCCGCCCTTCTTTTGCCGGCGGTCTTTGTGATGATGCAAACAGGCCCGAGAAGTTGTGGCGATAACGATAGAACAAAAATCCCCACAAGACCGCCACCAGGATCGCTAATATCGCGCCGGTATGGCTCAAGAGCAGGTGATACAACAAGATGTTGACCATCACCGGGCCGAGCAGCGTCAGCGCAAGCGGCACGTAGCGGTTCACCAGCAAGAGTGCGCCGCCTGCGACTTGGACCGCGCCTACAAAGAGTACATAGTGCGACTGGAAGAGCAGATTCAGGAACTGGCCTCCCAGGTCGGGAGGCAGAATCGCCGGAATGAAGTGCAAGAATGGATTTAGCCCAAACACAAAAAAGACCAAGCCAAGCAGAATACGCGCGATCAATGTTGCGACTCTCATTCTTCACCTCTCACTAAGAATTAACGGATCGTAAGAAAAATGACGGATTTTGACCCATTCAGCACCTCGCCCCCAACCAGGCGATAAATTGAACCATGCCAGGCCCACCTCAGCAACCTCGATCCTTAAATTTGCTCTGCGATTACTCCCTTTCGCTGCACCAGCACTTGGAACCGTTCGCCCATGCCCTCCGGATGGATCAATGTCTTCAGTTGAAGCCGTGCGCGAACCTGCTCCGACTCGCTCTGCCCTGCATCGTAAAGGTCGGCGAACTCATTCCCCTGCCCCAACGCCAGCAAAAAAGCTGTCTGCGAAGTGAACTCCGCCGTTTCCAGGCCCGATCGCTTCCCCCAGGTTTCGAGCGCCGTGAAATTCACGTGCGCCGTCAAATCCCGTTCTCCCGGCGAGGCGTAGAAATCCTCGCTCACGCGATGCTCCCGGTACGCAAGCAGCGTCCCACGCATGTGGCGCTCGTCGAACAGTTCCGCGGCGCGATGGCCGTAGTCAATCGTCAGCACAAATCCACTTTCGATGCGCCTACCAACCTCCGCGATCCAGTCGCATGCTTCGAGCCCCGCTTCCGCGTGCTGGCTCTCGTTGAGGGTCACGCCTTGCGTCCCAAAATACTCGTTGATCGCACAAGTTGAAACCGGCGCGACCACGTCCACGAACTTTCCGCTGTCGCGGCCCACGAAGATTTCTCGCAACACGCCTTTTTCCATTACCACGCGGTGCGCTGCCAGCGCATCCATCAGTTCATTCGAGAAAACGCATCCCGTGGGAATCCGCGCTGGAATCTCCTGCGAAACCCGCAAATGACCATCCTTCGCGTGCCGCCCCAATCGCGCATCCGCTTGCTCGCGCCGCGAAAAGGACTGCTCCACGGCAACGTAACGCAGCGCACGGTAAAGCTCTGGAAGTTTCGCCGCGCAGAAATCCAAAATGTGCGTCGCCAACCGCCCAACGCCCGCACCGGCCTCCACCAGCAAAAACTCCTTTGGCCGCCCGAGCTGTTCCCACATTTCGGCGAATTTCCTTGCTAGCAGCCGTCCAAAAACCGGATGCACATCCACGCTGGTGTAGTAATCGGTGAAGCGCCGCGATTCCGCTTTGCTATAGTAGCCGTGCACCGGATGGTACAGGCACTCACGCATGAAGTCGGCAAAGGGGATTGGCCCGTAGCGGCGAATCCGCTCCGTGAGCAGTTCTTCCAGAGGCGTCACGCGCCCTTTGCTCCGGCCGTTCCCGAGGCAAGCTCCGCCTGGAGTTTTTTCCAGGTTTGCTCGAAAACGTCTTTTGCCGCCGCGTCGAACAACATGAAGTAGATGGTCTCGAGCGAGGTGCTGCCTTGAAGGTGCGTTGCTGCGACTCGCAGCATAATGTCGGCGCACTGCTGCATGGGGAATCCTGCAACACCGGTGCCAACCGCGGGGAAAGCGATCGTCTTCAGCCCGCGGTCCGAAGCGAGCCGGAGCGAGTGCGTCGTGGAGCCGCGCAAAGTTTCCGCCGTGGTCCTTCTTCCCGCTTGCATGCTTGCGGCGTGAATCACATAGCGCGCTTTGAGCTTTCCCGCTCCAGTGATGGCCGCAAAACCAACAGGAATGCTGCCGATAGCGTCGCACTCTTTTTGAATTACGTCTCCGCCTTTGCGATAGATTGCTCCTGCAACTCCCGCGCCAAGAATCAAATCGTTGTTCGCGGCATTGACGATGGCGTCCGTATCCATCTCCGTCAGGTCGCCTTGTTGGATGATGATTCTTTCCGTAAGCGATTTCATCATGGGCGTGATCCGCTCTTTTCCGGCCGCTGTGCTCAGGTTCGCGATTAAGCTTTCTTCTCCGCAGCTTTCGGCTGTGGATACTCGTAGACTCCGCGCCCGCTCTTCCGTCCCAGGCGGCCTTCTTTCACGTATTTGCGCAGGAGTTCATTGGGCCGGTATTTCTCGCCGAGTGTGCTGTGCAAATATTCGAGAATGTTCAGCCGGACGTCCAACCCGACAAGATCCACCAGCTCGAACGGTCCCATCGGGTGATTCAAGCCCAATTTCAGCGCTTTGTCGATGTCTTCCGCCGTGGCGATCCCCGCTTCCAGCATGTTGAAAGCTTCGTTCCCGATCAGCGCATTCACGCGCGTAGTGATAAATCCTGGCGCTTCGTTCACCAGCACCACTTCCTTGCCCATGCGCCGCGCCACTTCGCGGCAGGTCACCACGGTTTCTTCGGAAGTGTGCGGCGTGCGCACCAGTTCGATGAGTTTCATCTTTGGCACGGGATTAAAAAAGTGCATGCCGATGCAGCGCTCGCGCGAAACGGTGATGTCCGTGAAATCAGTAATCGAGAGCGACGAAGTATTGCTAGCAAAGATCGCGCCGGTTTTCGCGAACTTATCGAAAATGGTGAAGAGTTCGAGCTTCATCTCCAGCTCTTCCGGAACCGCTTCAATGATCAGTTCGGCGTTTCGAATCGCGTCTTTCACATCCGTGGCTGTGGAGATCAGCGCGAGCGCTTTTTCAGGCACGCCGGCTTCGACTTTTCCCCGCGCGACCCCTTCTTCAAACGATTGCCGAATCCAGGCCACGGCTTGTTCGAGCACCCGCGAAGAAATATCTTCAAGCACGGTCTTGTATCCGCCGAAGGCCGCGGCGTAGGCAATTCCCCGGCCCATCGTGCCCGCGCCAATGACGGCAATGGTTTTCACATCCATTCTTTAGCTTCTCCGAGACAGAGCCGGAAACATTATTTCAAAAGATTTTTGTATGCCTTTTCGTCAAAACCGAGAACCATCTGCGTACCGCGAATCACCACCGGCCTCCGGATTAGATTTGGCTCTTTAGCCATCAGTTGGATGGCTTCCTCGCGCGAAGGCGGATGCTCCCTCATGTTTCGCGTTCGAAAGAGCTCGTTGCGCGTGTTCAGAAAGTCCTTGTAATCGCGCTGGCCGATCAGCTCTTCGATCTCGGACGCGCTTAGCCGTTCTTTATCCAAATCGCGCGATTCGAGTTCCGCACCCAGCTCCAGCAAGAGACCTCTTGCTTTGCGGCAAGTGGTTCACGTGGGCTTGTTCAGAAATTTGACTTTGACTTTTGGCATGCGCTCTCCGGTGGCAGCGACGGAGCTTTTTGTCAGCAGATTCGAATGAATGCGGCGCCCCGGCAAGAAAAGATAATCAGTAGCGCGGGACTCTGGAATCGACTTCCAGCGACCAGCGCTCGATTCCCCCAGCCAAGGACTTGGCTCTTTGAAATCCCTGAAAACGCAGCCACGCCGCCGCATCTAAGCTTCGCATGCCATGATGGCAATAACAAATCACCTCGTCCGCCTCAGGCAGGATGTTCAAGTTGGCCGCCAGCGAGCCGAGCGGAACGAGTTGCGCGCCCTCGATGCGGCATATTTTGAATTCCCACGGCTCCCGGACATCAACGAGCATTACCTGTTCGCCCCGGTCGAGCCGTGCCTTCACTTCCGCGGGCGTAATCTCCAATTGGTCCATATCTTATTTATTTTACCTTCCACGCCGGCTTGCGCTTTTCCAGAAAGGCGCGAACGCCTTCCTGTGCATCGTGCATTGGCATCAGCTCGGATAAGTATACCCGCTCCGCTTCTTCGAGCTCTTTCAAAAAATCGGGCGAGTGAAGCCGCGCAAGAGTCTTTCGCGTCAAACGGAGAACGTTCGGGCTGAGCGCTCGAAGTTCCTCGAGAAGCGCATCCACTGCCACGGAAAGCTCATCGTCAGACACCACGCGCGTCACGAGCCCGAGGCGGTGAGCCTCAGTCGCGCTGATTTGATGGCCGGTGAGGATCAAATGGGCGGCCGCTTGCATGCCAATCAGGCGTGGCAACGTCACCATGGCCACGGGCGGGAAGCAGCCGATCTTGATCTCTGGCTGGCCGAATTGCGCGGATTCCGTGGCCAGAACAAAATCGCAAAACGTCGCCAGCTCCATGCCGCCCCCCAGGCAATAGCCGTGCACAGCGGCAATGGTCAGGCAATCGGCCGCGGCCAGACGGCGAAAGACCGCATGAAACGCAGAAAGCATTTTCTGCACACGCCCGGGAGCGTGGTCGGCAACGTCGGCGCCCGCGCAAAATGCTTTCACGCCCGCGCCCTGGAAAATCACGAAATCGCATTTAGGCAAGGAGCGCTGAAGCGTGGCGTCGAGCGATTCCATCATCGCGATGTCGAGAACGTTCAAAGGCGCGCGATCGAGCGTGATCCAAGCGGCGCGTTGCTCGATGCGCAGCTGAATGGTTTCGTGATGAGCAGTCATGCTTACCGAGGGTTAGAAATCTGAAGACTATTTCCCGCGAAAGTGCGGTTGCCGTTTTTCAAAGAAAGCGCGGATCCCTTCGCTGCAATCGTCGGAAAGGTAGCAGCGAATTTGTTCCTGGACTTCCCGCTCCAGAGCTTCCTTCAGTCTTCCCTCTTCGTTCGAAAACAAAGCCTTCTTGACGGCACGAATCGCCAAGGGCGGACCCTGCGCAATTTTTTGAGCGAGAGTCTTCACTTCTGCTTCGAGCTGCGCGGCGGACACCACTTGATTGACAATGCCAAGACGCAATGCGGTCTTCGCGTCGATCATATCTCCGGTGTAAAAAAGCTCCGCCGCTTTCGCGGGGCCAACGAGTTGCGGCAAAAAGTAAGTGCCACCAAAGTCGGGGAAAAGTCCGACTTTGGCAAAATTCTGGCCAAATGTGGCTTCTTCCGCTGCGATTCGAATGTCCGCAGCCAGAGCGATGTTCATTCCCGCGCCTGCGGCAGCGCCGTTGACCGCAGTGATGACCGGTTGCGGCATGATGCGCATGGTCAAGACCGCTTGCATTCCCGAGCGCAGGAGCGGTTCCATGCTCTGAGTATCGCCCGTGGCGCGGCCTTTACCGATCAAGGCAAGATCGCCGCCAGCGCAAAATGCGCGCCCCGCCCCCGTGAGCACCACAGCGCGGACGGACTCATCTTTGGCGATTCGGCCCAGGGCTTCGTTCAAAGCTGTTGCAAGTTCGTTGTTCAGCGCATTCAGACGATCAGGGCGGTTCATGATCAGCACGGCAACGGCATCGTGCTGCGCTTCCAGAAGAACCGGCCCGGCCTGCGCCGGCTGAGGAGAATTGTTCATAAGCATCTAACTTAGTGTGCTTGGACTTCCCTGGCCTTTTCAACTTTTGCGACGAGTTTCGCAAGCCTTCGAAAGTGCACCAGTTTCTCGCCCTTCAATTTGTTATTCGCGCCGCTCGTGGAAGGCAGAACGTAGACGTGCGCCCCGTAAAGCAGTTCTTTCTGCATCCCATACTTGCACCGGCGCTGCGCAAACTGCTCATAGGTAAGCTTACCGTTGAAGGCCACGACGTGTGGCGCAAACTCCTCGAGCTTCTGCGACAGCACGATGCGCCCTTCTGCAAAATCTTCGCGCTTTAATTCATCGATTCCCTTGGTCGGGCGCTTCACCAAATCCGTGAGGCCGACGCCGAATTCAATCACCCGCCGGTCATCGTGATAGTCGAACGGTTCCGGCACTACGCCACTCTCATACAGGATGGGCCAGAATTCGTTGCCTCGTCCGGCATAGTAATGTCCCACGCGGACGGAAGACTCGCTGGGATTGCAACCGACAATGACAAGCTTCATGCCTTTGCGAAGGTGATCGGGCAGGGTGCGCATGCTGCCAGCTTACTATGCCTTTCGATGATTCTATTTCCCTTTGAAACTGAGGTGCGCGCTTTTCTAAACAGGCAGCAGCCAAGCCTGCTATTCCCCCACTTTGTCTCCGAGAATGCGCCCGTCTCCCTGGAGCAGCATGTGTCAACTCCGAGCACCGTCCCAAAATGGCAACTCCCTGCCAAGTTTTTTTCCGCGTGCCGCCGCGTACACTTTCATGGCAACCGCTAAGTCCCACGAAGCAATTCCGTTGGATTTAAACAGCGTGATTTCCGCATTGCTCGTTCGGCCGCTGACCTTCCCTGCAACCACATCAGAGAGTTTCTTGACGCCGGTCCAACAGATTTCATCTCCGTGAAACGCGAGGATCAGGTCACCCGCTTCCTGGCGGGATTGCTCGATGGAGTCCACAACGATCACGTCGGCACTGGCTACGGCCTCATCATCCAGTTCGCGCTTGTGCGCATGGTTCGCGCCGATGGCATTGATGTGCACGGCCGGCGTCAAGTCCGCGCCGTAGGTCACCGGTTGCGAAGAAGTAGTCGCCGTGCAAACGATGTCCGCGCCGCGTACGGCCTCGCCCGAAGAACCGCTTGAGATCACCGGGATTGCCAACCGCGAAGACATTTCCGTGCAAAATTTCTCGCGCCTGGCGGCATCGCGGCCATAGACGCGCGCCGATTCAAGCTTTCGAACAGCGGCAATGGCTTCAAGCTGTGTTCTCGCCTGGCCTCCCGTTCCAATAATGGCGGCGATGCACGAGTTTTCACGGGCCAGATATTTCGTGGCCACCCCAGAGGCCGCTCCCGTGCGCAACTGTCCCATGTAATCAGCCTCGATGACTGCCAGCAGATCTCCCGTAGCCATTTCGTAGAGCGGCACGAGAAACTGCAGCTTGCCGCGCACGTAGGTGTATTGCTTCATGGCCACAAAACCCGCGGAATAGTCGGCCGCGGCCATGTAGTGAAAAAAGCCCCCGTGAGCCAATTCGAATCGCCTCCGCGGGTGCACGATCACTTCTTCGGTGGCCTGTTTGCGCGAAATCTCCTCCACCGCCCGGAGCGCTCGCGGGATGTCCAGCACTTCGCGCACTTCTGCCTCGCTGATATGCAGAGTCATGCGGTTCTTCCCGGCTCGCGTGCCGCTATGCCGCAGCAAGTCACAAAACTCTCCTCAAAATAGATTAGCGCGACCCTGGTTTCGCGCGTTTTGCGGCGACGCGCTTGCCCCCCGCCTCGCCAGGCTCACGGATGCGCCGGACTACAGTCTGCATCAGCCGGTAGACGCGCTCTTCCTTGTTTCCATCCATGACCCGGAAGCGGAATTCGGGTTCGTCTTTGGGGCCCTTGCTCAGGCGAATGGGCAGTTGCCTGCAAAGATTGTTTTCGATGAATGCGGTCTCGTAGCGGTCTTTCTTCGCATACCATGTGTAGACCCGCAGCGCCGTGAAGTCGCATACGTGGCCCTCCGGCCCGCGCGTCGCGGCGACCAGGTATTGCGGCTTGTCGCCGGAGGGGTCCTGGACGCGATTCAACTCAAACCACGCGCCAGGGCGAATGTTTGCCGAAGCCACACCTTCGCGGACGGGATCCGGCAGGTCCAGTTCGATGAACCGCGCGATCACCCAACCGGCGATTGGCACGGTTTGATCTCCCGGTTCCGTAGTGGTGGTTGTCTCCGCGGCGCGCGACGAAGTCTCTCCGGGCGGCCGCGTGGCCACGCCGCGAATCAGGAACCAATCTTCTTTCTTGGTCTCCTGAGGCTCGTTGCCGGAATCTTTTTCATCGGTGGCCTGCACCCAATCGGCCACGCTGCGGCCCACAATTTCTACGGGAACGTTGCGCGCGAATTGGTAGAGGCGCGGCTCGGTACGACCGGGGAGCACGCGCAAGTTGGTGGAAACTTTCGTGCGTCCGCGCGCCTGGACAGGCATGTTGCGCACCTGCTCGAGCAGCTTGATGCTGCGCTGCCAAAGCGCCGGCTCCATCAATTGGCGTGCTTCCACCCACCCGATGGCGCCGCTGGCGGTGCGAACTTTCGCATATTCATTGCGTTTGCTGAGGACCTCGACGCGCTCGCCATAATGCAGCACTCCCATCTGCTGCCGCACCTGGGCGATGCCGCTGAGCACCGGAGCCGCCCTTTCGCTGACGAAAGCCACACCCTGCCATTCGCGTTTTGGACGCACCATCCAGGCGGCAAAGGCCACCAGGCAGAGCAGCGGCACAGCGATAAGAAGCTTTCGCTTCATGCGCCTTCTTCTAACGCTGGGACGTTAGGCATTACCATGGCGTTCCTCATGGTCATAATCTCCGCGTCTCGCCGGAATGCTTGAGATTGTACCTGAAAGCCGTGCTGGCGCCGGAGATGCCCGTGGAGCACGTCGCTTTTTCTGCTAAAATGCCGCAGCTTTCAAGAAAATCGCTCAAGAAATCTTTCGCGGAGGTTCTGCATGAAGTCCCTCAATGCTCTGCAGCCGTTTGGGTTGCTGGCGCTGCGCATCGCGCTCGGCATCATTTTCTTCTCACATGGCTACCCCAAGCTCGCGCACTTAGGCGGCGGCATGCAGGGCTTTTTTGTAGAGCATGGCCTGCCAGGATATTTTGTCTATGTTGCGGGTGTGCTGGAAGTGTTTGGCGGACTGCTGTTGATGCTGGGACTGTTTACGCGCCCCGCCGCACTGCTGCTAGCCGGTGAAATGACTGTGGCGATTTGGAAAGTACACAGCAGCAAAGGATACCTCGCCGTGCACGAGTACGAATTTCCTCTTGCGCTCGCGGTGGCTTGCTTCGCGCTGGCAACGGTTGGCGCGGGAGCGTTTTCTCTGGACCAGCCGTTGTTCGAAAAGGGAGGCAAGTAACGCGGTTTAAAAAAAACAGGTTACAAACAGAACTCTTTTGCCGTATGGCAAGCGTTTGATTATGCGTTCTTCCTGACGCAGCGGGGCATTCAGAACTGAGGGCCACTACGAGGCAGTGGCCGCCGAGGTTGGAATTATACCTGCCGGCGCCAAAGGAAGAACAATCCACAGAATGACGTAGAGGAGAAGACCGGTCCCGGCACAAAGCGCCGCCAGCAACCATACGACACGGACGATGGTCGGATCCAGATCAAAATAGTCGGCCAAGCCGGCGCAAACGCCTGCTATCTTTTTGTCAGTGCTTGAGCGCATCAATTTCTTCTTGCCGCCCGTTGCAGGTGACAACCCCGGTGGAGGCGTTTCCGCCTGTTTGGCGCCACAGTTGTAGCAAAACCTCGAACCAATCGCGATGTCTTTTTGGCAATTCGGGCAAATCATGGCTTCACCTTCAAAGCGCGAATTTACCGACCTTCTATTCAGATATACGAGAAACGTGGCCGAAAAGTTTCCTGCGCCGGTAGTTTAGACCCATCAAGCCTAGTACTGCAAAAGCTGTTTCACGGCGGCAGTTATGTGGCCCGTTTGCGGAAGGATCACGTCCTCCAGCTTCGGCTGGTAGGCGCAAAACGTGTCCATGGCCGCCACCCGCTTCACCGGGGCATCCAGTTCCTCGAATAGCTCGTCCGCGATGCGCGCAGCAATCTCCGCTCCATAGCCCCAGCTCAACATATCTTCATAGGCCACGATGACGCGGTGCGTCTTTCGAACCGTGGCGGAGATGGCTTCCCAGTCGTACGGCGAAAGCGAGCGCAGGTCGAGGATCTCCACGTTGACGCCTTCGCGCTGAAATTGTGCCGCGGCCACTTCCGCGCGGTGCACCACCGCGCCGTAGGTGATAATGCTCAGGTCGCTGCCTTCCTTCACCACGCGCGCCCTACCAAAAGGAATCGTGAAATCCGGTCCAGGATTCTCCGAGCGGTTGTACGGCTGCCGATACAAGTGTTTGTGCTCCAGGAACATCACCGGATCGTCGCAGCGAATCGCCGTGCGCAGCAGCCCGGCAACATCCAGCGCGGTCGAAGGCATCACCACTCGCAATCCCGGGCAGTGCGTGAAAATCGACTCGCCGCTCTGGCTGTGGTACACGCCGCCACCGGTCAAGTAGCCACCAATTGGCACGCGCAGCACCACGGGCGCCTTGAACGCGCCATTCGAACGCCAGCGCATCACGCATAATTCATCGCGAATCTGCATCATCGCCGGCCAGATGTAGTCAAAGAACTGAATTTCCGCGACCGGCTTCAATCCGCGCACGGCCATGCCGATGGCCCGTCCCACGATGCACGCTTCCGCCAGCGGCGAATTGAACACGCGATCGTGGCCATATTTCCTCTGCAAGCCCGAAGTCGCCTTGAAAACGCCGCCCTTCCCCTTCACGTGCTTTAGGTTTTCCTCGCGGCTGGCGTCGGCCACATCTTCGCCAAACACGGTGATGCGTTCGTCGCGCGCCATTTCGTCCGAAAGTGTCAGCGCCACCATTTCCACCATGGTTTTGGGTGCGCCGTGAAAATGCGGCTGCGTTTCGAACGTCCCCGATGTCGGATCGATTTCCGGCGAGTACACGTTCGTGAGAATGGAATCGACTTCCGGCGGATCCGCGGCCAGGGCCTGATCAGCAGCCGCGCGGACTTCTTCATCCACTTCCGCTTCGAGGCTCTCGATTTGCTTCTGGTCCAGAATCCCTTCACGCACCAATCGTAGCGCCATCTTGGAAATGGGATCGCGTCGCGCTTCTTCTTCGCGCTCTTCGGGCGCCTTATACAGTTTTTCGTCGTCCGACAACGAATGCGAATAAGGACGCGTCACATGCGCATGGATTAGCGCTGGCCCTCGGCGGTCGCGGCAGTACTGCGCGGCTTCCTTGCAAACCGCGTAGCTTTCGAACGGGTCGGTCCCATCGCATTCGGCCACATGCAGCCCGGGAAATCCGCGCACCAGTTTCGAAATGCTGCCGCCCGCCGTCTGCACTTCAACGGGCACGGAGATGGCGTAGCCGTTGTCTTCAATCAGATACAGCAGCGGCAGCTTTTTCGCGCACGCGACGTTCAGCGATTCCGAGAACTCGCCCTCGCTGGTGGCGCCATCGCCGCCTGAAACGTACACAATCTCGTCGCTCTGATGACCAACGTATTGGCCCAGCGGAGCTTTCTTTGCCTGCGCAAGCGCCTTGGCACGTCCCTGGTAATACTGCGTGGCCTCGGCCGCGCCCACGGCCTGCAAAAATTGCGTCCCCGTGCAAGACGACTTGCTGACGATATTCAGCCGCGGCTGCCCCCAATGTGACGGCATCTGCCGCCCACCGGAGCTGGGATCGTCTTTCGCGCCGACCGCCGCCAACAGCGTCTCATAGGGCGTCAGGCCCAGCATCAGGCAAAGCGCGCGATCCCGGTAGTAAGGAAACAGCCAGTCCACGCCGGGCCGCAAAAGTAACCCCATAACTGCGCAGACCGCTTCGTGTCCGGCGCTGGAAATCTGGAAGAAAATCTTGTTCTGGCGCTTCAGCTGGATTTCGCGGTCGTCGAGACGCCGCGACAAATACATCGTTCGGTAGATGCGTATGAGGGTGTCGTGATCGAGGTCCTGAACTTTGAGCGAATCAAGCTTGGTCAGTCTGACGCGCGTGTGAAGCGCCATTCGTTCCGTCCTCGTGTTTGGATTCAGGGGTTTGAGGGTCTGCGGGAGCTCATTATAGCGGATTTCTTTTGCCCCCGCCCCAACGTACTCTCCTGGTCGTGGCCCATGGACGCAAAGTCATCGGTCCAATTTGGCCTTGAAACCTAAAGTGCGAGCTTACCCATGCTGCTCCTGTCAAGAGATGGATTCGAATTGCTTGTCCGTCGCCTCAAATTCCGGATCGGCCTGATTGATCACTTTCGGCGAGGCGCTCCTGAACGGCTCCTCCGCTGGAATTCGCGCAAGCCAGCGCTGCTCGGAAAGTTTCTCGTGCGGAGAAAAATAAAGCCTCACCAGCAATTCCACTTTGCCGTTCGTGGCGGCTTCCGGTTTTGCTGCCGCAAGTTCGCTGGATTTTCCAGCAGCTTTGGCCGCCGCCTTCCCTGCGGCTTTTTCTTTCGTTTTTCCTGCCGTAGCCGGCTTTTCCGCGGGCGCTGATTTCTCGGCGGCCTGCGTCGCAGGGCCGGCGGTCTCCGGTCGGTCCATCTTGTATTGAACCCTCTTGTCCAACCGGAACGCTTGCCTCCACCCATCGAGCTTGTGCCGCGCTTGCTGGGCCTTCTCCTCGTCGGTCCCAAAATCGAAGCGAATGTAAATCCCGTACGTGTGAGCCATACGTCGAGTCTGCGACGCGGGGGCACGCCAAGTCAAGATTCGAGGTTCCGCGCACACGATCCGCGTGCAACGCCCTAAAAGCTCAACGCTGCCGGATTGGCCTTTCGGTAGTGGGGCAGTTTGAATTTTCTTGATCGTGACAAACTAACCCCTTACCGGCCTTTCCAACTTGCTGCCGCCAAACCCCTTTTGGCGTATCATGGAGGAAGTTTGGGAGCCTCATGAACTCGCGGCCGCAAAATCGCCTTCGTTCGCTTTTCGCCATGCTGTGTCTGGTTGCGGTCGTCTTGCTCTACGCTCCCCTAGGGGGAGCCGCCTGGTCTCTGTACTCCGCCGCGTGCTGCACCACGCAGCAATGCCCGATCAAGGGCCATCATGCGCAGCATTCGTCCGCCTCTCCCAAACATGCCATGGACTGCGGCCACGACAAGCCCGCGATGGCTTCCTGCAGTATGTCCTGCTGTCAGCATCCTGACCGGCCTGCCTTCACGCCCGTAATTTTCGTGCTCCCGATACCTCTCACGGTCTCCGCCACCACGAACTTAGAAGCATTGGCTCCTGCTCCTGACCCACGAAATATTTTCAGCTCGATCAAACCCCTCTCTCCCCCTCCGCGAATCTCTACTGCTGCCGCCTGAGACTGCGGCTTCTTTCCTTAATCCGTTGATTCACTCCTTCCGCAGGCATCTTGTCCGCGCGGCTCACTTTCTTTGGGGAGAAAAAGCTCTATGCGCTATCTTCGGCTACTCGGTGTTTTTCTTTTCTTTGCTGTAAGTGCTTTGGCCACCGTTTTTGGCACGGTGCGCGGTATTGTTCACGATCCACAGCACCGCCCCGTTTCCGACATAACCGTGATTCTCAAAGCGCGCAATTCGGAACTCACGCAGACCGCGCATACCGACGCGGCGGGCCAATTCCATTTCGACGCCGTTCCGCTCGGCGAATACACCGTCGCCATCTCCGATTCGACTTTCGCCACCGAGCCACAAAACGTCACCGTGCTTTCCGGTACCGCGCCCGTTCTGCATCTCGAATTGCGCCTTTCCTCACAAAAGCAGGAAGTGACCGTTTCCGCCAGTGACGGTCAGTCCGAAACCGTTACGCCCTCGAGCCTCGTTGATCGCCTGCAAATTCAGGAAACGCCGGGGGCCTCGCGCTCCAATAGCTTGGCCATGGTCCTTGACTTTGTTCCGGGCTCCTACGTCACTCATGATCAGCTCCACATTCGCGGCGGCCACCAGGTTAGTTGGCTCATCGACGGCGTGCCCATTCCCAATACCAACATCGCCAGCAATCTCGGCCCGCAAATCGATCCCAAGGACATTGACACTCTCGAAGTGCAGCGCGGCAGCTACTCTGCCGACTATGGTGATCGCACTTACGGCACCTTTAACGTCGCCCCGCGCACCGGCTTCGAGCGTAACAAGGAAGCCGAGCTGTCGCTTTCCGCCGGCAATTTCTACCAGACCGACAATCAATTCAACTTCGGCGGCCACTCTAGCCGCCTTGCGTACTACGCCAGCCTCAACGGCAACCGCACTAACCTCGGCCTCGATCCTCCAACATCAGTCGTCATTCACGACGCGGCCAATGGCTTCGGCGGCTTTACTTCGCTCATTTACAACGCTACTCCGGGGGACCAGCTTCGCTTCGTGGCCCAGTCGCGCCGCGACTTCTACCAGGTTCCTTTCGATCCGGCCGATCCCAACAACGCTCCCAGTCAGTTTCTTCGCGACGCCAATCGCGAGAGCGATTCCTTTGCCGCTTTTTCCTGGGTCCGCACTCTCAATTCCGGCTTGCTACTCACAGTTTCACCGTTCTACCACTACAACTCCGCGAACTACGAAAGCAGCCCGAAGGACTCTCCTTCTTCCGCCACGGAAAACCGCGCTTCCAAATACGAAGGCGGCCAAACCGCTCTTTCTTGGGTCGAAAAACGCAATAATTTGCGCGGTGGGTTCTATGGTTTTGCCCAGCAGGACCATCAGCTCTTTGGATTGGACTGTCACGATCCACAGCAGTGCGTGGGCCTCACTTCGCCGGAGCTTCTCACCTCCACGGGAAGCCTCATCGCGGCTTATGTGGAAGATCAGCTGAAAGCCACTTCCTGGCTCACGCTCAATGCCGGCCTGCGCCAAACTCATTTCTCCGGTGGCGTGGTGGAAAACGCCACCAGCCCACGCGTTGGCGCCTCACTCCGCATTCCCAAGCTGAATTGGGTTTTCCGTGGCTTCTACGGCCACTTCTACCAGGCCCCTCCGCTGCTTACGGTTTCCGGACCTCTTCTACAGGCGGCTACTGACCAAAACCTAGGCTTCATCCCGCTTCACGGCGAGCGCGACGAAGAGCATCAATTCGGCGTCACCATTCCCTTGCGCCGTTGGACCCTTGACGCCGATAACTTTCTCACGCGCGCCGCAAACTTCTTTGACCACAACAATTTCAACAATTCCGATCTCTTTTTCCCCATCACCATCGAAGGCGCGCGCATCAGCGGCTGGGAGCTCACCTTGCGCTCGCCCCGCCTTCGTAATCGCGGTCAGATGTATCTCACTTATTCGAATCAGCTTGCCCTCGGCTGCGGCGGCATCAACGGCGGCCTGACTGATTTTTCCTTCGGCGGCAGTTGTGGCCTTCTCGACCACGACCAGCGGCACACGCTGCACCTCGGCGGCGAGTTCACTCTACCCTGGCACGCCTATGCTTCTACCGACATCTCCTACGCCTCCGGCTTCACCGATGGCGACCAACCGCCGATGACTCCTGGCGATCATCTCCAGCCCCACACCACGCTTGATCTTTCGATTGGCAAGGAATTTGGCGAGCGCCTTTCCGTCAATCTCCAGGCCCTCAACGTTGTCAACCGCCGCGTGCTGCTCGACAATAGCTTCACTTTCGGCGGCACCCACTACCTCAAACCGCGCGAAATCTTTGTCCAACTGCGCTACCGCTTCCACTACTGATTCTTGATATCGGGCACTCTTGCTGGTTAGTGGTGTCCAACATACAAGAAGAATGCTGGTGGGATGAAAACCTGGCTGCCGTACCTAGTTATGTCTCTGGGTTTTGCTCTGCCAACGCCCGGTCAAGGAAACGTTCCGAGGGATCACCAACGCAGAGTCGTTGAGACAACAGTATCCAGTTGGTAATTCAATCCGTCGAGAATGTAGAGGCCACGCCGCACTGACAACGTAACCGATTGC
>Ga0209375_1001330_pt1 | contig 18824 bp, 18 predicted proteins | sample GraSoiAngelo_131_FD_185888 | JGI IMG/M metagenome (GOLD analysis project Ga0209375, IMG submission 185888) | Grasslands soil microbial communities from the Angelo Coastal Reserve, California, USA - 14_0929_02_30cm (SPAdes) (version 2) | ecosystem: Environmental > Terrestrial > Soil > Grasslands ... | reverse complement strand
GCCATCCCGCTTCGTCGTAGCGCGTTCGAAAGATTTGCTGGTAGGAGTGACAGCCGAATCCGCACGTTAACGAGAACGTCCGTTTCTCCTCGCCGTTGCCCGGTAGATTCAGCATCCATTCCGCTCCGGTAAGCTGCGCAAGAATTTCCGGAGTGGGCGGCAGCACCTCCTTGTCGGTAACTCTCTCGAGAACGATATCAGCGAGCGAAATTGCACCCTCGATTCGAACCGATTCCCTTACATGGGGTTTGAATTCCAGCGGGCGCGCGATTCGCAACGTATAGGTCCCAGGCTCCAGAGTTGGAAATTCGTAGCGGCCGTCCACATCCGAATAAACCGTGCTGCGGATTCCACTGCTTGTGGAGATCAACTGCACCATGATTCCTTCGAGTGGTTCTTGTTTGGTTCCGTGGACGGTCCCACGGGCGCCGCCCAGCAGCGTCCGGCGAGCCGAAGTATTCGTTGCACTCCGCGCCGCGGCGGTGCGATAGCGAGGGTTAGGCGGAGGTTCGTCTCCTTCAAAACAGCACTTGTCGCTTTTGAAGTAGCTCAGCAGATCGGTGAGATCGGGATCGGAAAGCGTGTACCGGTAAGCCGGCATCAGTTGGCCGCCCTGCCGGATCTTCTCGATTACCGCCGCATCGCTGACGGGCTGACCCGAGCGCAGCCTGTCGCGCTTGAAGATGTCCTTCAGCGAAGGTCCGGTTTTCGCGTACTTATTGTGGCAGTACCAGCACTTGTAATAGTAGATCTCCTCGCCGCGCTGCGGGCCCTCGAGGGCGCTTGTTTTCATCTGGTAAATTTCCGCAGAACGCTGATACGGGTCCTTCGTGGCGCCTTGCTGGCCTGTGAGGGTGGCTGCTAACAGCAGGGCTGCACTTGCAGCGGTCATGACTATCGAGGCTCTCTTGTATTCCCCTCCTCGCAGAGGAGGGCGCGAAGCGCGAGCCCGATAGGGCGAAGCCTTAAGAAAGGCTGCGCCACTAAGAAAATGCCGCGAAGCCTCCCAAGCGGCGCAGACGGGCGCGAAGCGCGAGCGCGATAGCGCGAAGCCGTAATAGTGGTCAGACCGGCATCCCGTAGATTTCGCCGAACTGACCATTAATTGAGGCTTCGCCCATCTCTTGAGGCTGCGCGCTATCGCGCTTGCGCTTCGCGCGGGCTCGCGCTTCGCTCCCGGCGCGGCAGCTTCTATAAGCTGTCGCGCCACCCCTCCTCTGCGAGGACGGGAATGCAGCCAGTTCCTCATGGTGTCTTCTCCGGGAAGCGGACAATAAATCCATCGCGGTTCGGCATCCGCACTTTAGGCAGGGTTTGGGCGTTCATCGTATCGTTCTCACCGATCAATTTGTTTAGCGAGAGAATGTACGCTGTCAGCGCGTAGACTTCCTCGTTCGTCAGGGATCTGGGCTGCCTGAACGGCATGGCGCGCCGAATGTAATCGAAGAGGGTTGTTGAGAAGGGCCAGAAGTTGGCGATCGTCTTCTCTGAGTCCATACTCTTGATGGGCTCGCCCCCCACTAGGCGGGCATTGGCGCCGCCTTTTGCCTCTGGTCCATGGCACACGGCGCATTTTGCGGCGTACACGCGCGCGCCATCGGCTGGTGTACCGCTTCCCGGTGGAAGGCCCGTGCCGTCCGGCAAGATGTTGATGTCCCATTCCGGCAGATCGGCCGCGGTAATGGGCTTTCCAAGTTTCGGCGCTTGTCCGAATGCAGCGTTAGAAAACAGCGCAAGCGTTACGAAGATCAGGAATGTGCGAAGCTTAAGCGTAAACATTCCTTACCTCCCCGCCGCGTTCGATCGCCCAACTCGTAATGGCGTTATAGTGTTGGCTCGGGAATCCGGTCACAGCCGGAGGCCGCGCCGTCTGGCCGCGGGCCGCGACAAGCTCCGATCGGGTCGGCTGCATGTTCCCGGCCTCGTCCCATGCGCGGCTTTGAAGGACCACGGGACCGCCATCCCAACGCCATGGCACGCGGAATCGAGTAAATGCCTTGCTATGGACAGGACCCTGAAGCGCGGCTTGAGCCCAGGTCTGTCCACCATCGGCGGACACCATGACCTTGGAGATGCGGCCATTGCCTGAATAGGCGATGCCGGAAACCTCATAGAAACCGGGCCCGCTCAGTGCAAGCCCGGGCGAGGGATGCGTGATGAAGGATTTCACTTCCTGGATGAAATAGAAACGATATGCCTTTCCACCCGGGAGAATCGGCGCGTAGGTCCTGGCTTCGTAAAACGTCATGCCAGGCTGATCGGTGACCTGAAGCCGGCGCACCCATTTGATGTTCATGTTGCCTTCCCAACCGGGCAAGAGCAAGCGCATCGGATAGCCGTTTCCGGGCATGACCCTTTCGCCATTTTGATACAGCGCAATCATGGCGTCGTCCAGAGCCTTCGCCAGGGGCACGCTGCGGCTCAGGTGCGGCGCATCGGCGCCCTCGGCGACAATCCATTTTGCTTTTGAGTCGACACCCGCTTCGTCGAGCAGAGCAGAGAGAGGAACGCCTGTCCATTCGGAACAGGAAACGAGGCCGTGCAAAGCTTGAACGCTGGCCTGAATCGGCTCGTTGGAAAACATCGGCGCGCTGTTGCCGCCGCATTCGACGAAGGCCATACGCGAGACCATCGGATAACGCGAAAGGGTATCCAGCGTGAACACCAGGGGTTGTTTGACGAGGCCGTGGATAACCAGACGATGTTTGTCCGGATCGATGTCGGGATCGCCGGCGTGTGAAATCACAAAGTGCAAAGCATTCGGCGTAAATGTTCCGTTGAGCAGATGGTGCGGAGTGCGGGCATGTTGAGTTCGCGCCTCGGCCTTGGGGTTGCTGAGCGTACGTACCACCTTGTTTTCAAATCGTGACCGGACACCGTAGTCCGGAACGGCGGCGCCGGGAGCTAGGCTCCAGGGATCGTCCGCAAGCTTCTGGGCTGAAGCGGATGGCACCAGCCGATACGCCGACATTGCGCCCGCCAACGTCGCACCACCGCGCAGAAACGCGCGGCGGTGAAGCAGACCATTGCCGGCCACCGGCTCGAGCCTTTGCAATTCTCGCTTTGCTTCTTCATGTGGCGTCATATTGTCCTCCTCGCGTCATCTTCAGGACGCAAAGGTCACAAAATTTTGGGCTGATCGGTTCGATTGCGAGAATAGGTCACACGGAGATCCGAGTCAAGGTGAAGAAACCCCGGTAACCCCGGTAACCGCAGCCCAAATGACATTTTTTGACACGGAAGAGTTTTGGCTATCGACGCCTATATGTTACACAGGCTGATAACATGGCGTCGAAAACCGGCAGGATATTGGATGCTTTGTTATTCTGCACGATAAGCTTGACGCTGCCGGCCGCAGCTCAGGAATCAACATATTCTGCCGATTCTTTAATGGCGGCTTTTGAAAAAGGCTCAAAAGTTTCGCCCAAAGGCACTGAAATCGTCTTCCGCGATGTCGTCGTGGAAAGCAAAAACTCGAAGGTGATCTTCAAGAGTTCGCATAGGGACAAAGTTATTTGCGAACTCGTCTCAAACAAGAACCACAACAAACCGCCTTCGGTTGGCAGCGAGTTAACCGTTACCGGAAAAGTCAGGGGACGTGGACTGCTTGGGAATGTGACTCTTGACTATTGTAGCCTCGCGCTCGTTGCCGACTCGACAGTTTCGACCTACTCCGGTCCGCAAGAAGTCGGGAGCGGACCGGCCGATACACTCCCCGCAGAAGACGTAACATCTGCTTCTTTGCCCGAGCATTCACCCGAGCATATACAGCAGCCCGCAAAGAAACCCGCAACAACCCGGAGCATACAGCCGGCAAAACCTTTAACAGGAAAGGTCAAGCAAGAGGCTGTTCTCACTAGCGAAGCCGGCCGCACTAACCAAGCCGGCCGCCAGGACCAGACGACAAGAAATTCAGAGTCTCGACGGTACGGCCCGTACAGGTTTTACGTGTTGTTGGTTCTCGGCGGCGCTCTCGTTTATGGGATTTTAGCGAAGCTGCTGGGTTCCGCGCTGCGACGGTTGCGTTACTCCAAAGCTTCGAACAGCGACAATACGCCCGAGGTTAGGCAAGCGGCGCTTGAATTACTGTTGATAAAGGCCTCAAAGAAGAAAAGAGCATAGTTCACGAGACCGGTATTCTCAGAAGGACGTCACCCTGATGATCGTCGAACAGCAACGATAGCGTGTGAAGCCACGCATTAAACCGGCTGAGATGATCATCCGACAAACGAAAATATCCATGTGCTCAGGCCAGGCGCCGCCTTGTCAGCAAAGTTCCCGCACTTACAAGGCCGGCCTAAAACGCACGTTTTCAAAACTCCTGATTCAGGGAAGAGAACGCGATCGGTTTTGGCAACTTGGAATTGTGCTTGCATAAATGGAGCACGGAGGATCCCAAATGAACCCACAAGCAGCTCAACGTAAGACACAAATGCACCTCCTCGATATTCCGAGTGCGGCTTTCCGGGCGGGCTATTCGTCACGCCATTTCCGCAGAATCATTGAGGAAGATCACATTCCAGTAATGCAGATCGGCCAGAAACACTTCGTCACTGTGACGGATCTGGAGACCTGGAAATCGACTTACGGCGAAGCCAGACTTGAGGAATGCTTCAAACAAGTTGATAGATTGTTGATGAAGGTAGACATTCGGCGTGGGGCTGAACCAGTACAAGATTTCGGCGACGACGATTAAGTCGGCAAACAAAAGGTGCTGGATTTTCGGACTGCGCGATGTCCCGTTGGCCGAACTTGCCGCTGGGGGCGTTGTTTCGGATTTCTAGTACGAGGATGATTTATGGTCTTAGTGAGAGTTCAATACGATGCCTACAACAGGCAGTTCAAGATTCTCGACCGTGAATTGGCCAAGACTATGAAAGATGGTGAAGCCTACCTGCTCATCGCCGATATTTCCGTCAAGGATTTGGAAACGAAGCCGTCCGCCGAGGTTCAGGTCGAACTTGTCGCAGTGACAGCATAGGTCGACATTTCACAAATACGGAGCGGCAATCGGAATGTCTCTCTAAAAATCCTGAACCGACTATTGAAGGCCCCTCGGCGTCCCTGCCATGGAACTGTTTTGGTTGATTAGAAGATTGCTCCTTTGCCCATCCGGCCCAAACCGATAAAACCGCCTTTCATAGTGGCGATGCACTCCTCCGTGGCATTCCCCTCCTTGAAAAGCTTGAAAAGGAGGGGTGGATGCGCTGAGCGAAGCGAAAGCGCAGACGGGGTGGTCAGATCGGCGAAACGTTTCGGCCGGACTGACCACCCCGGCGCCGCTTCTTTTGAGGCTTCGCCCTATAGGGCTCGCGCCTTGCGGCGCCACCCCTCCTTTTCAAGGAGGGGAATACGACTACCGAAATTCCGCACGTTATAACGCTGCCCATCCACTGTCAAACGAAGGTTTGCTCTACAGACGCTGCCAGGATATATTGTAACGCGGTTAATAATTGGCTACCGAACAGAGTGTCGGATTCCCTCACCCCCCAACCCAATTGACGAGACCATCGACAACAAGGAGATAGTATGTCCAAGGGGTTCAGGTTCTGTGCGTTGTTCTTGCTATTCAGCCAGGCGCTTCTCGCATCGCCGACAGGCAGCATAACAGGTTTTGTGAAAGATCCGACCGGCGCGTTTGTTCCGGGAGTCAAGATTACTCTTACGAATTTAGCGACGAACGCCCAATTATCGACAATCAGCAATGAGACTGGACGGTTCGAATTTCCGCAGTTGGCGCCGACAACGTATTCATTGGTTGCGGAGAATGCCGGTTTCAAAAAGTCCGTCCTCAATGCTCTGGTTCAGGTAGATCAGATCACGCGCGTGGATGTCGTCCTCCAGGTCGGAGACATCGCACAGGAAGTCGAAGTGGTGGCGGCGGCTCCGCTTCTGGAGAATGACAAAAGCACGTTGAGCAGTGTTGTCGAAAGCCAGACCATTTCCAATCTTCCGATGAACGCTCGCCAATATCTCGACCTGGCACTGACGACGCCGGGTGTTCTTCCTTCAGCCGCCGGAACTCAAGGAAACGGCTTCAATGTGAGCGGCGCGCGGTCGCAATCGAACAACTTCCTGCTCGATGGCGTGAGTAATGTTGATACTCAGATCAACTCAGCGCTTGGGAACTTCCGGATCACCGATGCGGTGCAGGAATTCGCTGTTCAGACCAGCGTTGCGACTGCCGAATTCGGACGCGGCACTGGGGGCCAGGTGAGTATCGTAACCAAAAGCGGCTCGAATGCATACCACGGTTCGGTGTTCGAATTTCTGCGCAACGATGCTTTAGATGCCGCGGACTTTTTCACCAACAGAACCGGAGCTCCCAAGACACCGCTGCACCGCAATCAGTATGGCGCAACTTTCGGCGGGCCGATTCTGAAGAACAAGACATTTTTCTTTGGTTCGTGGGAAGGTTTCCGCCAGGTGGCTCCCACGGTGAGCTCCACTCGAGTGCCCACGGCCGCCGAGCGCGCCACTGTGACGGATCCCATTTCAAAATCCATTTTGCAGTTTTGGCCGGAGCCCAATGCCCAGCGGCCGGGCGTGACGAACAACTTCATTGCAAACGTCCGGGCGACCACATTCGACAATACGTACCTCGGACGTGTCGACCACAACTTCAGCGAGAAGGATCATCTAACGTTTCGCTGGGCCGATTATGAAGGAGAGACCTTCACTCCCGGCGATCTGCCCTCACTCAGCGGAAACGCGAATACGCCGGTCAGCCGCTCGGTCGTTCTCAGCGAAAATCACATTTTTTCTCCAATGGTTCTGAACGAATTTCGCTTCGGTTATTCGCGGAATGCGACGTTCATCACCGTGCAAGACATGGGATTCGATGCATCCAAAATTTGGATTCGGGACTACCTTTTATCCTGGTCAGTGGCGGCTTCCCTCGCTTGGGTAGCACGGATAACTTGCCGCAAGGCCGCACGACGAATACCTATGAATTGTTCGACAATGTCTCGTGGGTCGCACCGTTCGGCGCGTCGAAACATTCGTGGCGGTGGGGATTTCACCTCCGGCGCGAGGATGCCAAGCGGTTCTTGGACGGTTCGGCTCGCGGCCGGTTCGAGTTCACCAACTTCAGCGACTTCGCTGCCGGCCTCGTGAATAGAGCTATTTTCCGGTACGGGTCCACAATGCGTTACTGGAGACGGTATCCATGGGATCTCTATTGGCAAGATCAGTTCAAGATTAAAGACAACGTGACACTGAACTACGGCCTGCGCTACGAGTATCCTTCGGCCATTTACCAGACGCGCACGCTCGCGACCAACGTTATCGGTGGAGTTGGACCGGTCCTTCTTGGTACCAATCAACTGTTACAGGTCGATCCTACCAAGAGTGGAATCGCTTCTCTCGTTCTCACCCAGGCTCCGTTCACATTGAGCAATTCCGGCGTGACTTCCGATAAGAATAACTTTGCTCCGGTTTTGGGCATGGCTTATACGCCGCGATTTGCCCCCTCGCTGTTCGGCCACGATGACACAGTAATTCGTCTTGGATTCCGCGTTGGGTACGACGAGATCTTCAACAATATCCCGGCTAACATGGGATTGAACGCGCCATACACTCTGACCACGACCCAGACTGCAAATGTCACGCAGCCCGGAAAGTTCCCATGGGCGATCGGGTACGATCAAACCGTGCCTCTCGTATCCAATTTCGGCCGGCAAGGTCCCGGCACGCCGACCAGCGGGTTGCTCACTTTCAACGCTGAAGATCCGAATCTGCGGAGCTCCTACATTTACCAGTACAGTTTCGGCGTCCAACGGCGGGTTCGCGGCGATCTCTCAATTGAGCTGGACTATCAAGGCTCGACTGGTCACAAGCTGGGAACGTTTATTGATCTGAACCAGCCTCGCGTTATCGTACGCGATCCGAGCTTCAGGGGTAGTCAAAGCCCGAACGAGCAGATATTTCCATATCCGTTCATTGGAACGGCCAGCTCCGGAGTGAACAACGGCAATTCAAACTACAACGCGATGGTATTCACCACGAGATACCAAGGGCGTAAAGGCATCTTTGTTCAGGGCTCCTACACCCTCGGCAAGTCGATTGACGACGCATCCGCTTTCTTCGGCTCTACAGGCGAGCGGACCGGCGTTGCCGACGCTAACAACATAAAGTCGGAACGTGGACCATCGTCGTTTGATCTCCGGCACCGCGCCGTCGTCTCGTATGTCATCGAATTGCCCGTCGGTCCGGGCCGTCGTCTGTTCGGATGGAGCAATGCGGTCAGCAAGCAGGCATTCGGAGGGTGGCAGATTTCCGGAGCCACGACTTTCCAGAGCGGCTCTCCCTTCACGGTCTTCAACAATTCACAGGACTTCAGCGGGTTCAATCAGTTCAACGACCGCCCCGATGTGATTGGTACTGGGCGGATTCAACAAGACAACCGGAATGTCGATGCCGCGTTCGATACCACGTACTTTTCCAGGACCCCGCCAACTGGGCGCGTCGGAACCTCGGGTCGCAATCAGTATTACGGTCCAGGGTTGCAGAATTACAATTTCGCGGCCGCGAAGAATTTTAAGTTCGGCGAACAGATCGGTCTTCAGTTTCGAGCCGAGTTTTTCAATCTGTTCAACCACACGAATTTTGCGAATCCTCAAAACAACCAGAGCAGCGGGAACTTTGGCAAAATCACGGCGACTGTGGGAACCGCCACCGCGACTGCCGTTGGTACCAATGCCGGACTTGTTGGGGGCGGGCCGCGTGTGATTCAGGGCGCTTTGCGTCTGCAGTTCTAAATGATTGGGGGGCGCACACCCGAATTCTGAAGTACAAGAATTCGGGTGTGCGCCCCCCAACCATTTCTAATTAAAAATCCGCCGGCGGCGGAGCGTTATTGCCGTCCCAATCGACGACCTTCCCGTCCTTGGCTTTCAGGAATCCCAGAAGGCAGCCGTTGGAGCCATCCCGCAGGTGATGGCATCGGGCTTTTATGGTGTCACCGGGTTTGACGGTCTCGGCTGTCACTCCTACAGGCCGTTTTCGGCGTGCCTCCAGCTTATATCCTCCGGCCAACCGGCCCCTCCTGGCGCTCCGGCCCGGCGGCGAACGCTAGGTTGCCGCCAGTGACGCTGCAAGGCCGGCTGCGCAGCGCCGCCATTCTGCTGGATGAACAAGTTGCATAGGTACATATCCCCTTGCGAACACTGCCAGACCGGTGAATCTGGTGTGCTCAGGAACGTCGCTGTACCCGACTATTTTTGACCTGCACGCATAAACTTCTTCAATCTTTCGTTCCGGTCAGGCGACGTGCTGCGGAGAGCAGTACCAAGCTCGAGCATGAATTCATGCAATGCATGATGGAGCCCAGTGCTCCAGTCCGCTGTCGGAACATCAAACCAGTCCATAGACCGATCATCCCAGTAGTCAGCCTGGAAATGAAAAACACCATTCCGATCGCTCCATAGAAAATATCGACCTAGTGATTGAAAGTCATCGAACGTCAAGGTTCACCTCGGTAGAAGGGATTGCATTTGCTGACGTGATTCATTCTTCGTTCTGCACTAGGACTCACTCTCCTCCCGTCCAACACAATCCAACGCGCAGTGAGGAATGGATAAGCAACAAAAACGCAGAACATCGGAACATCGGCCCGTTGTGAGCGGTCCAACACTATGCTTTCCGTTCAGGACCTCGGTCAAGTTGACGTATTACCGATTCTCGGAAGTCGCAGCATCATTGCAATTGACACAAAGCCCCCTTTCCGCACTTTCCCGCTGACGCTGACTTGTCCTCGACCAAACGCTTGCACAATACCGCTATACTGTCGCCGTGAGCAGGATGCCCACATTTCGACCGATGCGCCTTGCGCGTCGACCAGAACCGTTCGACCACCCGGACTGGCTTTACGAAATCAAATTCGATGGGTTTCGTGCGCTCGCGTACATCGAGGACGGAACGTGTCGCCTGGTCTCTCGCCGGCGCCATGAATATAAGTCCTTCCGCGAACTCTGCCAGCCCATCGCGGCTCACTTGAAAGGGAACGACGCTGTGCTCGATGGAGAGATTGTGTGTCTGGACGCTTCGGGCCGCTCGCAGTTTCATGAGCTGATGTTCCGACGCGGCGATCCGCTCTACTACGCCTTCGATCTGCTGTGGCTCAATGGTGAAGACCTGCTCGCCTTGTACAATACCTTTAAACATTCGGGCTTCCTAAATCCGATCGCTGTTGGTTCTTTTCCGAGAAGATCTGCGATTTCCACGACGCCGCGTGCGGTTCCTGCGATCCACCACGTCGAGCTGGGTAAAACAGGAACATTGCACCTTATAACGTATACATTTCCCGTAGTCCGTCGATCCAATGGCCTACGAGAGGGGCCAGCACGATTGCGAGGATTCCTGAACTACGCCGACATACAGACCGGGCGGTTCGTCGCCGTCGAAGTGTGGGTCGTACCCAGAGAAGAACAGACTCTCCAATCGACTTGCTTCGTAGATGACCGCATCCGGCACGCGCCGTCGTTCAACACTCAGAAAATCAACCAGATCGTTGATCGCGCTGACCACTTCGCGATGAATGAGTGGATCACGGCCGACCGCTTGAACATACCGACGCGCACTGGTGGCAAACGCTGTGAATTCGGCGGCGGGATATTTCCGCTTGTTTGAGAGCGCCATCTGGAACGAAACCCATCGATCGAGGACTTCTTTGGCGAGCCCGTCTTTTTCTGACTTCGGCATCGGAATTTTTTCCAATCGGTTTAATAACAGCCGCGCCAAAGTATACAGAGAGCCAAAACCAAAAGAATGGTCGAACGACGAGGTCTTCACCGATGCGCAAGCAAGGTTCGCACCTCACTTGTCCGGTAAGCCGACTAATACGGGTATGTGACGGCATTCGAAGCCACGCGAACGAAGTTTTGTCGAAACTCAATTTTTAGGCCGGCAGCGGTTTGGGTGCGCCCGGTCAGGTCTGAGAGTTCCAACTCGGCGGCAACTGCCAAAGTCCGACTCTGCCAAAAGCCCATCACGATGTTGAGAATCTGTTCGTGTGGCGCGGGAGTCGCTGACGCCGCTGTCCTTTGCGCCATGACATAACCTCCTGGGCAAGTTCAAACCGGATTGAATTGCGTAGATTTTATATGAGTCGGAATCGAGCGGTCAATGAACGTGAACCCGCTCGAACAATCGATAGGCCAGACATCTGGTAAACCAAATTCGACAAGAGCAGAATGGATAAATCAACTCTCAGAACTTCAGGAGGTACGAGCGTATCGTCCGGCGAGAGAACAAGCGCGTTTGTGTTGGAGGCCGCTTCTTGAGCGCGTCACGGTCAAAAAGGGAGCCGAGTCGCGAGTCATCGCCTCTGGGCTTAAAGGTCGCCACCTAGGTTCCATAGCGGATCAATTACTGAAAAAGGGACGGTCCAGTTTGATGCGGTAGTATTAGCCGACCGGAAGTGAGAATACAAGACAAAGGCGGAACGAAAACCGACACCTACAACCGAGGAGCATATACGATGAAAAATAACCGAGGTTTTTCACTGCTGGAATTGCTGATTGTGGTAGCGATCATTCTGATCATCGCGACGATTGCGATTCCAAGTCTGCTGCGTTCGCGACAAGCAGCTCAAGAATCGTCGGCTGTTGCCCAGATTAGGACGATCAATACAGCAGAAATAACGTATCTCTCCTCCAATCAGGGTTCCTTCGGCGGCATTCCCGAATTGATCACGCAAGGCTTGTTGGATTCGCGCTTTGCCGGTTCCGTATCGGGTTATAGCTTCACAGTGACCGCTTCGGGTAGCGATTACACCGCGTCGGCGACACCGGTCTCGGTGAATGCCGGCCGATTTGGATACTGGAGCACCCCTGACGCTGTCATTCGTTTTGCGACGGCAACGAGTGCCACTTGTAATCCGTGTTACCCGCCGAATCTGTCCGGTGCTCCTGTCCAGTAAGCGGCGTAGGTCATCAGCCCTGCAAATCAAAGCCCGTACGAAGTATGTGTGATTGAGGGCGCGAAGCGCCCTCGCTTCCCTGACTTGTATTTCCTCTGATGGCCGCCGTAGAATTGAACCGACGCCGCTTCTTCCAACCCTCCAGCCCATAGTGTGCGTCACGAGAGGTGCGCCATGTTTAAAGCGGCGATTGTCGTGATGCAGTTCATGATTTCAGCCCAAGCCGGACTGGTGAACTATGTCGAGGGACCAGCCAATGTCCGTTGAATCCTGGATCATTCTTGCGTCTTGGCGAAAATTCGACGGTCGTGCTGGATTCGGTGCCTATTATGTCAACCTGGTGCGGTCGGCGGGTCTGGCGGGTCCCGGGCGGGCGGTGGATTTAAGACGGAATGTCGGCGCAAAAGATCGATTTCAATTACACCAGAACGGATTTTCCTGCAGTTGAAATCAATCTGGTCCGAAATGTTTCAACATTCTGCGGTAGAAAGAAATCTGGTGCACCAGAACGATTTCAGGTACGACAGAAACGATTGTTCAGCATTTGAAATCGATCTGGCGCGAAATGTTTCAACATTCTGCGGTAGAAAGAAATCTGGTACACCAGAACGATTTCAGGTATGAAAGAGACGATTTTCCTGCAGTTGAAATCAATCTGGTCCGAAATGTTTCAACATTCTGCGGTAGAAAGAAGTCTGGTACACCAGAACGATTTCAGGTACGACAGAAACGATTTTCCTGCAGTTGAAATGAATCTTTCGTTGATGCCATTCGGCAGGCGTTGAAGCGGTGAGCGAAGTCGAGTCTGAAGCCATGGGGAATGAATGAGCTGCGGATTGCGCGGATTTTTAAAAAATTTTATGGCTGGCAACGTGTTGGCTTTATTGCACTAAATGGAAAATCAGCGGCGGCAAAGGCGATTTTGGTTTGTCACTTTTTTCAATTCTCCGGTTGTCATCATTAGAGGCGGAAATCTAATTCCGCCCCTTCAAAGTCTCGCCGTCCAGTGACGCTATCCGCGTTCTCCAACTGAACGGCGATTTCTCGCAGAACAATTTACTGGTTTTTCCAGAGCCAACAAGATACGTGCGGTCATTTCCCGAGGCTGCGCGCTATCGCGCTTGCGCTTCGCGGACCGCGCCTACAGTGGCAGCAGTGCGTCGCATCGCATCCCGCAACCGCGCGGAATCACTCTCACGCCCGTGGTGTTTCAATCGACCGATGAAAGGACAAGTCATGAATATCAAGAAACCAATGTTTCTTTACCCAACTGGAGGAATGCCGTATGTTTCACGAATCAACATCATCCGAATCACACATGAACGACGATACGGCCAAACCGGTTCCACCGCTTACCGCTAAGACCGCAGCCGGCAAACTGTACACGCGATTCGCGGACGTCGAGGCGGAAATTCGCGAGGTATGGTGCGGTCCGCCATTCGGCTGGATTGCCCTTAAGGATAAGCTCAAAAACGAGACGCTGGTGTTTTTGATCCGGAAATCCGGGCTGAAGGACGACGATATTCGCGGACACCTTCAGGCCGAGCTGAACGCACGGACGATCCGCATCTGCGAAAGCCACGTGAAGGGTTTCGACGATGTCATAAGAGAAGAGATCGGCTTAGAAGTCGAAGCGAAGATTTTCAAACTCGTCTGGTCGGATGTGAACTGCGCCCAGGCAGAGTTCCTCGAGATCGCTTTTGCCGAGAAAGTCCGCGACCTGACCACGAACGCCATCGAACGTTACAAGAAATCTGTGATGGGCGAGCGCGATCAGCTCGACGTCTGGACAGGCAAGGAGGCCGGCAAAGGGGCTTTTGCAGTCGTCGAGTTGCACCAGGACGTGGTCGACCTGCGCCGTGATCAGGAAGAGATGCTTATCCTGCTCGAGGACGAGAGCCGCCGGGACGAGCTGTACCCCAAAATATACGACGCCGTGAAGGACCCACGGCACTTCCAGGCGCTCTATCTCTTTCACGCTGAAGACAACTCGCTTGCGGAGATAGCGGCCCACTTCAATACAACGATCCGGCAAATCCGGCATTGGAAGTCCACCGCCATGCACCAGATACATGCCGCATTCGGGATCGAGACCGAAGAAAAACGTGAAGCGCTGAGAAAACAACGGCGCGCCCGCCGGGCGAACCGCCACACGCAATCCAGTGACGCCGCCCAAAGCGCGAAGCGCAATTACTTCGGTGTGCCCTTCAACAGTCCCGCGCTCCATGCGTTCCGCCACCAGGTGATTCGCCGCTGGCACCAGTGGCTCAGTCGCCGCAGTCAGCGAGCGCATATCACGTGGGAACGCATGAAACGCTACACCGCGCGCTGGGTTCCTCCCGCTATCGTTGTGCATCCTTATCCTGCGGCGCGCTTTGGTGGTTGACCTGAGGCAAGAGCCGAATATGGGAAATCTGTACGTTCGGATCCGTGCGGGGGGTGCGGAGCAATCCGCATCCCTACCGCGACTTTGAGTTGTGAGCAAATCCGACCCTCTTACTCAAGACTCATAACTCACAACTCAGAACCGAGGGTTGAATCTTTCTGAAATTTCCTACGCTCAAGTGCGTGAGTTCGGCGAAAAATTGTTGTATGGTCTTCGTAGCAAGAAGACAACTTAGAATGCAAGGGCTGCGCGCGGCTTCAGGGAATAACGCAGCCATCAGAAGAAAGGAGGCTCCTATGAGCCATCGCTCGCTTGCTTCAACCGTTGCGCTGGCGGCTGCGATCGTAGTCGCGCTGCTTGTGCAGAAACCCGCCGCCGGGCAGACCCAATCGCCCGCTACGAAGGGACCGGCAGCCGCTAAGGCCTGGACACCGGCACGCACACCCGATGGCAAGCCCGACCTGCAAGGAATATGGACCAACTACACATTGACGCCTCTCGAGCGGCCGAAGGGTCTCGGTGCGAAAGAATTCTATACCGACCAGGAAATCGCCGAACTGACCAAGCGCGCCCACGAAAGAGGGGATCTGGGTGAGGAAGGCGACGTTGGATTCACCCGTCCGCAGGCGGTGCGTTATGACCTGGAACTGTACGGTTTTGACGCAAGCACACTCAGGTACTCGTCAAAACAGACCTCCCTCATCGTCGGGCCGGAAGGCGTCGTGCCTCCCATGCTGCCCGCAGCAAGAGAAAGAAACGCCGAACAGGCCGCGAAAAACAAGGGACATGAATTCGACAGTTATGCGAACCGGCCCTTGAGTGAGCGTTGCCTGATGGGCCAGGAAAGAATCCCGATGCTCCCTGGCGCCAACGAAGGCAACCTGTTGCAGATTGTGCAGGGGCCGGGATATGTAGCCTTTCTACGCGAGCAGAATCATGGCACGCGCGTCATCCCGACCGACGGCCGCCCGCATGTCCCGCAAAACATTCATCTGTGGCAAGGAGACTCGGTGGGGCATTGGGAGGGCGACACGCTGGTGGTCGACACCACCAATTTCACCAACCTGACCGCCTTCCGGGGATCCAGCGAAAAGTTGCACCTGGTGGAGCGCTTCACGCGCGCCTCGAATGACACGATGATCTACCAATTTACGGTTGAAGATCCGACCACGTGGGCCAAACCTTGGACCGCCGAGATTCCCTGGACGAAATCAAAAGGGCCAATCTACGAGTGGGCCTGCCACGAAGGCAATACGATGATCTCCACCATTCTTCGCGGCGCCCGTGTCACTGAAGCGGAAGCGCCGCAGAAGAAAGGGAAGTGAGATCATTGGAACAAAGCCGAGTCAAGTCCGTTATGTCCGGCGTGGTTTCGATTGCTCGAACACCTGCCAGAGCTTGAAGCGCCGCATCGTGATTCAACGACCGTTGAGCGCAGCCGAGAAACTTGGTGTTCATCTCATTGTCGGTCAAGCGCCCCGGGTAACCGCGCGCGCCATCGGCTCGAGCAGAGATGGTGCGGCCGTCTTTGAGCCGCACCGTAACAGCCGCCTGTGATAGCGGCGTTGCGGCATCGAACACGGGATTCGCGTGCAGACTAATAACAGGAAGAAGCTTCTGAATGCGCGGATCGCGAATCCTTTCTGCAGCGAATGTTTCGATTGTCGGATGGCCGAACACGATTGCGGCGGCAGCGCAGAAGGGCATGCTGAATTTCGCTTCCAGTCCGGTAGAAGGACGGCCGTAAGTCAGCAGCCGGGATGCCATGGAATCGGCGTCAACATCAATGCCGGCGATGTCCTCTGTAGTGAACCTATGCTTGTCCTTCAAGCCGAGTAACCCATCGAGCGCAGGGTGAGTCGCGGCGCAAGACGGGTAGAGCTTCACAGTGATACCTGTTTCTAAAATCTCCCAACGCGACCCAAGGTCGGCGATTGCATCCGCGAGGGCTGCCGGCGGATTCTGGCTGTCCATGGCCGCAAGGTAACCCTGCGGACCATCGATACTCCGGTTGCTCGCGACAAAACCTGCCTTGGCGAGCCGGGCGGCGATGACTCCGTTATGTGCGGCCATGCCGGCGTGGAGCGGTTTCACCATGCTACCGAGATTTTCCTTGATCCCGCATGCCAGGGATGCGGCTATCCCAAGCGCATGAACAGTTGACGGCGCATCCAGTCCAAGCATGCGCGCCGCCGCAGCTGCAGCTCCTAGAGTTCCGATGGACGAAGTGCAATGCCAGCCACGCTCGTGATAATGACGCGGATTCATGACCAGTCCAAGCCGGCATTCGATTTCAAATCCGACAATGTAGGCGTCGAGCACGGCATTGCCGGAAGCACGCGCAAGTTCCCCTGTGGCCAGGATTGATGGAACAAGGGCGCAACTGGGATGTGCCATCGACACAAAGCACATGTCGTCATAGTCGTGCGCATGCGCCGCGACTCCGTTTGCAAGGGCAGCATCGCTCGGACTGGCGCAAAGGCCCGTTCCAAGCACACGGCAGTGGCCGCGCGCTTCCGCCACAATCGTTCGACGAATAATGTCTGCCGCGGCTTCGGGAGCGCCTGCCAGAATGACGCCGACGGTATCGCATACTGCAATCGCGGCCCGCTGCCGAGCCTCGACGGGAGGTTTACCGGCAATGATGAATTCCGCCATGCTAAGCGTTGGGCTTCCGGTAGACATCGCCATAACCGGTGCAGGCTCGGGTCGCTCGTTGGGGTCGAGCGCGCTCATGCGCTCATTCGACCTGTCAATTTAGGATGACTTTCGAGGATTCGCCGAATCTCCCAAACCATCTCGCGGCCATAATTATGGCGGGCAAATTCGCCCAGGCGGCTCTGAATGGCTTCTTGCTTCCCCATTTTCTTGATCCAGTACCAATACAGTTTTGGCCGCCCGCCAACGAATTTGCCAAATTCGCTCCAGCCTTCATCGAAGAAGCCGAAGGACGGAATCGACATGCTTCGAGCGTCGCCGTATAGGTAATGGCTCATCAAATCGTGGTTCTTGAATCGCACTGGATCTGGAGAGCGTGGCACATCGGTATAGGGGGCTGACTCGCCATTGTGTTGTTCATCGCGAGGAAATATCCGCAATACGATTTTTTCGGGATTCCAGGACGCGATCCGCGCGACGACAGGCAGATTTCCATGCACATCCGGGCACCAGTCTTCGCCGATCCCGACGACGTAAGTCGTGTGCGGAAATCGCTCGAACCATTCTGTTTCCTCGTCCGTGAGTTCCACTGAATCGTAAGACTTCTGAAACAGTTCACGGTTCCGCCGAATTCGGGCGACGTATTGTTCCCAGGAATACCCTTGAGAGAATCGTTCGGGAGTGATGATCATCTGCCGATTTTATATCACGGTTTCACCTGAGAACATTTTGGTTGCTGAACCGGAAATCACCCGGTAAATTAAGCACACTTCTTGGTCCTGAAAATAGGAGGGAAAAGTTATGAATGCGATCCTCGTCGCGCTACTTTTGGTTCCGCTCGCTCAGAATTCCGGCGATGCCCAGGCGGGTAAAGCTCTCTGGGACGGTGCGGCCACACAGTGCAAAAATTGTCACGGCCTCAAAGGTGAAGGTGCCTTCGGCCCGGATTTGGCCGGCCGTCAGCTGAGCGTGCCGCAATTCCGGCAGGCGGTGCGGAAACCTTGGGGTATTATGCCGGCCTTTACCGAACAACAGCTTAGCGATCAAGAGATCGCGAATCTGGTGGCGTACTTCAACGGCCTGCCAGCCGCAGCACAACCCGGGTCCTGGAGGTTCGACGTTCCAGCGGGAGCACCGCAAGGACAGCAGGTTCTGCTTGCCACAGTTGGCTGCGGCCAGTGTCACGGGCCGACATTCAACGGACCGCGGGCGAATGCAGGGGGCGTCGGCGCGGATTTCGAATGGCTCAAGAAGATGGTCTATGAGCACACCACATCGATGCCGCAGCATTGGAATCTGCTTCAAGAGACACCGGCCGTTCGCGTCCGCATGGGCAACTATTCCAGGTCGAGATTGCCGGAATCCGTCCTCCAGGAAATTTGGCGATTCGCAAATGATCTCGGGCTACGCGTGCCCGTTACCGGGCAGCTCAGCACCGGCTCGCCGGGGGCCGATGGTGTCACTTACACGCTGACGGTCCAGAACGGAGGGCTTGCGGGCAAAGGGCTCACGGCGGAGGACCTCACCATTTCGCTGGCCATCCCCGCGGGTTCTTCCGTGGTCAAGACGACCGGGAACGGCTATCAGGGAGTGCGGCGCGATGAGCAAGCCAAAGCGGAGGTCGCTGTCTGGCGGTTGCCGCGTATAGCTCCAAAGGAACGCCAAAGTTATACGATCACGCTCTCTCGAGCCGGGACCGGCTCCGACAATTTGAAGGGCACGGTGCGGTGGACGAAACCTGCGGTGAAAACGGGGCCGGCCGATGAAGCCAATATTGCCCCACCTCCGCAGCAATCGGCCTCGCGGTAGCGGCGGGAGGGACGAAGGGGGGCGCACACCTGAATTCCCGATTTAATTGGG
>Ga0209375_1001325_pt1 | contig 18850 bp, 12 predicted proteins | sample GraSoiAngelo_131_FD_185888 | JGI IMG/M metagenome (GOLD analysis project Ga0209375, IMG submission 185888) | Grasslands soil microbial communities from the Angelo Coastal Reserve, California, USA - 14_0929_02_30cm (SPAdes) (version 2) | ecosystem: Environmental > Terrestrial > Soil > Grasslands ... | reverse complement strand
TCCAACCGTCATTGTCGTAGTCGAGGAAGCGAACGCCCCATCCGGAGTGGGGCATGGTGATGCGAGCGATACCGGACGTGAAGCTGTCGTAGGTGAAAGTGGAGTCGCGGTTGTTTTGGTAGAGGGCGTAGCGCTGGTTGGCTAGGTCCGTAATGATCAGATCCGGCCAGCCGTCATTATTATAGTCGGCGAAATCGACGCCCATACCGGCGAAAGTGCGGCCGTCGCCGTCGACGGCGACTTCGGAGAGGAGGCCCACCTCTTCAAAGGTTCCGTCGCCTTTGTTGTGATAGAGGAATTCGACCATAGAGTCGTTGGCAATGAAGAGATCAATATGGCCGTCGCGGTCGTAATCGGCGAGAGCGATACCCAGGCCTTTGCCGCGTTTTGCGAGACCGATTTTTTGCGAGACTTCCGTGAAATGGCCGTTGCCGTCGTTGTGGTAGACGAGTGGAGAAATGGCCTGAAAGACGTCCGGATGACAATAGGCACGGTAGCCTTCTTTGTGTTCGCCGCACCAGATGTCGTCGAAATCCCACTGAAGGTAGCGGAGGACAACAAGATCGAGCAAGCCGTCATTGTCTAAATCGCCCCAGGCGGCGCTGGTAGACCAGCCAGAGCCGGCAACGCCAGCTTTCTCGGTAACGTCGGTGAAAGTCCCGTCGCCATGGTTGTGGTAGAGCTTGTTGCCGCCGTAAGCCGTAACGTAGAGATCTTCGAAGCCGTCGTTGTCGTAATCGCCGACAGCGACGCCCATGCCGTAGCCAGCGCCTTGCAGACCGGCCCTTTCCGTCACGTCTTCGAAGGTACCATCAGCCTTCTGGTGATAAAGACGGTTCCAGTAGTTTGGTCCGGTCTTCTGAGGGGTGGAGCCTTTGGGCGTGGGATCCTGGAGGGGTGCGCCGTTGACCATAAAAATGTCCAGGCGACCGTCGTTATCGTAATCGAAAAGGGCGACGCCGCCGCCCATGGTCTCCACCAAATAATGCATGGGGGTGTGCGAAGAGAAGTAATTGAAGTGGACTCCGAGAGCGGCGGTACCGTCAGTGAACCTTCCGGGAAATGGCTTCTCCCCGCCAGCCGAGGGACCCGATCGCCGGACAACGGCAGCCCCCATGAGTAGTACACCGAAAGAAAGGCTCAAGAGAGCGCGCATACTGGATTGATTTTACAGCATGACAGCGGGAAGGACCGCGTCAAGGGCTTACGGCAGGCGGTTCCGGCCCGGCAATGAGGAGAAATATCTTTTGAGAATGCAACACCTTAGGCGGGAACGTTCAAATGACATCGAAGCGGATTGACACCGCGGGAACGCCCATGAAGAGTGCAGCTAGGGCAAAGCGGAGGTGCGTGAGGTTGTGCTGCGTTCCGGTCACGAAGGGTGTTTTTCGACCGTAACGTGGACTAACTCCGATGGTAGGCTTGTCAGAATTCTGCTCGATCGTGTTAGGCCCGCAAGGGATGGGAGCACTCGAAGGTTTTGCCGGAGCAACGACACTCACCGCCCAAGCTTTAGGAGCGACAGTCACCAAACAATCGGGAGGGAATGCCCGATTCGGTGCGGCGAATCAGCGCGCTATGGACCTAGGCCTTGGTTTATCTTGATAAACTCTAAGCGAAATTTCCCGTCTGCTCGAGGAGACTCGTCATGCGAAAATTCCAGAAGACCCTGCTGTCCAGCGTCCCCGTAGTGTGTCTCGCTCTGACCGTTGCGTGCTTCGCGCAGACCACTTCACAACCAACCTGATTTGAGCAAGGAACCGACGCTCTATGTCGTTGGTTACGCGCACCTCGACACGGAATGGCGCTGGGAATACCCGCAGGTCATCAACGAATACCTTCGCAAGACTATGGAGGAGAACTTCGCGCTGTTCGAGAAGTACCCGCACTATGTCTTTAACTTTAGCGGAGCCAATCGCTACCGCTTGATGAAAGAATATTATCCAGCCGAGTTTGCCAAGCTCGCGCAGTATGTTCATGCGGGGCGATGGTTTCCTGCGGGCTCGTCGATGGAAGAAGGGGATGTGAATGCGCCGAGCGCGGAGGCGATTATCCGGCAAATTCTCTATGGGAATGAATGGTTTCGCAAAGAGTTCAGCAAAGCCAGCGCAGAATATATGCTACCCGACTGCTTCGGGTTTCCCGCCTCCTTGCCGACAATCCTGGCGCACTCGGGCGTCAAGGGATTCTCGACACAAAAATTGACGTGGGGCTCTTCGGCTGACGCCGGAGGACCGGAATCGATCGAAAGGACTCCGGAAGGAACGCCCTTTAACGTCGGAGTGTGGGTCGGCCCCGACGGCGAGAGCGTTCTGGCGGGGCTGAACCCTGGCAGTTACAGCGGCGGAATTTATACCGATCTCAGCAAGCCGCTACACGAGCCGCCACCCAACCCCACGCTGAAAGAAATCGAGACGAAGTTTCAGGCGCTGCGGGAGAAATATGGGCGGCGCGGTGGACAAACACCCGATCAGAAAGACATCGAGGAGTTCCTGAGCCTGCGGGATCAGCGAGATGGTCTGGTCAAGGTGGAGCAAGACCGCAACCGGGAATGGCATCAGGGAGATTGGGCAGCTCGAGTAGAGCATAACGGCAAAGTCAGTGATGTCTTCACGGATTACCACTATTACGGGACGGGCGACGTCGGCGGATCACCGGATGAGGACTCGGTGAAGCGGCTCGAGGCCATCGTTACGAAAGGCACGGCAAGCTTCCCGCCCGAGGGCGAGGCCTCCTTTTTCAGGAGGCAGTCCCATCCCCAGTGGCCCGAGGTCAAAGTAGGAGACGGACCGGTCCACGTGATTTCCGCCACGGCGGACCAAATGTTCCTGGATATCACTCCCTCGGAAGCCAAAGGGTTGCCGAGATACGCCGGCGAAATGGAGCTGACCAACCACTCGGCCGGGTCACTCACGTCGCAGGCGTACCAAAAGCGTTGGCTGCGCAAAGAAGAATTGCTCGCCGACGCCGCGGAGAAAGCCTCGATCGCGGCGGAATGGCTGGGGGCACGAACGTATCCGCGTGAGCGACTGTACCATGCATGGACGCTGGTGATGGGCGGGCACTTTCACGACATCGCTGCGGGCACAGCCACGCCGAAGAGCTACGAGTTCGCGTGGAACGATGACGTCATCGCGATGAATCAGTTTGCGGGAGTACTAACCAACGCAACCGAAGGGGTTGCGGCGGCCCTGAATACGGAAGTGAAAGGCGTCCCCGTGGTGGTCTTCAATCCGCTCAACATCGCGCGAGAAGACGTGGTGGAAGCCAGTGTGGAATTCCCCGGCGGAGTGCCCCAAGCCGTTCATGTCACCGGTCCCGGCGGCAACGAAGCTCCAGCGCAGATCTCGGGGGGGAAAATTCTATTTCTAGCGCAGGTGCCGCCGACAGCCTACGCGGTTTACGATGTGCAACCAGGCGAGGCCTCCGGCACGTCGACGCTGAAAGTATCGAACGATTCGCTCGAAAACCAGTATTACCGCGTTCGCCTGAATGGCGATGGGGACGTCGCAAGCATCTTCGACAAAACGATAGGCAAGGAACTGCTGTCCGCGCCGGCGAGGCTGGCTATCTCCTACGACAACCCGCAGCAGTGGCCGGCGTGGAACATGGACTGGGACCAGGAGCGGACACCGCCGAAGGCGTACGTGAGCGGGCCTCCTAAGATTCGCGTTGCGGAGAATGGGCCGGCGCGCGTGGCGCTGGAAGTTGCAAGGGAAACCGCCGGCTCGGCGTTCGTGCAGACGATCCGGCTGTCCGCGGGGGACGCGGGCAAGCGAGTGGAATTCGGCAACGTGATCGACTGGAATACGAAGGAGTCCAACCTGAAGGCGGCGTTTCCATTGACCGCTGCAAACCGCGTGGCGACCTATAACTGGGACATAGGTACGATCGAGAGGCCAACCGCAGAGCCGAAAAAATTTGAAGTTCCCTCGCACCAGTGGATTGACCTGACAGACATAAGCGGCGAATTCGGGGCCACGGTCCTCACCGACTGCAAGAACGGTTCCGATAAGCCGAATGATCACACTATCCGCCTCACGCTCGTTCGGACTCCAGGCACGGCCGGCGGATATCACGACCAAGGCACGCAGGACCTCGGGCACCACGAATTTGTGTACGGCATCGCCGGCCACGCCGGGAGTTGGCGCGACGGGCAAACCGATTGGCAAGGGCAGCGGCTGAACGCCCCGCTGATTGCCTTCGAAACCTCCAAGCATGCGGGAGCCCTGGGGCAGGAGTTTTCTTTGCTAAAGGTAAGCAACCCGCGGATTCGGGTTTTGACGCTGAAGAAAGCCGAGCAAAGCGAGGAGATCATCGTGCGGATGGTGGAACTGGACGGAAAACCGCAGGAGAACGTGCGTGTGTCGTTCGCCTCGCCGGTCGTTGCGGCGCGCGAAGTGAACGGCCAGGAGCAGCCGATGGGCCCAGCAACCGTAAGCGATGGCGCGGTGGTGACCTCGTTTTCGGCCTATCAGCCGCGTACCTTCGCGGTCAAGCTGGCGGCGACGACCGGGAAGGCCAGCAGCGTACATTCTGCCCCGGTGAAGCTGCGCTACGATCTCGCAACCGCCAGCAACGACGGCACAAAATCGTCCCAAGGATTTGACGGCAAAGGCAATGCGTTGCCTGCGGAGATGCTGCCTTCGCAAATCCAATTCGACGGTGTGGAGTTTCAACTGGCCCCGGCAAAAACTGGCGTGCCCAACGCACTCGGCGCAAAGGGCCAGACGATTGAGCTTCCCCCGGGAAGCTATAACCGCCTGTACTTGCTAGCCGCTTCCATTGATGGCGACCAGAAAGCCGTGTTCGAAGCAGGCCGTAAACGACTCGAGTTGAATATTCAGGACTGGAGCGGATTCATCGGGCAATGGGATGACAGGCAGTGGACGGCGAAAGACACCATGATTCCGGCAAGCGGAGGGCGGCCGGCTCGCACCGTGCACGACGATTACGCGGAGATGACCGGCATCAGGCCGGGCTACATCAAGCGCGCGGACCTGGCGTGGTTCTGCTCGCATCACCACAACCCTGCGGGCGACAACGTGGCCTATTCCTACTCGTATTTGTTCGGCTACGCCGTCGCTTTGGAACCCGGAGGCAAGAGCATCAAGCTGCCGGATAACCCTAAGATCCGGATTCTCGCAATGACCGTGGCGGAGGAAAATCCGAGCATAAAGCCAGCGCAGCCCCTGTACGATGTTCTTCCTCCGGCAGCAGCGGGCGGCAAGGATTTTCTACTTTCTAGCTCAACCACAAGCCTCTCCATCACGCAGGGGCGAAGCGCCACAGTAGTGGTCGGTGTAACGCCGAGGAATGGGTTCCAGAGCAACGTGAGCCTGGCGGCGACAGGACTGCCTGCCGGAGTAACGGCAACTTTTAGTTCGCCGAACGCCTCTGGAACAAGCACGCTAACGCTAAAAGCAGGCAGTTCGGCACACGCAGAGATTGCTACAGTCACTGTCACGGCCACGTCAGGCAGGTTGTCGCAGAATGTCCCTATCCTTCTGAAGGTAGTCGCGGTGAAGACGGGGACAGTGGCAGTTGATCTCACTTCGGCCTACAACCTAACGGGTATCTACACAGACGGATCGACGTTTGACGAGACCTCTAGCCTTGATGGTGGCGGATTCGCGCTCCCCGAGCAGCCTGTGGGCGCCACGCAAGAATGGGATGGCGTTTTGTTTCGGCTAGGCCCGGCCAATGCGCCGGATGTCGTCACGGGGGAGACGGTTACTCTAACTGCTGGTAAGTTTGGCGCTTTGAAGATTCTTGCTACCGGTGTGGAAGGCAGCCAGAAATCGCAAACCTTCACCGTCGCGTATGCCGACGGAACGTCTTCGACTTTCACGCAGAGCCTGAGCGACTGGTATTCACCGGGAAACTTCAGCGGAGAATCTATGGCCGTGACTGTTCCTTATCGCCTTACGGGCGATGGGGAAACGGATGACGGTACCTTCCATATCTTCGGCTATTCGTTCGATCTCGACAGCAGCAAGGTGGTGCGCAGCGTGGCCTTGCCTAGGAATCGTAATGTGGTGGTCCTTGCTATGACGCTCGTCCCTTCAACGCAGTAAAACAGCACAGCCGAAATGTAGAAAACGGCGTAAGCCTTCGCGAGGGTGACGTCCTGATTCGCCGTGGGAACGTCCACGAGAAGAATGAGTTGGTGCCTTTTTCATCCAAGCCACTAAAATCTTCGGAGCCGTCGTTACAAACGGTATGGCAATTCCGTATCGGCTGCTACTGCGCGCCAATAGACTTCGGAATCGCCAATATCCTACTTCTCAGTGATCAGCTTAAACTGCGCCGTGTCGGGATTGGCGGGTTGTTCCATGAACACGCGTGTCTCCACGGTTTTGTAGAGCTCTTCAGGCCTAAGCGGAACCAGGCCGGGCGTGGCGCTTGGTAGATGGCGGAGTATGGAGGCGAACACGACCTCGCGTCCAGAGAATGCGCTGAGGTTCTTGTACTCTGTCAGCAATACGATAGAGTTCGGATCGCCTGCTGAGGAACCAAGCGCTGCCAGTAGCACTTCAGAGACCCGGTGGTAGCTTAGAACCACACCCTGCCGTTTAGCCTCCTGTCGGATGCGCATCCAGTGATCGTCGAGATAGCCAAGGGCCAGTGCCGTCTTGCCGGGTTGCACCTCGATGAACTCCATGGCCCAAACCGGTCTTTCCGCGACCTCCGGGCTTTGCGCGTCTCCCTTAGCAATGAAACAAAGGGAGCAGAGAAGGAGACTCGCGAATGTCAGGACTCGCATTGGCTTTACCTCCCGTCTGGTCAGACTTCCTGACCGTTTTACACGGCATCGTAACACGGCCCCGCAACGGCACCAACCATCCGCTAGCGATCCCGTTCGATGTATGAGCGGCCTTGGACATGAAACGGCGGGACTCGCTCGAAGTTTGGTTTCGCTGACTTACTCAAGCATTTCCTTAGCGTACTTCGTACTTTATCCAAAAGAGGAATTGTGGGCATCTCTTCGTCAACGCCCCAAGTGCACCGGGCGACCTGACGATGTCCGAAAATCACGGGGCCATCTGAACGGGAACGGCGAAGTTCTAAGACGGCCGCGAGTCTCGCCTGACAGTCGATCAGAAGGGCAACAGAATGAAGCGAGAACGACCTGCCATGGACGCGCAAAAGCAGTAGTATGTTCCTCGGGGGAGCAATCCATAAATCCCGCGAGGAGTCTCGATGCAGCGAACACCTACCCATCCGGCGCTTGGATTTCTCGTCCTTGGTGCCCTTTTGGTTTCTTCGCCAACAACTCCAGGACAGTCGTGTTCCTTCAAGCCTGTTCTACAGGGACGCGTTTGTACCAAGCCGGGCGCACCATGCAAGCCACCTACGGTGGGTAGTGGAAATGTGGGCAAGTGCACGACCGAGGGTTTGCATCCGGAAGAGCTTGCATGCGAATGCCAGGGCTCGCCGACTCCGAGCTATAACATAACCCTGTCTCCCCTGTCGCCGACTTACATTGATACAGACGTCGCAACGTCCACCATCACAGTCATTGCATTTAACGGCTTTACCGGCAAGGTGGACTTTAGCTGCACTGTCTCCGGAGTGCCCCATCCCGCGCCATCCTGTGCGAACCCTGCTTCGGCGACCGTGACCAACGGCTCTGCCACCTCGCTGTTGAGGGTCTCTGCAAGCACTTCTGCCGCGGAGGGCACCTATACGGTTACAGTCAACGCAGTGGATGGCCATGGACGGCCGCCGGACAACGGGTCACAGTCTTCGACCGTGTCCGTTTCCCATGTGCGCTGGATCCTCATGGGCGGCGGGCGCATTTCGCTCCTTACTTTCGTCGCGTTGCTGGCGCTATGGAGTGTGCGGCTCCTGTGGCGCGACAAGAGAGATGCTTGACGATGAGCTCGCAACCTTTGTTGCACGCAAAGCTTGACCTGGCGGCCATTCGCATGCCTTGGCTCAACCGAGAATTTCTGCTTCGCGCGAGCTTCGTCGCCCTGTTTGTTCTCCTTACCTATCAGTTCCCGTGGCGATGGCTGCGGTTCGTAACTTCAGCAGCCGTCCTGCGTATTTCCTCATCCCTCGGCATGGCCACCGCGCGCGTGTCGTTTGATACCATTCGCATTCAAGGGCAGCTCTTCAGGGTCGTGATCGCCTGCACGTTTGTCGATGTCTTCATGGGGTCGATTCCCCTTCTATGGGACGTTAGAAAATCCTTGCTCCGAAATGCCTCGCGGCTCCTGGCAGTCGCCGTCATTTTTTTCGGCTTGAACCTGGTCCGGTTGGAAATTGCGCAAGTCCTCTATTTTCGCGGCGTACCGTGGACGTTGGCAGACGAAGTCCTCGGTGGATTTGCTTATTTTGCGGTTTGGCTCTTTCTTTGGCGGCGAACTTGGCGGCTTCTACGCGAAGTGTGAACCAACGCGGTCTTTCTTTAACGAAATGCTCACTGCCTCGAATGTACCCACCACTTCTTCGGCGAAAGGCTTCGATACTCGCGGAGAACCCTTCGCTTGATGCTATCGCCTACGTACCATCGCCGTTGGAAAACTCTCGAGACTTGCTCAGCCTGTCCCGCCGTTGGCAAAGGCTTTGGTTTAGCCAAACTCCTTCCATGAGACGGTCATCACGCGTCGCTCTTGCGGTAAAAGCAGTGGGGTAGACGGGAATGGCCCGGACTATTGAATCGTTACCGTAACGGCGGTCTGAGCCTGGCTGACGCCATTTGCGGTGAGCGCAGCATTCACGGTGAACATGTAGGTCCCCGCAGTTGTGCCGGGATTTGTCGGCGGGAGTGGTGGCGTCGTAGCGCTTCCACCACCACAGCCAACGAGCGCGCCGAAGATGACAAAAGTGAAGAGGAAAGTAGCTACGACTCGGCGATTAGGATACCGCGCAGCGGCGCCCAGCAAGAAGAAGCAAACCGCGAGCACTCCCGCACTGGCGACCAGAGGCGGCTGCCCTTTCGCCAAGCGCCAATCCTGCAAAGACAAGGAACTGGCGCTCGAAGAGGGGGCCGCGGAGTTAACGGTCATGACCGCTGTGACAGCGCCTGTGCCGGTAATGTTCAGTGCATCCGAGGGAGCGCTACAGGTAGGGAGATGCACGGCTCCGGGCGGAGAGGAAGTTAGCGCACAAGAGAGATAAACCGCGCCAGTGAATCCGTTGCCCGGGGTCACGGTGATCGTGGAGGTGTTGCTCGTGGTGGCTCCAGGAGACGCGATGGTGACCGGAGTCGCCATAACGCTGAAGGGTGGAAGAAAACCCTGGGTGACGATGAGGGACACGTTCACGCTGGCTGGACCATAAGTGGAGTCGCCTGAATAGGAGACATTGATTGGGACCGTAATTTGGCCATTGGTGGGAGGGAAGAAAAGACCGCCCGGGAGTGCCATTGAGCTCGCCGAGCCGTTCTTGAGCGGTTCTGTGTCGTTCCATTCCGACTCAGATCCGCCGGCTGAGAAACTTACGGTTCCCGTGGGAATTGGCAGGCCATTTTGACCAGTAACCGTGGAGGTGATCTGAGTGAACTCACCCTGATTGATGGAACTCGGATTGGCGGCAGCCGAAAGCGTGGCGGCGTTTTCAACCACAACGGGGAACGTCGCGGTGGTGGAAATATAGTTGGCGTCGCCACTGTAACTCGCAGTGACGACATCCTTGCCCAGAGGTAGGGTGGAGACGCTGAGGTTGGCTGAGGAGGCAAAGAGATTGTTGTAGTGGGGAACCAGGGGAACGGTTCCAATGGCAGTATTCCCAAAAGTAAAGCTAACTGTGCCCGTCGGGGCAACCGGGGCGGAATCGTAAACAGTGCAGACGCCGGCTTCCCTGCACACCGGTCCAGAAAACTGATTCCTCACGTGCAGCTCAAGCGTCGTCGCCGAACCGAGAGCCACGGGAGACGGCTTCGCGTCCAAAAAGGCTACGCTCGATGCTTTCGTGATGGTAAACGTGAGAGGCGTCGTGCTGGTGGACGCGTTGAAGCTGGCGTCACCGGAGTAGCTGGCGCTCAAACTGTTCGGGCCGACCGGAAACGAAAGAGCAGGAGTCCATTCGGCAAATCCTTGGGCGTTTAGACGCAAGGGGCCCGAGCTGACGTTGGAACCAGCCGTGTCGGTGAAGGTGACCGTTCCCGTGGCGACACCATCGGTGCCGCCATTCGGTGCATTCACGGCGATAGGCTGGGCGTCAATCACGATGTAGGCGCCATAAGGATAGCTTGCGCCGTTTGCTATGGGAGCCAAAGAACTGTTGCTTGCGTTGCCGTAGCTTCCGGTGATGGAGACTGCACTGCCTTCTGGAGCGACACTGAGAGTAATCGGCGCGGAGGTGCTTGGACCAAAAACGAGGTCGCCCGCATATCTCGCGGTGAGTTGGTATTGGCCGCCGGGAAAGTTGTTCACGGTGGCCGAAGCGGCGCCGCCGTTCAGGGTCAATTCGTTTAGGCTGATGTTAGCCGCTGCGGCGCTTTCCGCAGGAAGCAAAACAACATCGCCCGTCGGTGTGCCGCCATTGCCGGTGACCGCCACGCTCACGTTAATGGCGGTCCCGTGCGTAAAGGTCGTCTGACTCAGGTTCAGCGAAGTGTTGCTCGCTGTAAAGTTCAGCGAGTTCCAATATTGGACAAGCAGATTCGCGTCGACGCTGCCTAGGCCCGTGGCGTGATCGTAGCCTGGGCCGGCGTAGTAGTGGCCGAGGATATAGAACCCTTTCGTGTTGTCATTGGCGGTGCTTAGCATGCAAGAGGACGAACTTTGCCGGCAAGGTACGTCATTGCTCCCGATCGAAATATCATGAAAAACCGAGGGCTGCTGCATGGCGAGCGGATAAAGAACGAAATTGGCTTGCCCCTGACGTCCGTACTTCTGAATGACGAGGGCCATAATCCCGGCCATGGCCGGTGAAGAGGCTGAGGTGCCGCCTATCGCGGTGATTTCCTGCCCGGTGCAGTCTTCCTGGGGCAGGCAGATAGGATAGAAGCTATCGTTTTCGCCGTCCGCAGCGAAGAGGGCCACGTCGGGAAGGTCCCGCGCGCCATCGGCGGGCACTCCCTCACCGCTTTGCCAGGTTGGTTTCGGATAATAGATGCTCGCGCCCCCACTTCCGGCCACGATCGTGGGTTGATTCGGGTTGTAGACGCTACCATCGTAAAGATCCATCCCGAAAGCTTGGTTCCAGGGTTGCTCGTGAACAGTTTTCAAGAGCGAGGCAGCCGGCGTCGTGGGGCTCGGCATCGCTATATTCCAATAACTTGCCAGTTCGGCGCTCTGAGCGCCAGCAGTGCTGTTATAGCTTGTGTAGAAGAAATCGGTGCCCCCGACGGAGATGTTCCACGGCGTGGAGGAAAAGCCGTTCACGGCGAGGCCGAGCTGAGCTGGCTCGGGCGCGTTGAAATCGTCACAGCCCGCAGAACCGCTGTCGCCGGAGGAGACCAATGAGGTCTGCCCTTGGGCGGCCGCCTGCTCCCAAAGCGCGGCCCAGAACTGATTGCCGGATGAACCGAGCGCTTGTTCACACTGGCCATAGCTAGTGCTCAGAACCGAAGCGACGTCGTCGTCGACGGCACGCTGTGCCGCGAGCAGCAGACCGGACTGAACCGTCGTGTCAGCGGCGGTGTAAAGATTCACGGTGGCCCCGGGGGCTACCGCACCGGAAACTTCTACATCGAGAAAGGACTCCACTTCCGCCCAATTCCCATGATTCACCGAGGCACTTGGCCCCGGATCGAGACCGTCAACGATGATGTTGAGCGTGCCAACCGGTAACCCGAAGAATGAACGGTAGTTTGCTACCACGTCCGGATAAACGTTCGAGGCGCCAATAAGGCCGATGTTGACACCCGTCCCGTCGATGCCGGCCGCGTATAACGGATTCAAATCGTATTGGACTGCAAAATCAGCAGGCGCCAGAGCCAGCAGCGGAGGGGAATTCCCAATTGTCCATTCCGGGTGGACCACGTGGGTTTTGCGATCGTATAAGGCTTTGCCAAGAACCTTGACCTGCGGTGTTGGACGGAAGTCGTGGAGCGGCGTGATCCCTGCAATCACGGGGGCGAGGGCGGCGGGAATTTGCGGGTCGCGGTTGTTGGCAGAGTGTGCTTGGCCGTTGACGACGTAGGTGTGAATTTCTGTGCCAAAGGCTTCGCGGAGTTGTCCGGCACTCCCGGAAAACTCGATCACCATCTTCCCTTTTCGAGCACCGGCAACAGAGAAACCGTGCCTTTGGAGCCAAACAGCGACTGCCGCAATCTCGGAGTTCCGGGCTCCATAGAGTTCGCCAAATTGTTTGGGCGTGAGCCACTTGTGATAGCTGGGGCTGCCCTGCGTGTGCGCATCTCGGAGGAACTGCCGGAGCGCGGCCACGCGCTCCGGAGAGCGCTGAAACAACAACAGCATCCGCTGAACCGGTATGGAATCGGGGACGGCACCCTGATCGTAGCGAGCCTGCGCCAGCGGGTGCACGTTTCCCTTCAGCGTGACACGAACGCGCTCATCGATTGCCTGAGTGATGCGGGAGCGCTGCAAGGTCTGCGCGGCAGCAAAGCTGCCGGAAAAGGCACCAAGCAGACCGAGCCAACCCAACAACCGGCAGCCAAAAAACCATCTTGGCCCTATCGCTCGACCGGGAGACGTGCGGTGGAAGGTTCGGTTCATAGGGTTGGACGTTCTGCTGGGAAAATGGATGTTTTATGGCGCCTCCCAAGCCATACAAAGCTGCTTTTCTATACTAATGCGTTTACTCTGGCGGTGATCGGCTAACCACCGCAAGAGTTAACGCCGGACGGTTGAGCGGGAAAGTTCGCCCCTTTCGTCATTCGGTAAGATGGATAAATGCTGGGGAAGTTATCGAGAATTATAGGTTTTCGAAGGCAGAGGCGCAAGGGCCACCTGACGGCCTTGACACCGACATCCATTGCATCCCAATTCACCGCCGAATCGTCTAAGCGTGTAAAGCCCAGGAGGTAAGCTGCCAGTCGGCTTGAGGGGGGCGCGAAGATGCGAAATTTTTTCTTTTTGCAAACCTTTATCCAAGACCTGAAGTATGCAGTACGCAGCCTGCGTAAGAATCCCGGTTTCGTCTCCGTTGTGGTTGCATCGCTGGCGCTGGGCATCGGTGCAAACAGCACCATCTTTAGCGTGATGAACACGCTGCTGTACCGGCCATTGCCGTATCGCGGCGCAGACCGGATGGTGGCCATTTGGGAAACGCCGCTCGGCCATCCCGATCAGTGGCAGCCTCCGCCGATCGCCGAAGTGCTCGATTGGCAAAAGCAGAGTCGTGTCTTTGAAGATATCGCGTTAGCGAGCGGCACGGAATCCTCCATTCTTTCGGGTAAGAACGGATCCGAGTCGATTCACATTCAGGACGTCACGCCGAATTTTTTCGGTCTGCTGAGCGTCAAACCCATACTGGGACGAGCCTTTGTTGCCGACGAACAGCAGGAACTCACGCAGGCCGTAGTTATTAGTGATTCGTTTTGGAAGGGGCATTTCGATGGCGACCCGGGGGTGCTTGGGAAAAGCTTCACGAATCACAACACCGGTATTGCCTCTACGGTAGTCGGAGTCATGGCTCCAGGCTTCGCTCCGTTTTACGGCGACCGCATTGACCTGTGGCAGCCGATCAATCCAGCGAGCTCGAGGTATGCGGCGCGGCAGGATCATTGGCTCATGCCGGTGGCGCGGCTCAAGCCGGGCGTGAGTATTGCGCAGGCGCAGGCGGAAATGGACGTGATTGCTCGCCAGCTCGAGCAGGCTTACCCCGCGACGAACAAAGGTATCGGCAAAAAAGTGCAACCTCTGCACGAGGCGCTTTTCGGCTGGGCCCGGCAGCCGTTGTATCCGTTGCTCGGCGCTGTGTCTTTTGTTTTGTTAATTGCTTGTGCGAATTTGGCGAACCTTTTGCAGTCCCGGACGGAAACGCGGCGAAGCGAATATGCGGTGCGAGCTTCCCTGGGAGCCGACCGGCAGCGGCTGATGCAGCAACTCTTCGCGGAGAGTGGCCTGCTAGCATTGCTCGGGGGAGTCCTTGGTGTGGCACTGGCCCACTGGGGCATTCAGATTTTCCGCGCGCTAGTGGGCGACTTCCCGAGCGCCGAGAGCATTGCGATTGATGCGCGGGTGCTGCTTTTCACGCTGGGGATTTCTCTCTTAACGGCATTCATTTTTGGACTTATACCCGCCCTGCAAGCGTCGCATCCCGATCTCAACAATGCCCTGCGGGAAGGGGGGCGGCGAACCGTTGCTGGATCGCGCAGCCGCACGCGGCACGCTCTCGCGGTCAGCGAGGTGGCGCTAGCCATGGTGCTGCTCATCGGCGCGGGCCTGTTGATCAACTCCATCCTGCGCATGCAGCGCGTGAATCCCGGATTCGACTCGAGCAACCTCCTGACCATGAGCATTCAATTGCCGGAAGGCGGCCAGTACATGCATCGTGTGCCCGGCGGGGATATGGAACAGGCCACGCCGGCGGTGAATGCATTTTACAAACAACTGCTGGAAAGGGTTGCTGCGCTGCCTGGCGTCGAATCCGTTGGTTCCATCACCGGTCTTCCTACACGGTTCTCCGAGGGGTACACCTTCTCGATCCTGGGACACCCTGAAACGCCGCCGGACCAGCGGCCGCGTGCCGGCTACAACGAAGTCATTCCGGGCTTTTTCCGCACCTTCAAGATTCCGCTGAAAAAGGGGCGCTATCTTGATGATCACGATACAGAGGCCGCGCCTTGGGCGATTGTCGTGAACGAAACGTTTGCGCATCGCTTCTTTCCGAACGAAGACCCGATCGGGCAGCAGATTCTGTTGCGTTACGACCCATACCCGGTAAACGAGCGCCGCCCGCGGCAAATTGTCGGGGTCGTCGGCGACGTCAAGCATTGGGGCCTGGGCCAACCAGCGCCGCCGTTCATTTATGCCTCGCTTTGGCAGCAGCCCGCGGTGTATCCGGGAGGGGCGATTGTCGCGCACTTATGGCAAACGCTAGCGATACGAACGGCTCCAGGCGCGCGCCGCGTGGGAGACTTAGCAGCGTCGGTGAAGAAGATTGTGTCGGAACTCGATCCCGACCAGCCCGTTGGCGAAGCGATGATGATGGATCAGGTCCTCGCGCGGTCCATGGGCGAGTATCACTCGTACACGGAACTGTTGGGAATCTTCGCGGGCATCGCTGTGCTGCTTGCGGTGACGGGCATCTACGGTGTGATGTCTTATTTTGTCAACGAACGCAGGCGGGAATTTGGGATCCGCGTTGCCCTGGGCGCGCAATCCGCTGACGTTTTAGGCATGGTTGCGAAGACCGGATTGCGGCTGGCGCTGATCGGAGTCGGCGTAGGCGCTCTCTTGGCGCTCGGGGTCACGCGCGTAATCTCGGCAGTACTGTACGACGTCAAGCCTTGGGATCCGGTGACGTATGCCGCTGTTGGGGTCGTGCTAACCGCCGTAGCTCTGTTGGCTTGCTTTGTACCGGCTTGGCGCGCGAGCAAAGTCGATCCGATCACCGCACTACGCTACGAATAACTTCTCGCCACAACCTCCGTGGCAACAGCGTCCTGGCAGGCACGAGCCGTGCAACAGACGGCACGAGATCTTGGAGCTGATGTTCGGATCATGGCTCACGATCCCGACCCGGAGGCCGGTGGCCAGCAAACGGCCTTGATGAGCATTACATTACATATGGTGACCCTGACCCATCCGTTTTTGCACCGCCTGCTGGATATACTGTTCAGGCAGGGCATCGGTAAGAGCCGATTACCGGAAGCGCGGCTCATAGGCTCATAGACTGCGGGCTGTCAGGAAGGGTCCGCTGCCCTCTTGAACCGCACTCGAAGCGACGAGCTACCTCGTAATCCTTGCCTCTGTGCGAGCCAAAAACTCCAGTCCCAGACCAAATGTCTTGCGTTGAAGAGCTTTGCAGTAAACAACTCTTGCGCGTGCCCGAAGTTCGTCCCGGAAAGATTTGATAAGCACAATGGTACCGGGCTCCCAAGGCCGCTCTGTCTGGACTCGCATTCCGTATGAAGTGATGTTTTCCGTAGAAACCTGCTCAGTTAGCCACGGCTGCGCCAGATTCGAAACCAGCACCTGAAGCCTTGCGGAATTGCGCTTTTCTCTCCGGCCCTCCATCAGTCCACCTTTAGCTGGCCAGACTAGACACCCAGCTGCGTAGGGCAGGCCTGACGCCTAATTCCCAAGCGCTTTATTAAGGCCGCGAGGTGTTGGCAGTCCTGGCGATTAATAGCGATGAATTTCAGCCCCACGCCCTTCCCGGGTTTTGCGTGGCGAACCTCGGCACTGGCGCGAATCTGTCCCTCACCGGCAAGGAAGTGGAGCGTCACAAGAGCTCCTAGGTGCTCCTCAACGGGGCTTTCCATGAACAAGCCACTTGGGCTGAGATCGCGAACGCGTGAGAGGCCTTCTCGACCGTCGCAACTCCAGAAAGCGTAGACGCTTTCCTCCGCCTCAACCCGCGAGGTATGCCTGCGGAAACAGGACATCGTTTGCGGCATGCTTTCCGCTGGTCGATTTAGCACCAGACACCTACCATAATGAACATTTAGCTGACTACTGGATTAAGCCCGGAGAACCACACAAACAACCAGACAAAAGCTGCAAAAGCCTATCGGGTAAAGACCTGCTACGCAAAGCGATCTTTGCGTACGGAGCTTACGAAAGATGGCTACGACAGAAAAATGGCGCCCGAGCTGCTCGACCTGGCGAAAGGGAGTAAGGGGAACAAGGATGCAGTCGCGAACGATATGTCGGTTCGCGAGAACCTTATCGAGACTCTGGAAGTAGAAAAAAATCGGCTGGACGCAGACACAAAGATGATCGCCCAGAACGAGCGCGAGCGGCTGATGAAAGAGCAGTTCTTAAAACACTTCCGTCGTGGTTCAGCGGCCGGAACTCCTTCCAAAGTATTGCTTCGCTTCGGACGCAACCATTTACCTCGAGGGTACGATGCCCGGGGCATATCGACACTGGGCAATTTCATCGCGGAGTTTGCCGTAGGGGAGGGGAGGAAGACATTTAATGTCGGAGCATTTGGCGCCGGCGGTAAAGCGACGTTACATGGAGATACGTGGGACGCGGATGAACGAAGGGACGAACCGGCTTTTGCCCTGCTTGCCGAAAAGGCAAGGTACTCAGCAACAGTTTTTGATCTCCGTCCCCTTCGGGCGCTGCTGCACCGGATTCCTCAACAGAAACGTTCTGCCGTTGAGACCAGTCTCATCTATTGGGCTGACTCGTATGACGCTGTGATCTGCTACAAAACTGTGACGCCCTTGAAGCCCTAGCCGTCGTGAACCGGCCTCAACTCACATCCCGCCCCAGTCATTGGCCGGCTCGAAGGTATTCGACTCGCCTCGTAAGTCTGAGAACCGCGATGTGACGGACTGCCCATTTGCTGTCGTTGGCGTCGCGAATGAGTCTGTCATCTGTCAATCAGAACTTCGACGAGCCCACGCCCGCACTTCGGTTCTGGTTGCGGAGAATAGCGGCCTACACCGTATCGATGGTGAGGTCGTAGCGCTCGACAGCTCTGGAACTTTACGGACGGTCCTTGTCGTCGTATTCTTCCGGCACGTCGTCTTGCGGCACTTCGTGCGTGCGCACTTCGCCTTGATCCGGGTCCGGAGCGTTCTCCACTCCGCTCACTATCCCCGCTTCGAACGTTTGGCCTTCTTCCAGCAATTCCTCCGGGCTTTCGGAGTCGGCACCCTCAACCACGGAAACGCCGCCAAAATCCCCGCCCCCCGCTCCCGCGGCCGCCGTGCGCGCGCGACGCTTCAACCGCACGGTCTCCACGCTCTGGCTTCCCAGCCCGGCCTCGGTCCGCCGGGCCGGTCTCCTGCGCCCCGCCGGCTTGCGAGCCGCTTTCTGCTTTGGTGCCCCCTTCTTCGCGCTCAACTTCGCTTTGGCTCTAGCTTTTGTCGCGGCCCGCTTTGATCTTTTTTGCTTCGCTTTCTTCGCCATATCTGTACCCTCCCGCCGCCGCAAGTCTACCACCAGCCCCCCGCTCCGGTCATTCGAACACAAGCCTCAGTACCGTGCCAGTCAAGGGGTGACAAACGGAATTCGCGTGCACAAACCGATTTGCTGCGGAATCGCGCGGATGTGCAGCGTTCGCAGACGAAAAATTTCAGTTCATTTTCGCGGAAATGCCTACATCCTGTGTCGTACGACCGGCCGTAAAGAGAAAGAGAGGGCCATCCGGAAGCGCTTTTCCACGCGCATGGAGGAGGCTCTGAGGCGCCTGCAAACGACTATCGCGGAAGGCCGGCTGAAGGACCGCAACAAAATGGAGCGCCGGTTGGGAAAAATTCAGGCGCGGCACTCGCAAGTAAACGATCTGTTCGAAGTCACTCTGCGCGACACGCCGCAGGCGTACGTCTGGTTTGGGAGATGAAAGCAGAAGGAAAGGTCTGGCGGGACTTGCGGGAGGGCGCCTACCTGTTGCGCACGAATTTGCAGGCGGACTCGGCCGAGGAGATGTGGTCCAAGTGCATGCAACTGACCGAAGCCGAGGCCTCGTTTCGCGCGCTGAAGAGCGAGCTTTCAATCCGACCTTTGTTCCATCAGAAGGAGCCGCGGGTCAAGGCTCATGTGCTGGTGGCTTTTCTCGGGTATGCCTTGTGGGTGACCCTCAAGCATCTGCTGAAGCGTCGGCCTGCCATCGTTCCCCAGCCCTCGGACAGCGGAGTCGACAACACTCAGCCGATCTCGCCCAAGAAGGCCTTGGCTCTGCTGTCCACAGTGCAGAGCGCTGACATCGTCCTTCCCACCACGGATGGGCGCGAGATCCGACTGTGCCGGATCACGGAACCTACGGCCGAACAGAAATCCCTGCTTCACCAACTTGGACTCAGCCT
>Ga0209375_1001317_pt1 | contig 18895 bp, 18 predicted proteins | sample GraSoiAngelo_131_FD_185888 | JGI IMG/M metagenome (GOLD analysis project Ga0209375, IMG submission 185888) | Grasslands soil microbial communities from the Angelo Coastal Reserve, California, USA - 14_0929_02_30cm (SPAdes) (version 2) | ecosystem: Environmental > Terrestrial > Soil > Grasslands ... | reverse complement strand
ACGAACAGCGTCTTGGTGGCGTCGTCGTACGCCGGCGTCATCCACATCGAGCCGCCGCCGGTCTTCCAGGCGTCGGCATACTTGGCGGAGTCGGCTTTCTCCTTGGCGATGTCGCGCTTCAGGTCATCGCCCTCCCCTGTGGTCTTCGACCACTTGCCCCACCAGCCGCCGTGCTGCGGATCGGGGAGTGTGTACCAGGTCCAGACCGGCGCGCCGTTCGCCGCGTTGAACGCCTTCACGTAGCCCCGGATGCCGTACTCGGCGCCCGAGGTCCCGATGATCACGTTGTCGCCGATCACCAGCGGAGCCATCGTTTCGGTGTATCCGGCGGCGGGGCCATCGCCCACTTTGACCTCCCACTTCACCTTGCCGGTCGTCGCATCGAGTGCGACCAGGTTGTCGTCCAGCGTGCCGAGAAACACCGACCCGCCCGAGACGGCGACGCCGCGGTTGTTGGGTCCGCAGCATGCCGTAGAGACAGGGTCGTTCTTATGCGTGTACTCCCACAACATTTTCTGCGTCCGCAAGTCGAACGCGCGCACGATGTTGTTGGGTGTCGCGGGCGACGTGATGTACATGACCCCGGCCACCTCGATCGGCGTGGTTTCGAAGCTGCCCAACGTGCTCGCGCCGTGCGTATAGACGGCCCGCGGGACGAGGTTCTTGACGTTAGTGGCGTTGATCGTTTTCAGGGGCGAGAACCGGTTGTTCCAGTAGTTGTGCCCGTACATCAGCCAGTCGCCGCTCGCCGCGGCGTTCGTCAGCATGTCGTTCGTCACGACGGCGCGCGGTGGCGCGACCGGGGAAGGGTCCGCGACCCCTCCCGACCCTTGCCCGCACAGCGGTGCCGCGACGAGCGCCGCGACCGCCGCGGTCGCGGACCATCGAGCCCAATGCATCATACCCACCTCCGTTGAAGTTCGACGACTATTCCCCAGCACCGAAAGAGAATCCCACGTACACATTGCGGCCGGGAGCGGGCTCATAATAGCGCCCCGGCACGAAGTTGCTACCCACCCTGATCGGGCTCGCATTGATCGCTACGGACCCCACGTACTTCCGGTTGAAGATGTTGTTGAACCCCACGAACGGCCGGAAGCGTACACTCCCTAGCGTCCCGTCCCAGCCCACACGTAGCCCCGTCGTCCACCACGGGCTGGTTCGCATGGGAAGAGTGTCGTCTACGAAGTAGCCGGAGGAATGCGTCTCTTCGAGCTCCGCCCAGGCGCCGGCAGCCCAGCCAGGCTGCGCCTTCACGATCAGGTGCAGCCAGTGCTTGGGAATCCCCGGGAGCTCCCGGTCGTGGAGATCGTGGATCGTCGTGTCGGGCGGGCTCACGGTCTTGTTGACCGACAGAATCTGAAACTCATCGTAGCGATAGTCGGCGAAGGTGTACGCCCCCACCAGGCTCAAACCGGCACCCAGGGAGAGGTCGGCGCCCAACTCAACTCCGCGGTGAAGCGACCGTCCCGCGTTCTGATAGTAGACCCGCTGCAGGGTGTCGGGAAACGGGATGAGCTGATCCCTCACGGTCGCCTGGAACAGGGCCAGTGAGTAGTTCAGTCGGCCCTGCCAGTCGCCTCGCATCCCGACTTCCAAGCTCGTCGCCTTTTGCGGTTGCAGGACTGGGTTGAAACCACCGGCCGATCCCGGACGATTGGTGAGCTCGGTAGTGGTCGGCGTCTCGAACGAGGTCCCGACGTTCCCGTAGACGGTGACGGCGTCGGAGGGCGTGACGGCGACTCCGACCGAGCCGGAGAGCGCGCGCATCAGCCGCCGACCCGAGTCGTCGGGGTTGGTCGCGGTGACCAGCCGATCGTCCACCCGGAAGTTCACCCAATCGTACCGCAGCCCGCCTGTGAGCGAGACGTGCGACGTGACCTGCAGGGCGCTCTGCACGAACGGCCCGACCTCGGTCACACGCTCGAGCTGGTCGAGTGCGCGCACCGTGTCGGGCTGGCCGGCGTTGTTGCCGAAGTTGTGGCGATCGTCGCGCTGCCGCTGGAAATCGATGCCGGCCGTCAACCGATGCTCCAGATGCCCGAGCGGCAGCGGACGACTGACGCTGGCGCGAGCGCCGTAGGCCAGACGATCGAGATCGATGTAGGCGAACGTGGTGGGGTTCTTGAGGCTGCGCGTGATGCCGAAGACGGTCAGCGACGCTTCACCGCCCCCTTCGAATTGCCGCCGCACCGTGACGCCGCCCTGCCCCTGGGTGACGTCCTTCCCCGCGACTCGGGTGATATTGATCGCCGCCGCAGAGTCGGGGTTCGTGGCCAGCTCGGCGGCGGTGAGCGCTCCGGGGTTGTCGGCCCGCGGATCCCAGCCGACGTCCGCGGTGGCCGCGAGGGACCAGCCGTTGGCCAGCGGGAAATGCCAGCGCGAATTCAAATTGCGGAAATCGGCGTCCGAATGCTGCCGCTGGCCGGTATAGTCGAGCCGCGAAACGGTGACGAGTCCGCTGCCCGGGCCGACGCGGAACGCCGTGCTCGATTGCCATTTGCTCCAGTTGCGATTCAAGTCGCGGTCGAACGTCCCGAACAGGACGCGCACATCCTGGCGGACGCTCCGCGGAGCGGTCGGGTCGGTCCAGATGCTGATCACGCCGCCCGAGGCGTTCCCGAACAAGGCGGACGCCGAGCCGCGCAGGATCTCGATCCGATCGGCCGCGCCCAGCTCCAGGTTGGTGAGCTGACCCTGGCCGTCGGGGAGCGTCTGCGGAATGCCGTCCACCAGCACCTTGATCCCGCGCACCGCGAAGGCCGAGCGCGCCCCAAACCCGCGGATCGAGATGCGCTGATCGAGCGAGAAGTTGTATCGGTTCGCCGCGTACACCCCCGGGACGGTCACGAGCGCCTCGTCCAGGCCCCACGTGGGCCGGGCCTGGCTGATCTCGGTCTTCTCGAGGAGTTGGACGGCCTGGGGGACCCGGTTGATGGGCGGGTTGGCTCGGGTAACCGAGACGACGGCGGGGGGCAGGGTGTAGACCTTGAGGCTGTCATTCGGCCGGGGGGGGCGGGGGAGGGCGGTCGTATCCCGCTGCTGGGCCGCACCCGCCAACGACCATGTACTGCCGAGTGCGGCGAGCGCCACGGCTCGCGTGAGATTCACGAGCCACGTCATGTACTCAAGTCCTAGGGCTGACAACGCGGGTTGGGTTTTAACCACGCGAGGAGGGCCCGTCAAGGCCACTGCTGACTTGTCTCCGTTCACCGCTGTGCGTCTGTGCGTCTAGCATTACGTCGGGTGGCGAAACATCCGGTTCCACCGGATCCGCAGCGGGTCGGTGGCGACGCTCAGGTAGATGATGAGTGGCTTGCCCACGATGTGCGATCGCGGCAAGAATCCCCAGAAGCGGCTGTCATAGGATTCGTCGCGATTGTCGCCCATCACCCAGTAATGCCCGGTCGGAATCGCGATCGGGCCCCAGTCGTGCGTGGTCGGGTGGTAGCGGGCCGTGTCGCGCCCGACGTAATAGGGCAGGTGTAACGCCCGGATCTTGCGGAGCTGGAACGGATCGTCGGAGTGAGACCCCAGGTGCAGGGCGTACGGCTCGTCGAGCCGTTTGCCGTTGCGGTAGACGGTGTCGTGCGTCATCTGGAGCGTATCGGTGGGCCCACCGATCACGCGCTTCACGATGTTGAGGTTGGGCGTCGAGTCTTCGACCGAGCGGAACACCACGATCCCATCGCGCTGCGGCTCGGCGTAACCGGGTACATGGCAGCAACGGATCCCGGTGAGCGGGATCTCGAGCTCGCCGCCGTAAATCGCCTTGTTCACGAACAGGAAGTCGCCGATGAGCAGCGTGTTCTCCATGCTCGCCGACGGGATGCGGAACGCCTCGATCAGATAGGAGCGCAGCACGATCCAGATGCCGACGGCCACGGCGACCGAGCCGGCCCAGCCCTTGGTCCAGCGGTTGAACGCCCGCAGCCGCTCGAGCAACGAGGGTCGCTCCATGGAGACCGCAAGCTAGGGGCGCCCTGGACTCCCGGCAACCGTCCCTGGGAGCCCGTTTCTTGGTATAATTGGAACTCGCCATGAACGAACCCAAACCGCCGCGCCGCGCGCAGCCGCCGCTCATGGACGGCCTCGGCAAGCTCTGCACCGAGGGCAAGGAGCTCGCCGATTACCTGTGGCAGGTGCCCAAGGACGAGCCGGCGCGCCACAAGATCGTCGCCATCCTGGACCAGATCGCGGCCGAAGCCGCGAAGCAGGGGCGCAGGGAAATGCCGCGCATCTGCGAGGAGCTCAAGACCGCCGCCAGGGCGACCCCGAGCCCGCAGCAGGTCGACGTGCTGGTGAGCGGCTTCGATCGGCTCGTGAGCCTGTGGCAGGCCGCCAAGTCCGGCCTGTTGTGACGAAACCCGTGAGCGGCTCCGCCCCACCAACCGCCCGCGCCGCATCACTCGATCAGCTCTGCATCAACACCGTCCGCGCCCTCGCGATGGACGCGGTCGAGCGGGCCGATTCCGGCCACCCCGGCACCGCGATGGCGCTCGCGCCGCTCGCGTATGTGCTGTGGCAGCGGCATCTCCGGTACAATCCCACGAACCCCGACTGGTTCGGGCGCGACCGCTTTGTGCTGTCGGCGGGACACGCCTGCATGTTGCTGTACGCGGCGCTCTACCTCACGGGCTACGACCTTTCGCTCGACGACATCAAGCAGTTTCGTCAGTGGGGGAGCCGGACGCCGGGCCACTCCGAGCATGGGCTTACGCCGGGTGTCGAGGCCACGACCGGGCCGCTCGGCCAGGGTGTGGGAAACGCCGTGGGCATGGCGCTCGCAGAAGCGCACCTGGCAACGCTCTTCAACCGGCCGGGCCATGCCATCGTCGAGCATCACACGTATTTCCTCGCGTCGGACGGCGACCTGATGGAGGGCGTCTCGCACGAGGCGTGCTCGCTCGCCGGCCACCTGAAGCTCGGTCGCCTGATCGGGATTTACGACGACAACCGTATCACCATCGACGGCAAGACCGACCTCACGTTCTCCGACGACACGACAAAGCGGTTCGAGAGCTACGGTTGGCACGTGGAGCGCGTGGCGGACGGCAACGACCTGGGCGCGCTCGACGCGGCGCTCGCCGCCGGCCGGCGGGTCGCGGACCGGCCGTCGCTGGTCATCGTGCGCACCCACATCGCGTACGGCAGTCCGCACAAGCAGGACACGCCCGAGGCCCACGGCGCGCCGCTCGGCGAAGACGAGGTGAAGCTCACGAAGCAGCGCCTCGGCTGGCCCAGCCTCGAGCCGTTTCACGTCCCCGATGAGGCGCTCGAGCACTGGCGGCTCGCCCGGGAGCGCGGCGCCCGGCTCGAAGCCGAGTGGTCGAAGAAGTACGACGCGTACCGGCAGGCATACCCGGAGCTCGCGGCGGAGCTCGAGCGCCGGCTCGCCGGACGCCTGGCCGAGGGCTGGGACGAGGGGCTCCCGACGTTCGGGCCCGCCGACGTGCAGGCCACGCGCGTCGCGTCGGGAAAGGTGCTGAACTTCATCGCGCCGAAGCTCCCCGAGCTGGTCGGCGGGTCGGCGGACCTCGCGACCTCGACGAACGTGGTCTTCAAGAACGGGGGCGACATCGCCGCCGGAAGCTGGGGAGGCCGCAACGTCCACTTCGGCGTGCGCGAGCACGGGATGGGCGCGATCCTGAACGGACTCGCCCTGCACGGCGGCGTGCGTCCCGTGGGATCGACATTCCTCATTTTCTCCGACTACATGCGGCCGCCGATCCGCCTCGCCGCGCTGTGCCATCTGCCGGTGATCTACGTGTTCACGCACGACTCGATCGGCCTCGGTGAGGACGGACCCACGCATCAGCCGATCGAGCAGCTCGCCGCCCTGCGGGCCGTGCCCAACCTCGTCGTCATCCGCCCGGCGGATGCGACCGAGACGGTGGAAGCGTGGCGCCTGGCGATCCTGTCCCGAGCCGCACCGGTCGCCCTGGTGCTGACGCGACAAAAGGTCTCGGTGATCGACCGCGCGAAATACGCCCCCGCGAACGGGCTGCGGCTCGGCGGATACGTGCTGGCGGACGCGCGCGGGGGAACACCGGCCATCATCCTCCTGGCGAGCGGCTCCGAGGTCGAGCTCGTGCTCGGTGCCTACGAGCGGCTCACCGCCGAGGGGATCGCCGCGCGCGTCGTGAGCCTGCCGTCGATGGAGCTGTTCGCGCGGCAGCCACCGGAGTACCGCGATGCGGTGCTGCCGCCCGCCGTGCCCGCGCGACTGGCCGTCGAAGCGGCCGCGCCGCAGCCGTGGTACCGCTGGATCGGGGACCGCGGCGTGGTGATGGGCCTCGAGCGGTTCGGCGCATCGGCGCCGTACCAGCGGATCTATCAGGAGCTGGGGCTGACGGTGGAAAACGTGGTGCGTAAGGCAAAAGAACTACTTCGCGCGTAGTCCGCGAGTGAACTCGCGACTCGGCGTTTGCCCGTAAACGGGCCTTGCCGCTTCAGTGGTAGACGCCGAGCCGCGACTTCAGCCGCGGACCGGACGAGCGCTTCCCAGTCGCTCGAGGATCTGCTTCGCCGCTTCTCTCCCCGACTTCACACACGCCGATACCCCCGCGCCATCGAACCCGGCCCCCGCGATCGCGAGTGGAGGGAGCCGGGCAAGCCGGTCGCGGACGGCTGCCACACGCTCGCCGTGCCCGCGCGGGTAGCGTGGCAACCCCCGCGGCCAGTAGAACGCGCGGGTCCAGAGCGGATCCCCCTCGATACCCAAAATAGCGGCGAGCTCGGCGTGCGCGATCGAGGATGGATCGCCGTCCACCGGTCCCACGAACGCGCGCAGCAAGGCGTAGCCTTCCGGCGCTCGCTTCGGGTACTTCCGCCACGCGTACGTGCAAGCCCGCAGCGCGGCCCCCGAATCCAACGCCACAACGAAGCCCGCCCCCTCGACCGCTTGCGGCACCTGGTCCTCACGGTAGGCGAGCGACACGGTGATGCTCGGCGCGTAGAGCACGGTATCGAGCGCGCGAGCCGTCGACACGCCGAGGCCGGCGAGCAGGCGCGCGGCCACCCAGGCCGGAACCGCGAGGATGAGAGCCTCTGCTTCGAGCGCCGAGCCCCCCGTGAACGAAAGCCGCCAGCCGCGCGCCCCCCCCGCCCGCACGACGGCGGTGACACCCTGCGTCGTGCGTAGTCGCGGCACGAGACAAGCAACGAGCGCTTCCACCACCTCCGCCATCCCGGCGGCGAAGCTCCGGAACCCCCGGCTCACGTCCGTCTCCGAGGCTCCCTGGATGCCGAGTAGCTCCGCCGCCCGACCCTCCGGCAGTGCCTCGAGCCGCCGTCCCGTCCACAGCGCCGATCCACGCGCGACCTGATCCACCAGGCGCTCCCCGATGCCGACCTCGCGGGCCAGCTCTTGAAGATCGGGCTCGGCGGCGAGGAAGCCGTCGGGTCCGCCTTCCACAACGAACCCGTCGCGTCGCTCGGTGACGATCATCCCGCCGGGCTGCCGTGCCGCGTCGAGGACAACAACGTCGACACCCGCATGACACACCTCCCAAGCAGCGGACAGGCCCGCTAGCCCCGCGCCCACGACGGCGACTGTCATGTCCAGCCTCGCGCCGCGGCGGTATTGCGCGCGATCTCCGCCAGCGCACCCACGAGCAGCGCATCGTCGTTCAGGGATGCGGTGCGCTCGAGCTGGACGCCGAGCCGCCCGGCGAGCTCGCGATACATCACGTCGATGTCGTACAGCACTTCGACATGGTCGCACACGAACCCGATGGGCACGATGAGGAACGCCCGCTGGCCTTGTCCGGCAAGCTCGGTCATGACCGCGCCCGCCTCAGGGCCCAGCCAGGGCTCGGGCGTCGCGCCCGCGCTCTGAAAGGCGACCCGCCAGCTCGAAAGCCCGACGCGCTGCGCGACGGCTGCAGCGCTCGCTCGCAGCTCGTCGGGGTAGGGATCGCCGGTCGCGAGGATGCGCTCGGGCAGGCTGTGGGCCGTGAACAGCACCTGGACCGCGCCCGGAGTCGGGAACCGCTGGAGTGCCTGGACGACCCGTGCGGCAACGGCATCGAGGAACTTGGGGTGGTCACCCCAGCTCCGCACCAGCGCGGGGTCGAGCCGCCCGGCCGCGGCCTCGAGCAGCTGCTTCTCGTAGGCGCCCACCGACATCGCCGAGTAGTGGGGCGCGAGCACGATCCCTACCGCGCGGCGAGGTCCGTCCGCGACGATGTGCTCGACCACGTCGCGGATGTACGGATGCCAATGACGCATCCCCACGTAGACCGCGAATCGCTCGTCCAGTGCGTGGCGCACGCCCGCCGCCTGGGCCTCGGTGAGCTCCCGGATCGGCGACCGGCCGCCGATCCGCGCATAGCGCTGCCTGATCTCTTTCACGAACTCAGGAGGCGTGAGCCGGCCCCCCCGCACGTCACGCAGGTACGGCTCGACGTCGTCCAGGCTCTGCGGACCGCCGTACGCCATCAGCAGCACGGCGATGCGCTCAGCCGCCATGCACCCACTCCACGACCGCCTGCAGGGCTTCCACCGACGTCTCAGGGAGAACGCCGTGCCCCAGGTTGAAGATGTGCCCCGGCCGCCCGGCGGCGCGGGCGAGCACGTCCCGTACCTGGCGCTCGAGCTCCGGCCGCGGCGCCAGGAGCGCGACCGGATCGAGGTTGCCCTGAATGGCGCGGGGAGGAGAGGACCCGATCCGCTCCCACGCGACGTCGAGCGGAACCCGCCAGTCGACGCCGATCACGTCGCCGCCCGCCCGCGCGAAATCCACGAGCAGCGTGGCCGTATCCGTCCCGAAATGGATCACCGGCACGCCGCTCGCGCCCGCGAGCTCGAGTGTGCGCTGGCTGTGCGGAAACACGTAGGTCGCGTAATCCGCCGGCGACAGGCAACCGACCCAGCTGTCGAACAGCTGCAAGGCCCGGGCGCCGGCACGGGCCTGGGCCGCGAGGTAACCGCCCACGAGCTCCGCGAACCGTTGCATCAGCTCGTGCCAGGCGCGCGGCTCGGTGTACATGAAGCGCTTGGTCAGCGTGAAGGTGCGGGTCGCGCCGCCTTCGATCGCGTAGCTCGCGAGTGTGAACGGCGCTCCCGCGAATCCGATGAGCGGGACGTGCGGGGGCAGCGCCTGGGACGCCACCCGGGCGGTTTCCATCACATACGCGAGGTCGGTCGCAGGATCCACCGGTGGCAGCTCGAGCACCTGGCCTACCTCCCGGATAGGCCGGGTGATCTGCGGTCCTTCCCCCGCTGAGAACGAGAGACCCAGTCCCAGCGGCTCGAACGGCAGCAGGATATCGGCGAACAGGATGGCCGCGTCCACCCCCAGCCGCTCGACCGGCTGCAACGTGACCTGCGCGGCCAGCTCGGGCTTGTGGCACAGCTCGAGTAATGAGTGCTTCTGCCGCAGCGAGCGGTATTCGGGCAGGTAGCGACCGGCCTGCCGCATGAACCACACCGGTGTGACGTCGCTGGGCTCGGAGCGGCAGGCCTTCAGGAAACGGCTGTCGTCAGGAGTGCGGGGCAACCGTCGGCTCGCGCGCCTCGGCTGGAGCGGGGGCGGGGGAGGAGGGGGGAGCGATAAGGACGGTATCCCCCTCGAGCTTCACACGGTAGGCGGCGACCGGGAGCGACGGCGGACCGCCCAGAACCTGGCCCGTCTCGAGCGAGAAAACGCCCTCGTGCCACGGACAGGTGACGGTGCAGCGCGCGGCATCCACGCTGCCTTCCGAAAGACTGGCGCGCGCGTGGGTACAGCGGTTCGCAATGGCGTGCACGGTGCCACGCACGTTGAAGAGCGCCACGGCGTCCCCGCCCACGTACACCCGGCGGCTCGCTCCGGCCGGCAGATCCGCGAGCGTCGCCACCGGCGTGTACCCATCGGCCCGCGTGGGTCGCCGCGAGGTAGCCTGCGCGGACCCCGCGCCCCCCAACGTGTCGAGCATATCCCACAGGGACATCTGCACGCACGTGAACGTGGGCGTGTCCTTCAGCGTGTAGGAGGAGGCCTTGCTCTCCCGCAGCTCCATGACCAGGTCGAGGAAGTCGGACGGGTTGTCGCCCTCGAACGCCACGATGAATTCCTGGTCGTCGAGCCCGTAGGAATAGGTGGTGTTGAGGCGGATGGACGGGTACTTCCGTCCGATCCGGACGTGTTCGTCCATCATCGTCTGGCGCTCCGCCTTCGGGAGCATGTACCACGCCCTCGTCTTGATGAACGGATACACGAATAGGTAGCGTGCTTCACTCGGTCGGATGACGAGGCGCGACGGCTGGCTCGGGTCCTCCGGGAACTCGTAGATCGAGCGCCGGGTCATGGCGAGGTAGCTGTAGGGGACCGCGAGATACGCCCCCAGGTCCGTGCGGTTGAGCGCGGTCTGCAGCGCCACCAGCGAATCCAAGTCCTCCGCGACCTGCCACAAGAGGAAATCGCAGTCGCCCCGGATGCCGACGAGCCCGTACGGCCGCAGCAGCAGCCGGCCGGCGAAGCTTTCGATCGTCTCGCCGAATTCGAGCTTCGCGCTCGCCTGGCGCTCCGCCGGGAGCCGTCGCCACGCGCTGTCGAGCTTGTAGAAGGCGAAGCGGACGACTTGGCGCTTTTCGGAGGGCTTGGAAGTCATGGGATCAATAATACTCTGGGAGCGGGGAGCGGGGAGCGGTTCCTCCCGGTGCGGACCGGAAGTCCGGCTCAATCCATCAGGTACCGCTCCCCGCTCCCTGCTCCCCGGTTCTGCGCCGCTCCTTCCAGATCTTCCGCGCCACCCACACGCCGATCGTCCCGAAGATGATCACCGGCGTGAGCGCCAGCAGCACGGCCGCCCAGAAATAGGCGAGCTCCATTGCAGCGTCGTCCCCGTGCAGCAGCGCGAGCAGGGTGGAAAGCATCATCGGCCGAGGAAGCGGTTCAGGTGTCGCAAGTAGTAGGTGAGCGCCACCGCGGCGATGGCAAAAGCGAGCGCCATGACCAGGGTCAGGGCGTCGCCGGACTCCCGGTAGCTCCACGCCGCCCAGCCCGCGAACCCTGCGCAGAAAGCGATGGCGGTCGAGATCAGCAGTCGGTGGAACGGGATCATAGCCGATGCATTCAAGCCACGACCTTGTCCACGACCATGAGCGTGAGGAGCGCCGGCAGGTAGACGATCGAGACCAGGAAGACGCGCCAGGCGCGGGCGACGGTCGCAGCACGCGTCATCGCAACCGCGACCCCGGCGTAGCCGACGCCGAGCGCGAGGGCACCCCAGAAGTACAACGGCCCGGTCACGCCGAGCAACGTCGGCAACAGGCTCACCGGTAGGAGCGCCATGGCGTAGAGCAACACCATCCGGCCGGTGTCGTGGCCGTCGGGGTCCGCAACCGACAGCATCGCCAGGCCGCCGCGGCGATAGTCCTCTCGATAGATCCACGCAAGCGCGAGGAAATGCGGCAGCTGCCACAGGAACAGGATCCAAAACAGTGCCGCGACCGCCGGTCCGATCGCGCCGCCCGCCGCGGTCCAGCCGCCCACGATCGGCAGCGCGCCCGGTACGGCCCCGATCAGCGTGTTGAGGGTCGTCTTCCGCTTGAGCGGCGTGTAGAGCAGCACGTAGCTCGCGAGGGTCAACGCGGCGAGCCCGGCGGTGAGCAGGTTCACCGCGAGCGCCAGGTAGAAGACCCCCGCGACCGAGATGACGCCGGCGAACAACCCGGCGGCCCGCGGGGTGAGGCGCCCCGAGGGCAGCGGCCGCCGCTCGGTGCGCCGCATGCGCGCATCGACGTCGCGCTCCCGCACCTGGTTGAACGCGTTGGTTCCCGCCGCCACCAGCGCGACCCCGATGAGCGTCCGCACCAGCAGCCCCACGTCCACCCCGCCGCGCGATCCGAGATAGAATCCAGCGGCGGCGGTAAGCAGCACCAGCTGCGTGATGCGCGGCTTCGTCAGCTCGAGAAACGCTACCAGATGTGCTCCGACATCCCCGCCAAGATGAAGATCACGGCGAGCGGCAGCGGAATGATCGCCATGATCCGCAGATTCCAGCGCTCGAACTTCAGGTGCATGAAGAACAGCCCGACCAACGCTGCCTTCCACACCGCCAGGAACAGGAGCAGCACGAGCTTCAAGTTGCGCGAGATCGGCAGCTCGAAGGCGAGCGCCAGCTCGGCGGCCGTGAGGACCGCCAGGTACACCCAGATCAGGATGTAGTTGGGACGCTTGTGTGCGGTCTCCATTGCCCCTCAGATCAGGTAGACGATCGTGAACAGGATGATCCACACCAGATCGACGAAGTGCCAGTACAGGCCGACCGTTTCAATGCCCCCGTAGTCCTGCTTGGAGTACTTGCCCGGGAGCGCCTTGGTGAAATACAGGTACGCCATCGAGATCACGCCGCACGTGACGTGGAACCCGTGGAACCCCGTCATCGTGAAGAACGTGGAGCCGTACAGGCCCATCGTGGCCGCGGGCAGCGTGCCGTTTGCCACCAGCGCCGCCAGTTCGCTGCCTTCGCGCACTCCGCTCGGCACAAATCCGTGCTCTACCAGGTGCATATACTCGTAGATCTGAATACCCACGAACGTGGCGCCGCCCAGAATGGTCATGAGCAGCCAGAAGCGCATCTTCTTCGGGTCGCCGTCCTGGATCGCCGCATACGCCTTGACCATCGACACGCTCGAGCAAATCAGCAGGAACGTATTGAACGCGGTGATCTTGATGTTGAGCACGATGCCGGGTCTGGCCCATTCGCCCGTGGCCCCGAACCGGAGGATGACGTAGGTCCCGATCAGGGCCGCGAAGAACATGACCTCCGAGGCGAGAAACACCCACATCCCGAGCTTCTTGTTGTATACGTCGAGCCCACGCTCGGCCGGGTACGGGGGCTGCATCTGGTCGACGGTGGCGGCTGCGTGCGTCATCGGTCGTCCCTCTCCCTCGGTCAGTGGCCCGCGAGCGGCACGCGCGCCGGCTCACGATCGGTGGGCAGCTTCTTGTATTGCGGCAGGTAGTCCTCGGCCACCTGTGGCGAGCTGAACTCGTAAGGCCCGCGGTACACCGTCGGCACCTTCTCCCAATTGCCGTGCGGGGCGGGGCTCGGCAGCGACCACTCGAGCCCGTTGTCCTCCCACGGGTTCTGCGGCGCCTTTTGTCCTTTCCACAGGCTCCACCAGAAGTTGACGAAGAAGATCAACTGCGTCGCGAACAGGAGGAATGCGCTGATCGAGATGAATACCCTCATCGGCTGCCAGGGCTGCAAGAAGGTGTATTGATTCGGGTCGTACAGCCGCCGCATCTCCCCGGCCATCCCCGTGATGTGCATCGGGAAAAAGGTGCAATTATAGAAGATGAATGTGAGCCAGAAGTGTACCTTGCCCCACGGCTCGCTCATCAGCCGACCGAACATCTTCGGATACCAGTAGGTGATCGCGCCGAACAGCGCGAACAGGCTACCACCGAACAGCACGTAGTGCAGGTGGGCCACGATGAAGTAGGTGTCGTGGATTTGCATGTCCACCGGCGTGGCGGCCATGAAGATCCCGGACAGCCCGCCGATCACGAACATCGCCACGAACGCCACGGCATGCAGCATGGGCACGTGGAAGCGGAGGTTGCCGCGCCACATCGTGCCCATCCAGTTGAACGTCTTCACCGCCGAGGGGACGGCGATCACGAGCGTGGAGACCATGAAGGACGACCCGAGCGTGGGGTTCATCCCGCTCACGAACATGTGGTGACCCCACACGATCCAGCCGAGGAACGCGATGGCCACGATCGCGAACACCATCGAATGGTAGCCGAAGATGGGCTTGCGGCTGCCGTTGGCGATGATATCCGAGACCATCCCCATGGCGGGCAGAATCAGGATGTACACTTCCGGATGCCCGAAGAACCAGAACAGGTGCTGCCACAGGAGCGCCTGACCGCCGGCCGCCGGATCGAAGAAATGCGTGCCGATGATCTGGTCGAATAGCAGCATGATCGCCGCGCCCGACAGCACCGGCAGGGCGAGGAGGCCCAAGATCGCGGTGATGAACAGGGACCAGACCGAGAGCGGCAGGCGGAACCACGTCATGCCCGGCGCGCGATTGTTGATGATCGTGGTGATGTAATTGAGCGACCCGAGGATCGACGACAGCCCCACGAAGATGATCGAGACGGACCAGAGCTCCTGGCCGATCGACGCACCAGAGTAGTCGTGCCGCGCCGACAGCGGCGCGTACATCGTCCAGCCCGCGCGGGCCGCGCCGTCCGGCACGAACAGGCTCGAGAGCATCACGAGCCCGCCGATGAGGAACGTCCAGAACGACCACATGTTGATGCGCGGGAACGCCATGTCGTGCGTTCCGATCTTGAGCGGGATGAGAAAATTGGCGAACACGCCCACGAGCAGCGGCATGATGGCGAAGAACACCATGAACGTGCCGTGCATCGTGACGAGTTGGATGTAGTACTCGGGGAGTATCACGCCCCCGGGCGCCATGGTCTCGGGAAGCACCCCACCACCCGGCATCGGCTTACCCGGGAACCCGAGCTGCCAGCGCATCTGCATCGCGAGCAGCCCCCCGACTAACAGGAAGAACAGACTCACGAACAAGAACTGGATGCCGATGATCTTGTGATCGGTGGAGAAGATGTACTTCCGAACGAAGCTCCGGTCGTCGTGATGCGCCTGTGCGCCATGCGCCGTCGCGGCAACGCTCGTCATTGCGAGGCCTCCTGGGCAGCCTGCTTCATCCAGGCATCGTAGTCGTCTTGGGTCTGCACGAACACCTGCGCCCGCATGCGGTAGTGACCCAGCCCGCAGAGTTGGGAGCAGCCGAGCTCGTACGTGCCGGGGACGGTCGCCTGGAACCAGGCCTTGATGTCCATGCCCGGAACGACATCCTGCCTCACGCGGAACTGCGGTACGTAAAACGAATGGATCACGTCTTCGGACGACAGTTGGACCATAATCGGCCGGCCCACCGGCACGTGGAGCTGGTTCCGCACCGTGAAGTCGTCCCCGGTGCCGAGCTTGCCGTCTGCTCCGGGATAGGTGATCTGCCACTCAAACTGTTTCGCGTGGATCCCGATCGGGTAAGCGTTCGGCGGAATGCTGTTCCGCCCCTTGATCTGGACCCAGTAATGGTTGCTGACGAGGCCGAGCGCCACCATGGTGACCGCGGGGATCGTGGTCCAGATCACTTCCGCGCGGGTGTTGCCGTGCGTGTAGAAGGCCTTCCGGCCCGGACGCTGCCGGTACTTCACGACGAACCAGATCAGGCCGACCTCGACCAGCACGAACGCGATCCCGGTGATGATCAGGATCGCCAGGAACAGACCGTTAATCGGTCCGGTGAATGTCGAAGCCTTGAGCGGCAGCCACCAATGCATCGGGCTCTCCTCGGTTAGTTCATTTACCCGCGAAGCTGAAGTCCGCCGTCTTGGTCTCGCTTCCCGCCACCGTCACGGTAGCGGTCTGCGTCCCATACTTTTCATGTAACGCCTCGATCGTGTACGTCCCGGGCGGGAGGCCCTTGAGCGTGAAGCTCCCGTCGGCGCCGCTCACCCCGAAGAACGGATGGGGCAGCACACCCAGCCACGCGTGCATCCAGCCGTGCACGTTGCATTCGAGCGCCACCATAACCTCGGGCTTGTCGAACGTCTTGTTCGAGGTCATCACGCTGGGCTGGCTGATGTTGAAGGGGCGGTTGGCTTTCGCCTTCGCCTTGATGTTGTGCAGGATGCCGTCGGAATTCTTGATCGCCAGCGCCTGGCCGACCTGGATGCCGAGCACGTGCGGATGATAGCGGCAGCCGTCCTGGTCGAGCGTCACCGGCCCCGCGGGCGCCGGCGCCGCGTAGCTCGCCGGAAGACCGGACTTCACGTACACAAACACGTTGGCGAGCGTGCCGTTGGCATTCACTACGACGGTCTCGTCCGTGGGCACGCCCTGGTACTTCGCCTTACACTTGGGCTCCTCGCTCATGTCGATCTTCGGCATGACGGGCTTGGTGCCGGTGAACTTCACCTTGCCGCTGATGGTCCCGCCGCCTTGCGCGGGTGGGGGGGGCTGGCGCGTCCACGCCGCGAGGGCCAGCGCCAGCACCGCGCCCGTCGCTGCCATAGCTCCAAGCTTCCGCATCCTACCTCCTCGATGAGAGTCCTGCATGCTATACCCCCGAACGCACCGCACCATCACACGTTTCTATGAGATGTGGCGGGCGCCGCGCCGCTGCGCCCGCCGCACCACCACGAGGCCAAGCGTGAGCGTCACGAGCATCGCCAGCACCGGAGAAATGAACACGCCCGGCGGCGTGGGCCGGTCGAGCGCCAGGAAGTACCAGGTGCTCACCGCCATGCGCGAGCCGTGTTCCCCGCTCGAGCCGTCCCAGGCGAAGAAGGCCATCGGAATCGCCCGGCCAGCCTCAAGCTGAACTTCGTTGGCGGTATCGGGCGTCGCAAGGGCGCGCGTGAGCACCAGCCGCCACTCACCATGATCGTAGGTCGCCTGCCCAGCCGGCGCCCCGGGGAGCGTGTCGAAGCGCTCGATCCCCCGGGCCAGGCCGGCGAGGGCGCGGCGCGGGCTCGAGGTCCAGCGCCATTGATACACGGGGTCGTTCGCGCCGCCCATGAGGAAGTAGGGCCGCTCCATTCCCCCCGACCCCTCCGGCAGGCGACGGGGAAACTGCACCGCCAGCTGGTCGGGCCAGGGCTCCGCCCCGTGGGAAGGCAGCGCGGAGTCGTCGCCGGCCACGGTCTCGAGGATGCGCCGCTCGAATCGAAGCCACGCCGTGTCGGGGCTCTCGGTACGGTCGTCCCAGCTCACCCGCAGCGCGAGCGTCCTGCCATCGTGCACCGCCTGCACCCAGACGCCCGAGACCGCCGGCGCGAACCAGCGGGACTTGTGGATGCCCTGGCCTACGAGCGGGAACCAGTAGCGAGCGGCCCGCGCCCACATCGAATCGTCGGGCGAGACCGGCACCGTGCCGGCGATCTGCGGGGCATGGACCACATCGCGCACGTCGGGTGGCGCGGCCGGCCCGAGCGAGCGCACGTACTGGGCGAGGCGCCACAGCTCTTCGTCGGTCAGGAACTTCTGATCGATCAGGTCGGCGAACGAAGGCATCGGCGTGCCGTCCAGCCCGGTGCGCAGCCGCCGGTAGATATCCTCCACCGCGCCGCCGCCGCGGAACCGCCAATTCTGGTGCAGATCGGCGGCGAAGATCGGAAAGTCGGCGTCGTCCTTAAGGGTCGGCGCCGAGGGACCATCGCCCCTCCCCTGGTCGCCGTGGCACTTGCGACAGCCGATCGAGTCGTAGAACTGCCGCCCCACCTTGAGGGCTGCCGCGCCCGTGCCACCGCCCGGCGGGCTGGAGAATTTCAGCGGCACGACATGCTGGCTCGTGTCCGCGAAGAACGACGAGAAGGTCTTGATATACGCCATCACATCGCGCCGCTCGGCCTGAGAGAGCCGCCCCTTCCACCCGGGCATCGCGCTACCGGGGAGCCCCTCGTCGATCGCCCGCAGCAGGTCGGCGTCCGTCGGGAGCTGGCCGCTCGCCGTCGTGCGGATCTTGTAGAGCCCGCCGGTGAAGTTGCGGGGGCGCGGCAGCATGTACGCGGCCGCCGGGCCGTCGCCGGCACCGCCGTCGCCGTGGCAGCCGGCGCACCACTTCACGTACACCCGCTTGCCGGCGGTCGTGTCTTGCGCGGCGAGGGAGCGGGGAGCGGGGAGCGGTACCGTGCCGGCAGCCACGACCAGCGTCACGCGGAGCAGGAGTGCGCGCTCAGTCATGACCGCTCCCCGCTCCCTGCTCCCCGCTCCCGGTCTTCTCCCAGGTTCTCGGCTTCCACCCCGTCTGATCGTACAGAAACAGGATGACCGACCAAATCTCCCGCTCCGTTAAGAAGTCCTCCCACACCGGCATGGCCGAGTTCCACGGCGTGCCCTCGCGCGGCAGCCCGGGCCCGCCCTTCGCGACGCGCCAGAACACGAAGCTCTCGGTAAGCTGCGCGATCGTCCCGTTGTCCTGGAAGTTCGCGGGGAGCGGGTTGAAGCCGGAGGCGAAGTGCCCCTGGCCGTCGAGATGGTCGCCGTGGCACGGCAGACAGTTCCGGTAGTAGACGCCTTTCCCCTCCGCGAGGTACGCGGGAAGAGAGTCCGGGTGCAGGCGCAGCGGGTTCTCGAGTCCCGTCAGCGTGATCGCCTTGCCCCGGAAGGTGATCTCGGCGGGCGGCGCCGGATGGATCGACCGCAGGTTCGGCGGCGCCGCGACGCTCGTCTTGACCTGGCCGTAGGCGACGAGGCCCACCAGCGCCGTCACGCCTGCGAGCACCGCGGCGCGCACCACCCTGAGCCGCGGCTCGATCAGGACCGCCTGGATCGGCTCCTTGAAGCGACTCCAGCGCTCTTCATTGTCGCTCACGTAGATGAGCACGCCCACCAGCACCGTGACCATGTACTGCAGCACGACGCTCTTCGGGACGATGGCGCTCCCGGGGAGCACAGGTACCACCCAGACGACCACGATGTAGGCGAGGAGCAGGATGCCCACCGCCTGCCAGAACGGGTGCTCGGCGTACCGCCTCATTTGTGCGCCGCCAGATACTGCACCAGCGCTTCGAGCTGCGCCGCGCTCATCAAGGTGCCGAAGGTCTTCGGCATGATCCCCGCGAGCTTCTCGTAGCCCTTGGTGACCGAGGACGCCGGGTCGAGGATCTTTTTCCGGATCGATTCCGCGTCGCGCCGCGAGCCGACGTGAGTGAGGTCGGGCGCGATCACCTGGCCCTGCCCGTCGAGCTTGTGGCAGGCGAGGCACCCGGCGGCCTGGATGATCGCCTTGGGATCGGTGCTGCCGCCCGCAAAGCTCCCGCCTCCCGCGCTCCCGCCTCCCGGAGTCCCCGGGCTCGCGCCCGGGGTCAGTTGCTTGGCTTTGGTGATGTCATCGCCTGTGACATCCACCGTGC
>Ga0209375_1001314_pt1 | contig 18935 bp, 15 predicted proteins | sample GraSoiAngelo_131_FD_185888 | JGI IMG/M metagenome (GOLD analysis project Ga0209375, IMG submission 185888) | Grasslands soil microbial communities from the Angelo Coastal Reserve, California, USA - 14_0929_02_30cm (SPAdes) (version 2) | ecosystem: Environmental > Terrestrial > Soil > Grasslands ... | reverse complement strand
GAGGTCGGTGACGAAGATCGCCCATAACAGGCCGAGCGTCAGCGGCAGGTTCAGATCGAGCCCGTCGCCCATCGCCGCCTTCTGATCGAGCTGATCCTGGGCCATCAGGAACATCCTGAAGGCGCCGAGCCCGCTGTTGCGCAACGCCAGCTCGTAGCTCTGGTGGTACTGACCGAAGCGACAGGCGCCGCACGAGCCCGCGGTGAGGTAGATGTACCGCTTGTTGAGCTCGTCGACGCCGATGCGTGACGCCTCGCCTTTGAGGAAGTTGACGAGGTTGCCGGTCGTGAACGACGTCGGGCAGCACTGGCCGATGTCGGCGACTTCGCGTCCGGTGAGCAAGTCCTCCTTGGTGGCCATCGGCAGGATGCGCGAGCGATAGCCGGCGCCCTCGAGCACCGCCTGCACGATTCGCTCGGCGCGCCAGTGCAGACCGCCGAAGAGGATCGTGACGGAATCGCGTTCTTGTCGCGTGAAGGGGCGGGGCGTGTACGCGCGATAGTGCTCAGTGGTAACCGTGGCCATTTGCGCCCTCCATTGCCGTTGGCGGCCGCGTACCGGTGAATCACCCTCGGTGTCGCTGAAGCCGTATCGTGCCACGGATAGCAACTCTCTGTCGGGCGGCCGACGCCGGCGGGCGTTCGATCGGAAAATAGGACGTGGCGCGACTCGTCGAGCGCGATGCGCTCGAGCGGGTCCACGGACAGCGTGACGCACTCGAGCCGATCGATCGACGGCGTCAGCGGCAGCGCGCGTGCGCTGCCGCCGACTCAGTCGCGCCGGCCGTCGCCGCCGTAGGTCCCCCCGCCGCGGGCGCGGTCACGACGCCGCGCGCCGGGAATCAGGACACCGGCGATCACGGCCAGCACGATCAGCGCGCCGGCGATGAGCAACGCGGCGTCCACGGGCAGGCCGAGGATCCGCCGCCCCGGGCGCGTTACGAGATCGCCGGCCGCCGCCGACGGCGCGTCGCCGTCACGGTTGCCTGGTCGCACCTCGGCGGGGTTGGGCTGCGTGCCGCGCTGCACGACGCCGGAGTCCTTGGGACCCGCCGCGCCGGGGGCGTTCTGCTCCCGGTTCATCCCGGCCGCGGGTCGGTCCTGGGCGAGCGCAGGGGTGGTGACGACGAGTGCAACGAGCAGCGCCAAGGCCAAGCCCAGCATGAGCAAGCCCTCCTGCCCTGGTATCGAGCAAGCGAAGTGCCAGCGGCTCAGCGAGCCTCGAGACGGAGCTCCTTGGCCCGGTGGTCGATCGTGACCCGGAAGGCCTCGATGAAGTTCGTTCCCAGGACGCCGTCGATGGCGAACGGAAAGCCTGCCAGCGACGTGACGGCGCCGGTGAGGTGCTCGACGATGTAATCCCCGACGCGCACCGGCGGTAGTTGCACGAGTGCGCCACCGGCGGAGCCGACGCCGATGAGCGCCAGCGAGGGCGCGTCCGCGGGGATGACGATTCCGAGACGACGCGCCACCTCGGGGCTGAGCAGGCAGACTTGAGAGCCGGTATCGAACAGCAGCGTCACGTCATGGCCGTTCACGGATGCCGGCACGAGGATCACGCCGGGCTTGAACGTCGCCGGCACTCGCGCTGGATCGGGGCCGGACGGCACGCGCCTCACGAGGACCCGCTCTCGACGAACGATCGGGACGTTCGCGTCGGTCGGCAGCATGAGCTCGATCGGCGCGGTGAACGCGGTGTTGTTCTCGGCGCGCCCGGTCAACGTGATGCGCCAGCTCGGGCCCTCCGAGAACCGACATGCGCGGGATTCGTCGGGACAGGCAAGGAGCGTATAGAACGATAACCGGTGTTCCCGACCCGAGGGCACCGTCACCTGTAGCGGGCCCGCCATCTCGTTCATCGGCACGCCGAAATAGGAGATCGCCGCCTCGTAACCGCTGAGGCTCAGCGGGCCGGCGCCGGTGTTCTTGACCGTGAGCGCGAACTCGTGTCTCGCGTGGCGCTTTCCGTCCACCGTGACCGTGCTCTGTTGAACGTCGGTCGCGCGCCAGGCGAGCGGGCCGCTGCGACCCTCGAGGTCGCCCGCGCGCGCGACGGCCGTCACGGTCAACCCCAGCGCCATCGCGGCGGCGCACACCAGCCTCCGTCCCATCGCGTGCTCTCCCGGAACCGCTCCCCTGGTCCTCAGTCGATCGCATCTGTCAAGCCGGCTTGACGGCCGTCCCTCGATCGTGGTCTAAGCGGGTGCGGTCCCCGCGGCACTCTGCCGGAGGTCAGCCATGAAGCTCGAGATCGAGCAGCTCGAGAGCCTGTACACGACGATGGCGAAGATTCGTCGCTTCGACGAGAAGACGGCGGAGCTGTTCGTCCAGGGGCTGGTGAAGGGCACCGCGCACTCCTACGTGGGCGAGGAAGCGGTCGCGGCGGCGGCGTGCGCCAACCTGCGTGAGGACGATTACATCGTCGGCACCCATCGCGGCCACGGCCACTGCATCGCGAAGGGCGCACGCGTGGATCGCATGATGGCCGAGCTGTTCGGCCGCGTGGACGGCTACTGCCGCGGCCTCGGCGGGTCGATGCACATCGCCGCGCTCGATCTCAACATCCTCGGCTGCAACGGCATCGTCGCCGCCGGCCTGCCGATCGGCACCGGGGCCGCCCTCGCCAGTCGCATCCGCCGCACCGACCGCGTCGTCGTCGCGTTCTTCGGCGACGGCGGCGCCAATCAGGGTGTGGTCCACGAGTCGCTGAATCTGGCCGCCGTCTGGAAGCTGCCGGTCGTCTACCTCTGCGAGAACAACCAGTACGCGCTCTCGACGGCGAGCACGCGGACGACGGCGGGCACCTCCATCGCCGCCCGCGCGGGCGGCTACGGCATTCCCGGCGTGCGCGTCGACGGCAACGATGTCCTCGCCGTGTACGAGGCGGTGAAGACGGCGGTGGCACGGGCGCGCGCCGGCGACGGTCCCACGCTGATCGAAGCGGTCACCTATCGCTGGGGCGGTCACAGCATGCGCGCCAACCTGCCCGACTACCGCACGAAGGACGAAGAGCGCGAGTGGATGGAGAAAGATCCGATCGCGCGGCTCCACAGCGAGCTCGAGCGACGCGGCACCTCGATCATGAGGCTGAAAGAGCTCGAAGAGGCCGTCGAAGGCGAGCTGGACCGGGCCGTCCGTTTCGCCACGGAGAGCGCGGAGCCCACCGTCGAGATCATGGAATCGTCGGTGTACGCGCCGCACGCTCCGGTCACGGAGCCCGCGGACCGCCGCGGTCCCGAGCGCACGATGGCGGAGGCCCTCAACGAGGCGCTGCACGCGGAGATGACGCGCGACGAGCGCGTGTTCGTCATGGGCGAGGACGTCTCGCTCATCGGCGGGATCTTCGGCGTCACGCGCGGCCTGCGCGAGGCGTTCGGCGAGGATCGCGTGCGCGACACGCCGATCTCGGAGGCGACCTTCGTGGGCGCGGGCGTCGGCGCCGCCATCGCCGGCCTGCGGCCCGTCGTCGAGATCCAGATCTTCGACTTCGTGGCGATGACGATGGACCAGGTGGTGAACCAGGCCGCGAAGTTCCGGTACATGCTCGGCGGCGGCCCCACCGTTCCGCTCGTGATTCGTGGCCCGCAGGGCGGCGGTATCCGACTCGCCGCGCAGCACTCGCAGAGTCTCGAGGCCTGGTTTGCGCACGTGCCCGGCCTCGTCGTCGTCGCGCCGTCGACACCGTACGACGCCAAGGGGCTGCTGGCCTCGGCGATCCGCGACGACAATCCGGTCATCTTCCTCGAGCACAAGGCCCTGTACGCCGTGAAGGGGCCGGTGCCGACCGAGCCGTACGCGATCCCGTTCGGGACGGCCGACGTCAAGCGGACGGGCAGCGACGTGACCGTGATCGCGACCCAGGCGATGGTCGCGCGGGCGCTCGCGGCGGCCGCCGATCTCGAGAAGGAAGGCATCAGCGTCGAGGTGATCGACCCGCGCACGCTCGTGCCGCTGGACGAGGCGACGCTGCTCGCGTCGATCGCCAAGACGCATCGCCTGGTCATCGCGCACGAGGCGGTGAAGCGCGGCGGCTTCGGCGCCGAGCTGGCGGCCGTCGTGGCCGAGAAGGCGCTCGACGAGCTCGACGCGCCCGTGGTGCGGGTCGGCGCGCGCGCGGTGCCGATGCCCTACAACGACGGCCTCGAGCGCGCGACCATCCCGACTCAGGCCGACATCGCGGAGGCGATCCGCTCCCTGTTCTGAGTGGCCAGTCGTCGCCGCTCGGCCGTCGGCGAGGCGACGAGCGCCACCTCGACCGTGGCGGCCGCTCCGAATACGCGCGCGGCGAGGTCGACGACGGCGGCCGCGTGCGGATCGCGCGGGTCCAGCGCCAGCGTCACGCGCCAGCCGCCGCGCGCGCGAGTCACGATCGGCGCGACGATCGCGCCAAACTCGCGATGGATCGCGTCGGTCACCTCGATCTGGCGCGCGATGACGTGGGCGCGTCGCGCCTGCAGCGCGTCGACCAGCTTCAGCAGTCCCACCACCGCCACGATCGGCAGGCCGACGACCACGAGCACGCCCGCCAGCGCGGTCATCGCGCACCTCCGACCAGCGCCAGCACCGGCACGCGCACGCGCCTGCGCACGCGGTCGACGATCCGGGCGAGCGCCGGCCGCCACCACCGGCGCGGTCGCTCGGTGAACGCGACGAGGTCGGCCTCGAAGGCTTCCGCCTCGCGCACGATCTCGTCGATGACGTCGCCGAATCGCACGGCGCGCTCGATCGGCACGCCGTCGAGCAGCGGCTCGAGCTGCCGCAGGCGCTCGAGCGTCTCGGACTCGACGCGTGCTTCGTGGGCGTGGCCGTACGTGAGCACGCGTCGCTGGGCGTCGAGCGAGAAGCCGACGTCGTAGCCGTACACCGGCAGCGTGCGCGCATAATCGTCGCGTAGCCTGTAACGGCTGCACGTTCAGGAGCCGTACGGTGCCACCGCCGTCGCGCGCGAGGGCCGCCACCACCGGCACGATGGCTTCGGCACGCTCGTTCGCCGCCACCGGAACCAGGATTCGCTTGGCCATCATCCACCTCCGCCCGGTATGACACCGCGCGAAGGTGGACGTGAAAGACGGCGTGCGTCTTACGCGGCTTCCAGCGGATGGAGATCGGGCCGGCAGTCCGTGCACGGCGCGAAGCCGCGTGCCTCGGCGTCCGCCCGGGAGGCGAACAGCGTGAGCAGCGAGAGACTGCGCGTGCCGATGGAGCCGCAGGTCGGCAGGCAGTATTGCGTCTCGCCCTCGCCGAGCGCGTACATCGCCTCGCGCGCAACGCTGACGTCGCGCTGCGCCGCGTGCAGCTTCACGCCCTCGACGCTGAGGAGCTGCTGCTTGAGCGAGATCTTGTCGCCCGCGTAGCCGGTGAGCCGGCCCGAGGTGCCGATCACGCGATGGCAGGGCACGACGATCGGCAGCGGATTCCAGCGCAACGCCTGCGCCACCGCGCGCACCGCGCTCGGCTTGCCGATGCGCCGCGCGACGCCCGCGTACGAGGCGACCGCCCCGTACGGGATGGCCGCCGTCGCTTCGAGCACCGCGCGCTCGAAATCGCTCCGCGCGAGCCGCCAGTCGAGCGTCCAGTCGAGGTCCCGGCGACGACCGCCGATGTAGTCCAACAGATCGCGCTGCAGGCGCTCGAGCTCCGGCCCTCCCGGCACCGCCTCCACGCCTTCGAGGCCCGCGAGCCGCGAGGCGCGCAGCGAGGCGTCGCCATGCAGGTACTCGACGACGGCGATGCCGTGCTCCGAGCGGCCGATGAGAATGTGGCCGAGCGGCGACGGGAAGATGCGATACGCCACGCGACGCTGCTTGAGATCCGCCAGCCGCGACTCCAGCCCCGCGCGCGAGCGGGCGAGCGCGTCGGCGGGCGGCGCTGCGCGCAAGCCGCGCGTGAGGGACTCGACGGCGCGGTAGCGGTCGAAGTCGTCGCGGCACGATCCGCAGGCATCGAGATGGCGCTGAACGCGCTCGGCGGAACGCGACTCCGCCTCACCCGTCGCTGTGGCGACGAGATCGAGTTCGATCGCGCGGCAGGACGGGGATTTGGCAGTCATCGCACGTTCTCCATCATCGAAAGTTCGTGGCCGTTGAGGCCGAGGCGGATCTTCTTGAGGGCTTGGAACACGTGTGCGCGTGCGCTCTCCGGCGAGCAGTTCAGGCTCTTGCCGATCGCGTCGTACTCGAGGTCGTGGAGCTTGCGCAGCACGAACGCCAGACGCTGCTTGAGCGGCAGATCATCCACGACGCGTTCGACGAGGGCGCGCGTCTCGTGGAAGCGCCGCGCGTCTTCTGGGCTGGCGGGATCGACGTCAGTGCGGACCTCGCTCACGCCGGCGTAGGCACGTCGCCGCCGACTCTCCGATCGGAAGTAGTTGCGGGCAAGATTGGTCGCGATCGTGAACAGCCAGGCGCGCACGTTGGCGGCTTCGTCCAGGCCATCCCACGCACGGTAGGCGCGCAGGAAGGTCTCCTGACTCAGGTCGTCGGCGTCACCTGAGCGCCACGTGACACGCAGGAGATATCGATAGATCTCGGTGTGATGCGCCGTCACCACGGTCTCGAATGGTTGCAGGCCCATACGCCTATGAGACACCGGGGCGGCCGGGACGTGAAACGGACGCCAGCACTGCGGCGCTGATCACCAGGGCGCCGCAGGCGACCAGCAACGCCGCGGAAAAATTCCCGTCCGCGCCGTGCAGGTAGTTCGCGGCGAGCGGGCCGGCAATCTGGCCGAGCGCGAAGGCCGACGTCATCGCGGCCATCAAGCCCGTCGCGGCCGGTCCGCCGACCTCACGCGCCTCCTGCATCCCGAGCATCGTGACCACCATGAACGTGCCGCCGACGCCGAGCGCGGCGAGCAGGGTGGCCGCGATCCACAGCCGACGGTTGCTGACGCGGCGTCGGATGCGACCGGCGAGCAGCGTCGAGATGATCGCGGCGGCCCCGAACAGCGGCCACGACAGGCCGAACACGGCGGGATCACGGATCGCCTGTCGGGCCATGACCGGCAGGAAGGTCGCGGGGATGATGTAGCCGAAGCCGAAGGCGCCGTAACAGAGGGTGAGGCCCAGCCACTCGGCGTCCCACGCCAGCCGCGGCCGTCCCGGTGCCCGAGAGACTGGCCGATCCGCGTGACCGAACACCGGCCAGATGACGCCGGTCACGATCAGCGAGCCGACGCCGAAGACGATCCAGGCTCGCGAGGACGTCGTGGCGAGGCGCATGAACGCCAGACACGCGGCTCCGGCGAGGGCGATGCCGGTACCCACGCCCGCGAACACCGTGCTTTCAAGCATCGGCCGGCGCAGCGGCTGCAGCCGCTCCAGACACCACGCCGACGTGCAGACGAGCACCCAGGCGCTCGCGATGCCGGCGAGCGCACGCAGGAGGAGCCAACCGGCGAACGCATCGTGAAGTCCCATCGCGAGCGTCGTGACGCCGATGGTGACGAGACCGGCGCGGATCGCCGTCGGGGCCGAGATCGCCACGAGCATGACGGACAGCGCGCCGACGAGATAGCCGACATAATTCGCGGCCGCGAGCCACGAGCCGGCCGCGATCGACACGCCGGCGTCCTGCTGCATCATCGGCAGGATCGGCGTGAACGCGAAGCGGCCGATGCCCATCGCGACGGCGAGCGCCGCCAGACCGGCGCCGGCGACGACCCTGCCCGAGTACGCTGGGCTCAGTCGCGCGGCTTCAGCTCGATCTGATAGCCGTCCAGGTCGCGAATGTAGAGCGACGGTCCGACTCCCCATGCGCCGCGGCGCTGCTTGACCTCGCCATCGGTCTCGACACCGCGCGCGCGCAGCGCGATCGCGACCGCCTCGAGGTCCTTTGCGCGGATCGACAAGCAGATGTGATCGACGCCGCGGCCGGGCGGCGGCGGTGGCCCGTCGGCGGGCAGCAGATCGATGAGCGCCTCGCCGAATCGCAACTGGACGAGGCGGATCGGCTCGTTGACGAACTCCAGCGTGCAGCCGAGAACCTCCTCGTAGAACTTGCGTGACGCGGCCTGGTCGGCCACGCGCAGCACGACGTGGTCGAGGCCGAGCGGCTCGAAGGCCGGCCGCTCACTCACGGCGCAGCACCGGCAGCGGCTTTTCGCCGAGCAGCCGCCACGTCGCGAGGAACCCGACGGCGATGGCGAGCCCGACGCTGGCGACGACGCCGGCCAGCAGCGCCCATGGCTCGAGATGCCACGGCGTGTCGAGCACGAAGCGCAGGACGATCCACGCGAGGAGGCAGGCGAGCGCCGTCCCGCCGACGCCGGCGGCGGCGCCGAGGCAGGCGTATTCGACGGCGAACGCGCGCGCCACCACGCCGCGCGTGGCGCCGAGCGTGCGCAGCACGACCGACTCGTAGAGCCGCTGGTAGCGCGTCGCGGTGAGCGCGCCGGCCATGACGACGACGCCGGTGGCGACGGTGAACAGCGCCATCACGCGGATGGCGACGGCGATGTCGCCGAGCACGGCGCCGACGCGCTCCAGCACGTCGCGCACGGGAATGGCCGTGACATTCGGAAACGCGGCGGCCACCGCGCTCTGCACGGCGCCCTCCGCGGCGGCCGTCGTGCGCGCGGTGGCGACGAACGTCACCGGCGCGCCGTCGAGCGCGCCCGGCGAGAACACCACGAAGAAGTTGGTGCCGAGGCTCTGCCAGTCCACCTTGCGCAGGCTCGCCACCTCCGCCTCGACGGGCACGCCCTGCACGTCGAAGGTCAGGTGCCCGCCGACGTCCACGCCGAGCTGCTTGGCCATGGCCTCCTCCACTGAGATGCGCGGCGGCCCGGGCTCCGGCCCCCACCACCGTCCGCGCGTCAGCACGTTGCCCGGCGGCGGCGCCGCCGACCAGGTCAGCGCGTATTCGCGAGTGTAATAGAAGGCGCCCTCGCGGTCCTCGCCAACGCGGCGGCGCACCAGATCGCGCGTGACGCGTACGCCGTTCACGGCGGCCAGCCGAGCGCGGACGATCGGCGTCAGCGTCGGCGTGACGTCGTCGCCGGCGGCCTGCGCGAGCACGCGCGCGAACGCCTCGCGCTGGTCGGGCTGGACGTCGACGAAGAAGAATGACGGCGCCTCGCGATGCCGCTCGTGGTCGATCTGCGCGTCGAGCGCCTCGTGAAGAAGCGCGACGGCGACGAGCAGCATGACGCCGGCCCCCAGCGCGACCACCACGCGCGCGGATTGGCCACCGGGCCGTCGCAGGCTGCCGATCCCGTGCCGCCACGCGGGCCACGGCGCGCGCGGAAGCCGCCGCGCCGCGCCGACGAGGCCGCGCGCCAGCGCCCACAGCGTGACGAGGGCGGCGAGCGCGGCGCCGAGGAAAATGCCGCCGAGCTTGAGCGAGCCGGCCTGCCACAGCGCCAGCGCTGCGAGGCCCATCGCGGTGGGCAGCGCCGCGGCCCACGGACGCCGGCCGCGCGCCGGCACGGCGTCCACGTCGCGGCGCAGGATCAGACTGGGGCGAACGTCGCGGACCGCCAGCAACGGCCACATCGCACACAGCAGCGTCGTCAGCACGCCCATGAGCACGCCGCGCGCGAGCGTGAGCGGCTCGACACGCGCCTCGAGCGCGAACGGCACGAAGCCCGCGAGCAGGCGGATGAGCACCGGCTGCAGCGCCGCGCCGAGGCCGGCACCGACGACGCTCGCGACGGCGCCGACGGTGAGTGTCTGCCAGAGAAACGTCGCGAGCAGCGTACGCGAGTCGGCGCCGAGCGCCTTCAAGATCGCGATGGTCGGCGCCTGACGCCGTACGAACGTGGCGACCGACGATGCCACGCCGATACCGCCGACGAGCAGGCTCGCGAGGCCGACGAGGCCGAGATAGGTCGCGAGCTGCGAGAAGAAGCGCCGCAGCCCGGGCTGCGCCTCGTCGTACGAGGCCACGCGGATGCCGGGGTCGGCGATGCGACGCGCCAGCGCCTCGCGCGTGTCGCGCGCGGCCAACCGCTCGGGCAGTCGCACGAGCACGCGATAGCGGACGCGGCTGCCGATCTGCACGAGGCCCGTGCGCTCCAGCGCGTCGCCGGCGATGAACACGCGCGGGCCGAGCGTGACGAGGCTGGCCGCGCGATCCGGTTCGCGCTCGACGATGCCGCGCACCGTGAACGTCGCGCGGCCGAGCGCGAGCCGATCGCCGGGGCGCAGCCCCAGCCGCTCGAGCGTTTCGCGCTGGACGACGGCGCCGTCGTTCGCGAGCAGCGCCGGCAGCGGCTCGGCCGGGGCGAGCTGCAGCCGCCCGTAGAGCGGATAGCCGGCGTCGGGCGCCTTGGCCTCGACGAGCAGCGCCCGTCCGTCCGCGCCGCGGGCCATCGCGACCAGCTCGCGCACGCCGACGATGACGGCGCCCCGGGCGCGCAGATCCGCGAGCGCCGCGGCGCTGTCGCCGTCGAGCGGCCGCGCCGCGCGCAGCTCGAGGTCGCCGCCCGTGAGCGCCTTGGCCTCGCGTGCCAGCGTGCGATCGAGCGTGGTGGCGAACGAGCCGACGGCGACCAGCGCGGCCACGCCGAGCGCGACACACGCGGCCAGCAGAACGAAGTGACGCCAGGCGCCGCGCGCCTGCCGCCACGCGAGCCGTGGCGCCGCCGTCACGGCACGAGCGTGGCGCGCCGCCGCTCGCCGGCGACGCGACCGTCGCGCTCGGCGAGGAGGTCGTCGTGCGTGACGAGCAACAGTGTCGTGCCGTGGTCGCGGTTGAGCGCGAACAGCAGCTCGACGATCGCGCCGCCGGTGGCGGAGTCCAGGTTGCCCGTCGGCTCGTCGGCCAGCAGCAGCGGCGGATCCAGCGCCATGGCGCGCGCGAGCGCGACGCGTTGCTGCTCGCCGCCCGACAGCTGCGCCGGATAATGATGACCGCGGTCGGCGAGCCCGACGCCGGCCAGCAGCTCGCGCGCGCGGGCGGGCGCGCCCGACACGCCCGCGAGATCCAGCGGCACCGCGACGTTCTCGGCGGCGGTGAGCGTCGGAATCAGGTGGTAGGACTGGAAGACATAACCGAGCGTCTCGCGCCGGAAGCGAGCGAGCGCGGTTTCGCCGAGCCGCGTCACCTCGGCGCCGGCGACCACGATCGTGCCCGACGTCGGCGTGTCGAGCCCGGCCACGAGGCCGAGCAGCGTGGACTTCCCGCTGCCGGACGGGCCCGCGACGGCCAGCGCTTCGCCGGCGAGAACGTCGAGCGAGACGTCGTCGAGCACCGTGAGCATGCGGCCGCCGCTCGGCAGGCGCAGCGTGAGGTTGCGGATCGAGACGAGCATCCTCGTCATACTACACTCGGAGCGTGGGCCTGCTTCGCGCGCTGCTCGTCAGCGTGCTCGTCGCGAGCGCGGCGTCGGCGACGCCGCGCGCCGATCACGTCGTCGTCGCGCTCGGCGACAGCCTGACGGCCGGACTCGGCGTCGGCGTTGAGGAAGCGTACCCGGCGCTGCTCGAGGCGCGGCTGCGGCGCGAGGGCTTCGACTACCGCGTCGTCAACGCGGGCGTCAGCGGCGACACCAGCGCGGGCGGGTTGCGGCGGCTCGACTGGGCGCTGAAGCTCAAGCCGCAGGTGCTCATCGTCGCGCTGGGCGCCAACGACGGGCTGCGTGGCCAACCGCCCGCAGCGCTGCGCGCCAACCTCACGCAGATCGTCGAGCGCGCGCGCGGCGCCGGCGCGCGCGTGCTGCTGGCCGGCATGCGCGTGCCGCCGAACTACGGCGACGAGTACGCACGCGCCTTCGCCGCCGTGTACACGTCGGTCGCGCGCGCCACCGGCGTGCCGCTCGCCCCGTTCCTGCTGGACGGCGTGGCCGGTGATCCACGCCTGAACCAGGCCGACGGCATCCATCCGACCGCCGAAGGCCAGCGCGTCATCGCCGAGCATTTGTGGCCACATCTGCGGCCGCTGCTCGCGAAGTAACCCCGCGTTTCGACAGCGTCACGGGGCGGCGACCTTATTTTCGACGCCTCCCCGGGGGCGCCACCCGTAGCATGGATGAGTGAGACGCGCGTGGTGGCTGGCCCTGCTGCTGTTGACGACGAGCGCGTGCAGCACCTTGCACGACCATGCGTACTATCCCGATCCCGCCGATCCCGACACGCGCCTGCTCGCTGAGGTGCTTTGGCGCGCGGCGAAGGCGGCCCGCGACGACCCCGGCGAGTACTCGTTCGCGATGATTGACAGCCGTCACGTCGCCACCTACACGGTCGAGGACGCGACGTTCTATTTCACGGAGGGCCTCGCGCACCAACCCGTGACCGTGATCGACGCGCTGGTCGCCCACGAGGTCTCGCACGAGGTGCTCGGCCACATCGGGCAGCGGCGCGCGCTCTCACTGTCGCTCGCCGCCTTTCTCGTCAATCCGTTGATCGTCCGGGCGTACACGCGCGACCAGGAAATCGCGGCGGACCTCAAGGCCGTCGAGATCCTGCGCGACATGGGCTATGAGGCGCCGCGACGGGCCCTGGCGGACGCGCTGCGCGCCGCGGCCAAGATCAACGGGCCGCCGCGCGGCGGCTGGCTCGCGACGGAACCCTCACTCGAAGATCGCCTCGGCCGTCTCGAGCCGCTCGAAGCCGAGAAGCGCGCCGCGAAGTAGCCGCGACTACTTCGCGGCGCCGCCGTACAGGCGGCGATATTCCGACCACGAGAGCATCACGCGCTTGACGTATTCGCGCGTCTCGTCGTACGGAATCTGCTCGACGAACGCCTCGATGTCGGCGGTGCGCCGAGCCTTCCACCAGTCGCGCACGCGCTTGGGCCCGGCGTTGTAGGCGGCGATGGCCAGCCGCGGCTCGCCGAATTCCTTCATGAGCCCGGCGAGGAACGCGGTGCCCATCTCGAGATTCGCCCGTGGATCGTCGAGCAGGCCGCCGCCCTCGAACGGCAAGCCGCGCACGTCCGCCATCGGCTTGGCCGTCGCCGGCATCAGCTGCATGAGCCCGCGCGCGCCCGCGCGCGAGACCGCACGCGGGTAGTAGCTCGACTCCTCGCGCACGATGGCCGCGACGAGAAATGGATCGAGCCCGACGCGGCCGGCGGTCTCCGCCACCTCGTCGCGCCAGCCGAGCGGATAGATCACTTCCCAGAACGCGCGCGGCAGCGCGGGATCGCCCGACGCGCTGAGCGCGCCGAAGTGCCGGCGCACGATGCGCAGCGCGAGGTGATACCGCTCGTCGCGCACGTACGCGCTCGAGGCGCCGTACAGCCGCACGGGATCGCCGACGGACGATTGCACGACGTCCTCCAGCTCTTCCCACGCGGGCTCGACGAGGCCGAGCCGGCGCAGCAGGTCGACGCGCGCGAAGCGCGGATCGGCCTTGAAGGCCTCGGCCGGATTCGCCGGCAAGGCCGGCGCGGGGATGTCGCGCGGCATCGCGGCGGGCGCGGCGCCGCCCGCCCGCTGCGCGGCGAGCATTCCATAGTAGCTGCGCGGCGCCTCGCCGAGCACGCGCGCGTAGAGCGCGACGGCGCCGGCCTCGTCCCTGAGCATCTCCAGCGCGCGCCCGCGCCAGTAGAGCGCGGGCAGCCGCAGGTCGCGCCGGCTCGACACGTCGGCCACGGAGCGCCACTCGGCGGCGGCCGTGCGCAGATCGCCGTTCAGCCAGGCGATCCATCCGAGCCGCCACTTCGCGACGGCGGCGACGCCGCGGTTCGGGAAGCGCTTGGCGATCTGTCGATAGAGCGCGATCGCCTCGTTGTCGCGACTGGCTTCGTCGAGCACGCGCGCCTCGAGCGCCAGCGCCTCCGATGCCTCGGCCTCCGGTGCGCTGGCCGCGACGGAGGCCAGCAGCGCGATCGCGCGCTTGTCCTGGCCCGCGCGAATGAGGAACCGCCCCTGATCGATCCGCAGACGCGGCTGCTGATCGGACGGCGCGCGCCGGGCCGCCGCCTCGAGCGCCTTGGCCGCCGCCTCGTATCGCCCCAGTCGCGCCGCGGCGTCGCCGACGACGCGCAGTGCGCGCACGACGATGCCGGCGTCGCCCGCCTCGTCGGCGATGCGCTCGGCCTCGTCGCGCGCGGTCTTGGGCACGCCGCCGCGCAGCAGCCGCTCGGCGCGGTCGATGCGCTCGGCCAGCGACAGCGGCGGCATCGGCGTGCCCAGACTCGAGAGCACGGCGAGCCGGTCGGTGGCGGCCTCTTCGTAGCCCGTCGTCGGCGCCAACACGCGCAGCTGCCGGTAGGCGAGCGCGGCCACATCGAGCTGACCGCGCGCCTCGGCCGTTTGGCCAAGCAGGTACAGCGCTTCGGGGACCTCGGCGACGTCGGGATAACGCTCGAGCAGTCGCCGGAGCGCCGCCTGCGCGCCGTCGTCGTCGCCGGCGCGCGCCGCGAGCACCGCCGCCTGCACGAGCGCGCGCGGCGCGAGCCGGCTATCGGGATAGCGATCGGCGACGCCGAGCGCCGCCGCCCGTGCACCGCTCCAGTCCTCGTTGCGGGCCAGCGCGTCGGCCAGGAGCCAGCGCACGTGGTCGCCGATGGGACTCGCCTGCGCCGTCTCCGTCGAGAACGCCTGCACCAGCGGCGCCTGGTCGCCCTGCTGGAACGCAGCCACCGCGCGCGCCCACGCGCGCTCGATCTCGGTGTCGGCGCGGCCCGCCGGCGGCCACAGCACGAGCGCGGCGACGGCCAACGGCAGCAGCACGCGCGCCCGGCGCGGCTCGGCGCGCATCATGCGCCGCGTGAACACGATCCGCTGCACCGCGGTGACGTTGGCCATGATCGCGAGCACCCAGAGGGCGGGCTCCATGACGTCGAGGATCGCGCCGGTGATCAGACAAATCAGCCGCTCCGGCCGCTCCATCATTCCGACGGTGCACTCCACGCCGATCGACTCCGCGCGCGCTTTCGTGTAGGACACCATGACGGAGCCGGCGAGGCCGGCCATCGCGAGCAGCGCGCCACGCGGATTCGGCATGCGCGCGTAGAGCACGACGATGCCGAGCATCACGGCGATGTCGGAGTAGCGGTCGATCACCGAATCGAGGAACGCGCCGAACGCCGTCACCTGACCCGAGGCGCGAGCAAGCGAGCCGTCGAGCAGATCGAGTAGTCCGGCCAGGATGAGCACGAGCCCGGCCGTCCTCGTCTGTCCCGCGATGAAGCAGCCGGCGGCGACGAGGCTGGCGGCGAGTCCCGCCACCGTGAGGTGGTTCGGGCGCAGCCGCAGCCGGAACAGGACGCGCCCGACGGGATCGCTCCACGCGCGCACGCTCTCGCGATAGCGGCCGAGCATCAGAGGGGTTGCAGCAGCGCTTGCTCGAGCGCCGCGCGCGCGTGCTCGATGGCGTCCGGATCCTCGAGCCGGCGGCCCGTGCGGTCGAGGACGTAGAACGTGTCGACGGCCTGGTCGATCTCGGTGGCGATGCGCGCGCTCGCGATGTCGAGGCCCAGCGCGGACAGCGTCCGCGTGATCAGATAGAGCAGGCCGAGGCGGTCGGGGCACTTCACCTCGATGACCGTGTACGCGTCCGAGAGCCGATTGTCCACGGCGATCTTGGGCTTGCCCTCGCCGGCGGCGGGCGCGCGTCCGGCGCGCCGCCGCTCGAGCAGCGTGTCCACCGACTGCTCGTCGGTCAGCACCGCGGCCAGCGCGGCGAGCGTGCGACCCCACTGCGCGGCCGAGGTCACCGCCTCGCCCGTCGGATCGTTGACCTGGAAGGTGTCGATGGCGACGCCGTCGGCGCGCGTGGCGATCTGCGCCGAGATGATGTTGAGGCCGTGGGCCGCGAGCGTGCCCGCGATGAGCGCGAAGAGCCCGGGCACGTCGTGGGTGACCACGACGAGGTCGGACGAGCCGAGGTCCGGATGATGAAACAGCTCGGTGACGACCGGTGTCGACGGCAGCCGTGCGGCGAGGCGCAGGTGCGCGGCCATCCGCTGCACGCTGGTGGTGGCCAGATAGCGGTCCTGGACCATCGCGAGGTGCGCGCGCACCTCGGTCATCGGCACGTCGCCGCCGAGCGTGTCCCACAGCCGTGCGGCGAGCTGCGTGCGATTCGGCTGCTCCACCCGACCGCCGGTGAGTCGCGTGAGCGTGCGCGCGTAGAGCTCGTGCAGAATGCGCGCCTGCCAGCCCGTCAGGACACCGGGGCCCACCGCGCGCATGTCCGCCCACGTCAGCAGATACAGCATGCGCAGGCGCTGCGGATCGCCCACCGTCTCGGCAAACGTCTCGATGGTCTTGGGGTCGTCGATGTCGCGCCGCTGGGCGATGTGCGACATCGTCAGGTGGTGCGCGACGAGGAACTCGACCATGCCCGCGTCCTCGGCCGGCAGCCCGATGCGCGCCGTGAGCTCGCGGATGAGCGGGATGCCTTTGGCGACGTGGCCGTGGCCCTTGGCCTTGCCGATGTCGTGCAGGAGCATGCCGAGCATCAGCAGCGCCGGCTTTTCCACCTCGTTGAAGACGGCGGCCGCGCCCTCCGACTCCGCCGACTGTCCGGGCGCGAGCGCTTCGAGGTGCTCGACGGCGAGCAGCGAGTGCTGGTCGGCCGTGAACTTGTGGTAGACGTCGTACTGCACGAGACACGTGAGGCCGCCGAACTCCGGCAGGTAGCGGCCGAGCAGCCCGAGCTCGTGCATCTCCGAGAACGTCAGCGCGACGCGCCCCCACGAGCGGCAGATGTCGAGGAACAGGTCGCGCACCGCGGGCGAGCGCCGGAAGGCGTCGTCGACGACGTCCAGCGACTCCTCCACCGCGCGCTCCAGCCCGAGCGAGAGCTCGCAGCCGAGCCGATGCAGGTGCCAGAACACCTTCATCAGCCGCACGGGATCGCGGCGGAGCACGTTGGGATCCCGATCGGCGCGGTGCAGCCGGCCGTCGAAGAAGACGAGCCCGTCGGCCAGCGCCTGCTGCCGCTGGCGCCGCTCGGCCGAGCCCCGCACGGCGAGGGTCTCGTGGCAGCGGGCGATCAGGCGCTTGGACACGCGGTGGATGGCGCGCGCGTTCAGATAGTACTCGCGCATGAAGCGCTCGACGCCGAGCGCGTCGTCCTCGTTCTCGTAGCCGAGGTTCTTCGCGATGCGCGGCTGCAGCTCGCGCGAGAGCACGTCGTTCTTGTGGCCGGAGAAGAAGTGCAGCTCGTTGCGCACGCGCCAGAGAAAGGTCAGGGCGCGGTCGGCGGCCTCCTGTTCGTGCGGCGTGATGAGCCCGCGATCGGCCAGCTCGCGCAGCGTGCGCGCGCCGAACTTGGCCGCGGCCAGCCACATGGCCGTGTGCATGTCGCGCAGCCCGCCCGCCGATTCCTTGATGTTGGGCTCGCCGATGTAGGGCGAGGCGCCGTGCTTGCGATAGCGCTGCTCGCGCTCGGCCAGCGTCGTGGCCAGGAACTGCTCGAAGTCGTGCCGGTAGACGTTGTCGTGCAGGACGCGGCCGAAGCGCGCGAACAGCCGCTTGTCGCCCACGACGAGCCGCGCCTCCTGCATCGACGTGCGGCTCGGAAAGTCGGTGCGCGCCATCGCCACGCAGTCCTCGAGCGAGCGCAGGCTATGACCGACCTGCAACCCGAGATCCCAGAGCGTGTAGAGCAGCTCTTGCATCATTCGCTGCACGTACGGCGACAGCTCGCCGTCGTACACCACCATGAGATCGATGTCGCTCGACGGATGGAGCTCGCCGCGACCGTAGCCGCCGAGCGCGACGACGACGAAGGCCGTCGGTGCGAGCCCGGCTGCTTCCGCGTCGTCGGCGACGAGCTGCGAGAGGGCGACGATGACGTCGTCCATGAACCGCGCGTGCGCGCGCACGAGGTTTTCGCCCGACGCACCGTCCGCGTGGCGCTGCTTGAGGCCGTCGAGGCCCTCGGTGAGGGCGCCGCGGAAAAAGTCCAGCCGCCGGCGGCGCCGGTCCTCGGCGCGCGCTGCCCCGGCCTCGGCGCGCCGGGCCCGACGATAGATCTCGGGCGGCATGACGACGCCGAGCGTACCAGTGCGTGGCGATTAATGTCAATGAGGACGCAGAGTTAGGGCGAAGGGGCGCGTCGATCGCGCCTGCTGCCGATCGGCGTACAATACGGCCCGTGCGAAAAATCTGGCGCGCCGCCGTCGATGCCGTCACGCCGTACGAAGCGGGCAAGTCCCTCGAGACGCTCGTCGCCGAGCTCGGATTGACCGAGCTCGTGCGGCTGTCGGCCAACGAAAACATGCTCGGCGCCTCGCCGCGCGCGATCGAGGCGGTGCGTCGCGAGGCCGCCAGCATCCATCTCTATCCCGACGGCGGCAGCGGCGCCCTCCGCGACGCGCTCGCGCGCGGGCTCGGGATCTCTCCCGCGCAGATCGTCGTCGGCAACGGCGCCGACGAGCTCATCACGCTGATCGCGCTGGCCGCGTTCGAGCCCGGCGACGAGATCGTGATGCCGCATCCGTCGTTCGAGCCGTACGCGACGGGCGCGAACATCGCCGGCGCGCGCATCGTGCAAAGCCCGCTCGCGGGCTACGAGACGGACCTCGACGACATCCGCCGCCGGGCGACGCCGCGCACGAAGGCGATCTTTCTCTGCTCGCCCCACAATCCCGCGACGACGATCATCCGGCGCGAGCCGCTGGTGGCGTTCCTCGATGCGCTGGGCGCCGATCCGCCGCTCGTCGTCCTCGACGAGGCTTATCACGACTTCGTCGACGATCCGGACTATCCCGACGGCGTGTCGCTGCTCGCGCACTATCCGCGGCTGGTCGTCCTGCGCACGTTCTCGAAGATCGCCGGGCTCGCGGGGCTGCGCGTGGGCTACGCCATCGCCTCGCTCGAGGCCATCGACCGGTTCAATCGGGTGCGCGCTCCCTACAACGTGAACCGGCTCGGCCAGGTGGCCGCGCTGGCGGCGTTGGAGGATCCGGACCACGCGGCCCGCACGCGCAAGTTCGTCCTGGAGGAGCGCGCGTATCTCGCGGCGGGCTTCGAGCACCGTGGCATCGCCTTCGCGCCGTCGCAGGCGAACTTCCTGCTAGTGCGCGTCGCCGACGC
>Ga0209375_1001313_pt1 | contig 18946 bp, 18 predicted proteins | sample GraSoiAngelo_131_FD_185888 | JGI IMG/M metagenome (GOLD analysis project Ga0209375, IMG submission 185888) | Grasslands soil microbial communities from the Angelo Coastal Reserve, California, USA - 14_0929_02_30cm (SPAdes) (version 2) | ecosystem: Environmental > Terrestrial > Soil > Grasslands ... | reverse complement strand
ATATAACGCTATGGCCCAAGATTGCCGAGCTTCACGACGACATTGCAAATACCGTCAACTATTCAGCGGTAGCAGAATGCGTGAAGAACTTTGTCAGCCACCATGATTACAAATTGATTGAGACTCTGGCCGAAGAGACTGCGGCGCATCTGTTGGCGCAATTTAATTTGCGCAAGGTCGAGGTCGAAGTGCGCAAATTTGTTTTGCCCGACGCGAACTACGTTTCAGTGACGGCGATTCGCGAAGGCGAAGCGACGTAATCATGAGAGAAGGAAGATTTTCCTCGGCTGCATCTGAGATTGCGCAGCGCTACAGCGAGTCAGTTTCCTTCGACCGGCGGCTTTATCGTCACGACATTGCCGGTTCGATCGCACATGCCTCGGCTCTCGCCAGCATTGGAATTCTCTCCGCCGACGAATTTGAGATGATCGTGCGCGGCTTGCGCGAGATCGAAAACGAAATCGCCGCCGGAACATTCGTCTGGGACGCATCCCTGGAAGACGTCCATATGAACATCGAGGCGGCGTTGACTAAACGGATCGGACCAGCCGGCGCCAAATTGCACACGGGGCGCAGTCGCAACGACCAAATCGCGCTCGACCTTCGTCTTTATACCCGTGATGAGATTGACCGGATTGTCACACGTCTTCGCGCGCTGCAAAACGCGCTACTGCTGCTGGCGCAAAAACATTCCGAGGTGTTGATGCCCGGGTACACCCATCTGCAACGGGCGCAACCGACCTATTTCGCGCATTATCTGCTCGCCCAGCTCGAAGCGCTCGAGCGCGACCACGAACGACTGCGTGATACGCGTCGCCGGGCCGACGTCATGCCGCTCGGTTCCGGCGCCCTCGCCGGTTCAACCATTGTACTCGACCGTGAAGGAATCGCAAAAGCGCTCGGCTTCCAGCGCGTCACCCAAAACAGCATCGATGCGGTGAGCGATCGCGATTTTGTCGGCGATTTTCTTTACAGCCTGGCCATGATTGGCATTCATCTTTCCCGTTTCAGCGAAGATTTAATCACCTGGAGCACGAGCGAATTCGGCTTCGTCGAGTTCAGCGATGCGTTCGCCACCGGCTCCAGTTTGATGCCGCAGAAAAAAAATCCGGATATGGCGGAGCTAACCCGGGGTAGAGCAGGTCGGCTCATTGGAAATCTCGTGACTTTGCTCACCATCTTGAAAGGTTTGCCCAGCGCCTACAATCGCGACCTGCAAGAGGACAAGGAAGCGCTCTTCGATTCGGTCGATACCGTCCGGAGTGCACTCGAACTTTTCAGCGCGATGTTGCCAGAGCTCACCATCAATCGGGAACGAATGGAATCATTGGCGAATGATCCGCAATTGCTGGCGACCGATCTGGCTGAGTATCTCGTCGGCAAAGGTGTCCCCTTCCGCGAGGCGCACGCGATTGTCGGAAAACTCGCTGCCAGCGGCAAACGACTTAATGCGCTTTCAAATGAGGAATTTCGCGCTGCCTCGAATGCGTTTGGGGAAGATGTGCGAGAGGTCTTTGACGTCCGCAGAGCACTGCAGCGCCGCAGCGCCACCGGCTCGCCTTCCCCGGAGAACATCTCGCGCCAGATCGCGCGCTGGCGCGAATTGCTCGAACCCGAATAATTCGCTTTTCGCCCGGCGACGTTTTTATTCCCGCAGTGGAGACGCCTGATAATTGGACCACGATTTCCAGCGAAGCTCATTTCGCCGATGATCATTTGTCGGTCGTGACCGAGCGCGTCCGCACCCCGCACCGGGCCGAGGTGCACGCCTGGACGATCGTGCGGCGCAAATCCGCGGTGGTAGTCGCAGCGATGACGGCGAAAGGAAACTTCGTCCTCATTCGGCAGGAACGCATTCCGATTCGCAAAGCGATTTGGGAAATGCCGGCCGGACAGGTCGATCAATTGTGCGATTTCGGCTCCTTTCGAGACGTCGCTTTGCGAGAATTGCGCGAAGAGACCGGTTACGAGCTCGCGCCAGATGGCGAAACAATTTTCCTCGGAGACTTCTTTTCCTCGCCCGGGTTCACCGACGAGCGCGAATTTCTATTCCTCGCCCGTCCCGTCCAGCGCACCCTTCAAGATCACACCTATCACGATGCGGAAATGATTCTGGACTGCCGCGAATTTTCGCCGGCGCAGATCACCGCCATGATTGCGGACGACACCATTCGCGACGCTAACACTCTCAGCACGTGGGCACGTTTGATCGCGAAAGGAATCATCCAATTGCAGCCCCGGTAAAATGGCGCTGCGAGATATCTTCAAGTTTCGCGAGCTGCCGGAAAGCGAAACCTCCAAGCCCTTTCTCGAACATCTCGAAGACCTGCGCTGGACGATCGTGAAAATGGCGATCACTCTGATCGTGGCGATGATTTTGTGTTTCGCCTTTCGCGGAACACTCGTGCGCATTATGCAGGCGCCTTTGCACGAGATCGATCAAAATCTGGGTGTTCTCCGCGCGCTCGGTATCACGGACTCAATCGTAGTTTCCTTTCACCTCGCTTTTTACGCCGGTATTGTCATCTCCTTTCCGCTGCTTTTGTTTTTTACCGCCGAGTTTGTCCTTCCGGCCCTGACGGTGATGGAGAAGAAAATCTTGTTCCCGGCCATCGGCGTCAGTTTTGCACTTTTTCTTACCGGCGTGCTTGTTTGCTATTTTTGGCTGCTGCCGAAGACGATCCTTTTCTTTTTTCACGACACAGAGTCGCTCGGCTGGGCTCCAGCCTGGACAGTGCAGCAATATTATTCGTTCGTAACGCGGTTTACCCTCGGCTTTGGGCTGAGCTTCGAATTGCCCGTAGTAGTGCTCGTGCTGGTCCGCTTCGGATTGATCACGTACGAATTCATGGCCCGCACCCGGCCTTACGCCATCGTGCTCATTTTCATTCTCGCCACCATCATCACACCCACGCCAGACGTGCTCACGTTAATCGCCATGAGCCTGCCGATGGTTGTGCTCTATGAAAGCTGCATCTGGATCGCCTGGTTCATGAAACGCCGGCAAACCCGCGCGACATGAGCGCGCTCCAACTGGGGTCATGGAGTATGGAGTGATGTAGTAATGAAATCTCGGTTCCCGCTTCACTACTACTCCATTGCTCCACTACTCCAATACTCCATTGCATGTTCGTTCCCGAAATGATCTACCAGCATCTGTTCGACGTGTTCGCTTTCGTTCTCGGCGCCTGCGTCGGATCTTTTGTTAACGTCTGCATTTATCGGCTCCCATTGAATCTTTCCATCAACCAGCCGCGCCGCTCCTTTTGTCCTTCCTGCAAAACGCAAATTCCATGGCACCAGAATCTACCTCTCGTTAGCTGGCCGGCATTGCGTGGACGCTGCGCCAATTGCGGGGCACGCATCGCTTTTCGCTATTTCGCGGTCGAACTACTCACGGCCCTTCTCTTTCTTATTATTTGGAAAGCGTTTCCGTGGCAGATCGCGATTGCCTACTGGGGATTTGTCGCGCTCGTCATCGCCGCCACCTTTATCGACTTCGAGCATTACATCATTCCCGACGAAATTACCATCGGTGGAACCATAGCCGGCCTAATCGCCTCGACGGCGGTCCCACAATTGATGACTACAGATCGCCGCCTCAATGCGCTGCTCATCTCCGCAGCCTCAGCGGCGGTTGGTTATGCGTTGCTCTGGCTCGTGCTTGAAGGTGGCAAACTGGTTTTCGGCAAGAAACGGATCCGCTTTGAAAAATCGACGGCCTTCACCTGGGCACGCCACGGCGACGATGCCGATTTTGTCGTGGGCGATGAAAAAAGTCTGTGGAGCGATTTTTTCGCGCGCGAGAATGATCAACTTTTGTTGCATTGTTCGAGCGCGAGAATTGCCGAGCGTGAGTTTACAGATACCATCCTGCGGTTTCATTACAATCGCGTCCGGGTTGGCTCGGAGAATTTCAAGCTCGACCAGCTGAATGAGATCAGTGGGCTAGCTAACGAGATTGAGATACCCCGCGAAGCGATGGGGCGGGGCGACCTCAAGTTCCTTGCGTGTATCGGCGCTTTTCTCGGCTGGCGCGCCGTCTTGTTCGCCATTTTCGCGGGCTCGCTCTACGGCTCCGTTATCGGCCTCATCACTCTCGTCCTGGGCCGACGCGTCTGGTCACTCAAACTACCTTTCGGTCCGTACCTCGCCTTCGGCGCAATTACCTGGATGTTTTTCGGCGACTCAGTCGTCCGTTGGTACCAAACATTGCTGCGACCGTAGTTTAAGCATCGCAAGTGGTCGGAATCGGCATCCGCTACCTGTTGCACTGCAATCTATCCAGGCGTACGGCAAATTTCGGCGGCTTAGACGACGAATTTCGCGCGAATCAGCCCAATAATCACACCGCCAACTGCGCCGATGCCGAGAATTGGCACGAACATCTTAGTAATAATCGCTGGCGGCAAACTGAGCAGAATTCCTATGGAGAGACCGATTAGCCATCCCGAACACGGTATGTCGATAAGGATAACCACAAAACCAATGGCGAATCGGTTAAAGAATGCCCCGAGCAGTGCTGCGCGTTTATCCGGGAAGGACATCGGCAGCATGGACAGCACAGTGAGCGCGCCAAAGCCAGACCGCAAAGATTTGCCAATGCGAACCGGGACATTTTTTCCAGTCTGGAACGTCTGATGCCTAAGACAAGCCAATTCCTCCCCACTGCGCAATCATGGACTGGCGTCGGCTGAAGTTGCCCTCGCTTTCGATTTCCAGCAGAAACAATCGCTGCACACTCGAGCTATTGCAGTTTGCCCGGGCCGGCCAGCGCCCGTCCTGGTTTCGCCCCAGTATGCTCGCCCTCTTTCAGAACTTGCACGCCATTGACGAAAACGTGCTTCATCCCAACCGCGTACTGGTGCGGTTTCTCGAAGGTTGCCCGGTCCGCAATTATCGCGGGGTCAAAGACAACCACGTCGGCGAACATCCCGTCTTGAATGAAACCGCGGTGGTCGAGGCCGAGATTCGTCGCGGGCAAGGCGCTTAATCGTCGCACCGCTCCCGGCAACGTGATCACCTTTTCGTCGCGTGTATATTTCCCGAGGACGCGCGCGAAATTCCCGTAAGCGCGCGGATGCGGATTGGATTTCAGGAAAACGCCTTCCGGCGCCTGCGAAGCCTCGTCTGAGCCGAATGAAACCCAGGGCTTGGCCAATTCTTTTTTCACGTTCTCTTCGGACATCAAATAGTAAATCGTGCTGATGCGCGACTCGTCTTCGCTGATTAAATCCATGATCGTTTCGATCGGATCTTTGCCGCGCCTCTTTGCTACTTCCGCGAGCGATTTGCCGGTAAGCGACTTGAGTTTTTCAGATTTGAAACCGACCAGCAAAATTTTCTCCGGCGATCCAGCCGCGAGATACAAGTTCTCCCAGGCATCAGAATCGACTCGCACTTCGGCCGCGATTTTTTCGCGCGTAGCCGGATCGCGCAATCGTTTGAATAACGCCGGATAGCCGCCATCCTCCGTCCACGGCGGCAGACAGGCGTCGAGTCCCGTTCCAGCTGCGGTATAGGTGTACATGTTGGCCCTGATTTTGAGTCCTTCTTTTTGCGCCGCTTCAATCCGCCCCAGCAATTGATCTTCTTTCGGCCAGTTTTTTTCGCCGGCAGCTTTGATGTGGTAAACCTCCGCCGGAATCCCAGCTTCGCGGCTGATTCGGATCACCTCATCGAGTCCTCCGAGCAATTGATTTCCCTCGCTGCGCATGTGGGAGATGTATTTGCCCTGGTATTTGGCCGCGACTTTGCACAACTCTATTAACTCTTCGGTTTTCGCATAAAATGCCGGCGGATAAATGAGCGACGTGCCAATGCCGAGGGCGCCCGCTTCCATTTCCTTGCGCACGAGCTCGCGCATCTGGTCGAGCTGTTCCGGCGTTGGTTGTTTGTCTTCCAATCCGATGACGTACTCGCGTACGGTGGTGGCGCCGAGGAAGGAGGCGACATTGCATGAGATGCCGCGCTTTTCTAAATAACGCAGATATTCCGCCAGGGCATTCCATTTGATCTCGAACTTGATGTCCGTTTGTTCGCGAACGATCCGCGCTTTCATCCGATCATTTAATGGACCCATCGATTCTCCCTCGCCCATGATTTCGGTGGTTACGCCCTGACGAATCTCGCTTTGCGATCGCCCATCCTGAATGAGCGATTCGTTTGACCAGGAGAGCATGTTGATGAACCCGGGCGCAACGGCGAGACCGCGCGCATCAATTGTCTTCTTCGCGGATGCCTTAGCGAAGTCGCCTACGCCCGCTATGCGATCACCGCGGATCGCGACATCCGTGACATGGCCTTCCCCGCCGGTGCCATCGTAGACGGTCCCGCCTTTGATGACGATATCGAAGGGCGCATCAGCCGAAGCGATTTGTCCGCCGCCGATGATAACAGTAAAAAAGAGAGAACAAACCCAGGTGCGCATTCCGAGTTATCTCATAGATAACCTTGTCCGCCAAAGGCTTCCATTCAAAGAAGCGCTAGTAAATTTCGCTTCGCTTATGCAACCCCGCGGGTGGCGACTCCTAAGTCGTACAACTAAGCAAAGTACAAACCTCGGCGACTTAGACGTCGCCGCTCCCCAGTCAGGCGACCTTGCTAGTGGGAGCCAATGGAGGGTTCGGAGCCAATGGGGGCTTGGGGGAGCGGGACGACATTCGGCGGTTCACCCGGCAATGCCTGTTTCGTTTTCGCGTTTGTATCCACCATTACTTCCGAACTCGGGTTGGAGGAAATGCAGCCGGAAAGAGTGACCGCCAACAAACAGATCACTGCGATTTTAAACCTTCGATCCATCGCGAAGCAGTACCTTATTTGCGAACTGAGGAATTTTCCAGTCCGAGAAGGCATGAGGACTCATGTCGCCAGAAGGCAAGCAAATGAAGCATCATGATTACCAATGAAAATGTTCTGTTTGATGCTTCTCGGCGGCCTTGCTTTTGGCCTCGCGAGTTGCGCCAATCAAGGTCCACTCGTTGCCTACGATGTCCCGGCGGAGGGCCCGACCGTAACCCCGCGCGACAGTTGGCAGGGTTATGAGGAACCAGCTGCCTGGGTCTCGGCAAAGTAACTCGCCGGTGCGAGCCGCGGCCGAATTAGCCCGATTACTTTTCCGATTCCGTCAGCAAACGGACGAGCTCATCTTTCCACAATGCCGCGATGGTATGGCTGCCGTGACCGCGCGTTTTCTCACTTAACGGGAGTACGAACGCACGACCATGTGGGACGCGTTTGATTTCGCGTTCGAGAATTCCCAGCTCGGGCGGATTGATCAGGTCATCCGTGGAATTGATCGCCAGCAATGGTGCGCGAATTTTTTCCAGATCCAGACCGGGATCGTAATCGCGCGACGCTTCCAGCGCATAAAGCACATCGTTGGCATCATCGGCCTTCACGATGTCGGCGACGAATTTATCCAGAACTTCATCCGTTTTCGCGACTGTGGGCGCTTCTTTTTGTCGCAACGGGGGGTTGCTGCTCATGAACCAAAGCATTTCCGCGGCAGTGCGCAGACTCGGCGGTTGCATTTTGTATTCGCCACCGCTCCATCCCGGATCATTGCGGATGGCATCGATGATAATGCGACGCCAGGCGCGGTTCCGTCCGGAAACCTGCCGCGGCAGGCTGGCCAGCGGCATAAGCGCGTCCATAAAATCGGGATGCATTTCGCCCCAGAGCCAGGTGTGCATTCCGCCCATCGACGTTCCCATCACCAATCGCGCGTGATTCAGCCCGAGGCCGTCCGTTAGTAATCGATACTGCGCATCGATCATATCACGGTAGCCGTAGCGCGGAAATTTCGCGCGTAAACCATCGCTCGGCTTGCTCGATTTGCCGTGACCAATTCCATCCGGCAAGACGATGAAGAATTTGGTGGCATCGAGCGGTTGACCATCGCCGAAAAGCTCGCCGGCAAACTCCGGGCGAATAAATTGCGCGCCGCTTCCAGTCGTTCCGTGCATGACCAGCACTGCGTTCGTCGTTTTTCCCTGGGCATCTTTATCAGCCTTTCCCAGGGTGCGGTAATGCAGGTGCAACTCCGGCAGCGTTTCGCCACTTGTGAACCTGAAATCGCGAATCGTGTAATCGCTTTCCGCCGGCGCGGGATAATCGCTCGCGCCGACAATTTGTAGCGCCGCAAGAAGAAATGCCGCGGCCAAGGTGGAGCGCATCATTGCCGTGTTTAACATCACCCCTGCGACGTTTCCAGTCACCTTGACGTGGTTTGAGGTTTCCGGGGAATGTTGGCGGACAGACTCTTAGCGACCAATCGGGACTCGCGAATCAATCGACGCGTGCTATACCGGTGACGTGGTCGAACCAGTCGGCAAGATCGACAAGCCGGAACCGCGTTGGCAGGCGGTACTGGCGTTGCTCGCCGTTGGTGGAATTTATGTGGCGTTGCCAAGGCCGCTGATCGTCGGCCCGAAATGGGCGCTTCCCGTTTTCATCGTAGTTTTGATCGCGCCCACGGTTGTCGCGCATCGCATGGGCAAACACTCCTTAAACCGCACGCTTGGCATCATCATCAGCAGCGTCATCACTCTGGCACTAACCGCATCGGTCGGCTTGCTGGTGGCCGCGGTTCCCTCGCATAAGGAAGCGCCGGTCGCGCTCTTGTGTTCCGGCGCCGAACTCTGGCTTACTAACGTGCTCGTCTTTGCTCTTTGGTACTGGAGGCTGGACGGCGGCGGGCCGACCCTTCGCGATCAAAGGCGCGAATTCGGCAGCCGCAGTTTCGTTTTTCCGCAAATGCAGATTGAAAAAATCGAGCGCGATCGTTTTCACATCGACGGCTGGCGACCGGGTTTCGTCGATTATCTCTTCATCGCCCTCACCCAAAGCTCGACCTTTGGCCCGACCGACGCGCCGCTGCTGGCGCGTTGGGCCAAGCTTCTAGCCATGGCCCAAATCTGCATCTCGTTGACCATCGTCATCGTTCTGATCTCACGCGCCATTGGCGTGCTGTGATCGCTCCCATCATCCGATTTGTCGCGCTCCTCGACCCTAGTTAGATTGTCTCCGCATGCGTCCCTTCTCCTGCGTCCCGGCTTTGATTCTACTGCTGCTCACGGCAGGGCTTGCCCGCGCCCAGCAGTCGGTCATGGCGGATACGCGCCAGCTCGATTTTAAGGAGTTCGGTCTACTCGCGATTCAAGATAATGGCCGCCGCAAACCGATCGATACCTTCGCGAGGCAGACGTTAATTCAGCTGACTGGGCGCTCGAGTTTTACGGACAAAGCCGGGCGCCACTGGACGCCGAATGATTTTCTTCTCTCAGCCGTGCTGGAAACGCGCGATTGGAAAGAGGAGCCGATGGTGCTGGTCTCCTTCGGCGAACTAAAAGAGCAGCTTGGCCTGGAGAAAACACAGCGCCGTTTTTCTTTTGCGCAATTGAGCACGGCGGCTGCATTATCGCAGATCGCAAGCGAAGCGCACGAGCGCAAGCGGGCCGAGAAACCGCTCGATCGGTTGCAGCAGGAAGCCTTGAGTGTCAGCGATCGGCTGGCGCTTTTCGCGCGGGTGATAGAGGGGAGCGCGCTATTGATCGTGCCCTCGCCACAAAAAGAAACGGATCCATGGGCGCCGCCTCTCCCTTTGGCCATCGCTTCTTACTATAATGAGTCGCAATCGGACGGGGTAGCACCGCCATTGCAGGAGATGATGGCCGCCTATAATGAGGCCGATTCATTCAAATTTAGTCGCTCCGCCCATCTGTTACGGGAAAAGTTGCGCGCACTTTCCCCATCGATCTATCCCACAGAATCCAATCTGCGATTGGAATATTTCTATAACCATTTCGAAGCATTTTATCGCGCCATTTGGTTTTACGGAATCGCGTTCCTCACCTTGCTGATTGCGCACCTGCGGAACCGCGGGCGCGCCTTGCGCAACTTTGGCGTCGTCCTCGCATTCGTCGCCCTGGCGTTTCACGGCACTGGAATTGTGTTGCGCTGCCTGATCGCCGGTCGCCCACCGGTAACGAACATGTATGAATCGATCATCTGGGTCTCCTTCGCCGCGTCATTTTTCGGGATGATCTTTTTTGCGCGATATCGCACGCCGATTTATTTGCTGGCGTCCTTGCCGGCCACGCTGATTGCGCTTTTGCTCGTTCATCAAATGCCGATCGCGATGCCGGCGAGCATCGATCCTCTGGTTCCTGTTTTGCGCGATAATTTCTGGCTAACGATTCATGTACTGACGATCACGCTTAGTTATGCGGCTTTTCTTCTGGCTTGTGCTTTCGGTCACATTTTACTCTTCCGTTATGCGCGCAATCCGCGCGGGGCGCGGGCAGATGCGCCCATGCATTTCTGGCTCTATCGCGTGCTGCAACTCGGCGTTCTCCTTCTCGCCGCGGGCACCATCCTCGGCGGGGTGTGGGCGAATTATTCCTGGGGAAGATTCTGGGGTTGGGACCCAAAGGAAACCTGGGCTCTGATTGCGCTACTCTGTTACATCACAACTTTGCATGGGCGGCTCGCCGGTTGGTGGACCGAATTCGGTCTCGTCGTCGCGAGCGTGGTTTGTTTTCTCGCGGTCTTGATGGCGTGGTACGGCGTCAACTTCGTCCTTGGAAAAGGATTGCACAGCTACGGCTTCGGCATTGGCGGCGAAACCTATGTCGGAACTTTCGTCATCGCTGATCTGCTCTTTGTCGCATTCGCGATCTGGCGTTATCGTTCAAGCAAACGCCCGATCACGCGGGAGGAACCTGTAGCGGCAGCCGTGTCGGCTGCAGATTGAAAACGATGCAGGCGACGCGCCTGCCACAACAGCAGATCGCTTCGCTATACCCGCACAGCGTATTTGTCCGGAACGAATGCTCGACCGGCCCGAGCCGCGTAAACCTGCGTGAATTCAGCGCCAAAGAGCAAGATTTGCGATGAATAGTAAATCCAAAGCAGGAGCGTGATTAGCGAGCTCGCCGCTCCATAAGCCGACGAGGCCGTCCCGCTGCCCAGATAAAGGCCCAGCGCCCATTTCCCGATCGCAAAGAATATCGCAGTCATGACCGCGCCGATCCAAACGTCGCGCCATTGAATTTTCACGTCGGGCAGAAATTTGAAAATGGAGGCGAAAAGTAGAACGACGACTGCAAGATCGAAGATTGAATAAACGACAAGTGCGATGACGATCCCGCCGGGAAACATTGCCTGGACGTACCGACTAAAGCTTTTAAGCACGCTTTCGAACACGAGGGAGACCAGCAGCAAAAAACAAACACCGGCCACCATTGCGAAGGAGAGAAAACGCGAACGTATGAATCCCATGATGCCGACGCCAGGTTTGGTCTTTACGCCCCAAATGGTGTTGAGCGCATCTTGCAACTGGCCAAAGACGCCGCTAGCGCCGAAAAGGGCCAGCAAAATTCCAATGCTTGTCGCCAACACACCCTTGTTCGGTTGCGACGCTTTCTGGGCGATACCCTGGACTACATCGATGGCGCTCTTATCCAAAAAGTAGCTCATTTGTTCCGTCACTTTTTGCCAGGCCCCGGCGGGGTCGTTGCGGAAAAGGAAACCGACGATTGCCAGGAGCAAGAGAATCAGCGGCGCGAGCGAGAACACAGTGTAGTAGGCGAGTGCAGCTCCCAGCTGAGGTACTTTGTCGTCCAGCCATTCCGAAAACGTTTGTTTCAGCAGGCTGATTGAATCGGCGACAAATGATCCATGTTTCCCAGACATGACGATTCCTCCTTGTCGCTAATTCGCGGAAGGCCGCTGGCGCAGATGCGAAGGAATGCGTGTGCGCGTTAATTTCGCGACATTGCGGCAAGAGTCAGCACTCCTTGCCGAACATTTATCCTTTCGTCTTCGTGCGCGTGCGGCGAGCTTTCGCGACCCGCACCTTCTCGATCCAGGCGCGAAGTTCCTTTAATGGCATAAAGTTCACGATCCGTTCCGGCGGAATTTTTGCCGCCAACGCGGCAGCAAGGGCGAGATCGATGAATTCCAATTGCCAGGGATGATGCGCATCTGTGCCCATGGAAATTCGTGTTCCGCAACGTTTAGCGATTTTAAGCAGACTTAGGTTCAGATCCTGCCGGTCGGGGTAAGCATCGATTTCCACCGCTTTATCGAGCCGAGTCGCTTGGTGAAAGACGGTTTCCCAATCCGCGCGCAAACCGGAGCGGTAATTGTAAATTCGACCGCGCGGGTGTCCGAGAATTTGGATGTCGGGATTACGAATGGCGGCAAGATAGCGGTCAGTTTGGTCTTCCTTGCGGCGCAACGCGGAATGAAAAGAACCGAGGACAAGGTCAAGCGACCGCAGCGCGGTTGGATCCATATCACCCTCGCCGACAGGATTGAGGTTCATCTCAATCGAACGCAAAACGGTCAGGCCTCGACCACTGGAGCGAAGCTCGCGATTCACCACATCGATCTCACCGGATTGTTTCTTCAGCTTTGCTTCGTTAATTCCATTCGCGATCAGTAAGCCTTTGGAATGATCGGTAATAGCGATGAACTCGTAGCCGCGCGTGATGGCCGCGTCCGCCATCGCGCGAATATCGCCGGAGCCATCGCTCCAATGTGTGTGCATTTGCAAATCGCCGCGAAGGCGCGCTGACCACGATGTTGCTTTGGCCAACCGAAGGCGACTTTCGGCGAGGGTAAGAAATTCTCTTCGCAGCGGTGGCGGACGCGGCGGATGCTGCCTCTGCCGAATCCATTGCCGGATTTGTTTTTGAAGGAACGGTCCAATATGCGCCAGCTCTGTCAGCGGGCGCTTTTCTGCCACTAAATTGCGCGCCTCAACTTCCCAGAGGAACGCGCTTCGCGCGGCCCGGCGATAGGCGCGCTGCAAAACATAGGAAGCTTCGCTCGCTTCCCGCGAAAGTAGCTCGGCGATTTCGGCATTACTCGGCGGAAGATCGATGCGCGCTTGCAATTCAGCGAACTAAGGAACGCGCTGCGATGGACCACTCATGCTGGCCCACCGCAGCTTTTGTCCTTCCGCCCTCAGCTCCAGTAAGGAAAAACCCCAATTATTGCGCCTTAATGTTAATTAAAGTTTTCGCCAGCTCCGTTAGCTTCTTGTCGGTCGCCCCTTCTTCATCCAGCGTTTGTTGCAAAAGTTTGGCGCCTTGACTGTCACCAAGTAATTCGGCATAGGTGCGGGCGCAGCCGTAGCCGGCTATCTCGTAATGCTCAACGCGCTGCGCAGCAGCGATAAGTCCGGCATCCCGCACTTCGTCTTCCGCGTCCTCTTCGATCATTTCTGAGCCTTCTTCAATCAGGCCTTCCATGCCTTTGCACTTCGGGCCACGAGTGCTCTGGTCGTGGCTCTCCAGGATTTTTTCGAGTCGATTAACGTGCTCTTGTGTCTGGTCGAGATGCAGTCTAAAGCCATCGGCAAGGCGTTCATTGGTGGCAGCCTTCGCCATTTTTGGCAGGGCCTTGGTCAGCTGCTTCTCCGCGCTGTGAAGGTCTTTCAACTCGTGAATGTAGAGATCTTTCAGTGTTTCTAGTTGCATAACGTGGAAATTTCGAATTTCAGCGACCATCTGGATTTGTTCGATTTCGACTGACTTTATCGGAGCCGTTTTCGTTTCCCAAAAGAAATGCGCCGGGAAAGACCAGTCTCGGCTTTGAGATAGCGTTTCATCAACCATAAAGCCTCTTTGTTCTCTTTTGCGGTGTTCGAAATAACGCAATCGGAGGGGATAGTAAGTTCGTAATCGCGCATGTAGGCATCGTTGGCGGTAAAAAGAACGCAAAAATTTCCAGCAATGCCGTTTCTGGATCCGCACGCAACGACCAGCCGGTGACAATCTGCCGATCATGCTCTCGGAAAGTGCGACTGGCAGCGGCGGCTGGCAGCGGCGGCTGGCGCGCAAACTGGATTTACTCATCGGCGCCGATTGCGCGTAGCTGATTATCGGATCATGACGACGATCCCTACTGCATTTCGAAAGGTTTCTTCTACGCGCACATCGCCTGGCTACTTTTCAAGCTACGTAACGATCAGCCATACGACAACGTAGCCGACCTCCAGAAAGACAAGCTTGTCTGCTGGCAGGATCGACACGTACAATGGATCGCCGTAATCGTTGGTTTCATCCTGCCGGCATTGCTCGGTTTCCTATGAAATGGATGGACCGGAGCATTCGGCGCATTCTTGATTACCCGCGTTGCGCGCATCGTTGTCCTGCAGCACGGCACGTTTCTAATTAACAGCGCATGTCACACCATTGGGCGACAGCCGTATTCAACCAAATGCAGCGCGCGCGATTCTTTTTTCCTCGCCCTTCTCACTCTCGGCGAAGGTTATCACAACTATCACCATGAGTTTCAATATGACTATCGCAATGGCGTCAAGCCATGGCAGATGGATCCCACCAAGTGGGTTATCTGGATGCTGTCGAAGCTAAGACTTGTCCGAGGTCTGCGCCGCGCTTCCGCGGATAAGATTCGATCGGCGCAGCGAGACATTGGAGAGCGAGCCGCCTCCGCTCTGGCTGAATGCAGCCTAGTTGCGTGAGCAGGCGTCTTACCTTCGGGATTACAGCCTCGAAGTAGTGTAGTCGACCAGCGGTGAGCGAGCCGGATGCGTAGGACCGTCGCGCGCCACACGTTTAGACTCAATATCATTAGGTAATTGCATTTGCAGCTGTAGATTGTGGCTTGAGCACCTAAACAAACGAAATGGAATCAACAGTCACGCAAAGGAGCGCAATTTATTTCAAGCGACACAAAGGCTCAAAAGGTCGAGCTGCGCTTTTTCGGCAGCTTCGCGCCTCACCCGCGAATCTGATCCGCGATTTGAAGCAGCAGACATTCGGCAAGGCATATATCACGCAAGGCCTTCCTTCAGGACAACTGTCGCTGAGAGGGTTCGCATCTTAGAACCCGCGGTGATGCGATCCGCACGCGTGGTCAGGCACACCGCTGCGCAAAGCCTAATGAGCAAACGAAGCGCATCTCGATCCTCTGACCAGGAAGTCATGCGATATCTTTCGCGCTCGCAGATTTTCAAAGATTACGAAGGTGCTTTCAGTGCAGCCATGGGTTTGCCGCTGAATATTCGAGGATACAATTCATGGTCGCCGTCGCATCATGGAAAAGAAGATCGCGACTCCTTTGCCTCAATTCTGGCTCGTTTCAACAAGGCTCGCGCCGCATGCTTACGGGCTCAAACCGACGCATCTCGGGAACCGGACTCGACCAAGCGCACCGTTACCTGGTTTGCGGGACTCTCCGAAAGTGCTGTGCCGGTGTATGTAGGTGACCACATTCTCGGTTTTCTCGAGACAGGCGAAGTGATGCTCAAGAATCCGACCAAGAAACACTTCGCCAGCATTACCCGGCAACTCCGAGCATGGGGCTACAAGGCGGATTGGAAGCAACTTGAGCGGGCTTATTTTCGGTCGTGCGTTTTATCGCCGGACCGGTATCGCGCGATGTTGCTGTTGCTCAATATTTTTGCGCAACACCTTTCTATTCTGTCGAATCAACTGGTGGTCCGGCGCGAAAAAGACGAGTCCGCCAATATGGCGCGAGCACGGCAATTCATCGAGAAGCATCAGGCGGAACCGCTCTCCCTCGGGCGCGTAGCCCAGGCGGCTAATATCAGCCGACATTACTTTTGCAAGATGTTCAAGAAAGCCACGGGTATGAATTTCATCGACTATCTCTCGAGAGTCCGAGTAGAGAAATCGAAGACGCTTTTGCTCAATCCCAACTCTAGAATTAGTGAAGCTGCTTTCGCCAGCGGCTTTCAATCTATGACGAACTTCAATCGCGCGTTCCGGCGAATTGTCGGTCGCTCTCCCACCCAATTCCGCGAATCGCTTCCGAAGCTGCGACGCTCGGTGTAGAGGATACCGGCTCCCTTAGTTCCGCCCAGTCGATTCTAACGCGGAGTTGGTCAAGAAGCTTGGCCGAGCTCTGCAGATTAATCCGCCCTACTCCGGCCATGAAAAGACAAAGATCATCTACCGCGGGTTTCATGACTGTCCTATTACTTACTGCGCAGCGGCAACGAACTTAAGCCTACCAATCCACCGAGGCTAGCGCACGAAACTTTCCGCACGCTCGCCGTCAGTGTTAGTGCGTTATTGCACTTTAACGTCGAGAGCTTTTGATCTTGCTTTCGTTGTTGTCGGGAGGTGCACTTTCAGCACTCCGTCGCGGAACTCCGCCGTCACTTTCGTGCTATCGGCATCTTCCGGCAGGGTGAAGCTGCGTCGGAAGTTGCCAAAGGATCGCTCAATGCGATGGAATTTTCTTTTCTGATCTTCCTTCTCGCCTTTGCGCTCTCCGGAAACGCAGAGGATGCCATCTTCGACTGTTACCCTAACGTCATCCTTCTTCATCTCAGGCAGGTCTGCTTTGAGCAGGTACTCGTGATCATCCTGACTGATATCAACCTCTGGTGACCAATCTGCCACCGTCAGGCTGTGGGTCTCGCCACTACTTATTCGGTTCGGAAATCCGCCCAAGAACCGATTGAAACGATTTTGCGTCGCTTCTTCCATCTCTCTGAGCTGATTCCATGTTATTAATGTATTCATATTTTACCTTTCTGGATTGACTTAAAGCCATCTCCGTCCCTCACACGCACCGCTTATTGTCAGACTCGACCCTAATCTTGTGCTCGACGTCGGATCGATATCGGGATGGAGCGGATGCACGTCCCCTGGCGCGAGATGAGTCAGCTATTGGGGTTCGAGGTCGAGGAAGAAGAAAACGCCGGGAGGAACGGAAGGGGTAGAAGATTAGAAGAAATCCTATTCTTCGATGGCGCCGTCGATGTTTCGCAGGTGATCGCGAAATGTGTGACTGGGGTCGGCCGTTCGCTTCTGGAGGTAACGGGCGAAGTCCAGTTGTGCGCGCAGCGCGCGGCCAGCCTTAATTGCTTCTGCTTGTTGCCGCTCCCGCTCCCAAATGTTCCGGGCGGTTGCAAGTAACTGCTCGACATTTTCCGACCTGACGAAAAGGCAGCCGTCGTCATCTGCGAAAACGACATCACTCTCTTGCACTTCGAAATCACCGAAGCGCGCGCGCCGGAGCGCTGATTCGTCGCGCGGATCGAGGCGCTGGGGGCCAGAGGGACATGCGCCGTAACTGAAAATGGGAAAGCCGATCTCTCGAAGCTCGGGAGTATCGCGATGTGCGCCCCAGACCACGATCCCAGCCAACCCGGACACTTGCGCTTCCAGAGTGGTCAAATCGCCGATGCAGCCTTCATCCATCCGGCCGCCATTATCGATTACCAAAACGTTGCCCAGTTGGCTATATTGCATCGCTTCCAGGAAAACATCTACGCTGCCGAAGTGTTGGACCGGTCGCGCGTCACCGGCGGTTCGAGCGCCAGGAACCACAGGCTTAATGCCGGGAGGCGCAATTCGGAACGCAATCTTCAGGCGCAGTGCAGCGTCGGCAACGAGCGGGGTTGAAAGTTCACCAAAAACGGCGGAGCGAGATTGTTTCTTCACTCGTCCAAAAAATCACGGGATTGGGGAAAGGAAAATTAGAAATTAGCCTCCTTCGCTAAAGACTACGGCGTGCGAGGGAAGTCAGAGGGCAGAGGCCGGACGGCCGGTGAAATTGGAAACGACGGAACGGAATCTATCATTCCCCCCTTTTCCACGGAAACGACAGCGCGAAGCCCTTCCGCAAGTGCCCGCAGATTTGAGCCCGGGTTCAAACGAGGCGCGGATCCCACAAAGCTGTAAGGAGTTGAGTTTCTTCTCGACTAATCGGCAACGTAAAAAACCGATGAAAACGAAAAACTCACGTTTCGATAGCTGAATTGCTCGCTACTACCCGGCCGTTTACGGTTTCGCCAGCCGGTTCACCGATGATCCGCGCGAAGCGATCGCGCTCACGCGTCACGCATTCAACGCCGCGCGCAAACCACTGCGGAATCTGGGCGACCAAACCGCAGTTGCGACGGTGCTACTATCCGCGGTGATTCGCGCGGGACTCACGGCCGCATAGCCTCTTGCTGTATCAAAATTTTACTCTGAGAGGAGAGCCGCTGTAGCCGACCCCAGCGGAAGGACACAGAAGAATCACCCGCCGGGGCCAGCGCCCCCGGTTACAGTAGCTCGCCGCGATGCGCGGCAGCATTTCAACAACCTCTAGGCGCGACTTGTGTGCTGCTTGAACACCGGCATGTTGCCAAACAGAAATTGGAACGGAATTGGACTACGTTCGGCCCAAGCCATTTCGTTGTGTTTTGCTTCTGGAAACGCAAGATAAAACAACTCCGAACCAGGGCTGTATCCTTTCCAAAGCAGGCGATCTCTAACTGCTCTCGTCGGCTCGTAGTTGTCGCGCGGCCAACCGCTATCCAGATAAATTCTAAGGTTTCGTTTTGACTCAGTTGCGACCCGCTCAACGAAGTCGTCCCGATAACCAAAGGTGCTCGAAAGGCATGCAACTTTCCCGAACACTTCGGGCCATTGCCAGCCGAGATAAAACGACACGACACCGCCTAACGACGAACCCATCACGGCGGTATCTGCGGGGCCGACGAGGGTGCGATACTTCGCATCGATTAATGGCTTTAGCGTTTCAACCAAAAAGCGGCCGTAACCTTCATAACCTGGTGCGGTGTATTCGGCCATTCGGTCGTTCGGCAAAATTCCAACGACGATTACATTGTTGATCGCGTTCATGCGATCCAGCACGTTTAGCACTTCGTCGGTCCGCCAGGTGTTCCCGAGGAAAGCCTCTTCTTTCAGAAACAGGTTGTTACCGTCGTGCATGTAAAGTACCGGGTAGCGCTTCAGTGTGTTCTCGCGATAGCCGGGCGGCAGAAAGACGCGGAACCGGTGCTCAACACCTGTGTCGGTCGGCAAAGGCGACATCAGCTCGCAGACGCTGCAGTGCATCTCGTCAGAGAAATAGGGATAGATATCGAGAGGCGTAGCAGATGTTGCGACGGCCAGGAAATTTTCGCCGCGCGACCACTCGAGCTGAC
>Ga0209375_1001303_pt1 | contig 19044 bp, 14 predicted proteins | sample GraSoiAngelo_131_FD_185888 | JGI IMG/M metagenome (GOLD analysis project Ga0209375, IMG submission 185888) | Grasslands soil microbial communities from the Angelo Coastal Reserve, California, USA - 14_0929_02_30cm (SPAdes) (version 2) | ecosystem: Environmental > Terrestrial > Soil > Grasslands ... | reverse complement strand
GATCGCCACGTAAGCCATTGCCAGTTGAAGCGGCGAAACAAGCGTGTAACCCTGGCCAATCGAAACATTGGCTGTTTGAGCTTGTGACCACCTCTCTTGTGGATGATGGATTTGCATCCACTCCGGCCCCGGCATATTGCCGGTTTGTTCGCCCGTAAGTTGCAGACCGGACTCCTCGCCGATCCCCAGCATCTTGCCAATGTGATCAAGCGACTGAATGCTGGCTGCGTTGCCGTACTGATAGAAAAAGGAGTCACACGATACCTTGATCGCATCGGCCAGACCGATGGTGCCGTGCGTGTAATGTTTCTCGGCCACCCAGCATTGGAAGAAGTGGTCGCCGTAGCTTACGCCTCCGCCGCAGCTGTAACGCGCGTTTGCAAGATTTTTCGTGCCCCGCAGACCGGCGAGTGACGTGATGAGCTTGAATGTCGATCCTGGCGGCAAGGCGCTGATCGCACGGTTGACTAATGGATCGCCCTCGTCTTTTTGGAGCGCTTTCCAATCCTTAGCCTTGATGCTTGGGATAAAAGTATTCGGATCAAATGATGGCACAGTAGCCATCGCCAGGACGTTGCCATTATTTGGATCGACAACTACCGCTCCGGCGCGGTTCACAGCTCGTAGCGCTTCCTCCGTAATCGCCTGGATGCGAGCATCGATAGTCAGCAAGACGTTGGCCCCTTGCTCAGGAGGATCTTCGCGAAGCACACCCTCAATTGTCCCTTTCGCATTCTTGCGCAAATAGCGGACCCCCGGTTTTCCGCGCAGGTATTCGTCCATCGTTTTTTCGATGTTAGATTTTCCTTCCATATCCTGCTGATAGAAGGTGAATTTCCTTGCTTCCTCTTTGTCGATGTCGTCAGGCATGCCGACATAACCAAGAATATGGGCGGCCAGAGCGCCATAAACATAAGAACGCACTGGTTTGATCGCGATATCCACTCCCGGCAATCCGACATCGTGCTCCGAAAATTTTGCCATGGTGGGAAAGTCAATGTCCTTGATGTAGGAGAACGGAACCTCCGTGTCGTTGCGATAGTGTCGCTGCAGTTTGGCGGCGTTGTAGTCACGGGCCAGATCAAGGTCGTTTAGACGGGGGACTATGCCGTCATTGACAATTCTAATGATATCGGGCTCCTTCTGATCTTTCGGCATCCCGTTAATGATTGCTCGATATTCACTCAAGGGCGGCGAACCAAAGCGTTCCCGATAACCTTTGACCATTTCCGGCAAATAGAAATCGACCTCATAGCTGGCGCGGTTTTGGACAAGAGTGATGCCGTTGCGGTCTTTGATCTCACCGCGCACGGATGGAATACGCACAGTCGCTTGAGAACTGCCACGAAGCTGCGAAGTCCATTCCGCGCCATGCGCCACTTGTATCCACCAGAGTTTGAGGCCGAGAGCACCCATGCCCAACAGCATCAGTAAGGCGAGAAACTGAATCCGCACACGCGAACTCTTGCGGCCTTTGCTCATTCGAATCGCCCCCTTTCGGGACTGTATGGATAAGCGGTCATCCGTCCAAGCCATTGGAGAAGCCAGAACACGAACGGCGCCACCAGCATGGCAATGATGCCTGGCGCGCCGATTTGCCACCAAATTTCACGGGTAAAAACAAGAGAGCCGCGTCGAAATGTGATCATCAGGTATTGCGCCAAAACTATCAACGAGGTGAAAATGCCGCTCAGGATACAATGCACTTCCCAGTGGCCACGAGCAAAGAGCGGTCTGAGCCCATGCATTATTCCTGCCAGCACACCGTACAGCAGTATCGACGATCCGGCTGAAACTTCAACTTTATCACCAATTACCTGCACGGTCAGCGCATCCAGCAAAACCCCTGCGTAAAACGCAAGCGCCAGCATCAAGGGAAACGGCAGCGCCATTGCTCCATAAAAAACAATTACAGGCACAATATAGACATGGGCGCTGTAGAGCCACGGCAGCGCCGGGATGAAAAGCTCGGCAATCTGTGACACCAACACCAAAAACAGCAGAAGAAAAAAGAATATCATCTTCGCCCTGTTACCACGAACACATCCTCCAAATGCGACAGATCGACGGCCGACGTCAGTTGCGCTTGTCCGTCCAATTCCCGAACGCGAAAACTTTTCACGACGCCGATCAGCAAGCCAGACGGGAAAACGCCGCCTACTCCGGAAGTATAAACTTTCTGGCCAGGTTTGAGGTCAGCCTGCTTCGATAAGAAATTCAGGTCCAAAAGTGGCGTTAGTCCCGTCGTTACTCGCTCGCCAGAGACGATTCCCTGTTCGCGGCTTCCTTCCACTGACGCCGCGACGCGGCAGTTTTCATCTGAAACCAACAAAACAATGGAGATGCTGTCGCTTACGGTGGTCGTTTTACCGATCAGACCTTCGTCAGTTACTACAGGCATATCAGTTTCAACGCCGTCTCTTCTGCCACGATTAATTGTGACCGTTCGCCACCAGGTCGAGGAATCGCGCGCGACAATTTCTGCGGCGATCAACTTAAAGACGGAGCGCTCTCTGTAATTGAGCGCGTGACGCAGACGATTCACTTCATGTTCCACATCGCGCAGGCCCTGGTTTGTCGCACGGAGCTCTCTATTTTCGACCTGAAGTGCAGAATTCTCGTGCTCTAGCTGGTCTAGCGACTTCAATCCGCTGCGCACCGATGTGATCTGTTTTTTCAGCCCCGAGCCGCTGGTCAAAAATGGGGCCAGCAGCTGATACACGCCAGACTTGAACTTCTGGGTCGTGCTCGGGCCAAAGCTGAGGAAATATCCCAGAATAGCGCCGAAAATCAGCAGCGCGATGATGTTTGTACGGCTCATCCCGATTTCGGATACCGGATAGCGGATAGCGGATAGCATGAAGCTACTCGCGAATCAGAAGTGTTTCCGGTTTCCGCTTTCTGCTTTCCGGTTTGGTTAGCGCCACTGGCGATCCGCTGAGGCAACCTGACGCAAAAACTTAAGTTCATTGAGGCATTTGCCGGTCCCCTCCGCTACTGCACTGAGTGGATCTTCAGCTACATGGACAGGCAAACCTGTTTCCTCACTCAAAAGTTTGTCAAACCCCCGCAGCAGCGCACCTCCGCCTGCCAGGACCAATCCCCGATCCACAAGGTCCGCCGAAAGCTCGGGCGGACAACGCTCCAGCGTAATACGCACAGAATCGACAATCGTCGAGATCGGTTCAAGCAACGCTTCGCGCACTTCCTGAGATGTAATCATGAGCGTTTTAGGCAAACCAGCGACGAGATCGCGCCCCTTAACTTCTACGCTCGTTTCCTTTTCACTTGGATACGCCGAGCCGATCTTGATTTTGATTTCCTCGGCGGTGCGTTCGCCGACCATTAAATTGTAAGCGCGTTTCATATACTGCACGATCGCCTCGTCCAACTCATCCCCGGCGACACGCACGCTTCGGCTAAATACAATTCCGGAGAGCGAAATAAGGGCGACCTCCGTCGTGCCTCCGCCAATATCGATAATCATATTGCCGGCGGGATCCTGCACTGGGAGTCCCACACCGATCGCTGCTGCCATCGGTTCCTCGATCAAATAAACTTCCCGCGCCCCGGCATGAGTCGCCGATTCGCGCACCGCGCGCTTTTCCACTTCTGTGATTCCGGAAGGAACTGCGATAACAACGCGCGGTCTCGCGCGCACCTTGCGATTATGCACTTTGCTGATGAAATGCCGCAACATAGCCTCGGTGACTTCGAAATCGGCAATGACGCCATCCTTCAGCGGACGCACCGCGACAATATTCGCCGGCGTGCGGCCGAGCATGCGCTTCGCTTCGTCACCTACTGCCAACACTCTGTTGGTGCCGGCTTGTACGGCCACCACTGACGGCTCACGCAGAACGATCCCTTGATCTTTTACGTAAACAAGAGTGTTCGCCGTGCCGAGATCGATCCCGATGTCGCTGGATAACCAGCCGAAAAGTCCGTTGAACATGAATAATTTATTAGCAGCACTTTCCAGTCCGAAGGAAACGCGTCACCCGTCTAAGTGGATCTTTGTCCGAAGACCCCGTCCCGCGGCGCGATTCGGCCAGGCTGAAACGCGGTAACATGAAACAGCGCCGACCGCCGTCAAGCGCATATTGTCGAGTAGAGTAATGAACTAAGAGAGTGTTGGAAGTTTCCAATTAGTCCATTACTTCTCTGTTCCGTTACTCCGATGCAAAGGATCATCGTCGCCCCGTCCATTCTTGCCGCCGATTTCTCGCGACTTAATGACGAAATCCATCGCGTCGAAGCCGCAGGCGCAGATTGGATCCATTGCGATATCATGGATGGACATTTCGTGGACAACATTTCCTTCGGACCGGATATGGTGAGGATTGTTCGCGGCCTGACAAGTCTTCCGCTCGATGTCCACCTCATGATCGAGCATGCTGATCATTATGTCCCGCGATTTGGCAAAGCCGGCGCAAACTCAATCACCGTTCACATAGAGCCGGAAGCGAAACACGATGTCTCGAAAACGTTGGAGCAGATTCGAGACAGCGGTTGCCGCGCCGGGCTCACTTTAAATCCCGAAACACCATTCGATTTGATCGAACCATTCCTCCACAAGATCGACATATTGCTGATCATGACGGTGCATCCCGGTTTCGGCGGCCAGCCATTTCGCGCTGACCAAATGCCAAAAGTGAAACGCGCCAGATCACTGAACGACAAGATCGACATCGAAGTGGATGGTGGCATCAATCCGGGCACGGCCAAGCTCTCAATTGAAAACGGCGCAAATGTTCTCGTCGCTGGGACCTCAATCTTTCATTCGAAAGATTACGCAAAGGCGATCCGCGAGTTGCGCGGGGAATGAGACGAGAGGCGACTCGTCGACGCTAGTGTATTTCGGCCGCTTCGCCCGCCACCACTGGCCCGGCTTCTTCGGTCGTTTCAGCCATCACTTCGTCCGTCTGCGTAACGCGCACGACTTCTTCAATAGTCGTTTTGCCTTGGGCGACGCGACGCCAGCCGTCTTGCCGCAAGGTCTCCATACGTTCGGTGATAGCACATTGCTTCAGTTCGCCGCCATCGCGTTTTCGCATGATCAGCTTTCTCAGCGGCTCAGTAATGAGGCAAATTTCATAAATCGCGGCGCGACCCTGGTAGCCGGTCTGGCGGCATTGATCGCAACCAGCGCCCCGTCGGAAGCGGGTACCGAGTTCCTTCACCGGAAAACCGATCTCGGCCAGATAGTCGCGTGGATAATCCACCATTTGGACACAGTCGGGGCAAATCGTGCGCACGAGCCGTTGGGCAATGAACGCCTTCACCACCGACGAGAGCAGAAACGGTTCCACATCCATGTCGAGCAAACGTGTGATGCCACCCACGGCGTCATTCGTGTGGAGTGTGCTGAAAACGAGGTGGCCAGTCATGGCCGCGCGAATCGCGATGTCCGCAGTTTCGACGTCACGAATTTCACCAACCATGACGACGTTTGGATCCTGTCGTAAAATGTGACGAAGACCTTTGGCAAAGGTGAGATCAATCTCCGGTTTCACATCGATCTGCGAAACACCTGGAATTCGGTATTCGACTGGTTCTTCGACTGTAATGATACGGCGCTGGATGGAATTAATGCTGCTGAGGAAGCAATAGAGTGAGGTTGATTTTCCGCAGCCGGTGGGCCCGGTGAGAAGGATGATACCGTTAGGCTGCGCCAATAGATGGCGAATGATTTTCTCCTGCTTTCCACTTAGATCGAGCCGATCGAACCCGAACTGTTGCTCACTGCGGCTGAGCAAGCGCAAACTGATCGATTCGCCGTTGACGGTGGGAATGGTCGAAACGCGCACATCGATATTTTGATTACTCGCCTGCAAATTCATGCGCCCATCCTGAGGCAATCGGCGCTCCGCGATGTCCATATGGGACATCACTTTCAGCCGCGAGATGATCGCCGATTGCAGAACACGCAGCTGCGGCGGCACAGCGACTTCGTGCAGAATTCCGTCGATTCGATACCGAATTCGCAGATCGTTTTCGAGCGGCTCAACGTGAATATCGGTCGCCCGCTCGAAAATCGCCTCGCGAATGATTTGGTTTACGAATTTCACCACGGACGCTTCTGGATCGTCGGCATTCAGTTCGATTGCGGTCTCGGTGTCTTGCAGCACCTCGAAGGCGCGGTTTGTCTTGAGGATCTCGTCGAAAGTCTCCGCGCCGATGCCGTAGAGCGTTTTCATTGCGCGCAAAAGCTGTGCGCGCGGCACCAGCACCCACTCGGCAGGTTTTTTCAAAAGCTGCGCCGCGAGCTGGCGGCCGATCGAATTGAAAAGATCGTACGTCGCCAGCACGACCGAATTTTCCTTCACCTCTATGGGCAGAATGTGATGTTGAAAAACAAAACGACTCGGTAAGACCGATAGCGTGGCGCGATCGATCTTTTTCGCGTCAATCGAGACAACCGGCACGCGGAAGAAATTCCCGATTGCGCCGAGGAAGCGCTGCTCGTCCACTTTGCCGGAATCGAGCACCTGGCCCACCCACGAACCGCCGTTCAGGTTTACCGCCAACTGCGCGGCTTCTCCGTTCGATGGCACGCCGCTTTCCAGCAGCAAATTAATCAGGGATTGGCTGGGAGCCGAGTTCATGCAGGAAAACTCACGGCATGTGTAATGCGCGCCGCACGGGATCGGTAAGCGTGCCGGTGACGCGCATGGAATAATTCTTTTGCAGCCGCGCGATGGCATCGGCCACCTCTGGGGTAAACATGCCGTCAACAGGGCCGCAATAATAGCCTAACCGGCGCAATGCCGTTTGCATTGAACCCACGTAAGCCGGTTGAAGAATGAGTTGTTCGGGGGCCTTAAAGTAATAACACCATCGCCAGTGATATCTCCCCGCGAAGTCAGTTGCGTTCACACGGGGCCCTTGATGGACCAATCCCCATTCGCTTCTCTGTGCCAAAGGATCGGTCGGACGAAAAATATCGTGAGACAAAACGTCGAACTCGTCACCTTGCGCGATGGTTGCACCAAGGCCGAGAATCAAACCGATTACTATTCGTTTCATGAAAGAGAGAAGGAATTACTACATATCTTTCGCCGCGGGAATATCGGGCGGCGGCAAGGCTAACTGTTTGCCCGTTTCCGTCTTGGGGCAATCCGGACACTCGTTCTGATCGAGTTCCGGCCCAAAATGCGTGGTGTCCTCATATTTTTGGCGCAGCCGATAAGCGTCGAACTTGGTCAGGGTCACCTGCGGACACATGAGAACAATCAGCTCACTGCGCGTTTTGCCGCTTGACGTGGCACGGAACGCCGCGCCGATTAGGGGAATGCGCGAGAGGTAGGGAAAGCCCTGATAATTTTTTTGCTTAGTTTCTTCAACCAGCCCGCCCAGAATGATGGTCGATCCGTTCGGCGCGGAAACATTCGTGCGGACATAACGTGTTGCGATGGTCGGGACCGAATTGCCACTGATCAGGACGTTGCCGCCCTGCACAATGTTGTCGATCTTCTGCAAAATATCCAGAGACACTTCCTTCTCAGAATTAATCAGCGGCACTACCTCGAGTTGCGTCGCCACCTTCTTGTACTCGATGCTCGCCGAAACAGCAGCTGTGTTATTTATAACCCCTCCAACGTTCGCATTTGTAAGGGTATTTACCGGAACCGGAACCTCCTGCCCTGATGCGATTATCGCCTTCTTGTTGTTGCTCGTGAACACGGTCGGCCGCGACATAACTCTGAACCGACCGGTGGACTCGAGCAGATGCACGATCGCGGCGAAGGCATTGCCAGCCGCGACATATATGTTGGTGCCATTGGCTACGTTCTGAATAATCTGACTGAAATTGATCAGATTCGAAGGATCGATGATGCTTCCCGTTCCGGGGGTGGTTACCGTTCCGGGGGTGGTTCCACCGACGGGTCCAGGTGAAACCGAAGGAGCGACACTGGCAAAAGGAATTGCCGGGATGTTGCTTTGCTGGAATATGGTGTTGTTGCGCGAGATTCCCACGAATCTCTTATTATACTTTGCGAACCAATCAACACCGAATTCCTCGTTGTTGTTGAGTTGCAACTGGCCAATGACGGTGCTCAGCGCCACTTGCGGCGCCTTCACGTCCATTTCATCCAAAATCTTTTCCACCTTCACGACGACCTCGCGGTTGCCGAGCATGATGATGGAGTTTGCACGCTGATCGGCGATGAGCTTGGCGTTTCCGATCGTGACCGCTTGGGGCGTAGTGTCCACCGGCTGCGTGGAAAGTTCTTCGGAAATGTTGATTGTGCTGCCGGTAGAAGTGCCCGAAGTGCCGCTTGTACCACCGGTCAGGTCTGAAAGACCACCACCACCCCTGGTACCATAGGAGGGACTTGTACCGCGACCGCGCTGCGGTGCAGGGCTCGCACCAGGCAGCGGCCCGCCGCCACTTGGGGCCGCGCCGGCTCCTTCCATTCCCGGCTCGGTCAATGCCTGCACCAGCACGGGCAGAACCTCGCCGGCGGAAATGTATCGCAACGGCCTGGTAACCGGCTTTCCAAATTCAACGTTGGCATCAAATTCGTGGATGAGTTGTCGGATGAAGGGCATGTTGATCGGCCGCGTCACGATGTGAATGCGGTTGGTGCGCACGTCGGGAGTAACTTTAATTTTGCCCACGATTACTGCTTCTTCGGACAGCACACCGGCACCGCCGGCTTCCACCGGCACAGGTTGCGGCACGGCTCCCGGCACCCTCACTGAGCGAACGCCTGGCTGACCGGGCGTTTCAGTGCTCTTTTCGAAAATCTCCTTCAACATGTCGACTACTTTGCTGGCGTCGGCCCGCTCGAGCTTGATGAATTCACTGACTACTTCTGCCGGAGCGACGTCCACTTGTTCAATCACACCGGCAAGCTGCCGAATGATGTCGGCGTTCTGCGTCACCAAAAGACTGGATGATTTCGGCAGAGCGAGAATATTGATGGTGCCTGAGCTCCCCTGAAAATATGCCATCAGCACTTGCTGAAGTTCCTGCGGATCGGCGTACTGCAACTTGAATAGGAAGCTCACGACGGGATTGCCTGGCGGAATGTCCGCTAGATCAGAAACGATTGGCACCGGCGCCTTGCGAGGATTCTGACCGGCCCCGACAACGTCGACGATATCGCGAGCAGCCGGAACGAGCGAAATGCCATTGAGAGCCATGCTCATTTCGATGATCTTGATTGCCTCATCGCGCGACACATCCTTGGCGATGAAAATGTTCACCTTGCCTTGCACAAAATTATCCATCACCAGTTTCTTACCGGTGAGTTGTTCGTACAGATGCAACACATCGACTACGTCGCTGTTTGGAAATTGGAGCCGAACCGGGGACGTTGTTGGCGCGCTCGGAGGAGCAGGCGCGTCCGCCGGTGGCGTATTCGCTACTTTAGGAGCAGGCGCATCTTTCGGTGGCGGATTCGCTACCTCGACAGGTCGCAATGGCTCGGGACGCTGCGGTGCGCCCTGAGCTGAAACTGACGTCGCGCTGGCAAGCGCGAGTATCGCAATGCAAAGAAGCCGGTGCACAGTGCTGTCTGGGTCGATGGGCGACGCTATTAGATTTATGAAACCCGTCAACGTATTTCCCTCAGTTGAAACGATCCTTCACTGCTTAGGCTGGATGCGACAAAGCCTCGTAGCTTACTGCCGATTGCCGATCCTGCAACTGATTCGCCCTTCAAATCCCGGCAGAACGCGGGCCGGGCGTATCCGCCGGCTCCCGCGCGCGATCGCGACCACTTGTTGCATGCTAATGGCGGCGAACGCCTCCGCTTTGCCGGCGCAAGAGCCAAACGCAGTTGCTGATATCAGGTCCGTCCTTCAGTCACAACAGGAAGCTTGGAACCGAGGCGACATCGATGGATTTATGAATGGATACTCGCGCTCAGCATCCACTGTTTTCGTGTCGGAAGATTCGGTCAAACGTGGTTGGGAAAATGTGCGCGAGCGCTATCGCGAAAAATACGCGGATCGCGCGAAGATGGGCACGCTGATCTTTTCTGATGCCGAGGTTACGCTGCTTGCCTCTGATGCTGCTGTCGTGCTCGGCCGCTGGAGTTTGCAGCGGGCAAAAGATCATCCGCACGGGCGCTTCACCCTCATCTTCAAACGCCTGCCGGAAGGCTGGCGAATTGTGCACGATCATACGTCGGCGGCTGCGAAGCCGAAGTGATTTGTAGGACGTCTGTGTCAGACGCTGGCCTTTCACAGAAATGTTCTACAATTCGCGCAGCCTCATGAGAAGCTTCTCGTGGATGTTATCGAATCCGCCGTTACTAAAAACAACTATCACGTCTTTTGGCTGCACCATGGACACAATTCGGTTCACAATGGCATCGGCGTTACTTTCGTAAAACGCGGGCCGGCCGGTCTTAGCAACCGCAGCCACAACTCTCTCTGGATTCAATCGCTCATCTTCGGGGATCTGTTCGAGCCTGGCTACCTGAGAGATGAAAACTCCGTCGGCCAATTTTAGCGCGTCAGGAAGTTGCTGTTGAAACACCGCGCGGCGGGTGGTATTCGAGCGCGGTTCGAAAATAGCCCAGAGCCGGTGCCCGCGATACTGATGACGAAGCGCCTGCAACGTGTGCGCGACTGCCGTGGGATGGTGGCCAAAATCGTCAACCACCTTCACGCCGCGCCCTTCACCGCGCAGCTCCTGCCGCCGCGCAATACCGGCAAAACTCCTGAATGCGCTCTCGATTTTCTTCTCTGGCACGTCATAAAAACGCGCCGCCATCGCAGCCATCGCAGCATTGCGAACGTTGAATTCCCCAACGAGCGGAATTTCGAAAGTTTGCTCCCCAAGCTTGAACCTGGACCCATCGGAAGAGTAAGCGACGTCGCGGATTCGTTGCGCGCAATTTTTGGAGAACCCGATCTCGATCATCTGCGCCAGGCAATCTTTGGCGACTTCTACGCAATTCGGATCGTCGCCATTCAACAGCACCATTCCATTCTGCGGAACGATGTTAAGTAAACGCCGGAAGCTGAGTTTGATCTCATCGAGATTTTTGAAGATGTCCGCATGGTCGAACTCGATATTGTTTACGATCACCAGTTCCGGCAGATAATGAACGAATTTTGAGCGCTTATCGAAAAACGCAGTGTCGTACTCGTCACCTTCAATAATGAAGTACTTGGAATCGTTCAGGCGCGCGCCCTGCCCGAAATTTTTCGGCAGTCCGCCAATGAGATAACCGGGATTGCGTCCGGCTTTCTCCATAATCCAGGCAAGCAACGCCGTAGTGGTTGTTTTGCCGTGCGTTCCCGTGACTACGAGGTTGTGACGGCCCCGCAAAAAATAATTTTTCAAAACTTCCGGCAAGGAGAGGTAAAACAATTTTCTATTCAGGACCGTTTCCACTTCGGCGTTGCCCCGCTTCATCACGTTGCCGATGACCACTACATCCGCATCGCCAGGGATGTTCTCTGCGCGATAGCCCTGCTTGAGTGCGATGCCCTTCTCCTGGAGGAAGCTCGACATTGGCGGATAAACATTTTCGTCCGAACCAGTGACCTTAAAGCCGCGCTCTTGCATTGCGGCCGCCACAGACGCCATCGCGGTCCCGCAAATTCCGAGGAAATGGAAGTTTTTCGGCGCTTCTTTCACGCGGATGTTCTACGACCCGTCAGCCGCTTTGGCTAGCCATCATCTGTCATTCTGAACGAAGTCGATGCCTAAAGTTTTCGCCTTCTCCGCCGGATGCCTCGGCTTCGCTTCGTTCCGCTCAGCATGACGATCGCCTCGTGATCGTCACTTTTTTTCGAACACCTCCACAGCCTCCCACGCTTCATCGGGCGGCGCTTGTTCATATCCGAGCGCGCGCTCCAGATACATTTTGGCCAGAAGATCGTCCGGGTAAAATTCCAGGAAGCGTGAAAACAGGATCTTCGCCTCATCAAAATCACGGGCGCGAAATTTTTCCAGTCCCTCTTCGTAAGTTTCCAGCCATTTCAGAAATTCCGGATCGACCTTTTCGTCTCGTGCACCGACGAAGGTAAAAACGTCCGCGGGCTTCATTTTGCCTTTCACCTGAACGCGGGCCACCGAGCGCAGATAAACCTCCTCTCGCACCAGCTCGGCCGCTGCCGCACCAACTAGAATATCGACGCCATAAGTTCGGGTAAGGCCTTCCAGCCGCGACGCCAGATTGACCGCGTCGCCAATAACGGTCGGATCCATGCGCTCCTGCGAGCCGACATTGCCAACGATCACCTCGCCCTGGTTGATACCAATGCCCATGCCGAGTCCCATGCGCCCTTCGTCGCGCCATTTTTGATTGAGCCGTGCGAGCTCTCGGCGCATCCCCAATGCCGCGCGTGCGCAATTTTTCGCGTCCTCCGCCATCCCAAGGCTGCGCACGTTGCCCCACACGGCCATGATCGCGTCCCCAATGAATTTATCGAGTGTGCCGCCATTGCCGAAAATGACAGAAGTCATCCCGGTGAGATGCTCATTGAGCTGCGCGACCAGTGCTTCGGGATCTGCTTTTTCGGACAACGTGGTGAAACCAATTAAATCCGAGAACAGGATGGTCACCGGCACGCGGACGCCTTTGAGCGAGCTGTAGTAGCTGTCTGGGTTTTCCAGAATCTCTCTAACCAAATTTTTCGAGACGTATCGCTCGAGGGTCCGGCGCGTCCTCAATTTCTCCAGCCGTTCAACTGCGTATTCAAAGCCGAGCGAAAATAATCCGCTAAGCAACAGAGCAGAGAGAACCGGAACAGTAAGCAGCAGCAGTCCAGTCTTGTCGTAAAACAATCGCGCCGTTACGAGATATGCGACGGTGATTGCAATGAGCGCTCCAACGCAAAGCAACGGCCTGCGCAGGAATGCAACAAGCGACCACGCAATAAGCCCCGCTCCGGCTACGAGTGCCAGGGCGACGTTCGGAGGCGTAGGCCGCAAAAACTCGTGGCCCAGCGCCGCAGCCATCGCCTGCATATGTAGCCTGGGTCCCGGCGTGGTTGGGCTCAGTGGTGTGTCGACGAAGTCGTGCAAGACCTGCGCAGACGGCCCCATCATTACAATCTTGTCCTTGAAAAACGCCCCGTCGGCATAGTCCGCATGCCAGAGTTTGGGATCGAACACCTCGTAGAGCGGTCGCGGTTCGAACGCGTCCGGCGCGGTGAAACGAATCATATGGCCGCGAAAATCGCGCGGCACATCATTTCCGTGGCCGATTTTGGCCAACGCGCGCGCGGAAAGAGATTCATAAACTTCTTCGCTCGGGTGCGGCGGCAAACCCGCGAGTTGGCGATTGGTCACCTGATAAGTCACAGCGCGCGTTTTTCCGTCGATCGCGTCCGGCCAGAAATTCACAAATCCGACTCGATCGTCGAGCAGTTGCGGCGGGGGGATTAGCGCATCGTTTGGCGTAGTGGCCTGCGCGCCATTTTCCATGTCGAAGTTTGCGCCGACGACGACCTTGTCGTGATAACGATCCAGCGCGGCGTGAAATGCTGGGTCGCCATCGTTAGGAGGATTAAAAAGCAAATCAAATACGACGAGTCGCGCACCGGCCCCAAACAGTCGATCGAGTAAAAGTGCCCAGACTTCGCGTGACCACGGGAACGGCAGCTCAGTCATGAGTTGAAACGCGCGGCTTCCCGCGACTTCTTCAGCAGTCAGCGGCGGCAACTGCAATGTGCTTTGATCAATTCCGAGAAAAACAAAATCGCGAGGCGCCGCTGTCTTGCGACCCTCGCGTCGAAGCAAATCCTCGAAGCTTTGTTCGCCGCGCCACGGCGCCGAGAGAAACGGCGCACCTGGAAGAAAATGCCCGAGAACAATCAGCCCTGTCCAAAAAAGACAAATTAACGTCAAGATCAATAGCCGGGCGCGACCAAACCAATGCACGGGCCGAGTATATCAGAACAATCCCGAAGCACGAATCAGGAATGACGAATGAGAGCTCCAAGTATGCCTATGGCGAACTGGGACGCGAGCATCGTTTTTTGTTCGGATTTCGTCATTCGTTCTGCAATCGTCATTTGTCATTGTGAGTGCAAACCGTACCCGATGACTACTGACACGGCGCTCATTTGCCCGCGCTGCGAACTGCCATTGAAAGAAGTACGTACTTCGGGCGGCGTTTTCTGGGCGTGCGACAACTGCGGCGGTCGTGCAATTACGATCGCGCTGTTGCGCAATCGCTTCACGCCAGAATCGATCAATCCATTGTGGCTGCACGCCATGCGAGGTGAGGGGCGCAGCGGCGTTCCTTGTCCATCGTGCCGACACCCGATGATCGACGTCGCCTTGTCCGACCGGGCCGAAATCAACGTCGACGTTTGCCAGCGCTGCCACTTCGTGTGGTTCGACACGCATGAAATTGACACGCTGGTTCCACGACGGCCGCAAACTCTTGCTCCCGAACTGCCGCAGAAAGCGCGCGAGATGCTCGCGATTGCAGAAGTCGAGCGGTTAGCCAAAGAAGCCGAAGGCTCGGACCTCGACAGCGTACCACCTGATGAATCGTGGAAACGGATCGCAGCCTTTCTCGGAGTGCCGGTTGAATTCGATACCGCGCCGCACACTCGGCGTCCGTGGGCCACATGGTTGCTCGGAACGGTGATCATCGCCGCTAGCCTATTCGCCTCACGCGGCTCCACGAAATGGTGACGGAATTCGGACTAATTCCCCGCGGAAGCCACGCGCCTGCACGGCCTCACGTTTGTCACTTCATTTTTTCTGCACGCCGGAATCATTCACCTCGTCGGCAATATGTATTTTCTCTTTGTCTTTGGCGACGACGTGGAAAATTTTCTCCGACCGCTTCGTTATCTCCTGCTCATCGCGCTGGCGGCGTTCGTTGGTGATCTCGCGCATATCGCTCTCGATCCTCGCTCACAAACGCCATGCATCGGCGCGAGCGGCGGCATTGCTGGCGTGATTACGTTTTACGCGCTCAATTTTCCGCGCGTCCGGCTCGGGTTCCTGATGCGATGGGGATTTGTCTGGTTCCGATGGATCCGCTTGCCGGCGTGGTCGGTCTTCGTCTTGTGGATTTTGTTTCAGCTTATCGGTGCTTTGGAACAGAAGGCCGGCATCAGTTCGGTCTCATCGGCTGCGCATTTGGGCGGCGCGGCTGTGGGCGTTGTCGCGTGGGTACTTTGGAGAAAAGAGAAACCCAATGACGAAGGTCGAATGACCAAGGAATGACGAAATCCGAACAGTGAAAGAATCTTTCGCTTCTGTATCGGTGGTTTACTTCAGGCTTCCTCCTTTATTCGTAATTTCTCGGGTCTCCATTTGTTTTTTGTCCCAATTTGCCTAACTTCCTCGCCTTCGATCTGCGCACCTGGTTCCGTATCCTGGGATCGAATCGGCGAGTGAGGTCGCGAAGATCAGTAATTAAAAACAACTCGCTGAACGAGGAGCCCTGAAGCGATTTTGGGGCAAAACAATCATGCCAAGAGCCACAAATGCCCCGGCAAGCCGGGCGCGCCGCAAACGAGTCTTAAGAAAAGCCAAAGGCTACCGCGGACGCCGTTCAAAACTTTTCCGCTACGCGAAGGACGCGATCATGAAAGGCCAGTATTGGGCCTATCGCGACCGCAAAACACGCAAACGCACATTTCGTTATCTCTGGATTCAACGATTAAATGCCGCTGCCCGCGCTAATGGTATGACTTACAGCCGTTTTGCCGAAGGGCTTAAAGCTGTTGGCATTGGCCTGGACCGCAAAATTCTCGCCGACTTGGCTGTCACCGACGAAGCCGCATTTAAATCGATCGTCGAACAGGCAAAGGAAGCCCTCAAAGGGAAAAAATTCGTAGAGAAGGTCTGATTGGTTTGTAGGGCAAGCGCTCCGCTTGCCACTTTATAGGATCAGCAGGCGATGCGCCTGCTCTACAATTCTCTGAATTGGACGTTGAGCGTTGGGCGTTGAGCGTTCAACGTTTGCTTATTCATGCCGCATCCACTTGAAGATCTTCGAACGACCGCACTGGCTGAAATAAACGCCGCCAACGACGAGCAAGCGCTCGAGGCCGCACGAGTGAAATATCTCGGACGCAGCGGCAGCATTTCCGCCTGGAGCGAGCAAATGAAAACGCTCCCGAAGGAAGAGAAGCCAGTCGTCGGCAAACTGCTCAACGATGTTAGAACAGCCGTCACCGTCGCAATCGAATCGCGCGCGCAAGAATTCCGCGCGCAAAAAGAATCGGGCGCACTCGCGAGGATCGACATCTCGCTCCCAGGAGCCACTGGACCAACTGGATATTCTGGTTACAGCGGACACTCCACTCCGCTGACTGGTTATTCTGGTTACTCTGGTTACTTACCGCTTGAACGCGGCTCATTGCACCCACTCACGCAAGTCCTCGAACGATCCATTCAAATTTTCCGGCGAATGGGTTTCGCGCTCGCAGATGGGCCGGACGTTGAAGACGAGTGGCATTGCTTCGACGCGTTGAATACGCCGCCGGAACATCCGGCGCGGAATGAACAAGACACATTTTATTTGCCGGACGGCCGCTTGCTGCGCACGCACACGTCGACGGTGCAAATCCGCACGATGCAAGCCGCGCCGCCGCCGGTTCGCGTGATCGCGCCCGGCGCGGCTTACCGGCGCGATGAACTCGACGCCACGCACAGCCCGCAATTTCACCAGATCGAAGGACTTTACGTCGATGAGAACGTCAGCATCGCGGATCTAAAAGGCGCGCTCGAATTTTTCATGCGCGAACTTTTCGGTCCCGGAACCGGAGTCCAATTTCGCCCGCACTATTTTCCATTCACCGAGCCGAGCCTTGAAGTGTATGTGCGATCAAAAGCGCTTAAGGGCGGGGAGCGATGGATTGAAGTTGCGGGCTCGGGCGTGGTACATCCGGCGGTCTTCGAAGCGATAAATAAGGCGCGCGGCGACAAGGCTTACGATCCGGAGAAATGGAGCGGCTATGCATTCGGTCTCGGAATGGATCGGCTGGCGATGATTCTGTTCGACATTCCCGACATCCGGCTCTTTGCGCAGAACGATCTCCGATTTTTGAAACAATTTGCATGAATGTTTCAGTGGAACATAGACCTGTGGTCTGTGTGCCCAGCGGAGTTGCACTCGGCTGTCACGCAGGCAGCGAAGAACATCTCCGCTGGGCACACAGGCAGAATGCCTATGTTCCGGTAGAGCGCGAGACGAAATGAAATTCTCCGTTAATTGGCTGCGCGAATTTGTCGATCTTCCAGAAAATCCGGAAGAGATCGCCGAGTTGCTGACTCGCGCTGGAGTTGAGACCGAAAACATCGAGACGCGCGGCGCGAAGATCGACAAAGTGATCGTTTCGCAAATCACCGCATCGTCGCGCCATCCGAATGCCGATCGGCTCACAGTTTGCGAAGTGCATGAGGGCAGCGGCACGAAACGCCAGATCGTTTGCGGCGCGACCAATTACAAAGTCGGCGACAAAGTTCCACTCGCGTTGCCGGGGACAAAGTTGCCGAACGGAACTGAGATTAGGAAAAGCAAACTGCGCGGTGTCGAATCGGAAGGAATGCTTTGCAGCCCAATCGAGCTCGGTCTCGGCGACGATGCTTCTGGCCTGTTGATATTGTCGCCAGATGCAAAAATCGGCATGCCGATCGGTGATCTTTTCCCCGCGGACACGATTCTCGATGTCGAGATCACACCAAACCGTGGCGATTTGCTGAGTCATTTCGGTCTGGCACGCGAAATCGCGGCACTGACTGGAAAGAAATTGCGCGAGCCACCTCCGCTGAGGACAGCGGACACTACAGCATCGGAAGTGAAAATTTCTGCATCGCGAGAATGTCCATTTTTCTCGGCGCGCAAGATCGACAATGTGAAAGTGGGTCCGAGTCCGCAATGGTTGCGCGCAAAGATCGAGAGCGTCGGCATTCGTTCGATCAACAACATCGTCGATGTTTCCAACTTCGTGATGCTCGAGCTCGGCCAACCGACGCACGCTTTCGACGCCGATAAACTAAAAGGCGACATCAACGTGCGGCTGGCACGCGATGGCGAAAAGTTTCTCGGGCTCGATGGAAAGACTTACTCGCTCAAACCGGACAATCTCGTCGTTGCCGATCAGGAGCGTGCCATTGGGATCGGCGGCGTGATGGGTGGCGAAGAAACGGCTGTCACCGATTCGACCAAAAATATTCTGCTCGAAGCCGCTTACTTTTTGCCGGCGAGCATTCGCCGAACGGCGCGCGATTTAAATTTGCCGACTGACGCGAGTTACCGCTTCGAGCGCGGTGTCGATCCCGAAATGATTTTGCGTGCGTCGCAGCGCGCGACCGAATTGATTCAAGAGATTGCCGGCGGAACTCCCGCAAAGGAAATCAACCTTGCCGGCAAGCTGCCGCCGAATCCCGCGGATGTTTCGCTCAGCTACGACAAATGCGATCGAGTCATTGGAATCTCGATCAAACCGAAAGCTATCGACGACATTCTGACAGGGTTTGGTTTACAAAAGACTAGTGCTGCTAAAACGACGAAATGGAGAATTCCAAGTTATCGACGCGATTTGCAGCGCGATGTCGATCTTATAGAGGAAGTCGTTCGCGCATTTGGAGTCGACAAGGTTCCGGGGAGTGATCGAAGCCGCTCTACCCCTTCGAGCGCGGCGGATGATTCACACAATCTCGAATCAGCGCTTCGGGAACGATTGAGCGCGCAAGGTTTGTGGGAAGTGCGAACGTCGAAATTAATTCCGCGATCTGCGGCTGCTGCAAGCTCAGCGATCGAATTGCGCAATCCGCTCACTGAGGACCACGTCGCACTACGACCGAATTTGATTTCGGGATTGCTCGCCGTGCTCGATCGGAATGTGCGAGCCGGCGCGGAAAGAGTCGCGATCTTCGAAATTGGCCGGACGTTTTTACCACCCCAAGCTAAGGAACATCGACATCTTGGAATTTTGCTCTGGGGCAATGCCACGAGCGCGCCACATTGGCGACTACAGGGAAACTACCGGCTCGATTTTTTCGACCTCAAAGGTGTAATCGAATCGCTTGCACTTCCGGCGATTTCATTTCGCCGAGGCGATCATCCCGATCTTTCGCTTGCCACTGAAATTTCTTCA
>Ga0209375_1001298_pt1 | contig 19087 bp, 14 predicted proteins | sample GraSoiAngelo_131_FD_185888 | JGI IMG/M metagenome (GOLD analysis project Ga0209375, IMG submission 185888) | Grasslands soil microbial communities from the Angelo Coastal Reserve, California, USA - 14_0929_02_30cm (SPAdes) (version 2) | ecosystem: Environmental > Terrestrial > Soil > Grasslands ... | reverse complement strand
GCGGATGAGCAGCACGTGGCAATCACGTTCGTTCGGGCCAAGGCGGCCGTGCTTAAGCAGCCGACCGCGTAAAGGGATAGACGCCAAGGGGGTGATGGTGGGGGATCCTTGGGGAAGGCAATGCAGCGGAATGACAAAAGGAGGACTGTAGGATGAACTTTCACCGACGGTTGCTGATGTTGCTCGTTTTCACGCTGGTCGTGGCGCTGGCCGGGTTCAACGGCGTGGCGCAGGGCCAGGCGGTCAAGAACCCGGACACCCTGATCGTGCAGAGCTTCGGCGATCCGGAAAGTCTCGATCCGGCGTGGGAATATGACACGACGAGCTCTGCCATCGGGACCTGGAACATCTACGAAACGCTGGTCTTCTTTAGCGGGGCGCGCACGGATCTCTACGAGCCGATGCTGGCCACCGCGGTGCCCAGCGTCGCGAACGGCGGGGTCAGTAGCGACGGGAAGACGTACACCTTCAAGATCCGCCAGGGCGTGAGGTTCAGCGATGGCACCCCGCTCACGGCGGAGGACGTCAAGTACTCCCTGATGCGGATCATGTTGATGGACCGCGATGGGGGACCCTCCTGGCTGCTGCTCGCCCCCATCCTGGGGTTCGACACCCAGACCACCCGTGACGACAAGGGTGCGCTGATTCCGGACATCTACGATCGGACCAACCGGGCGATCCAGGTGAATGGGGACACGGTCGCGATCACCTTGAAGGACCCGTATTCCCCGTTCCTGAGCATCCTGGCGACATGGTCCGTGGTGCACTCCAAGAAGTTCGTCGTGGCCAACGGCGGCTGGGACGGCAGTAAGGCCACCCTGGCCAGCTTCAACAACCCCGCCAAGCCCGACGTGGCGACGCTGTTCGACAAAAGCGCCGGCACAGGTCCGTTCAAGCTGGAGCGATGGGATCGTGGGACGAAGACCGTCACGCTTGCGCGAAACGACAACTACTGGCGCGCGCCGGCCAAGCTGCGGCGGGTCATCTATCAGACGGTGGAGGAGTTTGGTCCTCGCCGCCTCGCCCTGCAGAACGGTGACGCCGATATCCTGGGTGGGACAGACCGGAGCGACCAACCGGCCGTGACCGGGATCCCGGGGGTGCGGATCGTCGACGATCTGGCCCAGTTGATCAACTCGCCGGCGCTCTTCATGACCATGAAGATTGATCCCGAGGGCAACTCGGATGTTGGCAGCGGGAAGTTGGACGGGAACGGGATTCCGCCTGACTTCTTCTCTGACATCCACGTCCGCCGGGCCTTCGCCTACCTCCTTGACCGGCAGGCGTACATCGATCAGGCGTTTCGCGGCAAGGGACGGCTCGGCAACGGGCCGATCCCATTCGGCCTGCTCGGATATGCCCCGCGCGGGAAGTGGTATGAGCCGAGTAAGGACAAAGCGGTCGCCGAGTTCAAGGAAGCCTGGGGTGGACAGGTCTGGGACAAGGGGTTCAAGTTCACCCTCTCCTTTAACAGCGGCAACATCGGCCGCCAAACCGGCGCGCAAATGGTCAAAGAGGCCGCGGAAGCCCTGAACCCCAAGTTCAAGATCGATACCCGCGGTATCACGTGGTCGACGTACCTGGGGCTGTACACCAAGAGTAAGCTGCCGATGTTCTTCATCGGCTGGGGAGCGGATTATCCCGATCCAGATAACTTCGTCGTGCCGTTCATGCACAGTACGGGGTCATTCGCCAAGGCCCAGGGGTACAAGAATCCCGAAGCGGACCGGTTGATCGAGCAGGCCGCCCGGGAGACCGATCCGAAGAAGCGGGAGCAGCTCTACTTCAGGCTCCAGGAGCTCGCGTACCAGGACGTCCCGACCATCTACCTCATCTACCGGGCGGGATTTGTCGTGATGCGCTCGTGGGTGAAGGGGTGGTACCACAACCCCATGTTCAACGAGGGATGGGAGTACGCGTACCGCTTCTCGAAGGGACAGTAGCAGGGCACGAGGAGCAGCGCCTTCGGGGGGCCGGTGAACATCGTTCCCGGCCCCCCAGAGCTGGATGGTGAGGCCTGATGGGAACATACGTTGCTCGCCGCCTGCTGCTCTTACCGCTGGTGGCCTTTGGCGTCACGGTCTTGATCTTTGCGCTCCTGCAGTTTCTCTCGCCGGCCCAGCGGGCGGCACTGTTCGTCACCAATCCGAATCAACTCGCGCAAATTGATGGGATCATCCGCAAGTACGGGCTGGACAAGCCCGCGCACGTGCAGTATTGGATCTGGCTCAAGGAGCTGGCCCGTGGGGATCTGGGGTGGTCACAGACCGCCCGCATGCCGACCAGCGCGGCGATTGGAACGTTCTTTCCTGCCACGCTCGAGCTGACCATTTACATTTTTATCCCGGTCGTCCTGATCGGCTTGTGGCTGGGCACGAAGGCAGCCGTTCATAAGGATCGGTTTGTCGACCATTTCTCGCGGTTTGTTGCCATTTCGCTGCGCGGCCTGCCATCGTTTGTGTGGGGATTGGTCGTCCTGATGGTGTTCTACGGCTGGCTGGCGTGGTTTCCGCCGGGCCGGCTCTCCCTGGAGGCCGACCTGTATGTGAAGTCGCCAGCCTTCCGGCCGTACACGCATCTATTAACGCTCGACGCCCTCCTCAACGGTCAGGTCTGGGTCTTCCTGGATGCCCTGCGCCACATCGTGGGGCCGGCGATGACCCTGGTCCTGGTCGAGATGGCGCTGCTGGTCCGCGTGACGCGGTCCTCCATGCTGGAGGTCCTGCGACAGGACTACGTGCGCACGGCGCGCGCCAAAGGCCTGGCAGAGCCGGTGGTCATCAACCGGCACGCGCGCCGGAACGCGCTCATCCCGGTGGTCACCCTGAGCAGCCTGCTGTTCGTGGGGTTACTGGGCGGGGTGGTGCTGGCTGAAACGATCTTCAACTACCCTGGCATCGGCAAGTGGGGCGCGGAGGCCGCCGTGCAGCTGGATATCCCCGGTGTGACCGGCTTTGGGATGTTCGTGGCGATGCTGACGGTGCTGGGCAACCTGGCGGCCGATATCCTGTACGCGTCGATCGATCCCCGCATTCGCCTCCAATAGCGACACGATGAGTGTCATTCGCACAGCCCTGAACCGCACGTCGTGGGCGCCGAGGATCCGTGGCGTCACCGTCGCGGCGCTGGCCCTGGTCCTGGCGGCGGTGGCGACTCCGCCGGTCCGCGACAGAGTCGTCCAGCACCCCCTGGACGTGGCGGCGTTTCTCGTGGTGATGGTGGCCATCGGCATGTTCTGGTCATTGCCGTCAGACTTCACCCGGCGGATGAAACGCAACCCCTTGTCGATTGCGGGGTTTGTGATCGTGATGTGCTTCATCTCGGTCGCGGTGCTGGCGCCCCTGCTGGCGCTGCCAAAGGCGGGAACCCGCGACCCGTATCTCATCCCGCATGAAGGATTCCTGCCCGATCCTCAACCTCCGCGGCTGGGCCACCCGTTTGGGACGACCGGTCGACAGTACGACATCTACTATGGGGTGGTGTGGGGAACGCGCACCGCCTTCCGGGTGGCCATCGTGGTGGTGACGATCTCCATCGCGCTGGGGCTCACCCTGGGGAGTATCGCCGGGTACTACGGGACGCGTCTCGATGAGTTGATCATGAGGGTGACCGACGTCTTTCTGGCGTTCCCCAGCCTGGTGCTGGCGGTGGTGATCACGGCCGTCCTCGGGAAAGGCCTGGAGAAGGTGATGATCGCGATCGCCGTCGTGGGCTGGCCGGTCTATGCCCGCCTGCTGCGGGGGGAGATCCTGTCGGTGAAGCAGCGGGACTACGTGGAGGCTGCGCGCGCCGCGGGCGCCGGAGACCTGCGGATCATCCTGCGACACGTCGTGCCCAACACCATCTACCCGTTTCTCGTCTACGCCGCGTTTGACACCGGCGTGATCGTGCTGGTCGCCGCGGCCCTGTCGTTCCTGGGCTTGGGCGCGGAGGTCGGGTATGCCGACTGGGGGCAGTTGATCAACATGTCCCGCAGCTGGATCCTCGGGGTTCCTGGCAACCCCTTTGTGTACTGGTATACGGTGGTCTTCCCAGGTATCGTGATCTTCCTGTTTGTGTTGGGATGGAACCTGCTGGGCGACGCGTTCCGGGATATCCTCGACCCACGGCTGCGCGGATCGACGTAACTCGTTTCCCACCTCGCGGCAGGCTGGCCGTCGCCCTCGTTGCCACTGCCGGTATCTGTGCGGTGGCCGTGTGGACTCAGCCTCCAGTCACAGCGCCATCGCTGGGGCAGGTTCAGGAACTCCTCCCGCCCGCCAGTGTCCTGCGAGGACTCGTGCGGCTTGAGATGAATGGGACACCACCCCTGGAAACGGCCGTGGTGGCGGTTGTCCCCCGGTATCCGGGCGCGGCGGACAGCGCCTACGTCGGCTTCATCGTGGCGTATGACGCTTGGCGCAGGCGACCTGAGCGCATCTACGCTCAACCACTGCCCGGCCCGATCCCGCTCTCGCCCGACGCCGCTCTCCTCGGCAGCGGCCGCGAGGCCGCGGTGTTCAGCGCGTTGCGCGACGATGGCACGCGCGTTGCGCACGTCGTGGGCATCGTGAATGGGCGCATCAGAGTCCTGGAAGACGAAACCGCGGCTGGGCTTGTGGCGACTCTCCCCCCTGCGGCGCCGGGAATCACCTGGCAGTACCGGACCCATGCTGGGGCGATTTCCGCGCGGACGTTTCAGGTGCAGGTCAAGCCCAGACAACCCGTCCGTCTTGCGCTGAGCAGCGGGGGTCCCACCCCGATCATCATCCCTGATGCGCGGCTGGACATCGTGGAGCAAGGGTATCGCGCCCGACAGCCAGGCACATACACGATCCGGATCTTGCTGCCGTCCGCTCCCGACCAAGGTGTCACGTTGACACTCGATGTCGAACGTTGACGTCTTGTTGCGTCTATTGCGTCTATCGCGTCCCTTGCGTCGCCTCAGGTGAACCTGCATGTGGACGCAATCGACGCAATAGACTCAATTGACGCAATGGACGCAATAGACGTTGATTTGTTAGGATGAGGCAGGTGACGTGAAATGTCCATCGACCCGTCGATCGTTGACCGTGTGGCCCGTCTGGCGCGCCTCGAACTCTCTGATGAGGAACGGCAACGCTTCACCCGGCAACTGGGCAGTATCCTTGAGTACTGTGCGACGCTGAATGAGCTGGACACCGACGGCGTCGAGCCCACGTCGCATGTGCTCGCCCTCACCAACATCTTCCGGGAAGACGTCCCCGGCACGCCGCTTCCGCGCGATGCGGTGCTGGCCAGTGCGCCGGATCACGAGAACGGGTTCTTCAAAGTGCCACCCGTCATCGAGACGGAGTAGCCATCCTGATCGACGCCCCGGCCACCGACCTGCTGACACGCCTTCGCCGCCGGGAGGTCACCTCCAGCGACCTCATCCGTGCCTGCCTCGACCGGATCGAGGCGTTGAACCCCACGGTGCACGCGTTCCTGCATGTCGACCGCGAGGGGGCGTTGCGAGCGGCGCGGGAGTGGGACGGTCGGTATGCGCGGGGGGATGCGCTCCCGCCGCTGGCGGGGCTCCCGGTGGCCGTGAAGGATATCATCTGTACCACCGGCATGCCGACCACCTGCGGGTCGCGCATCCTGGCGGGCTGGGTTCCGCCCTACGACGCGACCGTCGTCTCGCGCCTCCGGGACGCTGGCGCCGTCATCGTAGGGAAGACCAACCTGGATGAGTTTGCGATGGGCTCGTCCACCGAGAACTCTGGGTTCGGGCCAACTCGCAACCCGTGGGACCTGGAGCGCGTTCCGGGCGGCAGCAGCGGGGGCTCGGCCGCGGCGGTCGCAGCCGGCATGGCCCCGCTGGCTCTGGGGACCGATACCGGTGGATCCATCCGGCAGCCGGCCGGATTCACCGGCATCGTGGGGATGAAACCAACGTACGGTCGCATCTCCCGGTACGGATTGGTCGCTTTCGCTTCCTCACTGGATCAGATCGGCCCGATGGCACGCACCGTCTCCGATGCCGCGCTGCTGCTGCACGTGCTTGCCGGCCGCGATCCAAAGGACTCAACATCTGTCGATCTGCCGGTCGACAACTACCCCGCGGCGCTGTCGCGGGGGGTGCAGGGTCTGCGGATTGGGATCGCCCGCGAGGCGTTTGGCCAGGGACTGCAGAGGGAAGTTCGGGCTGCCGTGCAGGCGGCCGCCACGCACCTCGGTGGCCTGGGCGCCGTGCTGACAGAGGTGTCGCTGCCGTCCCTCCCGTACGCGCTGCCCACGTACTATCTGCTGGCCACCTCCGAGGCCAGCGCCAACCTGGCCCGGTACGACGGCGTGCAGTATGGGTTGCGGGTGCCCACCGACGACCTCTTCACCATGTACACCCGCACGCGGCGGCAGGGATTTGGCAACGAGGTGAAGCGGCGGATCATGCTCGGCACGTATGCCCTGTCCGCCGGCTACTATGAAGGGTTCTTCCTGAAGGCCCAGCGGGTGCGCACGCTGATCCGGCAGGAGTTCCTGCGGGCGCTTGAGGGGGTGGACCTGGTGTTGATGCCGGTGTCCCCTACAGTTCCGTTTCGCCTGGGCGAGAAGGTGGACGACCCGCTGCAGATGTACCTGGCGGACATCTACACGATCCCCGTGAATCTGGCGGGCTTGCCCGGCATCTCGGTGCCGTGCGGGTTCCCCGGCGGCCTGCCCGTCGGGTTGCAGTTGATTGGGAAACCCTTCGACGAAACCACGGTGCTGCGCGCGGCGTACGCCTACGAGCAAACGACGGAGTGGCACACGCGGCGGCCACCGATTGTTGAAAAACGGGAACGCGGGGTCCCCCACGCGGACTCGGGGCGGAGCGCGGGAACGCGGGAACGCGAAACAGAGAAGCGCGGAAGCGCAGGGACGCGGAAGCGACCATCGAGGAAATTCAGGAAGACGAGAACACGGAAATAAGTGGGCTGACTCTGATTCTGTCATTGCGAGGAGCGGAGCGACGAAGCAATCTCCTGTCAAAGCGAGATTGCTTCGCCCTTCGGGCTCGCAATGACGGACCGGAATTGTTGGATCACTGATGAACACGCAAACGCTCGCGATGCAGTTCGAAGTCGTCATCGGTCTAGAGATCCATGTGCAGCTCTTGACGGCCTCGAAAATGTTCTGCGCCTGCCCGGTGACGTTCGGCGCGCCACCCAACACGCTGATCTGCCCTGTCTGCCTGGGATTGCCGGGGTCGCTGCCGGTCCTCAACCGAAAGGTGGTCGACCTGGGGCTGCGCACGGCGGCCGCGCTGGGCTGCACAGTGCACCCCACCAGTCAATTCCACCGGAAGAACTATTACTACCCGGATCTTCCTAAGAACTATCAGATCACCCAGTACCGGTATAAAGTTCACCCGCCGCTGGCCACCGACGGCAGCCTGGCGATCCCAGGCCGGCGCATCGGGATCCGCCGGGTACACCTGGAAGAAGATACCGGCCGGCTCGTCCACGCGGAGGAGCGCGGACAGGTTCGTTATAGTCTCGTCGATTTCAATCGCAGCGGCGTGCCGCTGATGGAGATCGTCACCGAACCCGACCTGCGGTCGCCACAGGAGGCCCGCATCTTCCTTGCGCGCCTTCGCGCAGTCCTGCAGGCGATCGAGGTCAGCACCGGCCGGATGGAAGAGGGGAGCCTGCGCTGCGACGCCAATGTCTCCCTGCGCCGGCCCGGCGCGGAGCTCGGCATCCGCACCGAGGTCAAGAACATGAACTCGCTCCGTTCGGTCGAACGGGCGCTGGCCTACGAAGTCGAGCGCCAGCGCGCGGTGCTGGATCGCGGGCAGCCGGTCCGGCAGGAGACCCGGCATTGGGACGAGCACCGGGGCATCACCTTCTCGTCGCGGACGAAAGAGGAGGCGCAGGATTATCGGTATTTCCCGGAACCCGACCTGGTCCCGATCGACGTGGCCCCGCAGTGGGTGGCGCAGATCCGCGCCTCGCTGCCCGAACTACCCGAGGCAAAGCGCCGCCGGTACGTGGAGGCGTACGGACTGTCCGAGTACGATGCCGACCTGCTGACCTCGTCGGAGGCGTTAGCCAGGTTCTTCGAGGAGACCGTCCGGCTCTTTCCCCATCCGAAGGCCGTGTGCAACTGGTTGGTGGGGGATATGACAGCCTATCTCAATGCCGCAGGGAAGGAGATCGACGAACTCCCTGTGACTCCCGTCCACCTGGCGGAACTCCTTCAGCTGATCGAGCGTGGGGCGATTAGCGGCCGAACGGCGAAGGAGATCCTTGGCGAGATGCTCGCCCAGGGCCGGCGGCCCGAGTTGATCGTTGGCGAGCGCGGAGTCGCGCAGATCAGTGACGAAGTGTCACTGGGGCGCCTCGTCGACGAGGTCCTGACCGAGCATCCCGAACCGGTGTCAGAAGTCCGGGCGGGGAAGACACAGGCGTTGACCTTCCTGGTCGGCCAGGTGATGAAGAAGAGCCGGGGACGGGCCAACCCCGAGCTGGTGAATAGACTGCTACGGGAGAAGCTCCGTTCATGAAACAGTCGCGTGGGGTCCGGAAGGGCGGGACTAGGGACTCGCGACTAGGGACTAAAGACAACCGTCGGCGTGGGCAGTCCCCAGTCCCCAGTCCCCAGTCCCGCTCTCTTGTGTCGTTGCGGCCCGGGCAGAAGCTCACGCTGTCGTTTCGCAGCCTCAATCTCGACGGCGCGGGCGTGGCGACGGCGGGATCCCAGCGCATCGCCGTGCCGTTCGCACTGCCGGGGGAAGAGGCCATCGTCGAAATTACTCGCGGCGGCCGGCGCCCCGAGGGCAAGATCGTCTCACTGGTGCGGAAGTCCGCTCACGCCGCGCCCCCCCCGTGCCGGCACTTCGGCGTGTGTGGAGGCTGCCAGTGGCAGCACCTCTCGTATGCGGCGCAGTTGGAGCACAAGACGCGGCTGGTGCGGGCGCACCTGGAGGATGCGCTGCGCGATGCCACCCTCACGGTGCGGGACGCGGTGGGCGCGGCGCCGTGGGAGTACCGAAACCGTGTCCAGGCGGCATTCGCCCTCCGGCAGGACAAAGTCGTCGTCGGGTACTACACCCTGGGAGATGACCTGCGGGTCATCAACGTGCAAGAGTGCCCCATCCAGCACGGGGACAACGTGCGACTGCTGCGCGCCGCCCGCGATGTGATCGTTGAGCTGGGCTGGCCGATCTACGATCGCGTCACCGGTCGAGGCCTGGTGCGCGGCGTGATCGGGCAGGTGGGGATGTACAGTGGCGAGGCCATGCTGGTGCTCTGCACCAGCCGTGAGGTCCCCGACCGCATGGCCCTGGTGCGGGGGGTGCGCGACCGAGTCTTGAACCTGACGTCGCTCCTGCTGTCGGTTCAACCGGCCCACACGCCGGAGTTGCTGGGATCGGTCCGGCTGCTCTGGGGCCGTGCGTACATCGAGGATGACATCGCGGGGCTGCACCTCCGGCTCTATGCCACCCCGGCGATTCCGCCGAACCCCCGCGCGCTGCCGTTATGGCTGGACGCCATTACCCGCGGGATCGGTGCGGACGGAACACAGACTGTGGCCGATGCCGCGTGCGAGGACGGGCTGGTGCCTCTGGCACTGGCATCCAGGGTGTCCAAGGCGATCGGCATCGCCCCAGACCGCGAGGCCATGCACCGGGCGTGGGAGAACGCGCGGCTGAACGGAATCACGAATTGCATTTTCTACACGCGCGCCCCGGCGGGGGTGCTGGCCAGGCTGCGAGCCCGCGGGGAGCATATCGACGCCGTCGTGGTCAGCCCCCGGGGCCGTCCGACCGCAGCCGAGGTGTTCCAGGAAGCTGTGGTGTCTGGCGCGCGCCGCGCGGTGTGCGCGGGGCACTCGCTGACGCTGTTGGCGCAGGATCTTCTGGCGGCGCGGGCGGCAGGATTCCGGCTCATCGAGGTGCAGCCTGTCGACCTCCTGCCGCAGACGAGCCGCATCCACTGCGTCGCCACGCTCGAACGCCAATAACCAAACGGCGTCTACTTGGTCTACCTAGTCTACTTAGTCTACCTGGTCTGCAGGACGACATGGCAAGTAAGTAGGGCAAGTAGACTAGGAAGACCAAGTAGACCAGGTAGACGGCATTTCTGGCGAGGAGGACCTCCCTTGTCCAAAGCACCTACCATCACCCACGTGATTCCCGGCCCGAAGTCCAAGGCATTGCTGGCGGAGAAGTCGGCGTATGTCGCCAACGCGATCGGCATCCACCTTCCTGCCGTCGTGCAGCGGGCCGAAGGCGCGTTGCTCACCGACGTGGACGGCAATACCTTCCTCGACCTGTCCGGCGGCGTCGGTTGCTTGAATGTGGGCCATTCGCATCCCAAGGTGGTGGCCGCGATCATTGATCAGGCCCGCCGGTTTACGCACACCGACTTCAGCGTGGCGCCGTATGAAGCATACATCCGGCTGTGCCAGCGACTGTGCCGCCTCGCTCCGGGTCCGCGCCCCAAGAAGGCGATCTTGTTCAACTCCGGGACGGAGGCGGTGGAGAACGCCGTGAAGATCGCGCGGGCGGCGACCGGCCGTGCCGGGCTGGTTGCGTTTCAAGGGGCGTTCCACGGGCGAACGTATATGAGCCTGTCGCTGACGAGCAAAGTCGAGCCGTACAAGAAGAACTTCGGACCGTTCATGCCCGAAGTGTACCGGATCCCCTTCCCAGATCCGTACCGCAGCGGCGACCCCGATCCCACGCGGCTGGTGATGCGTCAGTTCGACGACCTGTTTACCACGCATGTGCAGGCGGATCGGGTGGCGGCGATCGTGGTCGAGCCAGTGCTGGGCGAAGGGGGGTTCGTCGTCCCTCCGATGGACTTCTTCAAGGAGCTGCGAGCGCTGGCCGACCGGTACGGGATCCTGCTGATCGTGGACGAGATTCAGACGGGAATCGGCCGGACGGGCCGCATGTTTGCCATCGAGCACTTCGGCATCGAACCCGATCTGATGACGGTGGCGAAATCCATCGCCGTGGGGTTGCCCGTGTCCGCGGTGGTCGGGGCGCGCGACGTCATCGACCTGCTGCCGGAAAGTTCGCTGGGTGGCACGTACGTGGGGAACCCGGTGGCCTGCGCGGCGGCGCTCGCCGTCCTGGAGATCATGGAGGAAGAACGACTGGTCGCGCGGGCCGCGGCGCTGGGCGAGCGCATCCTCAAGCGGTTCCAACGCCTGCAGGCCCGATCGCCCCTGATCGGAGACGTGCGGGGGCTGGGGGCGATGGTCGCCATGGAACTGGTCCGCGATCGTGCCACGAAGGAACCCGCCGCGCGCGAAACTGCGGAGGTCATCCGCCGCGCCATGACTCGGGGCGTGCTGCTGCTGCGGGCAGGTGTCTACAGCAACGTGGTCCGCATCCTGACGCCGCTGGTCATCGCCGACGCGCAGCTGGATCAGGCGCTGGACGTCCTCGAGGAATGCGTCATGGAGGTGACGGCGGAAGCCACGAAATAACGGAATCGCGGAAGCGCGGCAACGCGGAAGCGCGGCGACAACCGAGGTCCCTGATGGTCGCGTTTCCACGTTTCCCCGTTTCCGCGTTTCCCGGAGCCTGCTACAATGACTGCGGACTCTATCTAAGGGTCTTCTGCGCATGGGTCAATTCGTCCACCTCCACCTGCACACCGAGTACAGCCTCCTCGACGGTCATAGCCGAATCCCTGCCCTCATCACCCGGGCCAAGCAGCTGAAGATGCCGGCCGTGGCCATCACCGACCACGGGACGATGTACGGCGTGATCGAGTTCTACCTGCGGGCGAAAGAAGCCGGGCTCAACCCGATCATCGGCGTGGAGGCCTACGTGGCCCCCCGGACGCTTTTAGACCGCGATCCAAAACTCGACGCCAACGCCTTTCATCTCGTCCTGCTGGCAACGAATCTTCAGGGCTACCGCAACCTCATCAAGCTCACCACCCTCGCGCACCTGGACGGGTTCTACTACAAGCCGCGCATCGACAAGGACGCGCTGGCGCGCCACCGCAGCGGGCTCGTCGCCCTGTCGGGCTGCCTGAAGGGCGAGGTCACCCAGGGCATCCTGCGCGGCGATCTGGCCGCGGCCAAGGAGGCTGCCGGTCAGTACAGGGAGATCCTCGGTCCTGGAAACTTCTACCTCGAGGTCCAATCTCACGGGCTGCCCGAACAGCAGCAGAACATCACGGGCATGACCGAACTGTCTCGCAGTCTGGACCTGCCCGTGATCGCCACCAACGACGTGCACTATGTGCAGCGTGGTGACGCCGACGCGCAGGACACCCTGATGTGCATCCAGATGAACGTGAACCTCGACGCCACTGACAAACCCCGCATGGGCCAGACGCCGGAGTTCTATCTCAAATCGGCAGAGGAGATGGCGCAGGCGTTTCAGGAACTGCCGGGCGCGCTCTCGGCGACGACGGAAATCGCCGAACGCGCGGCCCTCGACCTGGAGCTGGACGCCGTCAAGCTCCCGCACTTCCCCGTTCCCGCCGACCAGACGCCAGAGTCGTACCTGCGCCAGCTGTGCCGGCAAGGGCTGGAGGCCATTTTTGGCCGGGTGCCGGAGGTGGCCCGCCAGCGGCTGGACTACGAGTTGTCCGTCATCGAGCACATGGGCTACGCGCCGTACTTCCTAATCGTGCAGGATTTCGTGGCGTTCGCCAAGCGCAGCGGCATTCTCACCACCGTCCGCGGATCCGCCGCCGGCAGCCTGGTGCTGTACGCCCTGGGGGTCACCGACGTGGATCCCCTGCAGTACCGGCTGCCGTTTGAGCGGTTCCTGAACCCTCAGCGGTACACGATGCCGGATATCGATGTCGACTTCATGGATAGCCGGCGTGATGAAGTCATCCGCTACGTGATGGACAAGTACGGCGCGGATCACGTGGCCCAGATCATCACCTTCGGGACGATGGGCGCCCGCCAGGCTGTGCGGGATGTCGGCCGGGTGATGGGGCTGCCCTATGGCGACGTCGACCGGATTGCCAAACTCATCCCGTTCAACGCCACGCTGGACGACGCCGTCCGCAGCGAGCCGGAGTTGCAGCACCTCTCGGAGGAGTCCGCACAGATTCACCGGGTGCTGGATCTCGCGCACAAGCTGGAGGGAGTGGCCCGGCACGCCAGCACGCATGCGGCCGGCGTGATCATCTCGCGCGACCCGTTGATCGAGCACGTGCCGCTGCAGAAAGCGACCAAGGGCGATCTGGTGATGACCCAGTACGACATGATCGCGGTCGAGAAGATTGGTCTGCTGAAGATGGACTTCCTCGGTCTGGCGAACCTCACCATTCTCGACACCGCGATGAAGATCATCGAACGCACCCGGGGACACCGCGTCGATCTGAAGCGTATCCCTCTGGACGACAGCAAGACGTACGACCTGCTCGCCGCGGGGGAGACGGTCGGCATCTTCCAGCTGGAGGGCGCGGGCATGACCCGATATCTCAAAGACCTCCGGCCCAGCAACATCCAGGACATCATGGCCATGGTGGCGCTGTTCCGGCCCGGCCCCATGGCCAACATTCCTACCTATATCCGCCGCAAGCACGGCCAGGAGCCGATCGCCTACCCGCACCCGGCGTTAGAGCCGGTGCTGCGCGAGACCTACGGCGTGATGGTCTATCAGGAAGATGTGATGGCAGCGGCGCAGGCGGTGGCCGGGTTCTCGCCCGCCGAGGCGGACGTGCTGCGATACGCCATCGGCAAGAAGATCAGAGACAAACTGCAGCAGCAACGCGCGAAGTTCATCGCCGGGTGTGTGGAGCAGGGGGTGGCGGGGCACGTCGCCGAGCAGATCTTCGAGCAGTTCGAACCGTTCGCCCGCTATGGCTTCAACCGCGCCCACGCGGCCTGCTACGGGTTGATCGCCTACTACACCGCGTACCTGAAGGCCAACTACCCGGCGGAGTACATGGCCGCGGTGCTCAGCAGTGACGCAGGGGACACCGACAAAGTTGCCGCCGCCGTCGCCGAGTCCGTGCGCATGGGCATCCGCGTGCTCCCCCCCGATGTGAACGAATCGTTCGAAGACTTCACGGTCGCCGGCGACGCCATCCGGTTCGGCCTGGCGGCGGTGAAGAATGTCGGCCTGGGATCCGTGGAGGCGATCCTGCAGGCCCGCCAGGAGACCGGCGCGTTCACCTCGCTGACCGATGTGGTCGAACGGGTGGACCCCCGCGCGGTGAACCGGCGCGTGCTGGAGAGTTTGATCAAGGCGGGCGCGCTGGACTCCCTGGGGATGCCGCGCGCCCAGTTGCTGCAACTGCTGGATGAGGCTATGGAGGCCGCCCAGCGTGTGCAGCGGGCGCGGGCGTCCGGGCAGACCGGATTGTTTGATCTGAGCGGGGAGACTGCGCCCGCTGAGGCCGCCGCTCCCGCGGGCCCGGTGGAGGAATTCTCGCGGGAGGAACTGTTGGCGATGGAAAAGGAGATGCTGGGCTTGTACATCTCCGACCATCCGCTGCGACACGTCCACGCCACGCTGGCGGCGCGGATCAACGTGGCGCTCAACCAGTTGCTGGAATTGCCGGATAAGACACCCGTCACCGTGGGCGGTCTGATCACTGCGGTTAAACGCACGACGACCAAGGGCGGGTCGGCGATGGCCTTTGTGACACTGGAGGATCTCACCGGCAGCTGCGAGGTCATCATCTTTCCACGCGCGTACGAGCAGGTGCATTTCTTGCTGAAGCGAGATGCTGTCCTGGTCGTGCGCGGAAAGGTCGACGTGATGGAGCAGCAAGCGAAGATCCTGGCCGATCGGGTGATGACGCTGGAGGAAGCGGACGAGGTCGAGCCGCTCCCTCTGCTCCACCCTCCGGGCGCCTTGAACGGTGAAAAGACGGAGCCTGCGGAGACTGACTCCACTCCCGACCTCGTCGAGGCCCGAGACCCGAGGTCCGAGGTCCGTCAGGCACCGACAGCGCTGCACGTTCGGGTCGATACGGCGCGGCTAGGCGAGGCAGGGCTGCACCGGTTAAAGGCATTGCTAGCCCAGCGCCGCGGTGACCTGCCTGTGTTCCTCCATCTCCTCGCGTCCGGTCGCGAAGTGGTAATGAGCGCGCGCGACCTGCGTGTCGCCGTCACCGCCGAGCTCGAGGCGGAGATCGAAGGTCTGCTGGGCGCCGGCAGCGTCTGGCGCGATTGATTCCCGCTGTGGCGAATCACGAATCACGAGTCACGAATCACTATGATGTGATCATCGCTGGCGCTAGTTTTGCCGGTTTGGCCGTGGCCCAGCGCCTTGTGGGCAGGCGCGTCGTCCTGCTGGACCGCGCACCGGTGGGGCGCGGGGTCACGTCGGCGTGTGGGGCACCAGTCTCGATCGTCAACGCCATGGGTGCGGAAGGATCCATCTTGCAGGTTCACGATCGGCTGATCCTGCATACGCCTGCGGGTGAAGCCGTGTGGCCGCTGCCGGAACCGTTCTGCACGTTCGACTACCAGCGGTTCTGTGAACTCGCGTGGGCGCGCGCCCGGGTCGAGTTCCTCCAGGCAACAGTCGCAGGGCGGTCGGGATCGACGGTGCACACGACGCGGGGAGGGGCATTCTCGGGAACGCTTCTCGCTGATGCCACCGGGTGGCGAGCCGCGCTCGCCGCAGCGCCCGGCTCGGCATACGTGAATCGGCGCTGGATGGCATTTGGCCTTGAGTCTGAAGTGGTGTGCCCGCATGAGCCCGGGCTTCACTTCTACTTTCTGCCTGAGGTGCGCGATGGCTATGCCTGGGCGTTTCCAGCTGGGGAAGGGGTCCGGTTCGGCGTGCTCAGCTACCTGGGTCGGAGCAAGCTGGGACCGGCGCTGGAGCAGTTCATGAGCCGCTTCGGGCAGCGGCCTGCCGCCGTGCACGGTGGATTTCTGGCATCCGGATTGCGCCCGCCTGTCGTGGATGGGGTGTTCATCGCCGGCGACGCCTCCGGGCACTGCCTGCCGCTGACGGGGGAGGGGATCAGAACTGCAGTTCTGGCCGGGTTCGAGTGCGGGGATCTGCTACGGCAGGTGTTGGATGGCGAGCGCACCCGCGACCAGGCGGAGGCGACGTATCAGGCATTCGTGGCGAAGTCTCGACGAAAGTTTCATGCATTGACGTGGGCCAACCTGGCGGTGCTCGCGCTGCCACGTCGCGCTGTGGCCAGCGTTGCCACGATGCTGGCCAGGCCAAGGGTCCTCGGGCCGCTCCTGGCCCAATATCTGAATCTCTTCGAGAAGTCCGCTACCCGGCCTGGCGCGACTTTGCCGGCTCATTCTGGGCGCTTATAATAGGAACGCATTTGCCGGGGTGGCGGAACTGGCAGACGCAATGGACTCAAAATCCATTGGGCTGCAAGGCCCGTGTGGGTTCGACTCCCACCCCCGGCACCATGCACCACGCGCTTCGCTTGGGTGCATGGCGGCGCCGTGTTCCCTTCTCATGGAAATCGTGTCCGCGTGGTGCATGCCCTGAACCCAAGCTCGCCCTGAACCCGGAGAGGTTTAGCGCGGAGCGCGTGGTTGAGGGCTGGTGTGATAGAGCTCCGCGAACCCACACGGGGAGGGGGTAACGTTTCGGGTTGGGGTCACTCAGGTGACATAGTTTATACTAGACTCAGGTTAGTAGCGCGAAGCCTGGAGGGAGGCCGTCGTATGGTACGCAAGAAACCCCTGCGGTTCGACCTCAAGGCCTTCCTCGAAAGAGCCGGAGACGGACGAACTATTCTGGAGCCCCAGGAGAAGCAGACGCTCTTCTCGCAAGGTGATTCTGCCGATGCCGTGTTCTATATTCTCAAGGGCAAGGTCAAGCTCACGGTGCTGTCCAGACACGGGAAAGAGGCGGTCATTGCGATGTTACGACCAGACGACTTCTTTGGCGAGGGATGCCTGGCCGGTCAGCACCTTCGGATGGCGACGGCGACGGCGACGACCAATGGCGCCGTGATGAGGTTCGAGAAGAAAGCCATCATCCGGTTGCTGCATAACCAGCCCACATTTTCAGAGCTGTTCGTTTCGTATGTGCTCTCGCGCAATATTCGTATTGAAGAAGACTTGGTCGATCAACTGTTCAATTCGAGCGAAAAACGTCTGGCGCGGACGCTCCTCCTGCTTGCGCATGTTGGCAAGGAACGAGAGGCGGAGATTGTGGTTCCCAAGATCAGCCAACAGAGTCTGGCGGAAATAATCGGCACGACGCGCGCACGCGTGAGCTTCTTTATGAACAGGTTCCGGCAGTTGGGCCTCATTGAGTACAACGGTGAGCTGCGGGTGCACAGTGCACTCCTGAATATCGTCCTGCACGACTAGATCCGCGGATCTGTGGGCGTGGAGTTTCTCGTCCAGAGAGCACGCTGCGTCTCCAACAATTCCCGTATTGGACCCATGTGAGCAATTTTGAACAGACGGCACTCCCTGGTCGTGTTATGTTTCATGCGATAAGGGAGGTGTCGAACATGGGCCTTTTCTGGGTCTGGGTCATCGTCGGAATTATCGTCGGCTATTTGGCGAAGCGTGTGATACATGAGGGTTCCCGCGGCATCCTGGGGGATCTCGTCGTCGGGGTCATCGGCGCGTTAGTCGGCGGGGGGATCCTTAACTACTTCGTCCACGCCGGAGCCGGTTTCAACATCGGCTCGATCCTGGTTGGCTTCGTCGGAGCTGCAGTTTTTCTCTGGGGCTTCCGGCTTCTGAGCGGGAGATCAGTGCAACCAGAGACCGTGGCGAAGCTTAAGTTTGGAGCTTGGGCACTTCTTGGTGGAGCGGTCATCGCAACGATCATCGGCTTTGCCTGGGGCGGCTGGACAACCACCAGTTCCGCCCAGAACAAGAGCGATGCGGCGGTCTTGGCAACGCGGGCAGCGATCTGTGTCGCTCAATTCATGAGTCAACCGAACCATGAAGCGAGACTCAAGGCATTGAAGGAGACAAGCTCCTGGGAGAGAGCTGCCGTTATCGAGAAAGGCGGCTGGGATAGAATGCCTGGGGAGAAAGAGGCTAACTCGACGGTAAGCCGAGCATGCGCCGACGGGCTTGAGGTTCTCATGCAAAACTAGGCCAGGCTCGCCAGCACCGAACCATCGGGACGCGCTCTTACTCGAAATATGACCCAGTCCACCGACGCGTTCGATAGAGACGTTCGACGATTCGTGTACGACGTGGTGCTGCGTCGCGGCTACCCGCCGACGACTGCCGAGGCCGCGGCCGGCCTACGCGCGACCGTCGACGAGGTCAGGGCCTGCTTTGCGCGACTGGCCGCCGGACACATCCTGGTGCTGCAGTCAGGCGCCGGGGAAATCTTGATGGCCAACCCATTTTCCGCCGTCCCGACCCCGTTCCTGGTGGAGTTCGACGACTACGCCTGCTACGGCAACTGCATCTGGGACGCGATGGGAATCGTCGCCATGCGTGGTAGGGATGCGCTCATCAAGACATCGTGCGGAGACTGCGGGGCGCTCATGGAAGTGCGGATTGTCGCCGGAGCCCTGCAGTCCGGCGAGGGCGTTGCGCACTACGCGCTTCCCGCCCGCCGGTGGTGGGATGACATCGTCTTCACCTGAAAGACCATGCTGCTTTTCCGGTCGGAAGAGCACGTAGGGCGCTGGTGCAATGCCTGGCGGCTGGAGCGCGGCGCCGTCCTGACGCTCCCTCAACAGTGGAGCCTTGCGAAGTCCTGGTATGGCTCCGATCGTCGTGATCCCGCGTGGCGGCGCTACACTGCTGATGAAGCTGGAGCAATTTTTTCTGAGTTGGGGCTGACCGGGCCGTTCTGGAATCTGCACGCTTCGGCCTAAGGTCAAGGCCGCCGCTGCGTTGACAGTATAGGGGCTCCGGCCGCAATCAGCGAACACAGCATCAGCGATGAACGGCCGGCGCAAGCTCGTCCTCATTGACGCCAACGGCCTCGTCTACCGGGCCTTTTTCGCGCTGCCGTACTTCACGACCAGCAAGGGTCGGCCGACCAACGCCGTCTACGGGTTCACCAATATGCTGCTGAAGATCCTCGACGAGGAGCAGCCCGGCCACGTCGCCGCCGCGTTCGACAAGGCCGCTCCCACTTTCCGCCATACGCAGTTCAAAGAATACAAGGCCACCCGGCAGCGAATGCCCGATGACCTGCGGCCCCAGATTCAGACCACGAAGGAAATCCTGGAGGCGCTTGGCATCCCCATCT
>Ga0209375_1001296_pt1 | contig 19142 bp, 19 predicted proteins | sample GraSoiAngelo_131_FD_185888 | JGI IMG/M metagenome (GOLD analysis project Ga0209375, IMG submission 185888) | Grasslands soil microbial communities from the Angelo Coastal Reserve, California, USA - 14_0929_02_30cm (SPAdes) (version 2) | ecosystem: Environmental > Terrestrial > Soil > Grasslands ... | reverse complement strand
CTGGGCCGGCGGCTTTGGGCCTGGATATGGCTTTGAGCAAGAAAGTAAGGATCGGTGAAAATAAATTGTTCACACTTCGCACCGACGCAATCAATATCCTGAACCGGCCGATCTGGGGTAACCCGAACATGAACATCAATTCCGCGACTTTGGCCGTATCACGACGGCGACGGGAAACCGGACGATCACGTTCAACGCCCGCATCGATTTCTGAACCAGCATGGGTAATTCTGGGGATTCGGGGGACAGACACCGAATTCTGAGCTACAAGAATTCGGTGTCTGTCCTCCGAATCGCTGGGGCGTTCAGAGGTCTCGCCGGTCATCTCGAATCATCTGCCCAGGAACGACTCAATCCGGATTTCGGACGTGAGTGTCCGATGTACGGGACACTTGTTTGCGATATCAAGCAGGCGCGACCGCTGCTCTTCTGAAAGCGGTCCCGTGAGGATGATTTCCCGGTCGATTTTATCGAGCATACCCTGCTTGGTTTCGCATTCTGCGCAGTCGGCGGCATGAATCCGTGAATGTTGGAGTCGAACAGTCACGTCGTGAAGCGGCCACTGTTTGCGTCTGGCGTAAATGCCGATTGTCATCGACGTGCAGGAACCAAGCGCGGCCAGCAACAAATCATAAGGAGAAGCGCCGGTATCTTTGCCCCCGGCCGCAATCGGTTCATCGGCCGTTATTCGATGGCGGCCAACGCTGATCTCTTGAGCGAAGCCGTCAGCGCTTCCACGGACGACAACCCAGTTTTCCATAAGCATGTTGTACTATTAAGCGGTCTTCAAAGGCCAACCGAATCAAGAACACCATGCCCGCTATATTTTTCGGTCACGGCAATCCCATGAATGCGTTGTGCGGCTTCGATCTACAATGTAGTGCTTTGGGCGTATAATGTAGTCACTGCGGGAGAGTTGTCCGTATGGCCGAAAAAAGGGTTGGAATTCGTGAACTCAAAACCCATCTCAGCGAGTACATCAGGAACATAAAAGCGGGAAATACCGTGGTGATTACTGAGCGCGGTGTTGATGTGGGTCGAATAATCCCGGCTTCTGGATTGCGGGAAGAAGGAATCCAGAATTTGGTCCGTTCGGGATTTGCCGACTGGAACGGGAAGAAACTACGGCCAGGTAAGCCCGTTGCGAAAATCAAACCGGGCAGTAAAACGCTTGCTGAAATTGTGTCTGAGGATCGGGACTGATGCTCTATCTCGACACGAGCGCCCTTGTGAAGAAGTACGTTGAGGAAGCCCACTCGGCTGATGTTCGGAATTGTATTTCCCGCCATGAATCGATCGCGACCTCAACTATCAGCCGTGCAGAATCGGCCGCCACTTTTGCCAGAGCTGTCAGGCACGGCTCACTTACCGAATCCGCCGCCAGGGCTGGGCACCGGCAATTTGTTCGGGAGTGGAAGTCCTATATGCGAATACGCGTGACGGAGTCACTGGTAGCAAGAGCTGACGATATTGCGTGGGCTTTCCGGTTGAGAGGTTACGATGCTGTACATCTTGCTGCGGCGCTCGAATGGCACGATCGGATTGGAGAGCCAATCACAATTGCCACCTTCGACCAAGAACTGTGGCGAGCCGCCGGAGAGGCGGGTCTTGAGCGATTTCCCAAGGCACTTTGAGCGTTATCGGGCCGCTATGGGAACGATATCATCGCTCGCCTGGCAAACCGCCGAAGCCTGAGGGTGGACGGCGGTGGCGCGTGAATCGTTCATAGGCGGACGCTATTTCGAAAAGCTTCGACTCTGCGAAGGGGCGGCCCAGGAATTCCGGCAGACCCTGCGTTCCAACAATTCCCACAATGTTGTTGTAGTTCGCCGGATTTCGAACCGAGCCGGCGGTCTCGCTTCCCAATGCGCAGATCGCCAGATTCGCTGCCACGGCGGCCGCGGAACCGCCGCTGGATCCACCGGGAATCCGTGTGGTGTCGTAAGGATTACAGGTCTGGCCGCCGAAGCCGCTCCGACCTATGCCGGCAGGAGCATACTCATCCGGCCGGTCCGGCCCAACGCGGCTTGGCCGTGTTGCCTGTGGGAAGCGGGAATTTCACAGTTCGAAAAAACGTTTTGTGACTCACAGTTCAACCTCGTTGAGTGAGTGAGAGAGAGGCACCAGCGCTGAATTCACGGAAGCTTCGCCGCAATTATACGCAATAAGGAGTCAGAGCCGTAATTGCAGAATTAGTTAGAATTTTCGCCAGGCAGTGGTGCTATAAATGCTTTCCTATGAAACGAATGATTTTGTTGCTTGCACTGGCCGCTGGGATCGCTTGCACTGCTCATGCTCAAAGTGAAATCACCCTTCTGGCGCCGGGTCCGATGCGGACGCCGCTGGATAAGATCGTGGCGAACTTCCAGGCGAAGACCAACCACAAGGTAAAAGTGACCTATGGGACCGGGCTCAGCACCCGGCAGTCGATAGCAAAAGGCGAAGCTCTGGATGTAACCCTCGCCGTAGCTCCGTTTTTCGGTGCCATCGCATCCGGCAACGTCATCCCGAGCAGTGCGACGCCGGTTGCCAGCTTTCTTATGGCGGTGGCTGTTCCGAAGAACGCGCCAAAGCCCGACATCTCTACGCCTGCTGCAGTGAAGCAAGCTTTTCTCACTGCGAAGACAATCGGATTCGTCGATCCAGATTTTGGAAGCGCCGGCCAGGGAGCTACCGAAGCGATCATAAAGCTCGGCATCGCCGAGCAGATCGCGTCCAAGATCAAAGTGCCCAATGGCGGCGGCCCCGTGCGACGCGGACTTGCTTCGGGTCAGCTCGACATCGGCATGCTCTATCTCAGCGACATGCTTCCGAACAAGGACATCACGATTGTTGGCGTTCTGCCGAAGGAAATTTGCACGCCCACCGCCATCGTGGGTTTTATCTCGGCTAAGGCAAGTGATCCTCCAGGCGCCCGGGCGCTCCTGGACTACCTCGCGTCACCTGAGGCGCAGGCAATCTTCAAGGACGCTGGTTTCCAGCCGCAGGGCTGATCGCATTGGTGTTTCAGCTCGGCGAAGCGTATCGGCCGGTCTGACCACCCCGTCTGCGGCGCTTTCGGTGGCTTCGCAACTTTTAGTCGATGCCGCCGCCACCCCTCCTCTGCGAGGAGGGGAATTGCGCTTGATATCAAACTCATTTAGCCGCGGCGCGTTCTTCGGCGAGCTGCTTCTGGTATGCCGCCTGCAAGTCCGCGATCTTCGTTCTGTACGCAGCGAGATCGCCAAAGCGCGAAGGATTGTACGGATCGCCTGGTTTATAGACCTTGTGCAGGTTGAACTGGCCCGCATGCGACGACACCCAGATTTCGGGCTTGTAGGTCGCCTGCATGGCGAGAGTGTTCTTGAAGTCCTCAACGATGGTCGGATAGCCGGGCGAGCCCAGGAGCTTCACGCCGGCATTGATGCCGTTCATATTCACGATGAGAACGTTGTACTTTCTGCCGCCATCCTGAACGGTGAAGCTGAAGCTGTTGGCGCCGGGCGTGTGCCCGTAAGCCTGGAGCACCGTCATGTCGGTGTTGCCGAGCTTGATATGGTCGCCAGGCTTGGTCTTCACATCCACCTTGATCGGATCGTAGATGATGCCGCGCGCCCCGCGGTAATCGAGATTGCCGCCCGATTCCAGCACGCGCGCATCGCGTTCGTTGATATACGTCTTGGCGGCCGGTGCGTCCTTCTGAAACAGCGCAAGGTCGCCGACATGGTCCCAATGCCCGTGGGTCGCGGTGATCACCTTGATGTCGGAAGTCTTGAAGCCGAGCGCCTCAATGTTGGCTTTGATCAAGGGATAGGAACCCGGGGCGCCCGAATTGATCAGGATCGAGCCCGCCCCGGTGTCGATCAGATAGCAGCCGAGATCATAAGTGCCGACATAGTACATGTTGCCAACGATCTTGAATCCGGGAAACGGCGCCTCCCATTCCTTGTTCGTGATCGGCAATTTCACGCGCTGCTGCGCCAGCGCCCCCGCCGCGAACACCGCAATCACCAGTAGCGCGGCAAGCAGATATCTCGATTTCATCTCGTCCTCCTCGATTTTTTCATTAAGGCCGTGACTAAGACCCGAATTCTAATCCGGGAAGCTCATGCGGCGCACTAAATGTGGTCACGAAGTGGAAAACGTGATTCGACGATGTTGGCACCGTTTGCTGCCAGCTAAACCGTTGAAAAATGTGAAGACACTACCCGGTTAGGGATGGAGCGCCGCGTGCTATTTGAGAGGCATGACGGGAAAGACCATAGGGCAAACCCAACACGCCGATCGCTTCGCCTCAGACCCGCCTTTTTCGCGCGCCTCCTTTCTTCCCGTTTTCCCTTTCAACCAAACCGTTGTCAGGATCAACTCCGTTTCGCTGACGATTATCTTCGCTTCATCGGTAATCGTTGCGGATGGCGGAACGGTCATTTGCATCCCCCAGGCGACCAATTTGATGAACGCGCCGATCTTCTCCATCACCCCGACGATTATTGATCGAACGTCCCCGATCATTTTCATTTGGCAAACAGCCATTTCCCTACCGCACATGATCATTGATGGAACAGCGACGATCATTTCTGGTTCTCCGGCACACCTCAAGTCCCTGCGAATGAGTGGGTTCCCGACAGCCCTCACGAAATAATTATCTCGGTATCGAAGATGATTATCTGCGGGCATGACACGATTCGACGACGCGGTGTCGTCCGGATCATCCGGTACAACATCGAACCTCAGCTTCGGGTCCACGTGTTTTGCGACGCCACGGATCAGCGCTTCGGCTTCCCGGATTTCGTCCGGTTCCCATTTGAACTTCGTCCCGAGCACGCGCTTAATTTCCTCGAGGATCGCATCAGAAATGGCTACATCGACTTCACCTGCGATGGCCATATCGAGCAGACGCTTCGGCTGGCCCCCGAAGTTGAGAGCACTAATGTAAACGTTGGTGTCGAGGGTGACCCGCAGCCCTCGGAGTAAGAGTCACATCGACACGCCGTGTTTCGCCACGGCCAAACGGTTCAACTCTAAAGCCAAACCGGGATCTCAGACGTCGCCATACGGTGGCATCCTCAGTTTCACCGCATACCCGCACGGTCGGAATGTCGTTAGGCGAGACTTTTGACCTTTTTTGATCGACGTAAGCGTCCGGCATTCAGATATACAATTTAGAAGAAAATGGACAGAAAAATTGCGGCATGCGTAACGATCAGTATTCTCAGCTTCGGCCTGATCGGCGTCACGTTGACCCTGACGGGCCAGGAACGGGACCGCGCGAAGATTCCCGATAAATACAAATGGAATCTAACCGATATCTATCCCAGCAAGCAGGCGTGGCGCAGCGCGAAGGAACAACTCGCAAAAGAACTGCCGCAGATGAAGATGTTCCAAGGCAAGCTTGGCACCTCCGCGGCGATGCTTGCGAACGCGTTGGACAAATACTTCGGTTTCGACAAGGAACTGTCGCGTCTTTACGTGTATGCCCAGATGCTCTCCGACCAGGACACGCGTGACGCGGCGCACCTCGGCATGAAGCAGGAGATGATCCAACTCGCGGCGGCCGAAGCGGCCGAAGTGGCGTTTTTAGAACCGGAGATTCTCCGATTCGAAAAGGGCAAGGTCGACAAATTCATCCGCAGCGAACCGCGTCTGAAGGTCTATCGCTTCTACCTCGAGGACGTTGCGCGCCGATCTGCACACACGCTTTCTGCGGCGGAGGAAAAGCTCCTCGCGGATATGGGCCCGCTTGCCGGCGCATCGTCCTCGACGTACGGCATCCTGTCGAACGCCGATTTCCCGTTCCCTAGCGTAACGCTCAGCGACGGTAAAGCCGTCAAGCTCGATCAGGCAGCCTTCGCCGATCTGCGCGCGCTGCCGAATCGTTCCGATCGAGAGAAGGTCATGTCCGCTTTTTTCGGCGCGCTGGGTCATTTCAGCGGCACATTCGGCACAACCATGAACGGTGAGGTCCAGAAGGTGCTATTGCAGTCCAAAGCGCGCAAGTACGAATCGGCTTTGGAGTACTCGCTGAACGGGCCGAACATCCCGGTGTCTGTTTACATGCGCCTCATCGATGGCATCAACAAGAATCTTCCGGCCTTCCATCGATACCTGAAGCTCCGGCAACGCATCCTCGGCGTGGATCAGCTTCATTATTACGACCTGTACGCGCCGCTCGTCGGATCGGTCGAACTGACCTACACGCCGGAGCAGGCGCAGAAACTCGTACTGGAAGCTGTCGCGCCGCTCGGAAGCGAATACATCAGCACGGTGCAGCGCGCGTACGACAACCGGTGGATCGATCTGTTCCCGAACGAAGGCAAGCGTTCGGGCGCGTATTCCGAAGGCGCTGCCTATGACGTCCATCCTTACATGCTGATCAATTACAACGGGAAGTACACGGACGTCAGCACGATTGCCCACGAGATGGGACACACGATGCAGAGCTACTTCTCCAATAAGACGCAGCCGTATCCGCTCACGAACTATCCGATCTTCGTGGCAGAAGTCGCGTCTACGTTCAATGAGACGCTCCTGATCAACCATGTCCTGAAGAACACGAAGGACGACGACACGCGACTGTCTCTGTTGGGGAATTATCTCGAGAATATCAAGGGCACGGTATTTCGCCAGGCGCAGTTTGCAGAGTTCGAACTGCGGATGTACGAAATGGCGGAAAAGGGGCAATCCATCACCGGCAATGCACTGGCGAAGCTGTATCTGGATATCACGCGGAAGTATTATGGCCAGGATCAGGGCGTCTTGATCGTCGACGACTACATCGCCAACGAGTGGACCTATATCCCGCACTTCTACCGCGACTTCTACGTGTTTCAATACGCCACGTCATTTACTGCCTCGATGGCCCTGTCCGAAAAGGTGATCGGCGATCCCGCCGCCACCAAACGCTATCTCGCATTCCTGAGCGCCGGCGGCTCGAAATACCCCATCGATCTTCTCAAAGATGCTGGCGTCGATATGACCACGGACGAACCGCTGGATCTGACCATTAAGGCAATGAACCGCGTGATGAACGAGATAGACGCAATCCTCGCGAGGAGACGGTGACAGCGGCAATTCTTTGATTGGGTGCACGCTGCTTATTGGGGGCCGATTCGAACTCTTCGATCAGTTCCTGGAGGTACTCGGCAACGAGCTCAAGCCGTTTACGCTCCGATCGAAGTTCCAGCAAATGCTGCTGCCAGGTCAGTTCCGCCGGAACGCCGGCGATTAGACGATACGAAAGTTGTGTATCGGTGGACTGCGGGACGTCCTGGATTACCTGGGTCTCTATCTTCGCCAATTCCTTGAGACGGCTATAGAGTGCCATGGAACGCTCCAACAGATCCGAAGAGGGAAGTTCCGCGGGATCATCGTCGAAAAACTCTGGCGTCCCGCGCAGATAAGACTTTTGGTCGTTGAGATCCGAAATTTCGAAACGTCGTTGGCCCCGAACAATAATGTTCATCCGGCCGTCGGGAAATCGTTCCAGCACTTTGGTGATCGATGCGGTACAACCCAACGCCGCTACTGATTGATCGTGAACCGCCAGCATTCCAAACTCCCAGCCGTTTCGGAGACAATCCCCAATCATTTCCTTGTAACGTGGTTCAAAGATGTGCAGCGGCAGATTCGTGTGCGGCAACAGAACCAGATCCAAAGGAAAAAGAGGCAGCAGTTCAGGGCGAGACGCATCCTGCGCTTGGAGAAGAGGAGCTCCTCGAAATCGCTGCTGTGTCCATAGTCCTGCCCCACTCATCGCCAGAACCCGAACGATTCGTCGACGTTCCATAAGCTGGCCCCCGAACCTGCCGCCAGTATACGGAAAATGACCTATCATGTTCAGAAAAATACGATGCCAGTTACACGCGCGCATATACGAGCGACCGTCATCGTCGGCCTCGGCTTGTTTTTCGACCTCTTCGACGTTTTTCTCGCCGGAGTTCTGAGTACGGTTTTAACCGCGTCGTTCGGATTGAGCGAACGAGTTTTGCCCGCAGTGCTCGGTTCCAGTTTCCTCGGAATGTTTATTGGCGCGTCGTTCATGGGCGGAATTGCGGATCGCTATGGGCGTCGTCCGGCTTTCCTGGTCAACCTAGGCATTTACTCGCTCTTCACCTTCGTTGGGGCATTCAGCATCAACGCTGCAATGCTGGTGGCCTCCCGTTTTATTGCGGGCATAGGTATCGGTGCCGAAATCCCATTGTCGGATGCATATCTCAGCGAAGTGCTTCCCGCGGCCAAGCGCGGCAGATTGATGGCTTGGGCATACACCGCAGGATTCGTCGGTGTTCCGGCAGCCGGACTGCTGGCGCGTGTGCTCGTACCGCTTCGTCCGTTAAATGTGGCAGGGTGGAGATGGCTGTTTGTCGCCGGCTCATTGGGCGGCGTGATCGTATGGAGCTTGCGGCGGCTTCTCCCGGAATCGCCCAAGTGGCTGGACTCCGCGAAAGAGGAACGCCTTCCTTTTCAGGCTCTCCTCGACGTCCGGTACCGCAGGACGACGCTCATGCTTTCGGTGTTCCAGATCTTTCAGACCGTCGGCTACTACGGTTTTGGCACGATCATCCCGCTGGTGCTGGCGGCGAAGGGATTTTCGGTGTTATCGTCATTGACTTATGTGACGATCACGTTTCTTGGCTATCCCATCGGCGCTGCCCTGTCCGTCGTCGTGGTCGAACGCATGGAACGCCGGCAACTTATCGTTGTCTCAGCGCTCCTGATGGCGGTGTTTGGATTCGCTCTCGCTTATGCCAAAATGCCCGCCGCGATCGTAGTCTTTGGATTTGCATACACTGTGATCAGCAATATCTTCTCGAGCGGTTTCCATATCCTGCAAGGCGAGGTCTTCCCCACCGCTCTTCGCGCCCGAGCCGCCGGAGCGACCTATGGACTCAGCCGGCTTTCAAGCGCGGTCATGCCCTTTGTCCTTCTTCCGGTTTTGCGTAACTACGGACCAACCGTGATGTTTGCAGTGATCGGTCTGGCCATGCTGATTGTCATTCTGGACATTGGACTCTTCGCGCCGCGGACGACGGGACGCACGCTGGAAGAAATTGCCGGAGTTTAAAATCAAATATCGGAGAAGATCGAGCCGAATACAAAGGAGGTTCCTATGCGCCATACAAGCCTGCCCGCACTACTCGTGTTTCTGCTGTTCTTATCGGCATCGTGTAGCACTAGATCACAGAAGGGCAAGGCAGCGAAGCCGTTCAACATTATGGAGACGACAATTGATCAGATCCACACAGCCTACAAGTCCGGGCAGCTCACGGCCAGGGAATTGGTTCAGATCTATCTCGATCGGATCGAGGCCTACGACCAAAAGGGTCCGGCGATCAATTCCATTATCACGCTAAATAAGAAGGCGCTTGAGGAAGCCGATAAACTGGATGCCGCATTCAAGCAGTCCGGATTTGTGGGCCCGCTTCATGGGATTCCGATCCTCATTAAAGATCAGGTTGACGCGGCGGGATTTCCCACCACGCTGGGCTCCATCTTGATGAAGGACTATTACCCGGAGCGCGATGCGTTCGCGATCGCGAAGCTGAGAAAGGCCGGCGCGATCATCATGGGAAAGACCACGCTGGGCGAGTTCGGGGGAGGGAATGCATTCGGCTCTTTATTTGGAGCGACGAGGAATCCATATGCGCTCGATCGTACACCGGGCGGTTCATCGGGTGGAACGGGGGCCGGCCTGGCATCGAACTTTGCGACGGTTGGAGCCGGCGAAGAAGGTTCTGCTTCTATCCGGCGGCCATCGACATGGAACAACCTCGTCGGCATGCATCCTTCGGCTGGCTTTGTGAGTCGAACCGGCATGTGGGACGGCTGGCCCGCCCTCCATACATCGCTCGGTCCGATGGCGCGCACAGTCACCGACCTCGCGCGCCTGCTCGAGGTCATGGTGGGCTACGATCCTGAGGATCCGTTGACGGCAGCTCCTTACGGAAGCATTCCACCGAATTTCACGAGTTTTCTCGATAAGAACGGCCTGAAAGGCGCGCGGCTCGGGATTGTGCGCGAGGCGATCGGCGGTGGTGATCCCAATTCAGACGACTTCAAGAAAGTCGGTGAGGTATTCAATAAAGCCATCGAGGAACTCAAGGCTGCTGGTGCGGAACTCGTCGATCCCATTGTCATTCCCAACGCGCGGGCATTGATGGCTAAGCGAACGGAGGGTCCTTACCTGGATGAGGCCGCCAGGTTTTACCTGAAGTCGCCGAACGCGCCATTCCACACACGTCAGGACATTGCCAGGCAGCCGGGCTACGACAAGGTCTTAATGCGAGGAAAAACAATCGTCGACCCCATCGACGAGCGAAAGTACTACGAGCATCTGCAGGCTCGGGAAGAATTGATGTTCAACGTCCTGAAGGTCATGGCCGATAATCGCATCGACGCCATTTTGTACAAATCCATCGAACTTCAACCCCAGTTGCTCAGCAGGGGGCCGGACGCTCCCAATCCCGGCGTTCCAACAATGAGCACATTTCTGGCATTCGTGCCGACGATTACCGTTCCGGCCGGGTTTACCAGCGATGGCCTGCCAACCGGAATCACGTTCCAGGGACGGCCCTACAGCGACGGCACATTAATCAAGCTTGCTTACGCGTACGAGCAGGCGACCCATCATCGCAAGCCGCCGTCCAGCGTGCCGGACTTGAATTCATCCGACGACCGGCGGCCCTAAGCCGGACAGCAACTGCAGCGGCGCTCCGCGAAGCGCAAGCGCGATAGCGCGCAGCCTCAAAAGATGAGCGCCGACAGTCCGGCAAGTTGGAGATCGTCGACGGTCATAGACCGCCGCTACAGGCAATTGACACTTTCAATCGACTTGTTAAGACTTATCCGAACGCCGTTGAAGCATTGGAGAAAATTTGGATGAATGCCACCATCGCGTTTCTTGAACGGCACTGGGACGCTCTCCCGGTGCCTCTGACTGTCATAGTGTTCACGCTTCTCCTCGGATTCGCCATTCGTAAAAGCGTCTTCCGCCTATTACACCAGTGGGCTGCCGGAACCGCATCGAAGCTCGACGATCTTGTTATCGATGCTATCCGTGGGCCGTTCATGATCTGGGTCTTGATGCTTGCGCTTCACCTGGGCACCCAAACCTCGAGATTGCCGGTTCGCGCTCAAAACATCGCAGCCCAGATCCTGCTTGTTCTATTTATTCTCTCCATCACGCTGGTGTGTTCAAGGCTTGCCGGAGTTTTCGTTAAGTTCTATGCGGGCTTGTTTACCAGCCTGGCCGAAAACCTGGCCCGAATCGCCATGTTGCTGGTGGGCGCGATTATCATATTGAACACGCTGGGCATCTCCGTTCTACCGATCCTGACCGCTCTTGGCGTGGGCGGAATTGCTATAGCTCTTGCGTTACAGGATACCTTGTCGAATTTATTCAGCGGGTTCTATGTTTCCCTGGCAGGCCAGGTACGGGTTGGCGATTACATCAAGTTGGATTCGGGCGAAGAGGGCTATATCAGCGACATCACCTGGCGCAGCACGTCCATTCGATCCCTCCAGAACAATGTCATCATCATTCCGAATGCGAAATTGGCGAAAGCAACAATCACAAATTACAACCTGCCGGAACAAACGATGGTGGTTCCAGTGACCGTTTCGGTGAGCTACGACTGCGATCCGCAGCTGGTGGAGGACCTCCTGCTCGATGAAGCGAAGAAGGCGGTGGGAGAAATACCCGGCCTTCTCGTTGAACCGGCACCATACGTCCGGTTCGCCCCTGGATTCGGACCGTCATCCCTGGATCTGACGCTCTACTGTTACGTCCAAAAATTCGCGGATCAATTTCTGGTGCAACATGAGATCCGAAAGCGAATCTTCGTGCGATTTCGTCAGGAACAAATCGAAATTCCATTTCCCACGCGGACGGTTTACATGCACGATGCGCCGGCGATCCAACGCTCCAAAAGAATCGGCGCCTGACAGCGACATCAGTGACCTCTCGTATCAAGTACATGATAGTTGAAAGCGCCACCTGCATGGAGGCTTTCAGCATCCACTACTTGGGCCGGGAACGTATGCCCGAAGGAAGTCGCGTCTAATTACGAGCAAATGGAACTTGCTCGAAGGAAGGCGCATCCAGTTGGGAGCAAATGGCATTTGCTCGAAGATGGCTATCCGTTTTCGCTCGGTTTTCTAGTGAGTTTAAAGTCGCCGTCTGTATTTTCACCCGGACGGGTCCATGTGCCGCTCAGTGTGTTCTTATTCAATTTGCCCTCGATGATGTAGCGGCGGCCCCGCGGCTGATACATCGCTTCGAATTTGATGATGCCCGTTTTGGGATCAAATGAGGCATTCTCGATCGGAATCCCTTCAAAGTATCGATACATGCGGCCATAAGGGTCTCCTGGCTTGACGGTACCCGTTAACTTCTTTCCGTCCCATTTCAACTCGAGTGAAATCGTATTCCTGTCGTAAAACGCCGGGCCGAAATCACCAACCCAGGTACCGTTTATCGAATCGCTGCCTTCCTGTGCTCCTTGGAGCCGTGCGCACGCGACAGCGATGCTGAACCAGAGAGCCAAAGAGACCATCAGAAGTCGCTTCATATCGATTCCTCCGATTGCACTATACTATCCCGAACCTGACGTATTCCCTAGGCGGGAGAAATGACGATATGAAAATCGGATTTCTGCTTCTATTGTGCGTTTGTGTGACCACCCTCAGTTCCGCGCTTTACGCGCAGGGATTGGCGGCTGACGATTTCAAATCGGACAGGCCCACTCCCCGGATGGCGGATGGACATCCCGATTTCAGCGGCTACTGGAAGGGTACGCGCGATACTCGTCCGGTCGGCAACATCGGGAAGGATCTTTCAGGATTCAAGCTGCCGCTAACACCTGCAGGTGAGGCCGCGTTACAGCATAATCTGACAGCGACAATCGATCCGGAGAGCCTCTGCATCGTCGGTGGAATTCCCCGCCACAATGCCAGCGCTTTACCCTTTGAAATCCTGCAAGGAAACAAAAAGATCGCGTTCCTTTACTTCTACACTTACTACCGGCTCATTCCTATTGATCCCAACCGTAAGCATTCAAAAGATCCGGATCCTTCCTTTTTCGGCGAGGAGCTTGGCCGTTGGGAGGGCGATACTTTGGTGATCGACTCAATCGGATTCAAAGACGAAAGAGTTTGGATCGATGAAAACGCGAATCCTCATAGCGACGCACTGCACGTCGTCGAGCGGTGGACGCGGCCGGATGCCGACCATATCCACGTCGAAACGCTCATTGATGATCCGAAGTTTTACACCAGGCCCTTCAATTATTTGCGAACATGGGTGCTCGGCAAGCCCGACGAAGAGCTTGGGGAATACTCATGCAGTGAAAACAATGTGGACAGGAACCATCTTGGGTTTGGGCCCGGACCTATTCGTCCCGACGGCACGCGGGGATTTGTCGAGCCGGCGCCGACTCCGGCTCCGGGCCGGAGGAATTAGCCGGAAAAGCTCGAAAGATCCTCTCCCTCTGGGAGAGGGCGGCGCGAAACCCGAGTGAGGGTCGCAAGTTTCGTCAAATCTTGAAACCCTCACCCTGCCCTCTCCCAGAGGGAGAGGGTGGATCTTCCCTAATTTGAGTTGGTTCACATCTTCAAGTCGCGGACGGTCAATGCGTCGATTGGCAATCTGGTGGTTGAAACAAGTACATTACCCATCGAACAACAACCCATTTGACAGCTAACATTCGTGGCTCAGCGAGAAGCATTCTTGAATCGATGTGTGCCCGTCTGTTACCGGTTCCCGGGTGCAGCGCCTGGCTGTGCATCTGGGAACCCTGCGCCTCCGCCGCCATCCCAGTCTCTTTCGATTCCATGGCCTCGGGCCTGATCACCATGTAGAGGTGTAACGTAGCCGAGGAGGCAGCCATTAGACCCATCTTTCAGCAGATGGCATCGGACCTTCACGGTGTCGCCGGCTTTCAAGTCTTCGCGCTTAACGCCGACGCGGAAAAGTCCGCCGAAGCCCGTGGCCTCCATCGCCCAGACCGTCGGTTCGCCTTTGTCGTCTTTGACTTCGAGGTAGAGCCAGGAATGGGGGACGAGGTAATGGACTTCGGTCACCTTGCCTTCCATCGTCGTCCATTTTGTCGTGTCGTAATTGCCGTGGGAATGGTGCGCCGAGAGAGGCACTACCAAGAAAAGTGTAGAAATAGCTGTAAGCGTCAGGGACTTGACGAGCATGGTCGTTCTCCTTACGTGCACATAATAATACTGCATAATACTGCCGGGCCTCGACTGACCTCGCGCCTTACCTGGTGCGCGGCGGTGGGGGTGCCGGAAATTTCCACCCCTCAGAGTATCCGTTGGTGTAATAAGCTCTATAACGAACGCCCTTTCCTTCTTCATCCAAAAATTGAAGCGATTGTTGAAAGAGACCGGGCGCCGGCGCCCCTTTTGGGACGGTCGCCTCGAAGATATAAAGACGCGTGTTATGCCGGTGGATGGCCGCGAAGGTCCGGGACGCATCAGGATTGAGGAGCTGGAGCTGAGTTCCTTCGATCAGGTCCGACACGTACCACGCATAACGGGTCACTTTCGCGTTTCGCTGAAAGAATTGCCACGCGGCGTAGATAATCGATCCCTGGACATCGGGACGCCAATCGTTCATGCATTCGTCGCCTTCTCCGCCCCTCTTCTTACATTCTTCCGCAATCCCTGTGTGTGTTTTCTCCGTGTCTTTGTAATCAATGACCGTGGCAGAGTACCGGCCCCGCGCGTTTTCGACGCTATAGACGCGGCCAGGCAAGGTGATGCCGTATTCCGTCTTCCAGGTGATGTCCTTTATCGTGGGCTCGCCCGGAAAGTCGGCAGCGAAGAGGTCGGTTCGGCTGACGTATTGCGTAAATTCCTGCGAGAAGGAAGGACGGGACATAATCAGGATGAGTGCCGCCATCAGGAAAGTCCGGCGCATGCGTATTCCTCCAAAACTGCTTACGTTCGTACTAAATACTGCCAGAAAAGAAAATTTGGCGCATCAAATTTGCGTGACGCCTCCGCTCGGTAGCACTGCCGAAAAAGAGACCTGTTCTGGCCGTGCTTCCACGTAAGAAGAGCAGCATGGAGCCTTTACGATTCATTCATGCTGCCGACCTGCACCTGGATAGCCCGTTTCGCGGAATCGCCAATGCGTCGGCAGGTTTGCGCGACCAGTTACAATCAGCAACGCTGGCTGCGCTGTCGCGTGTCGTTGATCATACGATCCATTCCAAGGCAGATTTCCTGATCATCGCCGGTGATATTTATGATTCCAAGGATCGGAATCTGCGCGCGCTGGTGTCGTTCCGCAAGGAGATGGAACGTCTGGCGGAGCGCAATATTCCGGTATATATCGTTCACGGCAATCATGATCCTTTGAATGGCTGGGGTAGCGGTTTTCAGCTTCCTCCCAACGTGATCACGTTTGGAGGACGCGTCGATACCGAACCGTACATCCGCCGGGGCCGCGAGGCTGCTGAAATCACCGGCGTGAGCTACACGCGCGAACGCGTCACCGACAATCTGGCATCGTCGTTCAAGCCGAAAGAAAACGCCCCGTACTCGATCGCCATTCTGCATACAAACGTCGGCCATCAGAGCGGCCACGCCGACTACGCTCCCGCTACAATCACCGAATTGAATTCGGCCGGTTTCCATTACTGGGCGCTCGGCCACGTGCATGCGCGGTCGGTGCTCGGAACCGACCCAGCCATGGTCGTCTATCCGGGAAACACACAGGGACGTAATCCACGCGAGAATGGTCCACGCGGCTGCTATCAAGTCGATGTCGACACATATGGCCGCGCCTCTCTTGAATTTGTTGAAACCAGCGTGGCGCGCTGGACACATCTGGAATTGTCGATACGCAATTGCGCGACGATGGATCAATTCGTGGATTCCATGCTTGAGAAGGCGCGCGAGGAATCCTCCGAGTTTGAGGGCCCGACCGTCGCCCGCTGCACAATTCGCGGCAATGGCCCGCTTCATCGCGACTTGCAGCGTGAAGGGATGAGCGACGAACTGCGCGAGGTTCTTGGCTCCGCGGTGATTGCCGAGTCCGTACGTATCGCCACAGGCCCGGAACTCGATTTGGACGCGCTTCTCCGTACGGAGACGATGGTGAGCGACTTTCTCAAGCTAAGTGAGCACGCGCTGGAAAACCATGAAAGCCGCCAGCGCTTAGCGGAAAACCTGATGCCGCTGTTCCGGCGCAAAGAAATGCCGCCAATCGATGATGCCAAACTTTGTGAATGGATTGAACGTGCAACGGCGCTGGGCGTGGATCTCTTGATGGATGGTTCGGGGTGAGGAGAATTCCCTCCTCGCAGAGGAGGAGTGGATGCGCTGAGCGAAGCGAAAGCGCAGACGGGGTGGCGCGAAGCGCAAGCCCGATAGGGCGAAGCCTCAAGAGAAGACCGGCGAACATTTTGGCCGAACTGACCATTAATGGAGGCTTCGCCCTTCTCTTGAGGCTGCGCGCTGTCGCGCCACCCCTCCTCTGCGAGGAGGGGAATATCTAAAAATTAAACATTATGCGAATTGAGAACATTCACGTTGATGGGTTCGGAGTATGGACGGATAAGAACTGGGGACCGCTGGGGCCGCGCCTAAACGTATTTTACGGTCCGAACGAAACCGGGAAGAGCACGCTGATGGCGTTCATTCGGTCCATGCTTTTCGGATTCGAAAAACGCGGTAATCCCAAGCGCTACGATCCGGTAAATGGCGGGTCGCATGGAGGCTGGCTCGATCTTGTCGTCGGTGACACGCATCTTCGCCTGGTGCGCAAACCGGGACGCCATGTGCGCGGGACCGTTACTGTATATACGGGAGACGAAACCAGTGATGAAAGCGCTCTCGAACGACTGCTGGGGGGCACCACTAAGACCCTGTATCACAATGTGTTTGCCTTTGGTCTCGACGAACTCGAACAGTTCCATACGCTGGAAGATAGCGAGATCGCCACGCATATTTCCGGAGCCGGACTCGGCATTGGCGCTTCCCGATGGACTTCGGTACAAAAGGACCTTGAAGCGCGTCAAAGCTCCTTGTTTCTCACCCGCGGCCAGAACAGCACGATCAATGTTGCTTTCAAGGAGCTTGAATCCGTGCGTGACGACCTGGAGCGTACCGAGCGTCAGCCGCAGGATTACCTGAGCGCACATGAGGTTCGCGGGCGGCTGGCCGCAGAACTGTCCGGCCTGGAAGAAGCAGTTGCCGAGGTCAGCCGAAAGATCGAACATTTTGCCAAGCGCGTTAAGGCCCGGCCGTACCTCGAGCGCCGGAATAAAATCCAGGCCAAGCTCAATGAGCTTAAGGCTGTGGACTCATTTCCCGAGGGAGGCATCGAGCGTCTCGACCTTCTTGTGAAGCAACGCCACAGCCTGACGGAAGAACGCTCGGTAATGGAAAGGGAAGCGGAAGCGAGCCGGTTCCGCCGCCTGCAGATGCGCATCGACCCGGAGGAATGTTCCAGGCGTGCTCAGATCATCGACTCCTTGCGCACGCTCATGCCCCGGGTGGATGCGGTACGCCGCGTTTACACGGCCGGCCTGGAGAGGCGTGACGCGATCGCGCAGGGAAAACGCACGCTGGCCGGCTCATTGAAGAACGCCATGGCTCCATCCAGCCTTGCATTTGGCCTTTTTATCCTCCTGATTTGGATCGGAGTTCTGGGTCTCGAGCTTGCCCAATATGACTATGCCGGCGCCGTTTTGGGCGCCGTTTCCGTTGCTGCGATGATCTGGTACAGGGCGCGGCTTAAGCGCGCAGCCTCGCTCGATGCCGAGGTTGCTGAATGTGCTGAGCGTCTGGATACATGCAACATCGAGCTTCGGAGGACTGAAAATGAGGCGCGCGAAATCGAATCGGAAATCCGGAAACTGACCGGCCAAACCGAAGTCCATCAAGCCGACATCGATGCAAGGGTCGTGGAGTTGGACCGTTTTTTGAAGCTGAATGAGCAAGCACGCGCGCTCGATGAAGCCGTAGTACGCGCCCGGAACGATATTGCGAAGATCACGCAGCAAATCGAAGAGGTTGAGACCGATATTCGTGTGTTGTTCGCGGAAGCATCCGCAACGAATGAAAAGGAGTTTCTCGAATTCGCTGAAATCTACAAACAGCGCCGCCGCTTGATTCACGAGCTGGAAAGGATTCCGATCGAAGTGCCCGAATCGGGGCTGCTCTTCGATATGCACGCCGATGAGGAAGCCGCGTTTGAAACGGCCCAGGCCGAGCTCACGGAGCTGGAAAGACGTCTTGTCGAGGCTCGGCACGAAAGCGGGCGTGTTGCAGAGCGCATCACCATGATGGAGAAAAGCGAGGAACGCTCACGGGCTCTGTCCCGGCAGGAAACCATTTTGGCCCGGATCGACGAAGCTGCCGACCAATGGGCTGTCATTACGTTATGCCGGGCGCTTTTGGACGAAACGCGGAAGATCTACGAAACCGAACGTCAGCCGGAGGTGCTGCGCCAGGCTTCATCCTTTTTCAAGATCATGACGGAGAGCCGCTACATGCGCGTGATTGCCCCTCTCGACGGTGGTGAAATCCAGGTTGAGCGCGCTGACGGCGTCCGGATTTCTCCTCAGATTCTGAGCCGCGGTACCGCCGAGCAGCTCTATTTGTCGATGCGGCTGGCGCTGGTTCGCGAATACGCAAATCATGTGGACCCCTTGCCGGTCGTTTTCGATGATATTTTTGTCAACTTCGATCCCAGCCGCAGCCGCAACACCTTCAACGCACTCCGAGAACTCTGCGCGACGCACCAGGTTTTGCTTTTCACCTGTCATCCGCATCTCGTCGAGCAGGTCGAGGAAGTCGTTCCCGAAGCAAACATATTTCAACTACAATAGCGCCTCAACATCATGGAGACGCGAAACGTTGACCACCTCATCCGCTTCTCGGATGACAAGATGCGGAAAATTCCCCTATTCGATTCGGCAAAATATTTCTGCGATCTTTACTGTCTGAAATCCGGACAGGATCAGCGGATTCACAGCCACGCGGAGTCGGACAAGATCTACTTCGTTCTTCGCGGGAAAGGGACATTTCATATCGCGGGTGAAGAGAAAGAGTTGGGCGCCGGCGAAATCGTCATTGCCAGGCCGGGTGAAGCTCACGGCGTGAGAAATGCCGCCGCCGAAGATTTGGTTCTGTTGGTTTTT